>Ga0326728_10003225_pt1 | contig 51461 bp, 51 predicted proteins | sample MB3enrmetagenome_FD_207602 | JGI IMG/M metagenome (GOLD analysis project Ga0326728, IMG submission 207602) | Lab enriched peat soil microbial communities from McLean, Ithaca, NY, United States - MB31MN | ecosystem: Environmental > Terrestrial > Soil > Wetlands > Peat | place: USA: New York... | reverse complement strand
TTCTGGCTTGTGAGTTTACAACTTCGCCGAAGTTGGTTTCCGTCCTCGAAACCTGATGCCGAACGGTCCCGCCAGAGTGCCCTTCTGAAAGGAGGACTATCACTCAACTTCGGAATTCAGGTCAAGAGCAATTTATTTTCGCTGGAGTGGCCCAGAGGGTCCGGCAGGATGCAGGAATTCCCCGAGATTGACCGCGGGGAGTGGTTCACGTTGGCAGTAGCGCGACGGAAGATTCTGAAGGGACAAGTCGGATTTCTGGAGCGACTCGCCGAACACCTCGGGCTCCCTAAGGCAGCAGAGGCGGCAACAACCGTAGTCGAAGATCACCCGACTTGAGGCTCCCAACATCCCTGTTATGGCCCGACTGGATGAAATCAAGAACGGGGACCCGGGCTTCGAAGGCAGATAACCAGTCTCCATCCGGGCGCACCGTGGCTGCTCAGAAACAACGCGAGTTGAATCGCCAGGTATTCGCTACGCACAGTTGCTGGTGCTGGCTCGCCAGCAGCAACGTCAACACCTCCGGTGAAGGTCTGCCGCCCCTGGCGGCTTCGTTCAACGCCGTTTCGGTCGAGTCATTCCGATTCGCTGGTGGGGAAGGCTGTTCTCGCCGCTTATCAGGAGCTTGCAAGGCTCGGCGCTACGCAGGTTCATCGGGCCGGACATCGCCGCGCTGTTCATGCCGCGCAGGTCCTCGCACTCAAGGGTGAGGAGGAAGGGAATGCGTCGATTCCCTTCCAGTCTAACCTGGTTTTGCCCGACTACGGAATCACCGCCGGAAGGGTGGCGGGGTTGCCAGTGTTGATGCAGGTTGGATGGCCGAACCCGCCTGCGCTGATACCGGTACCGCCATAGGGGTTCGGAGTGATGTCGAAAATGATGTTGTCCGGACGAGTAGGATCGCCGGAAACACCGGCAATGTTCGCCAAGTGATCCAGCCCCAGGTTATGGCGTACCCGCCAGCCAATGAAGTGGTCCGCGCAAGAGGTGTCCCCACTCACGCCAACGCCCCCAACGATCTGTTCCGCTGTGATCGGTGATGGCCCCGGGGTCGCTGCCGTGGCGTAAAGCGCGAGGCCGCCACCGAACACGTTCACGCCGCCGATCTTCTGTCCCACCATCGGATCGGATGCAGTGCCATAGTTCGACGACGGTCCCTGATAGGCGACGGCCGTATCCACTGGATTACTTTCTTGCAGGCCGAAAAGGCTGCCCCCTGGCTGAACGGCCGAATAGAGATTCGCCGTGGATAGCGCTAATCCTCTCGGCTGGCCAGAGCCGCCGCTGTTCGAAGAGGCGTCCAGGCTGAAGGCATTGGCCGTATTCGCTTTCTGAGCGGAGATAACCCGGCTGCCAGGCCACTGGGCTCCCCGGTTTACGCCGGAGAAGGCCACTGCACAGACGTTTCCATCGCGATCCACGAGGGTCGCCCACATCTGATTGTTGAGACCACTCGTTTCCGTGGACGTGGCTGAATCCAGAGCGGCCTTCAGTGCGGCATAGCCCGGAAGGCTTCCACAACCGTTAGGGCCGAATTGCGTCTGCGCCTTGATCCCAGCAACCGAACAAGTGAACGCTACGGCGATCGTGGCGGCTTTTTTCATGTACGACTTTCTGATCATATTCCCTCCTCAGTGTTTGGTCCGCGATCCCATTTTGGGTACCCGGTCTGACAAGTATACTTCTCAGGCAGCGTGCGGGTAAACCTGGCCTGCGCGTTCGCCATGCCAGCCACGGCTCTGGGCCTCGGCACGGTTTGGGTGGGAGCCTTCGAGGACGCCGCGGTCGAGCGCGCCGGGTCGTCACGATCTGTTGCCGGTAGCCATCCTGCCCATCGGGTATCCGGCGGAAGAACCGGAAGCGAAGCCGCGGCGTTCACTCGCCGATCTGGTGCACGAAGTAGTGCGTCCCGATGTGCCGGCGGGCGAGACGGGAGTTGGAGGATGAGCGGAGTGCCGAGATGAAGGTGGAGGTAGTCTGTTACTCCGGTTACAAAGTGGATGAGCGTCCAGTTCGTTTCCGACTGGGTGGTCAGGATTACTTCGTGGAGGAACTGCTGGATCAGTGGTACGAACCGCAGGACGTGCTTTTCAAAGTGAAAGCGAACGACGGCAATGTGTACATCCTTCGGCGCCGCTCCACGACGCCTGAAGGTGAATGGGGCCTGGAGTCGTTTCGTGACCTCAGATGGAGCGGCTGAGCGGAAATACCTTACCCACGGTGGTCCGAACCAGCGCTCCCAACCCACCTTCGACGATGATGGGACTGAGGAGCAGCGATGCAAGCCAGGTGGGGGAGCAATAAACTTCCACCCCCTTCCCTACTTCATTGACAGACATTAGGGCGATGCTAAATTAAGGTAGCACTCAGAGCCGGGATAATCCCTTTGGTTGCAAAGGCATGCGATCTTTCGCATCCTTGGCGCCGCCGGACGAATCGAAAAGGGTGGCTATGGCGCACGTTGTCCCGATCCCCCATCCGGCACGCACCGACGCCGAACCGCTGCTCTCGACCGTCGGCAATACGCCGCTTCTGCGCCTGGATAAGATTCCGCGCGAGTTCCCCGGCATCGAGCTCTTCGCCAAAGCCGAATATTTCAATCCCGGCGGCTCGGTGAAGGATCGCGCCGCGCTCAACATGGTCCTCGACGGCGAGCGCTCGGGCAAGCTGAATCACAACCGTGTCATCCTCGACGCCACCAGCGGCAATACCGGCATCGCCTATGCCATGATCGGCGCCAACCGCGGCTACAAGGTCAAGCTCGTCCTGCCCGCCAACGCCTCCGGCGAACGCAAGCGCATTCTGAAAGCCTACGGCGCCGAAATGCTGTTCAGCGACGCCGCCGAAAGTTCCGACGGCGCCATCCGCCTTTGCCGCCAGATCTACATGGCCGACCCCGACCTGTACTTCTATCCCGATCAGTACAACAACCCGGCCAACTGGAAAGCGCACTTCGAGCACACCGGCCCTGAGGTCATCCACCAGACCGGCGGGCGCCTCACTCACTTCGTGGCGGCCATGGGCACTAGCGGCACTTTCACCGGCATCACCCGCCGCCTGAAGCGCGACCTGCCAGAAGTCAAATGCTACTCGGCGCAGCCTTCCAGCGGCTTCCACGGTCTGGAAGGTCTCAAGCACATGCCCACCGCCATCGTGCCCGGAATCTACGACGAGAAACTCGCCGACGGCAACCTTTGGATCGAAACCGAAGACGCCTATCGCATGGTACGGCGTTTGGCCCGCGAAGAGGGCCTGCTGGTGGGCATCTCCTCCGGCTGCAACGTATTCGCCGCCACTCTTCTGGCCCGCGACCTCTCCGCGCGCGGCGAATCCGCTACTATCGTCACGGTGCTGTGCGACAGCGCCGAAAAATACCTAAGCGAGCATTTCTGGGACGAGTGATGATCCGCATTGAATCGGAGCCCTGGGCGGCCATGATCTCGCACGCCCGCCAAACCTACCCCAACGAGTGCTGCGGCGCCATGCTGGGATCGATTGACAGCGCCGACAAAACCGTGCGCGCTTCCCTGCCCCTGGAGAATGCCTTCGATGGCGTCCAGGCTGCACGCTATGAGCTCCGCCCGCAAGACCTGCTGGCCGCCGACAGGGCCGCGCACGAGCGCCACATGGACTTGATCGGCATCTACCACTCACATCCCGATTGCGGCGCCTATTTCTCCAAAACCGATTTGCAAAATTCGTGCCCGTGGTATTCGTTCGTGGTGATCTCCATTCAAAACGGCGAGTTCCACCACGCCAATAGCTGGCTGCCCAATTCCGAGCAGACCGAAGCCATCCAAGAGGAGTTGATTTACTGATATGGCCAGAGTCTTGATTCCAACCCCCCTGCGGCAGTTCACCGAGAGGCAGGATGCCGTCGCCGTGGCCGGCGCCACCGTGGGCGAAGTGCTGAACGCGCTCACCACCCAATACCCCGACCTGCGCAGGCAGATCTTCAACGACGAAGGCAAGGTGCGCAGCTTCGTCAACGTCTATCTCAACGACGAGGACATCCGCTACCTGGGCAAGGACGCTACCACCGCCCGGGATGGCGACACCATCTCGCTGGTTCCTTCCATCGCCGGCGGCTCCGCCTTGGCAGCGCCGCCCGAAGAGATGGCGCTCTCGAATGACGAAATCCTCCGCTATAGCCGCCACCTGATCATTCCGGAAGTCGGCATGGAGGGCCAGCAGAAACTGAAATCGGCGAAGGTCCTGCTGGTGGGCGCGGGCGGCCTGGGCGCGCCGCTCGGCCTGTACCTGGCCGCCGCCGGCATCGGCCGCATCGGCATCGTCGATTTTGATGTGGTGGACTTCACCAACCTGCAACGCCAGGTGATTCACTTCACCCCGGACGTCGGCCGCAGGAAGCTCGATTCCGCCGCGGAAAAGATGCAAGCCATCAATCCCCACGTGGACATCGTCAAACACGAGACGGCGCTCTCAAGCGAGAACGCGCTCGACATCCTCAAGGACTACGACATTGTGGTCGACGGCACCGACAACTTCCCCACACGCTACCTGGTGAACGACGCCTGCGTGCTGTCAGGCAAACCTAACGTCTACGGCTCCATCTTCCGCTTCGAAGGACAAGCCACGGTGTTCGCCTACCAGGGCGGCCCGTGTTACCGCTGCCTCTACCCCGAACCGCCGCCGCCGGGCCTGGTCCCGAGCTGCGCCGAAGGTGGTGTGCTGGGCATCCTGCCCGGCACTATCGGCCTGATCCAGGCCACCGAGACCGTGAAGCTGATCCTGGGAATTGGCGAGCCGCTGGTGGGCCGCCTGTTGCTCTACGACGCGCTCGGCATGCGTTTCCGCGAGCTGAAGCTGCGCAAGAACCCCGAGTGCCCGGTGTGCGGCGAGCATCGCACCATCACCCGCCTGATCGATTACCAGCAGTTTTGCGGCATACCGCAAACTCGGGAGACGAAAGTGACGGAAAACGAAATCGACGTTGCCGAAGTGAAAGCCAAGCTCGACCGCGGCGACCATTTCGTGCTGATCGACGTGCGCGAGCCGCACGAGTACAGAATCTGCAATATCCCCGCCGCCCGGCTGATCCCGCTTGGCGACTTCCCCAAGCACGTACACGAATTCGACCCCAACGCCGACATCGTGATCCACTGCCGCAGCGGCGTGCGCAGCGCGAAAGCCTGCGGTATCCTGCGCCAAGCCGGTTTCCAGCACGTCCGCAACATGAAGGGCGGCATCCTCGCCTGGACCGACAAAGTGGACCCCAGAATGCCCAAGTATTGAGCGCCGCCTCATCGAAACGCCAGCCCTATGCGGACCTCCCAGAACTGCATGGCCGCACTCCCTATCTGATCGCGAACCCCCGCTCGAACTCCCAACCTCCGCGTTCCTGGCTCGGGTGATGCGGTTCCTCAACAAAGCTGAGGCAGCTTGGTCGGTAGAAGCAGAACGGACGGCGTAAGACGGGAGACCCCCGAGGTCGGCTCTGCAATTCAAAAAGGCTATCGGGTGGTAAAGGTAGGATGTCGCGGTACCGCACGCCTGCCAAAGCTGTGCCACGCTAATCGTCCGAGCCCTCGAACGGATCGGGGAGGGCAGAAGCCAAGATCATTGCCCTCACTTGACGCGTTTGGCGGTGAGCTCGCCTTCGCCCATGTCGCCGATGGTCACGTTGAACTTCAGTTCCTCGCCCACAACCTTGCCTTTGTAAGTGATCTTGAACTGGCCACCACCGGCCATGACGATGAACGAGATGGTATCGCCCTTCACCGAACCGTCGGTGATCTGCTCTTCGCCATAGGTGTTGGCGACAGTGCCGGTCAACTGCTCGCCGTTCACTTGGAAATTGAAGTTGATTTCCAGGCTCCCGCCGTCGGGCGTTTTCATGTCCCCCTTCCACTTGCCGTTCAGGTCAGCGGCGCGGACGGCGGTCAGAAGCACAAGAAGCACGATGGCGCTGAAAACGAACATACGGTTTCGCATGGTAGCAATGACCTTTCAGCGGGTAGCGTGGTGATCGGGGATCGCAGTGCGCCGCCCGACTTCGATTGAGTATACAGCACATCGAGCAACCGGTGGTTGGCAATGATCCTGGCGATTGCCGGGGAGGCGGGCGGAAGCTGGAGCGCGCAATGGTCACGGAGCCGACCTTGGGGTCTCAATGGCCTCCGGGAAGGTGAGCGGCGGCAGAATGCCCGCCAGCCGCCTGGCCAGCATGGTCTTGCCGGAACCCGGCGGGCCGATCAGCAGCACGTTGTGCGAACCCGCGGCGGCCACTTCGAGCGCTCGCTTGGCCATGGTCTGTCCGCGGACATCGCGGAAGTCCGGCGCGGCGGCAGGCGCCGCTTCATGGCCGGCGTCGTTGGGCGTAGCCGGCGCGAATTCCTCGGGGCGCGTCAGCAGGGCGACAACTTCGACGAGGTGGCGCATACCGTACACCGCCGAAACCGGAATTGATGAGGGCGGATTTGATGCGCTCACGGCTTTCCCGTACCGCGGTATCGGGCATGCCGACCATTACGGAATCGCGCGCCGAGCCTGACGAGAACATGTCGACTTCGACATCGATCAGATGAGCATCGATGCCGTAAACGGCGGCGCTGCGCGTCTTGAACAGCGCCATGGGTGTGGGCTCTTAGACTGTAGTATAGGCGATTGCGGCGCCCACCAGGGGCGTAACGGGGAGTACAAGGCGCGCCCGACTTGCCGGGAAACCGGGAAGAGGCTACCTTGAAAGTATGAGCGAGCAAACCGTCCAGCTTCTGGATGCCTTCGACGCACTGCCGTCTGACGACAAGCAGACATTCGCCGTAGAAATCATGCGGCGGGCCCGTGAATTGCCGTTCGACTCCGGCCCCATCGCCGACGAGGAGATTGGCGAAGCGGGCAAGGCGGTGTTCGCGCTCCTCGACCAGGAAGAGAATGCGGCCCACACGAGGTGAGGTGTGGCTATCGACCTTGGGATGGAGGCGAAGACCCGGCCCGTTCTGGTTGTGAGCGTTGCTTACAGCGATGCCGACCGCGCCATCGTCACCGTTGTCCCGCACACGACTCAGCTTCGCGGCTCTCCCTTTGAAATCTCCGCGCATGCGCCATTCCTTCGACAGGGCGCCTTCCTGGTTCAAGGCATATCGACATACCCGAAAGCCTGGGCGATCCGGAAAATCGGTGCACTCACGAAAGACCAAATGGCGACGGTCATGGCAGGCTTGCGGAATTGGTTAGGTCTCACGGAGGATTGATTGCGGCGCGTCCCGGCTGCCTGCTAGAATCCAAGTCACCCAGTAGTTGGAGGAACGATGAGAAACATACTGTTTACGCTGTTGCTTTCAGTTGTGGCGCGGCCGCTGCTCGCCCAGGGTGCGCCGCCGCAAGGGAGGCCCGACCAGCCTTACGCAATGGAGTATTACTACAAGGCCCAATGGGGGCATCAGCAGGAATTCCTGCAACTGTTCCTGAAGAACCACTACCCATTGCTCCAGAAGCAGGTCGAGACTGGCCGCATCCTCTCGGTGAAAATCGAGCAGCCCGCCAACCACATGACCGAGGATGCGCGCTGGGATTTTCGCGTTACCATTCGGTTCAAGAACTCGACCCTGGCGACCACCGCTAATCCCGACGAAGAACGTCTCATCAAGCAGCTCTGGCCCGATCAGCGGACTTACCAACGCGAGGAACAGCGGCGATTCGAGATCCTGCTAGCCCACTGGGACCTTCCGGTGACCGATATCACACCGGCGAAGAAATAGCCCGGCGCCGCCCGTGCCAGCCTCCAATGTTGAGCGGACCGGATGTTACTGTACTCCCTGACCATTTTTCTTTCCGCATTCCTTCTTTTTCAAGTGCAGCCGATCGTCGCCAAGATGATCCTGCCATGGTTTGGCGGCTCTTCGGCGGTGTGGAGCACCTGCATGCTGTTCTTTCAAGTGGTGCTCCTGCTGGGCTACCTTTATGCTCACTGGCTGCATGAAAAACTGCCGCCGCGCAAGCAAGCCGTCGCTCACATCGCCGCCCTGGCGGTGAGCTTCGCCGCGCTGCCCATCCTGCCCAATCCGGGTTGGAAGAGCGCCGGTGTGGCGCATCCTTCTCTTACCATCCTGGCGCTGCTTTCGCTCACCGTCGGGCTGCCTTACTTCCTGCTTTCGTCCACCAGCCCGTTATTGCAGGCGTGGTACGCGCGGACCCACCGCGAGGGGATGCCGTATCGCCTGTTTGCCCTCTCCAACTTCGCCTCCATGCTGGCGCTGCTGAGCTATCCGTTCCTGGTCGAGCCCAACCTACCGGTGCGCATCCAGGGGTTGGTGTGGTCCGCCGCATATGTCTCGTTCGCGGCGCTCTGCGGAACCACCGCGTGGCGATCGTCCGCGCACGCCGCGGCGCCCCAGGCGGTCCAGGAGGGCAGCCAAACCACGGATGGCAACCCCGCCTGGACGCTGCGTCTTTTGTGGCTGGGTCTGGCCGCCAGCGCCTCAGTCCTGCTGCTGGCCGTCACCAACCATCTCACCCAGGATGTCGCCGCCATCCCGTTTCTCTGGATCCTGCCGCTCAGCGTCTACCTGTTGAGTTTCATCGTCTGTTTCGAATCTCCCGGGTCCTACCGGCGCGCCGTCTTTCTTCCGCTGCTGGTGGTGGCTTTGGGGTTCATGGCATACCGGCTCTGGCCGTACCGCATCGACTTCGATCCCCCCTGGCTCAGGCTTCTCACGCACATGCCCATTCGTTGGATCATCGTTTCGTTCGCCGCGGGGTTGTTCGCGTGCTGCATGGTGTGTCATGGCGAGTTGGCCCGCCTCAAACCGCACCCGCGCTATCTTACGGGCTTCTATGTCACGGTTTCGCTAGGCGGCGCTGCGGGCGGCCTGTTCGTCGGGCTGGTGGCTCCCAACCTCTTTCGTGCGTACTACGAATTCCCTATCGGACTCGGGTTGTGCGCGGCCGTCGCCTTCCTGGTGCTCGCGCGGGGACTGTGGCGCCTCGCCGGGGGCGCCCTTTGGGCCCGGCCGCGATGGTGCGCCGCCGCGCTGGCAGTCGTGCTGTGCGGCTACCTCGCATGTCTGGGAGTAGTGATGCGGGAGATGGTTGATGGATACCGGGTGGTGGCGCGCAACTTCTACGGCATGCTCCGCGTCGAGGATGAAGGTAATCCCAAGATGGATGAAGACGCCTGCCGGGAGCTCATCCACGGGACCATCAATCACGGCGAGCAATTCCTGCGCGCGCCTTACCAGCGCTGGCCGGTCACCTACTTCTGCCCGCAATCCGGCATCGGCCGGGTCATGCGGGCGCAGGAAGGCCCGCCGCGGCGTATCGGAATCCTGGGTTTGGGCTGCGGCACTCTGGCCGCTTACGGGCGGCCGGGCGATACCTTGCGGATCTACGAAATCAATCCTCTGGTGCTCGACATCGCGCGTAGGGAATTCACCTACCTTCGCGACACGCCCGCCCGAGTCGAGGTCGCGCTGGGAGACGGCCGCCTGGTCCTGGAGTCGGAGACCAGCCAGCAGTTCGATCTTCTGGTAATGGATGCTTTCTCCGGCGATTCCGTGCCGGTACATCTCATCACGCGTGAGGCATTCCGCACGTATTTTCGCCATTTGAAGCCCGGCGGCATCCTGGCGGTCAACATCACCAACAGGTATCTGGATCTCGAACCGGTTGTGGAACGGGCAGCCGCCGCTTTTGGCAAGGTCGCTCTGGTATACGACTACACGCCCGATGCCAACAACTTCCTGTGCTTCTCATGCTCCTGGACCCTGATCATGGATCGAGCCACGGCAGCCGCGCATCCCGGCCTTCAGCATGCCGGCAAAGTGCTGCGGCAGGAGCGGCCATTCCGCGCGTGGACCGACGACTTCTCCAACATGTTCAGCATCCTGCGGTAGGCGCCGGTTGACTTTGGTTACTCGCAGCCGGCGTCCGCCCTCTTAGCGAAGTACAGCCCCACCGCGCGGTCGATGTCGGCTCGCGTCAACCACACCGGCCGGCCTTCATATTCGCTGATAGCCTCCACCAGCCGGTAAATATCCAGCGGATAGCAGGCCCGCAGGCACTTCGATCCTGCGGCCAGGCAGCGCTGGCGAAGGTACTCCGCGCAGCCGGGTTCGCAGGGAGCGCCGTGGGCCTCCACCACCCGCTCGAAGATCTGGTCGAACACCTCGGTGCTCACGTGTTCCACCTGCACTTTAGTCTGGATACGCCGCAGGAACGCCTCATCGGCCAGGTCGTGCGGATTCAGGTTGGTCGAGAACACCACCATCAGCTCGAATGGCACCTGGAACTTCATGCCGGAGGCCAGCGTGAGGTAGTCGACCCGCCGATCCAGCGGAACAACCCACCGGTTCAGCAGGTCGCGCGGCGAAAGCATCTGCCGCCCGAAGTCGTCGATGATCAGAATGCCGTTGTTTGCCTTCATCTGGCAGGGCGAAATGAAAACCCGAGTGGCGTCGTCCAGCCGCAGTTCCAGCATGGATGCCGAAAGCTCGCCGCCCACCGTGATGCAGGGCCGCTCGCAAACCACCCAGCGCGGATCCAAAATCTCATCGCTCGACGGCGCCTGGCGGTGAACCACGGGGTCGAACAAAGTGATGATATGGCCGTCCACCGCGACCGCGTACGGCACCACTATGGTGTCGTGATAGATCCGCAGAATCCGCTCCGCGATGCTGCTCTTTCCGTTGCCGGTGCCGCCGTATAGAAACAGCGATTGGTGGCCGATCAGCGCGGGCCCAAGCTGGTCCAGGAGCCCGTCTGGCAGCACCAGGTCGTGGAACGCATGCCGCAGGCTATCGCGGCTCAGCTTCACGTGGGCAGCCTGAGCCTTCACCACCTGGTGGTATTGCTGAATGGAGACCGGCGCTGGACCCACATACTGGCACACGTCATTCCGCGACGCCGCCAGCGCCCGCCCCGCGCTGGTCAGGGTGAACGAGTAGTCGTTTCCCAGCATCCCCTTCACTTCCAGCAGTTGCTGTTGCCGGAACTGGTGGAACAGAATTTCGAGCACCGGAAAGGAAAGCTTCAAGGCCGTGTTGAGGGTCGCCAGCGTGCCCGCGCCATGCAGCCACAAGTACCGCAGAATCATATCGGTAACCAGGCTGCGTGGAATATCCAGGTCCTCTACACGGTCGGGAATCACCGGCCAGGAATCTTGCCTGGTGATTGGCGTCACTACGTTTCTAGCGGTCTTCGTCATGATGGAAGCTCGTCTCCCCGGCCCAAAAACCGGCAGGCGCTTTGGACTATACAACAGGCTCGACCGGCGGATCAGTACTCCATTGGTTAACGGGGTCCGGGGTTCACTGGTGGTACGGGTACTCCTCGTGGCTTTCCATCTGCGCGGGAATGGCGCAGCCGTTCTCCGAAATCGCGCAACCGGCGTGCTCAAACTGGACGGTGGTGTGCGAAATATGGAAGCGCTCGGCGAGCATGGCATTCAGCCCCTGCAGGATGGCGTCGCTCGCCGAGGGAGGAACGTCCGCTATGAGCACGTGGCAACTCAGCGCGTGAGTGCTCGAACCCAGGCTCCAGATGTGCAGATCGTGAACATCGAGCACGCCCTCTATAGCTCGCATGGCGGAAGTCACATCCTGTAAGTGGATGCCCCGCGGCAAGCCCTCGAGCAGAATATTCAGGGCCTCCCGAATGATGTCCCAGGCGGTCCACACGATCAGGATGCCGATCAGGATGGAGAGCGCGGGGTCCACCTGCACCCACCCGGTGTAGCGGATGACGATGGCCCCGGCGATGATCCCGAGCGAACCCAGCGCGTCGCCCAGCATGTGGACGAAGGCGCTGCGGACGTTCAGGTCATGGCGGCTGGCGGACTGCAAGGCCCACATGATGCCGCCGTTCAAAACCACTCCCAGCGCCGCCACCGCCATCATCACGTCTTCGTGAACCGCCCGCGGGTGGCGCAGCAGAAGCGCGCTTTCGTAGAAGATCCAGGCCGAGAGAGCCAGCAGTGTCAGCGCATTCACGAATGCCGACAGAACGCCGGCGCGGTGATACCCATAGGTCTTGATTTCGTCCGCGGGCTTGGCTTCCAGGTAAAAACCGAACCAGGCGAGCAGCAGCGCCAGTGCGTCCGTGAAGTTATGGCCGGCGTCGGAAACGAGGGCCAGCGAGTGGGCCTGGATTCCCGCGAATACCTCGACGGCCACGAACCCAAACTTAGCGGCGAGAGACCACCGCAAAACGCTCCCCGTGGCTCCGCGATGGTTGTGGGCGTGCGAGTGCACTCCGCTTCTCCTATTTCCAGTTTACAGCGGGCTACCGCACTTCCACCCAATACGGCATCAACCGCAAGAATCCGCCCTTCATCCAGGCGTGGAATGGCATGTTGCCGAAGGCCTGCGCCAGCTTCGACTCCAGTATGTCGTCGTCCTGCGGCCGCCGCATGACGATGTCCAGCAGGCTGCGCCGCGGCGGATACACCACCAGGATCACCTTCTCGCCGGCCGGAATATGGGCCTTCTTCTTCACCAGCTCGATGGCGCTGTCGAGGCCGCCCAGTTCGTCCACCAGCCCCCGCGCCTGGGCCTGCGATCCCAGCCATACGCGCCCCTGCGCCAGCGGTTCTATGTCGTTGAAGCCGCGGCGCCGCGCCTCCGCCACCTTGGCGACGAAATCCCGATAGCTCTCGTCAACGCCGTCCCGCAGTATCCGCCGCTCATCCGGCGTGAGCGAGGCGTAATCGGAATCGATGCCGGCGTGCTTCCCGCGTTGGACCGCATCCTTGGTGATGCCGAGCTTGTCGTAAAGCCCGTGCAGATTGGGCTTGCCGAACACCACCCCGATGGACCCGGTCAGCGTCTCCGGATACGCCACGATGGGGTCGCCCGTCATGGCAATGTAGTATCCGCCGGATGCCGCCAGGTCCGACATCGAATACACCAGCGGCTTCTTCTTGCTCAGCAGGTTCATCTGCCGCCAGATCTCGTCGGAAGCCACCTGCTCGCCGCCGGGCGAATCGATTCGCACCACCACGCCCTTGATCGTGGAGTCGCCGGCTACCTGCCGCAGCAGCTTGTCGAATCCATATGATGTGAGACTATTCCCGGCGGAGCCGTCATCGCCGGCCTCGCCGCGCGTGATATCGCCTTCGCCGATCACCATGGCGATGCGGGTCTTGCCCTGAAGTCCCACCGCCTCCATGGGCACCTTCATGTACTCGCCGGCCGCCACTTTCTTCAATTCGCCCGAATGCAGCCGGTCCTTCAGCTCGCCCCACACCTGGTCTTCAAACCGAAGCTCATCCACCAGCCCAGCTTTGCGCGCCTGAGCCGCGGTGAACGGCCCCTGGTCGATGATGGCTCGCACTTCCTCGGGCGATTTCCTCCGTGCCTCCGCGATTCGCGCGACCAGGTTTCCATACAGGTCGTCGACCACGCTGGTCATCACCTCGCGGGTCTCCGGACTCATGTCGCTGCGGGTGAACATGTCGCCGTAGTCTTTATACTTGCCGGCGTGCTCCACATCGACGCTCACGCCCAGCTTGTCCAGCGTCTTCTTGAAGTACATCATCTCCGCCCGCACCCCCTTCAGCATCAGGGGATCCTGAGGGCCCAGGTAGATGCGGCCGGCAGCCAGGGCCACGTAGTAGTCGCCCGTGTACGGCGCCCGCAGGAACGCGTAGACCGGCTTGCCGGACTTGCGGAACCGCACCAGGTCGGCGCGGATCTCCTCGAGCTTGGCCCAGCCGACGGAAAGCCCTTCCGGCTCCAGCACGATGGCCTTTATGTGAGAATCGGCGGCGGCTTTCTGTAACGTCATCCAGACGTCCGCGACCGTCAGTCCCGAACCGCCGATGCCCAGGAAAGCAGGCAGCTCGAGGGGCGGCTTTTCCGGTATGTTGCCCTCCAGCCGCAGCACCACGACGGAGTTCTCCGCGATCTGCGGCGGCTTCTCCCGAAACTGGAACAGGATGAAAACCAGGAAAATGAATGCCAGAAACACCAGCAGGACGCCGGTAATCAGGCCGATGAGAAACTTGACCATGGCTACTCCGAAATTAGCACAGGCCGCCGGCGCCTTTGCGCAGCGCGCGCAAATCGATCCCCAGCGCCTGGCACTTCTTATAGAGATGGCTGCGCTCGAGCCCCAGCGCCTTGGCAGTATCGCTCATCCGCTGGTTGTGGCGCTTGAGTTCGGCGAGAATCTGTTCGCGCTCGAACCAATCCGCGCGCTCGGCCAACGAACCCCTGTAAGGGCCGGACGCATCCGGCCGGGCGCTCTCCGCTTGCGGCAGCGCCAGGCACACCGCCTCCCGATCCACCGGCCCATCCGCCAGCAGCAGCAATCGCTCCACCACGTTGCGCAACTCCCGCACGTTCCCAGGCCATCGATAGCGCTGCAGTTCCTGGATGGCCTCCGGTTCGAAGGTTTTGGGCCTCCAGCCGTTCTGCTCCGCAATCTCCGCCGCGAAATGCGCCACCAGCGGCGGGATGTCTTCCACGCGCTCGCGCAACGGAGGCAGCAGGAGCGGGAATACGTAGATGCGATGATACAGGTCCTGCCGGAAGCCGCCGGCTCCGACCAATTTGTCCAGGTCGCAGTGCGTGGCCACGATCACCCGCACGTCGACCGGGACGAGACGGTCGCCGCCCACGCGCTCCACCTGGCGCTCCTCCAGGACGCGCAGCAGCTTGGCCTGCATAGCCATAGGCATGTCGCCGATTTCGTCCAGGAAGAGGGTGCCGCGATGGGCCTGCTCGAACTTGCCGATGCGTCGCGACGCGGCGCCGGTGAACGATCCCTTTTCGTGCCCGAACAACTCCGATTCGATCAGCTCGCCCGGGACCGCGGCGCAGTTCAGCGTGACGAACAGTCCGTCGCGCCGCGGGCTCCGCTGGTGCAGCGCGCGCGCAATCAGCTCCTTCCCCGTGCCCGTCTCGCCCATGATGCACACCCGCGCTTCGCTGGCCGCCACGCGGTCCACCTGCGCCATCACGCGCCGCATGGCCTCGCCCGAGTAGACGATCGCATGCTGACCCACGCGCTGCCGCAGCTCGCGGTTCTCATCCTCCAGCCGCTTCAACTTGAGGACGTTGTCCACGGTGAGGAGAAGTTTATCCGTGGAAAGCGGTTTTTCGAGGAAATCGACGGCCCCCAGCCGCGTAGCGCGCACCGCCATCTCGATGCTGGCCTGTCCGGAAACCATCACCACCGGCAGCGAGATTCCCAGGTTGCGCAGGTCTTCGAGCAACGCCAGGCCGTCCTTGCCGGGCATCACCACGTCCGACAGCAGCATGTCGAACGGCTGCGACTTCAGCAGCTCCAGTGCGCGCGCGGCGTTATCGCACACGGTGGCCTCGTGGCCCGCCAGGCGGAAGGCCCGCGCCAGGGACGCCAGGGTGCTGGCGTCGTCGTCGACAATCAGCAGGTGTGCCAAGTTTGAGGTTACTCTATTTATGTGAGCCCCACCGGTATCAAACGCGCAACCGTCACCGCCCTTTCCGTGGCTTGTTTCATGCTACTCAAAACGGCCGGCGCCGCTCCGGCGTGTGGAGGCCACGGCACCCGCGACAGCATGCTGGTCTCGACTGCCTGGCTGGACAGCCACCTGCAAGATCCCAACCTGGTGATTCTCTCAATCGGTCAGAGGGCCGAATACGTCCGGGGCCACATCCCTGGCGCGCTTTACCTGGAATACGCGGATACGCGGCTCGCGAAGAGTGCCGCGAACCTCACCTTCGAGCTTCCTCCCGTGGCCGATCTGGTTGAGGTCTTTGGAAAACTCGGCGTGACCAACGATTCCCACATCATTCTCTACTTCAGCAAGGATATGGTATCGCCGACGACGCGAGTCTTCCTGACATTGGATGCCCTGGGGCTGGGGTCGCAGACATCCATCCTGGATGGCGGATTCCCGGTTTGGCAGAGCGAAGGCAGACCAGTTTCGACGGAACGCCGCCTGGTGATCAGGGGCAAGCTGGAGCCGTGCCCGCAGGATGACGTCATCACCGGCATCGATTACGTGCGCGCGAACCTGCATCAATCCGGCGTGGCCATCGTGGACGCGCGCGACCTGGAGTATTACACCGGCGTCAGCCACGCCGACGGTAAGCGTGCCGGCCACATTCCGGGAGCACGCGGCCTGACCTACAGCACCTTGCTCGACGACAGCGGCAAATTCAGGCCGCCCGATGTACTGGCCGCCATGTTCCGCGACGCCGGCATCCAGCCCGGCGATCGCGTGGTGTCCTACTGCCACGTCGGCCAGCAGGCCACGGTGGTCTATTTTGTGGCGCGCTACCTGGGGTACGATGCCAGGCTCTACGACGGCTCCTGGGAGGATTGGAGCGCGCACACCGAGCTGCCCGTGGAGACTTCGTCCGGCAAGGAATGATCGTTCGGCTTCTGCCATAATGAACACGAGGCTGAAAACCATGCCGCAGGACTTGTCCCGAAGAAACCTGATTCGTTTGGCCGCCGCCGGCGCGTTTGGGCTGGCAGCCAGTTCTCCCTTGCGGTCGCAGCAACCACCGGAGCCGAACATTCAACTCCCGCCAACGCCCATTGTGCCTACCAACCGGCGTTCCACCGTCTACCTTCTCACGGGCGAGAACCGCCGCCAAAATGTCCACGACGCCTTGATGGGTATCGACCGCGATGTGCGTCCCGCGCTCAAACGCAAGAAGTACGTCCTGATCAAGCCCAACCTCACCAGCTTCACCAACCAACTGGCTGCCACCCATGTCGACGCCATCCGCGGCATTCTCGATTACCTGGCGCCGCGGTTCAAGGGCCCGGTCGTGATCGCCGAGTCGGCTGGCGGCAACGCCCAGCGCGGCTACGACAACTTCAAGTACACCGCGCTGGCAAAGGAGTTCCCCTCGCTCAAGGTCAGCCTGGTGGACTTTGATGAGGAAGCCCTGTTTGTGCCGGTTGGGATCATCACCTACGATGTCCATCCACAGATGATTCGCGTGGCCAAGCGGCTTTTCGATCCGGGTGTATTCGTCATCAGTTCGTGCATTCAGAAGACGCACGACGGGGTGGTGATGACAGCGGCGGTCAAGAACGTGGCCATGGGTGGAATCCTGCGGAGCGGCAAAAAGGACACCACCAAGTGGACCGATAAGCAGAAGATGCACGTGGGAGCGCACCAGATGAACTACAACTTGATGCTGGTGGCATCCAAAATGGCGCCGCATTGGGGCGCCGCCGTGGTGGATGGCTACGAGGGCATGGAAGGCCAGGGCCCCACTGCCGGCACGCCGGTGCCGCATCGCATCGCCGTGGCCTCCACGGACTTCGTCGCGGCGGACCGCGTGGCGACGGAGCTCATGGGAATCGATCCCAAGTGGGTGGGGTACCTGCAGTATTGCGATGAATTCGGCATCGGGAATTACGACATCGGCAAGATAGACGTGCGCGGTGCGACCATTTCCTCCCTGAAAAGGACTTACCGGCTGAACGCGAACACCGAGCGTTCCTTGCAATGGATGGGACCGATGGGGCCGGATCCCGCATTGGGCAGAGGGGGACGGCGCCCCGGCGCACCTCCCGTCCCTGCCAACCCGAACCCTCGCAGTTGAACCGGCGCGCTGCGCGCTACCCCAACTCGATTAGAAACGTGGTGCCTTTTCCCGGCGCGCTTTCGACCGACACGCGGCCTTGGTGGTCGCTCACCACCGATTGCACAATCGCCAGCCCGAGCCCCGTGCCGTGCGTCTTGGTGGTGTAGTACGGCGTGAATAGGCGGCTCGATTCCTCGGGAGTGAGGCCCTGGCCCGTATCGGAAACTTCCAGGCGCACGCCGCCCTCGAGGGCGCTGGTCCGCACCGTCAGAGTTCCTCCCTCGGGCATGGCGTCGATGGCGTTCAGGATGAGGTTGCGCAAGACGCGGGTCATCTGCTCCGGGTCGGCCTGGACGGGGCGCAACTGCGGATCTAGCGCCGTGTCGGCCCGCACCCGCGCTTGGGCGAGCTGCGGCTCGAACAGTTTCAGGGTCTCGCTCACCAGCCCGTTGAAGTTCACCGGCTGCATTTCCGGTGCGGGCATCCTGGCGAAATCGCTGAATCGCCCGACGATCTGCTTCAGGTTGGCCAGTTCGGTGAGCAGGGTGGCGGCGCCTTCGCGAAAAACTTCGTCGAACTGTTCGGGGTAGCGCTCGCGCGCCCGCTGCATGTTCTCTACGGTGATCTGGAGCGGGAACAGCGGGTTCTTGAGCTCGTGCGCCAGGCGCCGCGCCAGCTCGCGCCACGCCGCCACGCGCTCAGCCTGCACCAGGCGCTCGCGCTGCGCCACCAGTTCGCGTGTCATGCGATTGAACGCGCGCGCCAATTGCCCGATCTCGCCGGTGGAAGACGACTCCACCGTCGCCCCCCAGTCTCCGGCCGCCACCCGCGCCGCGCTCTCCGCCAGCCTCTGCACCGGGCGCGTGACGCGGGCCGTGGCCCACCAGCTCAGCGCAATTCCCAACAAGATACCGGCCGCCGCCACTCCCACGCCGGTCCGGCGAAGGACCGATTCCAGCTCCACCAACTCGCGCCGCGAGCTCGCTATCAGCAGCACGCCCAGCAGATCGTTCTGGTAACCCGTGAGCGGCAGGGCGTGAAAGGTCTCCGCGCTGGAACCACTCCCCAGCGTGCGGCCGATCTCGCGTTTTCGCTGTTGCACCTGCTCGATGAGAGTCCGGACGCGGGGCAGGTCGTCCGCTCGCCCGCCCACCAGCTCCGCGGGCGAAAACCGCGCTTCCAGATTGCGATACAGCAGCACTCGCATGCCTTCCGGCAGCAGCAGGCTGGAGAGGAATTCGCGGTCGAGCTGCTGCCCGCCGGCGACGTACAACTTGCGGTCGCCGGCTCTCGCCGTGCCCACCGCCACCAGGGACACCGTGACCCCATCCGGCAGCTCTTCGCGCTTCAAGAAGGCGCCGCGCGCTTCCCAATCCGCGGGTTCCGCGAGCCACTCCTCCTTGTAACCGAACCGGGCGGGCCATTCCGCGGAGGAAACAATCGTGCCGTCGCCCGCCACCAGCTCCAGAAGGCCGAGCCCGTGTGCCGCGGCGAGCGACGCGGCCTCGTTGTAGTAAGGGGAATAATCGGCGGAGATGGCGATATTGACGGCGGCCTCGGAAGCCGCAATGCCATTGACGGCGCGCACGATCTCCTGCCCGCGTTGCGCGAACTCCTTGCGGAACTGCGCCACCAGCCCGTTCACGCGCTGCGTTTCCATGCGTTCGAATGCCTGGCGCGTGCTGTCGGTGACCAGCCACTCGACCAGGGCCACCGAGGCCACCACCGCCACCGTGAAGATCAGCAGCAGGCGGGTGCGGAAGGTCACGGCCGGCCGCCTTCCACCCACAGGTTTTCAAAACGCCACTCGCCCAGAGGCGTGATGCCCGGCCCTCCCTTCACGCGCGGATTCACCCCGTAGACATCCGGAAGATGGAACAGCGGGATGACGCGGAAACCTCCGAGCAGCGCGAGCTCTGCGGCGTAGAGCGCCTCCGGAGAATTGGCGCGCGGCGGCTCGGGAAGCCCCAGCGAGGCGGCCATGCCCGCCAGTGCGACCGCCGGATCCAACGACCCAATACGCACTTCCACCAGGCGCGCGTCGGCGCCGGCGGCCTGAGGGACCACGGAGACCGCCAGGCCTGCGTCGCGGGCGTTGAGGGCGATGCGCTCCGCAATGGGCCGCGCCGCGGCGTCCTCCACGCCCAGTGAAATGGCCCGCGCCGCGGCCGGAATGCCCGCCACCAGCGTGCGCGCCTTGGCGGCATCGGCCACCACTGGAAATAGAAAGGCGTAACCCGAAAGCCACTGTGGCAGCAGCGCCGCGGAAACCTCGCCCTGGCGTTGCAGCAGCACGTTGTGGATGGCGGCGCGGTCCACCGCCAGCGCCAGCGCCTCGCGGATGCGTGCGTCTTCCACCCGAGGGCCGAAAACCAGCGCCACCAGGCGCACCGGCGCGGACCCCCAGACCCTACGCCCGGCCGGCTGGCGGCGCAGCTCGCTGGGACCAAGTTCCACTACGTCCGCCTTGCCGAGCTCGAGATCGATGGATTGGTCGCGCAGGGGCCGCCCCATCTCGATTTCCACGGCGTCCAAAAACGGACGGCCGCCCGCGGTGTTTTCGTCGGCCTCGTACACGGCGCGCCGGCCCGCTTCCCAGCGCGTGATGACGAAGGCTCGCGCCAGGTCGGGCATTCCGTAACCGGTGGTTGGCGGGTCGGGCGTTTCGAAGGACTGCCGTACCTCAACGTACAGTGTGCCGCCGTAGTGCGGGCGGGTGGCGGCTGATGCGGTTGCCGCCGCGAGCGCCGCCAGGGCCAGGCTACATGCCGCAAACCACGGTGATAACGTAAGCCGCATATCTGCCTGTCAGGGGATCTCGCTCGACCGCCAGGGCCGAGCTTGCACTCGAGGGCCACAGCGCTGTCACCGGGCCGGCAAACTCCATCGGCGCGGTGAGTGGCGAGGCGGCGCGGTTCACAATGGCGAAGGCCTGGATGGCATCCGGCTCGCCCGCATCGCCTGGCCGCGTGGCCAGCACCTGCGATCCGCCGCCGCAGCTCGCTTCGGTACTGGCGATGTCACTGCCCCACGAGGCGACGGCGCCCACCGGATCGAGTCCGGCATCCAGAATCTGGGTGCGCCCGTCCAGCGTGGCCAGCAGCCACAGCGGCCGGCCCTGCTCTTCCACGGAAGCGGCGGAATAGAACGGCGCTATGGTTTTCCGCAAACCGGTCTCGGTAGCCACGCGCCCGTCGAAGTGATTGCGCGTGGCGGCGAAATTGGCCAGCAGCGTGGCGCGGCTGCCCGATTCCAGCACCCAGGGATCGTCGCCCACCCGGCATTCCATGGAGAGTGAAGGCTCCGCGCCGCCGCTGCACGCCATGCCCGGCAGAAACGCCTGAAAACTCGCGCCGGTCACCCGCAGCCGGCCCCGCAGGTCGCGCGGCCACGGTTTCCCGGGCGCCAGCGGAACCGCCCGCCGAGGTTCCCAGGACCCGTTCTCACGGTGCGCGTAAAGCGTCACCTTGGAAGGCGAGAGCACCAGCATGCCGGTGGCGGGGAATGCTACGTCCAGGATTTGCTCCTCCTGTTCCCACTCCAGCTTCCTGTCGAGCGCCATGCCCGGCAAGGCGGCTGCCGCCGGTTCGGCCCGCTTCCATGCGGCCATCCAAACCTGCCGCTCGTCGCCCTTACGCACTTCTTCCACCAGCAAGTACTGCGACTGGTTTTCGGAAAGCGTGAGGCGGATTTCGGCCACTGGCGCCACGTCGGTGACGCGCAGGCCGGCTTCCTTGAGCGCGCCCTCGAACGCGCCGCGTGCCTGGCCGAGTTCGGCCAAGCCTAGAGAGGAGGCGTTGCGGTACTCGACCGAAACCGCCTCGCCTGAGCCGGCGAAGACGGCGGTCTGGCGCGCCAGTTCACGCGCAGCGCCGTTCAGGTCTTCAGCGGCATGAGCGCCCGGTGGGATGAAGAACAGGAGCGCGCAGACAACCGCGTGCCATCTCTTCACGGCTGCGATCATACCACATCGCGGTGCTCTCCCCCGGTGATGACGCGTACGACGCCGCGAAGGCAACCTCGCGCTACCCAGAACGCCACCGGAAATGTGATCGCCGCCGTTAGAACGCAGCCCAGAATGCTTTCCATGATCGCCTCCGTACAGGAGGTATATGCACGAAAGGGACCAAAAACGCAAGTAGTTGATTCTCAGGCGCTTGTCAATCTCGGCTTTGTGTCGCGTGAAACACGTGTGGCACTGTGGACGCATTTATTACCATTTCGGGGAGGTCGGTGTACAATCGATGGTGGCCTTGAAGTGACAACGGAGATCCCGCCAAGCGATTGGGAGATGGTTAACGAGCGTTAAGCCGACTTTCTGGCCGCCTGGTTGCGCCAGAATTTGGAGGGTGCAAACGTGGCACTGAACAAAGGCAGGGCTTTCGGGCTCCTGGATACCGTAGTTGTCCTATTCATCTCGTCGGCACTCGTTTTGTTCGTCCTGTGGCTGGGTGCCACGTTTGCCGGCAAATCGATTCTGGACAAGCTTCCCGACTGGTTGTCGAAAGGCGTCTCAAGCGTATGGACCTGGCTGACCACGGGCGCGGCCGCCGGGGCAGCCCTGCGCTACCGCTTGCGCCAGGGAGCCCGGTCGCGCGAGAAGTTGCCTAACTATCCACTCGTGATCGCCGGGACTACGGTGGGGATGATTTGTCTGGTCCTGTTGGTGATGAAGTCCGTCTCCGATGGCGTTGTCCCACCGGATTCTCCCTTCTTGCTGAAGTTTCGGGTCGCATTTGCGGATCCCCAGAAACATCCGCCGCTATCGTTCATTCAGCAAAAGCCGAGTTGGATGGAGCCTCAGGGTCTGGCGGCGCTGCCAGATGGGAATCTGTACCAGGTCAGAGTCGATCTTCCGCCGCCGGCTGGGGAGTTCAGGGCCGCGGTTCGACCCCTCAACGAGGAAGGCGCCATCTATACCGGCGACCTGCATCCGCGGCCCTTGGAGATGTGCTTCATGCGCGCTGCACAAAATCCCGCAAACGGAGCCTCTCACTACTACGCCAGAATCGACTGCCGGCTGGATCAAGGCTGTTCGGTCCACCCTCAGGAAGATCCTGGCTGGGCGATGGACTGCCCGCGCGATGCCTCCCGGCGATCGCTGCCGCTGTGCTGTATTCCAGCCGTCTACGCGCAGGCCCCCCCGGCTAGGACCCAAGCCGAAGCCGGCTGGCTGGTGCCCTCGCTCCCCGCACTCGTCAAGTTGCGGGAAACAAAGAATGTCGGTTACACCGAATTTCTGATTCGGAGCGGCCCTCTAGCCGATCTAGCCGGGTCCAGCTACTTCACATACGACATCAAGGTGAACGGGACCCCGGTCTCCATCGACGGCTGGCGCAGCAGCGACCTGCGGGTGCCGATGGAGCCATCAAAGGGCATCGCGCTGCGATTTGGCCTGGAGAATCTGAATTTCTCGGGCGCGGAGGGCGGTTGCGAGACCATCGACGTGCGAATCGCTGTGTTTCAACAGGACAAGAGAATCAAGAGCTACGACCTCTACCGCCAGTACGCGGCTCTCAGAGACGCCGGGCTGGTGACCATCGCAGCGGAGGATGGCCAAAGCTTCCAGTGGAGCGGTCAGTACTTGAATCCCAAAGTCGGTGAGCGGAACGAGGTGTTCGTCAATTCCACTTCCGATGTTCAATATGCCGGAAAGGTGAAAGCGCGCATCGACCGGGCGGGGCTGAAGTACGGGGAGCAGGAGCTGGTGGGCGTCCTTCGCCCTCCTTTGAACAACGCCACTTACGGCGTGATCGTGGGATTGCGCCAGCCCAGCGGCCAGGTGAAGTTCATGTTCGACAACACAGGTGCGCAAGCGCTGGCGAAATGGATTCAAAGCAGCGAGAGCGTTGCAGCCGTGCGGTCGGCCTTCCCCAGGCCTGTGTTTATCTACAGGACTCGCGCTGACGAGGGGGTACCGCAGTTCAAGCCTTGCATGGTGGCCGGTTCACGCCACTGATCTAACGTATGGACATCTTCGTGATCCTGGGCGCCGCCGTGCTGGCGGATGGAGAGCCAAGCGGTGCCTTGCGGCGGAGGGTTGAGGGCGCCTTCGAGCTTTCCAGGAACTCCCGTGACGCCGCATTCCTGGTCACCGGAGGAGGCGGCTCAAACCGCCCGACGGAAGCGGCAGCGATGAGTGCGCTGCTCGAAGCCAAATCGGTGGCGCCGGAGCGTATCTTCCAGGATCCTGTTTCCAAAAACACCCTGTCCTCGGTGGTTCAATGCGCCAGGATCATCAAGAGCCAGAACTGCGTGCATTCAGTGGTGGTCTGCTCGGACCGGTACCATATTCCCCGCTGCCGCTGGCTGTTTTATCTCCTGGGAGTGCCTACTCTTGCCGGCGATATGCCCAGTGGTCTGGCAGCCAACGGGTACCTGCGCTGGGCGTGTTACTACGTGCGGGAAGCAGCAGCGCTCGTCCCGGATACGGTGGCGCTGCTGTTCGGGAGGCTGCGCCGCGAATCTGCTCTCAGCTCGAAACCGTGAAACACGTGTGGCACTGCGGACGCACTACGTCATCACGAATTCGGGAAGCCGGATAATTTTTTTCTGAATGGCATACTGCACAAGATGGGCCTTGTTGTGAATGTCGAGCTTGCGCATCAGGTTGAATTTGTGAGCTTCGACCGTCTTGACGCTCAACTCGAAGCCGGAGGCGATCTCTTTCACGGACTGGCCTTCCGCCAGCATTTTGAGAATCTCGCGCTCTCGCTTGGTCAACGTGCCGAACCGCGGCTGGCGCGTCGGCCCGCCCCGGCCGTGCACGCGGAAATCCTCCACCAGGCGGGTGAGCAGCCGCGGGCTGAGATAACTGCCGCCGCGATGCACCTCGCGAATGGCGGTGACCAACTGATCGGCGGGACTCTCCTTCAAAATGTATCCGCTGGCGCCCATCTCCACGCACTCAGCCAGGTAATCCTCGTCGTCGTACATGGAAAGAAACACGACACGGGTTTCGGGGCGCTCCTTGCGAATCTGACGCGTGGCTTCAAAGCTGCTCATGCCGGTCATCCCGATATCCATGAGGACCACATCAGGACGGACCTGCCGGGCCATGGCGACCGCATCGGAGGCGTTGGCTGCTTCGCCGATGATCTCGATGTCGGGTTCCGCCGAGAGCAGCGTTCGAATTCCCTGCCGGAACAAGGTGTGATCGTCAGTCAAGAACACGCGAATTTTTGCCATTTCGAGTCACTGGTGCGGAGCTTCGCGGCAACTGTAGAGTGATTCTGGCGCCCTCTCCGGGTGCGCTTCGTACGGCGAGCGTTCCACCGAGGAGCGCGGCTCGCTCCCGCATGCCCGCCAAGCCGAATGACATCGGCTGATTCCGTGCCGTTTCCGCACAAAAGCCGGCGCCGTTATCTGCTACGCTCAGCCTGATACTCTTATCGGCGCTGCCGAGCGAAATGTTTACTTGAGTCGCCCGGGAATGTTTGGCAATGTTCTGAAGGCACTCCTGCGCCACGCGGTAGATCACCTCCTGGGTTGGCATGGGGAGGTGCTCGCAGGAGGGCGAAATCCGCAAGCGCAGGCCGGCTGGGTGTGTTTTTCGGAACCGCGCGGAGAGTTGGCGGAGCGCCGATTTCAGGCCCAGGCGCTCCAGCACCGCGGGGCTGAGGGCCGCGACCAGGCGGCGCAACTCGGCTACCGCTCGCTCGGCGATGGCGCGCGCCTCCGCCAGGCGCGGGCGCAAGGGCGCGGGAGCGTCGCGCTCCATCATCTCCAGTTGCAACCGCAGCAACAGCATGGATTGGCCGGCTTCGTCGTGCAACTCGCGGCCGATGCGGCGGCGCTCTTCTTCCTCCGCGCGCCGCGCCTCGGCCTCCAGGCGCCGGATTTCACCCTCCATGCGGGCCCGTTCGAGGGCCTCGTGGCAACGCTCGCCCGCCGCCACCAGCAGCGCCAGTTCGCGCGGCAGCCACGGATAGCGCACCCGAAAACCGAACTGAATGAGCGCGGCCTTGCGTATAGGGTACGACCAATAGGAAGCGTAGCGGCCGCGCATCTCCGGATCGGCGATGAGCCGCTCATCCGGCTGGCCGCGCTCGATGTAGAGCGGGCGCGCGAGTCTTCCAGCCGCCGGCCGGTCGAGCAGGAATAGGCGGCCGGCGCTGGCCTGGAATACCGGCGTGAGGACGCTGACGATACGGCGGAGCAGATCCTCCAGACCGGCAGCCTCGGTTTCGGCGTGGTAAAGGCCGAAAAAGGCTTGGCTCTCGGCCTCGCGGACCTGGTAGAAGGCGTCGTTCAGGATCAGGACGGTGGCCAACTGGAGTTGCTCCCGCGCCGGCTCGAAGTGGCCCTTGAGCACCGGGTCGAGCAGGCCATTGAACTCCCGCAGGACCTCGTTCACCGCCGACGGCGGAACGTTCAGCTTGGCCAGGCGGCGCCCGTTGTATTCCACCTGCTCAAGGAATTGGGCGAGCGAGCTGAGGTGTGAAGCCGCCGCGGGGGTGATGGCCAGGAAGGCGCGGATCTGCGCGGCATTATAGCGGCGCTGGCGAAGCAGGGTCGCAAAGCGGCGATCCAGTCGGCCGGCGACCGGCGCGATGGCGCGGACCACGCGCGCCACGTGACGGCGGGCCGCGGCGGTGAGGAGCCGGCTGGTGAGAGGCATCTTAGCCACTCACAAGATCGGCAAACGCGGGATGTTGCTTTAGGGTCTCGCGAGACACGGACCCCTTGGATGCTTGCCAGGAATCGGGTGGCCTGCGGTCCATTTCCAGTTTCCGAGTGGTGCGTAAGCCGCGCAGAACCGACTAGAGCTCCCCCAGCCGCCTTTTGGGTCCGGCCCGAAGCAGCCATCCAACGACACAAGGACGTGCTATGATTAGCGCGAATCGTGCGGGCCGCAAGCAGGCGCGCGATTCTCTTGCGCCCCAGGGGGACGCTGCATCTTGAGGCTAGATTGGTATCGACCATGAGGGTCTTCCAGAACCTAGAGGTGGCGGGCGACTTGCCCGACTTGACGAGGCTTGTGAATGCCATTGAGGGTAAGCTGTCGAATGGCTGGACGAGAGATCTACAGCGCGAACAGGAGGTCAAAGCCTATGGCCCCTCTTACCCATCGTATTGTTTCTTTTGCGATGCGAGGGCGCAGCGGCCAGCAGCGCACCTGTGGCTTTTCCTCCGCCGCGATAAACGATGTTTAAAGGTGGGCAACATTGTGCCGACCGCTCAGTCCGAGCTTTCGTATGACGAGTACAATCTGGTCCTGAATGAATTCTTCCGCTTTTTTGTCGAAAGGGAGGTAGACAGGTTGCAGCTTAAGGCCTCCCTTAGCAAGGCAGATGTAACTTTGGAGGATTTTGCATCTCCCAGAACAGCGGCTCTCCTGCGAACTTTTTCGAGAACCGCAAATCGCAGCACCGGTTCATCGCACCCTTCAGATAAAGAACAGTGGGAGGAATTCGTCATCTCTGCGCACCTGCTCAACGATCAGATCTATACCGACATTCTGAAGCGCTGGTTTGTAGAGGAAGAACATTGGCCATCCGATGAAGCGGTCGATCTAACAATCGAGTACGAGCAGGGGCGGTCGCTGCTGAAGAGGTATGACTCCGAGTCCGCCAGCCGCTAGGGTGCAGTCGCTGGTGGCGGCAGACATCCTGGCGAACCCAGGCCCTGTGGTGTTGTTGGACACGTGCGCGCTACTTGACATAATCAGGCAACCTCTAAGGCCCAACATCCCGTCTGGAACAATTACAGCAGCCGTGGGAATCGGGCTGCGAACGCATGCGAGTCCAGGGAGGGCATGGATCGTTGCCTCGGAGCTTGTGGTCGAAGAGTGGTCAAGTCATGCGCAGCACACTAAGGACGAGGTGGAGGCGCACATCAAGACGACCGACCGGCAGGTTCAGCAAGTGCTCGCTGCCGCACAACGTTTGCCAATTTTGGCGCAGCTTTCGCGATGGGATCTAACCAGCCTGAAGCTCCCTGACGAACTTCATAATATTGCGGCGGGAGTACTCGGGTGTACTGAAGTACTGAGGAGCGAGCAAAGTCACATTTTGAGCGCGCATAGCCGTCTGATCAACGGCTACGCCCCGGCGAAGAAGGGGAAGCAGGAGTATAAGGACTGTGTGATTGTCGAACAGTATCTGAGCTTGTGTCGAGAATTGCGGCTTGGTGGATTATCAACATGGTGTGGTTTTGTCAGCTCCAATGTTAATGACTATGGAACGCCAGCCGGGTTACTGCCGCCGCTCGACGCAGACTTCGCTGCTGTGGGCTTGACATTTGCGGTTAACTTCGACGCCGCCTTCTCGCTGATAAGGTGAGAACAAACAGCCTTCTTGCGGCGGCCTCAAGACGCAAGGCCTTCTCCGAGTCAAGCCGAAGCTGAAGAGAATGCCGCCGCGGGGTGCCCGTTTCTTCGGTTGAATCGTCGCCCACTCAGAAGCAGCTCGTTATGCGGGCATCGACCCGCAGCATCGCCCCTACCCCACGTACTGCACCTCCTCTTCGATCTCCATCCCAAACCGCGCGCGCACGCGGCCCTTCAGGTCCTCAATGAGCGCGCAGAGGTCGGCAGCGGTCCCCGCGCCGGCGTTGTAGATCAGGTTGGCGTGATAGCCGGCAACGTGCATGTCGCCGCGCTCGACTCCCTTGGCGCCCACCTGCTCCAGAAACCACGCGGCGGGGACCTTGCCCTCGCGCACCACGGAGGCTGGGACTTCGGCCGCCACCGCCGGGGGCAGATCTTCGAGCAGCAGGTTCTTGAAGATGCTGCCAGCGCACTTCATGGTGACAGGAAACTTTTCGCTGCGAACTTCGCGAATGCCCGCGGCGGTCTGGCGCAGGCGGGCGGCGTCGGCAGGCTCCAGCAGCAGTTCCGTCGAGAAAATGATCCAGTTCTTGTGGCGCTTGAAAATGCTCTCCCGATACTGAAACTGGCACTCTTCGTTGGTGAAGACGCGGATTTCGCGGCCGTCGTGGAAACGGACGTTGACCACCCGCTCGGAGAGGGAGTGGCCGTACGCGCCGGCATTGCCGTAGACCGCCGCGCCCACGGAGCCGGGAATGCCCGCCAGGGTTTCCAGGCCCTGGAGGCCGCGCTCGATGGCGAAATTCACCAGGTCCTCGAAGACCGCACCGGCGTCCGCCAGCACGCGCCTGCCAGCGGCCATGAGCCGGTCGCCGCGGTAGCGCAGCACAATGCCACGGAAGCCGCGGTCGGAAACCACCAGGTTGGTGCCCCCGCCGATTACCATGGTCGGAATGCCGCTAGAGCGCGCGGCGGCGAGCGCCGCGATGAACGCCTCCACATTGCCGGTCTCGGCGTAAAGATCGGCGGGCCCCCCAATCCCAAAGCGGGTGTAACGGGAGAGCGGAACGCCCATGGAAACAGTTAAATTGGGAATCTCGGCGAGACGCACCCGCGTCTCTTCCGTGGTGGGCATCACCTCAATTATAGGGCCGGCTCTTCCGGCGGCTCGAATGTATCCAGCAGGTCCGGGTTTTTGGCGAAGCGCTTGAGCACGCGGATGATCTCGCCGGAGCGGAAACCGGCGCGCAGCAGCCGGCGATAGGCCACGGCGATGTCCTTGTCCTCCCGAAAAAGCCCTTCCCGCGGCGCCCGGCGGTACTTGCGGCGGATGAAATCTTCGATCAGGGCTTCCTCGTCAACGTCCTGGTAGACCCTTTGCACTGTGCGTTCGGCCAGGGACGGCGCCACGCGGCGTTGGCGCAGGTCCTCGATCACCCGCGTCCGGCCGAGTTTCTCGTTGGCCAGGCGCGCGGAGGCGAATCCCTCCGCGTAGCGGCGGTCGTCCAGGTAGCCGACCTCTTTCAGCCGGGCCAGCACTTCATCCACGTCGGCGGCGCGCTCGGCCCGGCGGTGCAGTTTTTCCCGCAGTTCGCCGGTGGAATAGGCCCGCCCCGCGAGCACCTTGACGGCGTATGTCCATAATGCTCCGCTATCCAGCCGGTGAACCTTGCGTTCCTCCATGATAAGGATTCTTATGGGGAGTATACTGGAAAATGGTTCAAGCTGTCGGCTTGACCAGGAGGAAATATGGATAAGAGTGGGCTTTCCAGCTTCTTGCTGGGACTAGGTGTGGGTGTCGGCATCGGCATGCTGTTCGCGCCGAAGTCCGGAGAGGACACCCGCAAACTCATCAAGGACAAAGCGGGCGAAGGCACCGATTATGTGAAGCAGCGCGGCTCGGAGATCAAGCAGACCGCCACGGAATGGGTGGAGAAGGGCAAGGAAGCCCTGGGCCGTCAGAAGGATACCATCTCCGATGCCGTGGAGGCCGGTAAGCAGGCTTATCGCGACGCCGTTAGCCCGCGCGAATCCTCCAGCGAAGGCGCGGCGACGTAACTCAGGAACTGGGGAAGGGTCCTCGCGCGTGACTGAAGACACGTTTCGCATCGTGGTGGCGGCGGCTGTGGCGCTGGCGTGCCTGGCGTTCGTGGTGCAGGCCGTGGTCGCGATCGCCCTCTACCGCGTTGCCCGAAGGATGGAGCGAAAGGTCGAGCCGCTGGCGGACCAAGCCGAGCCCGTCATCGGGAAGCTCGGGCCCATGATCGACAAGATCGGACTGGCGGCCGACAACGTGGCGCCGGCAGCCGACAGCATCGGAGTCGCGGCCAGCAAGATCGGACTGGCGGCCGAGAGGGCCGGGCCGGTGATCGACGGAATCGGAGTGGTAGCCGATAAAGTGGCGCCGGTGGTCGATCACGCGGGATCGGTAGTCGATGAAGTGGAGACGGTTCTAGCCACCACCAACCGGATCGTGGAAGAGACCCGCCCGCGGATTTCCGAGCTTTCCGGGGAAGCCGTGGAGATTGCCAGATCGGCGCGGCAGCAGGTTGAAAGCATCGGCGAACTCCTGCATGACGCCGGCGATCGCGCCCGCACCCGGCTCGAGCAGATCGACCAGACCGTCGAGAACACCGTCGAGCAGGTAGGCCAGGTGGGCGACGCCATGAAGCGCGCGGTGTTGCGCCCGGTGCGCGAAGTAAACGGCCTGGCGGCCGGGATTTCGGCCGCGGTTTCCACCCTGGTGCACCACTCGCGCAAGCCCTCCGTCGATCAAGCCACGCAGGACGAGGAGATGTTCATTTAGCCTCGTCCCGCCGCACGAATGCCACTACCAGCCGAATCTGTTCATAGGTGATCTCCGCCGGCAGCGCTTCGCGCAACGGCTTCAACCATTGCGAGCCGAGCCGGCGCACCACTTCTTCAATCTGGCGGTGGTTGGCTTCTCCCACCCACTCCATGCGATACTCCAGCCGTCCTTTTTCGACCAGGTCGGCCACCATGTTGATTACCGTCGAAAACTGGCGGCCGCGAATCCGCGCAATCTCTTCGAAGCTCTTGCCCTCCGCCACCAGGCGCACGGTCTCTTCGGCAGGCGAAACCTGCGACACCTCGGGGTGCCCTTTGGGCCCGGCGGCGCGGGCCCCGTTGCGGTAAGTCTCGAAGGCGGCGAAGATTTCGCCTCCGTACAATTCCGCTTTGCGCTCGCCGATCCCGCTAACGCCCAGCAACTCGCGCAGATTCGAAGGCTGCTTGCGGCAGAGATCCTCCAGCGCCGCGTCGCTGAGCACCACGTAGGCCGGAACGGCGGCGCGCTGGGCCGTGCGCCAGCGCCATTCCTTGAAGAACTCGAGCAGATCGCGATCCGGCGGCTTCTCGAAAACCGGCGGCGCAGGCCGCGCCACGGGTTGCGGCCTGGGCTGAGCCTTCGGTTCCTCGCGCGGAGCCGCCGCCTTCGGCTGGCGCTTCTTCTTCTTCACCGCCAGCGGCTTCTCCGATGGCGCCTTGAGCCACTCCGGGATGTTCCCGCAAACGTCGCACATCTCGCAGCGCTGCCACTTGGGCGCCTGGCCGAAGTGCGTGCAGATCTGCAAATGCCGGCACCGGTCGCTCTCGACGAAGCGCCGCACGGCGTGGTACCGCTGCCAGGCGCGCTCCTTCTCGCTGGGGTCGTTCAGTTTTTCGATGAAGTAGGCCAGCAGGCCCGCATCTTTCGGCTGCCAGAGCAATGCGCAATCGGCGGGCAGCCCGTCGCGCCCCGCGCGGCCCGCCTCCTGGTAAAACTGCTCGATGGATTTCGGCAGCGAAGTGTGGATGACGGCGCGCACCGCCGGTTTGTTGATTCCTAGCCCGAAGGCGATAGTGCCCACCAGCACGCGCACTTCGTCGTTCATCCAGCGCTCCTGGTTGCGGCGGCGGATTACGGTTTCCATCTGGCCGTGGTAGGGAACCGCCGCGATGCGCCGGTCCGCCAGAAAATCCACGGTCTGCTCGACCGCGGCGATGGTGGGAGCGTATACGATTGCGCTTTCGCCCTGGTAGGCGCGCAGGGCCGCCAGCAGCAGTCGCGGGTGCGTCTCCTTATCGCACTGGTGCGCCACGTAGCGCAGGTTGGCGCGGTGAAAACTGGCGATGTACTTGTGCGGCTCGCGCAGCCGCAGTTGTTCCAGAATGTCGTGCCGGACCCGCTTGGTGGCGCTGGCGGTGAACGCCGCGATGGGCTTCTCCGGAAAGTTCTCGCGCAGCGAGCTGAGCTGGCGGTATTCGGGACGGAACTCGTGCCCCCATTCGGAGATGCAGTGCGCCTCGTCGATGGCGAAAAACGCCAGCGGCAGCTTCCGCAGCCAGTCGATGGTATCCGCCCGCGCCAGCCGTTCCGGTGAAAGGTAGAGCAGCCGGAAAGCGCCCTGCGCGGCCGCGCGCATCACTCCGCGCTGCTCTTCGGCCGGCTGCGTGCTGTTGAGGACGGCCGCCGGAATCCCCATGTCGCCGAGCTGCGCCACCTGGTCCTGCATGAGGGCGATCAGCGGCGAGATCACCACCACCGTCTGGCCCAGCGCCAGCGCGGGCAACTGGTAGCACAGCGACTTGCCGCCGCCGGTCGGCATGATCACGGCCACGTCGTTGCCGGCCATCAGGCTTTGGACGATCCGCTCCTGCATGGGGCGGAACGAGTCGTAGCCCCAGTACTTCTTCAGGGCTGCGTAGAGGTCGGGCACCGTAGACCTACGAGTGTATCAAGCGCACCGTCTGCGCCGGCGCCGCCTCCAGCATCTCGCGCACCGTCTGGTGTGTCACGGGGTGGCGCAGGCCGGGCGCGAGATCCGCCAAGGGCGCCAGCACGAAGCGCCGCCCGGCCATCCTCGGGTGCGGAATCTCCAGCGTTGCGCTCTGCACCACCGCCTGGCCGTACAGCAGGATATCGATGTCGATGGTCCGCGGCCCCTTGGCGACCGTGCGTACGCGGCCCAGCGCCCGCTCGATCTTGGCGACGCGCGCCAGCACTTGCATAGGAAACAGGTCGGTCTCCGCTTCCACCACCAGGTTCAGGAACCAGGCCTGGTCGGTGTAGTCTACGGGCTCGGTTTCGTACACCGGCGAAGAGCGCAGAACGCGCACGTCCGGCACCGCCAGCCGGTCGATGGCCGCCCTCAGGTTGACCTCGCGGTCGCCCAGGTTGGAGCCGAGGCTGAGGTAGATGGTCTTCACTACTTTTTCGCTGGGCAAGCTAAAGCATGCCCCACCACTAAGCAGATGCTTGGTGGGGCATGCTTTAGCTTGCCCTTAAAATAACGCCGGCTGGTCGTCGTTGCGCAGCTTGGGTTTCACGTTGAAATAGTCGAACGCCAGCTCCGTGGCCGTGCGCCCGCGCGGCGTGCGGTTCAGAAACCCTAGCTGGATCAAGTACGGCTCATACACCTCTTCGATGGTGTCCGGCTCCTCGGAGATGGACGCCGCAATGGTGTTCACGCCCACCGGCCCGCCGCGGTACTTCTCGAGGATGGTCAGCATGATCTTCTGGTCGATTTCGTCCAGGCCATAGCGGTCCACGTCCAGCAGGTTGAGCGCGGTCTGCGCCACCGGCAAGGTGATGCGGCCGTCGGCGCGCACCTGCGCGTAATCCCGTACGCGCCGCAGCAGGCGATTGGCGATACGCGGCGTCCCGCGGCAGCGGCGCGCGATCTCTTCGGCCGCGGCCTCTTCGATGACCACGCCGAGCAGGCGCGCCGAGCGGTTCACAATCGTCCGCAGCTCATCAACCTGGTAGGGATCGAGCCGCAGCACCAGCCCGAAGCGGCCGCGCAGCGGCGCGCTGACGAGACCCTGCCGCGTGGTGGCGCCGATGGCCGTAAACTTCGGCATGGGCAGCGAATGCGTGCGCGCGCCCGGACCCGCGCCCACCAGGATATCCACCCGGAAATCCTCCAGCGCCGCGTAGAGCATCTCTTCCACGTCCGGCAGCAAGCGGTGGATTTCGTCGATGAAGAAAACCTGGCGCGCGCGGATGTTGCTGAGAATTCCGGTGAGATCGAGCTTTTTCTGAAGCACCGGCCCCGAGGTGGAGGTGAAGGCCACCTCCAGTTCCTCCCCGATGATCGCGGCCAGGGTGGTCTTGCCCAGCCCCGGAGGCCCGTAGAGCAACACGTGGTCCATGGCTTCACCGCGCATGCGGGCGGCCTGGATGGCGATTCCCAGGTTCTCTTTTAGCTTGGGCTGACCGGTGAAATCGGCCAGGCGGCGTGGGCGGAGGCCCGCTTCGAACTGCAAATCCTCGGCCTGGCGATCGCCGGAAATCAGTTGCCGGTCGGGCATGTGCTACCAGCTTACCCCGGATCAGGCACGGGCTAGCGTACCAGTTCCAGAGCGCGCCGAAAGAGCGGTTCGAACTCCGCGGGGCCGGGGGTCACGCCACCGCTGGCCTTGGCCTTGCGCACCGCCGCTTCGGCCTGCGCCCGCCCGCAGCCCAGGTTCAGGAGCGCCGAGAGCACGTCTTGATCGACCGGCGAAAGCTCGGCCACGGCGGGCGTTCCCGGCTCCTCCGCTGTGGCTGCCGGCAGCTTGTCGCGAAGTTCCAGCACCATCCGCTCGGCGGTCTTCTTGCCCACCCCGGGAATGCGCACCAGCCGCTCCACTTCCCCGCGCCGGATGAAGTTGATGAGGTCCGGCGCCGCGAGGCCGGAGAGAATCTTCACCGCCAGCGTCGGCCCGATGCCGCTCACCCCGATGAGCTTCTCGAACAGCGCCTTCTCATCCTGGCTGAGGAAGCCGTAGAGAGCCAGCGCATCCTCCCGCACGTGGGTATGGATGCGCAGCCGGACCTCCTTGCCGGGTTCGGGCAGGCGCGTGAATGTCGAGACCGGGATGGTGACATCGTATCCCACCCCGCCGGTCTCGACGATGGCCTGGTTGGGATGCTTCTCGATCAGTACGCCGCGCAGCAAAGCGATCATCAATACGATTGTAGTGGTACCCGCCCCGCCGGAGCGCGGGTAGCCGAACGAAAAGCATGATAGCTTGGAAGAAGCATGGGACAGAACAGCTCCATCGCCTTGTTTCTGATTCTCGTCGCGGTAGTCGCGCTGTTGTTCCGACGTTCGATGCTTGAGGCGCTGATCGAAGCCATCAACAACTTCCGGGGCGGTCCTCCCACTCCCATGCATCCCTCCCCGGCGGATGACGCCGCGGTACTTCGGAGGCGGGCCGGGAAGGTTGAGAATTAAGGCACGCCTTTCAGCGTCTGCCAGATGCAATGGCTTCTTCGACGTGACGATGCGCCTGATCGATGTGCTCCATCGCTCTCCGTTGCAGCCCTTGCGCAAAGCGATTGTCCTCTTCCCGCGCGATATCGTTGTGGGCTTGGTTGAGCAGTTCCAGAGCGCGATGCCGGCGGCCGGGATGGTCCATCCTGGCGTCCACCGGCGGGTGATCGTACAGGTTCTTGCCGTCGTCAATCGCAGCCCTCTTGATTTCGTCGATGGCAGCGTCGATCTCTCGGATCGCTCTCCCTTCCCGTTCACCGATGGCTCTGTGGTCGGGGGTTTCCAGGTGAGCCCTGGCGGCCCGCAAATCGCTCAGGGCGCGCAGGTATCCAGGGTGTCTGTTCTGACCGAAACCGCTCAGGGTGCTCAGCGCCAACGAAACTGTTACGGCTGATGCCATTGATAGAAGCTTCATCGCCTTCATCATCGAATCGTCTCGAAAGTGGGCCTCAAAGTCAAGGCGCGCGTCGGCCAGGAGTTTTCGGCCTTTTTCGCCATTTCTCTACACCGCGGCGCTATAATTTCCTTCATAGGAGAAGTCAATGTCTCGCTTCATTTCGTTCCTGACGCCCGTTCTGTTGCTGCCGCTCCTGAACTGCGGCGGCTCGCAGCACGACGTGCAGGAAAAGTACTTTCTCGTCACCGCTAATACCAAAGTTCCCTACTGGCAGGAAGCCGCCGCCGGTTTCAACCGCGCCGCCGTCCAAATGCATGTCCATGCCGAATTTGTGGGCCCCGAGACCTACGACCCCAAGGCCCAGCACGAGGATTTCCAGGACGTGCTCAAGCAGAAACCCACCGGCATCCTCGTCTCCGTCAGCGCCCCGGACCTCCTCAACGGCGATATCGATGCCGCCATCGCCCAGGGCGTGCCGGTGATTGCCATGGACTCCGATGCTCCCGACAGCAAGCGCCTGTTTTTCATCGGCACCGACAACTATAAGGCCGGCGTCATGGGTGCGCGCATGCTCGCCAAAGGTCTCGCCGGCAAGGGCAACGTGGTGGTCTTCACCATCCCCGGGCAGGCCAATCTGAAAGACCGCCTGCGTGGCTACACCGATGTCTTCGCCGAACACCCGCAGATCAAGATCACCGAGGTGATCGACGAACACGGCGATCCCGGCGTGGTTTTCGACCGCACCATGGAGATAGTGGAAAAGGGTGCCAAGGTCGACGCCTTCGCCTGCCTTACCTCAATCGCCGGCCCCGAGGTCGCCGAAGTCTTGGGCCGCAAGAACATCACCGGCAAGCTGGTCGTCGCCATGGACACCGACCAGCGCACGCTGGAAGGCATCCAGAAGGGCCTCATCACAGCCGCCATCGGCCAGAAGCCGTTTACCATGGCCTACCTGGGAGCCATACTGCTCGACGACCTGTATCACCGCCCGCTCCAGTCCCTGACCGGGAACTGGCCTCAGGATTCCTTCTCCCCGATCCCCACGTTCGTGGACACCGGCGCCACCCTGATCGACAAGAGCAACGTGGGAGCTTTCATGAAAGCGCGCAACTCCGCCGCCAAGTGATCGTCCGGAAATCGCGCCAGTTCAGTCGCCACGATGGGCCTTGCCGGAGATTCGTTCGAGACGAATGCGTACCACGGCCGTTCGGGAGCCGGAAGCGGCAATAGCTTTTTCTGCCTCGGGCGTCAGCGCCCCGCAGAAACGGACCGCCAGAAGCTCCAGAGCTCGTCGCTTCTCCGCCGGATCTGTCACCACGGCCGCCCGGCCGAATACCACGGCGCTCTCATAGAGCGTGGACAGCTTTGCCGGCAAAATCCGGGCCTCCGCCACGGCGCAGAACGAGACCCGCTCTTCATGCGCAATGTTCTCCAGCTTATGTCCCTCCATGGCGCAGTGAATGTAGAGCGCGTCCCCGGACACCACGTGGTTCGCGGGGACGGCATAAGGCCATCCGTCAGCTCCCAGGGTGGCCAACACGCCGTACTCCGCCCGCGCCAGAATCTCCCGAGCCTGGTCCTCGGTAAGCGCCCTGTCGCTTCGTCGTATCTCCCTGAAGGCGGCCATCTCCCGGAACTCCTGAACAGTTTAACAGCATCCGGTCGCAAATCTCTCCCATACCGGGCGCCAGCACCGGCTCCGCCGCTCAATGCACTGTAGCGCACATTTCAGGCGCCGCCGCGCAACTTTCCCGCGCCGGCGGTTTGTTACACTTATGAGTTGTACGGGGTGCGCCATTACGCGTAGATTCTTGCTATATGGTTGTCTTTTGTTAATGGTGCGCGCCACGGCTTCGAGCGCCTGCCGTGATTGCGCCCAACCGGGATTCGGAGGTCCTGGCGCAAACCGTTTCACCGCGTATGATCCCATTTGCCGCGGCGACGGCTGCCGCCGCTCCGGTTACCCGCAGGTCTTCGTGAACGCCGCCGATCTGACGCTCTTCATCCACGTTACCGATCTTGTATTTGACGGCCCGGCGCCCGCATTCTCGTTCGAACGCTCCTACAACATGGGCGACACCCACGCGGGGCCGTTCGGCGTGGGTTGGTCTTTCAGTCTGGGAGACAGCCTCACCACCGATAGCGACGACAGCGTCGTGCTGCGGCGCGCTTCGGGGCGCATCGAGCGGTTCGCGCCCGCGGTACCCTCTGGGTCGCCCTCAGTGCCGCCCTCCGGGTCGTCCAGCGCGTTTTTCGCGGTGACCTCTACCACCGACACGCTGGCCCAGAACAGCGACGGCACCTACACCCTGGGCAACCCGGCCTCCACCACCACGCAGGTTTTCAGTCCCGATGGACGGCTGCTGGCCATCCAGGACTCCGGCGCTACCCGCGTTTCGCTGAATTACGATTCCTCTAGCCGGTTGACTGGCGCTAATTATCGCGGGCGGTCGCTCAGCTTCTCCTACGATGCTAATGGCCATGTCACTTCGATCTCCGATTCCGCGGGCCGGTCCGTCGCTTACGCCTATACCGCCGATGGCCACCTCGCGCAACAGACCAACGCCGATGGCGAGACCGTCGCCTATCAATATGACGGCTCCGGAAACCTGGTTTCCATCGGCTACGCCGGCGGCCAGATTGCCATCGCTTACTTCAGCGATCCTCCGTACACCTCCGTGGCCACCGTCACCACGCCCGACGGCGCCGTGCGCCAGTACAGCGTTCCTAACGACCCCACCCAGATCCAGGTTACCGACGGGAATGGCAATGCCTCCCTCTACGTTTCCAACCCGGCCGGACTTTTGCTTTCCGACACCGACCCGGCCGGCAACACCGTCTCTTACACCTACGACACCTCCGGCCGGCGCATCAGCACGGTCGACGGCAACGGCGACACCGCCAGCTTCATTTACGATGCCAACGGCAACCTGGTGGGAATCACCGACGGCGCCGGCAACCGCTGGTCCGCCGACTATACCGCCGCCGTCCCCGCCCACATTACCGATCCCAACGGCAACATCTGGGCGTTCAAATACGATTCATCCGGAAACCTGGCGGGCGTGACCAACCCCGCCGGCGGCGTGGTCTCCGCCGTCCGCGCCGCCTCCGGCGAGATTACCGGCATCACCGATCCGCGCGGCAACTCGACCAGCTATCAATATGACGCCAACGGCCTGATCGCCACCTTCATAGACGCCCTCAACGGCACTTGGAGCTATCAATACGACGGCGCCGCCCGAGCTGTGTCGCGCACCGATCCCGGCGGCTCCGTGCTCCAGGCCAGCTACGGCGTGGGCAACCGTATCACCGGGCTGACTGCGGGCAACGTGCAAGTGGCCTTCGATTTCTCGGGCATTCAGCGCGACAGCCTCAACCGCCTGGTGAGCTACACCGATTCTTTCGGCAATCAGGTTACTTATACCTACGACGCCGCCGGCCAATTGACCAGCATGAGCCTGCCCGGAGGGAACACCGTCACCTATCAGTACGATCACGCCCACCGGCTGAGCCAGGTCTCTGACTGGCTGGGCAACTTCGCGCTCTACCGCTACGATGCCGCCGGATGGCCGGTCAGCGTCACCGTCTCCGGTGGCCCCATCGCCGTCAATCAGTACGACGCCGCGCACAATCTGCGCGCCATCGTCAGCACCGGCCCGGATGGTTCCCCCGTAGCCGGTTACCGGTACACGCTTGATGCTAATGCCAACCGCACCGCGGTGAGCGCGCTCGAGCCTTTCACCGCGGCGGTTTCGTTCCCCTCCTACTCGATCACTTACGATGCCGCCAACCATCCGGTCACGCGCAGCGACGGCCAGAGCTACACCTACGATTCGCGCGGCAACCTCACCGCCATTCAGGGATCATCCGGCAACGTTACCCTCGGCTACGACGTTTTCGGCCGCTTGCAGAGTTTCAACGCCGATACTTCGACCACCTATGGCTACGATTCCACCGGCCTCCGCGTGGTGCGCACAGTCGATGGCACGGCCCGCCTTTTCCTTTACGATCTGTCCGGTCCGCAGCCGCGCGTGGTGATGGAGATGGACAGCACCTACACGCCCATTGCCTGGTACGTCTACGGCCTGGGTCTTCTCTGGAAGGTGGCTGCCGACAGCTCGACGTACTTCTACCACTTCGATGGCGACGGCAACGTGGTGGCACTTTCCACTCCCACCGGGGGCGTGGTGAACGAGTACCGTTACGATCCCACCGGTCTCCTGATTGGCTCCAACGAAATCGTCGAGAACATGTTCCGCGCGCACGGAGAAGCCGGCTGGATGGACGACGGTAACGGCCTCGTGTTTACCAACCGCCTCTATCAGTTTCCGGAATTGCGCCTGACCCTGCCCGCGACCGCCGACCCGTCGCCGCCCGTTCCCACCCTGTCGCCGCAATTCCCGGGCGCCGGAGCTTGCTTCTTCCAAGGCGTCTCGAATTGCCTTTTCGCTATTGGCGGGAGGGACCGCTGATGCGCCGGGCCGCTGTCGTGCTCTGGGCCGCCATGGCGCTCAGCCGGGTCGTGTCTGGCCAGACGCCGGTGTTGACTCCCGGTGTCGCCATGCAAGGGCAGGTCGGGCCGCTGGCCCCGGCCACCTTCGGCTTCTATGATACTCCCGGTGATGCCGTTCTCATCCGCGTGCTGACGCTCAGTCAGGATTACTCGCTCCAGTTCACTGTAACGTGGAGTTACGGCTTTCCGAATGTCGAATTCCCGCAGATCATTCAGAGCCATGTCTATACCATCCCCAACCCGACCGCGGGCCTTCCGCCCACCCAGACCTACGGCCCGGCGGCTGTCGCTGGCTCTACTTTCGGCGGAGAGTACGATCTTCCCGGCGGCAGCCAAGGCTATTACACCATCACGGTCTTCAGCCAGAACCAGGTCGCGGGGAATTTCCTGCTGGTCTACAGCAGTCTGGAAGGCAAGTGCCCATCGTCGAATCCGTCCTGCGGCGTTGTGCCTCTGAACTGCGGCTCTCCGGCGCTGAACCAGCAGATCGGCTCGCCGCCGCCAGCCGGCGCGCAAAAGCCGGCCAGCCCGTGGATGCAGATCAACAGTTACCAGTTTCAAGCCAACCCCGGCGACATTCTCAGTGTGCGGGTTGCCAAGTACGCCAGCCAGACGATGCCTCTCGCTAATGGTTTTGACCTGGGCGTGTTCGCCTACGACTCGTCGGGACACCTGCTTTATCTCAATTCCGCCACCAGCCAGCTCGCCGCGGCGGAGACCGGTTCGGCGGTTACCGCGAAAATGAATGTGCCGGCGCCTGCCGACGGGATGGTCAACATAGTTGTTTTCGACGTCGCCAGCCAAACCGGCAATTACGGGATTTCCGTCGCCACGCTCAACCGTCCGTGCACCAACAAGTCTTTGACCTGCGGCTCCGCGAGTCAGGGCAACCTCGCCAATCCCCTTACTTTCGATTCCTACAGCGCTCCCCTATCGGCTGGCGCCACGATTTCCATTCGCACCGCGGCCACGGGTGCAGGCAGCTCCTTGGTGCCCGTCGTGGAAGTGTACGATCCCACCGGAAGTCCCGTGCCATCCGCCCAGTCGGTCACCGCGGCCACATTCAATACCAGCCTGCCGGGCAACTATACAGTTCTTGTCGGAAGCTCGACTTACCTGCAGACCGGCGGCTATGCCGTTGCCTACGCGCGGCTCGATGTCCCCTGCAATGTCGGGGGTGTGCCGCCGCAGGCGCTTTCCTGCGCCTCCGTGGTGAACGGCTCCATCAGCGGAGTGCTGCAGACGAATTCCTACACGGTGACCGCCCAGGCCAAAGACGCCTTCCTGTTGCGTCTCGAACAGACCAGTCCGAACTCCGCCTTTCGGCCCCGCGTGGATGTCTACGATCCGCTGGGAAATCCCATTCAGTTTGTCAACACCAATTCTCTGGCGCGCCTCAACTTCACCGTTATCGCGAATGGTTCCTATACCTTGTCGGTGTCTGACAGCAGCGCCGGCGGCGGCCAAACCGGCACATATTCGCTTTCCCTGCTGCGCCTGAACCGGCCCTGCAATGCCGCAACCCTCGGCTGCGGCGCGCTGGCGGCCGGCAATATTTCGCGCCCGCTCGCATCCTCCATCTATACTTACAGCGCCGCCGCGGGTGAGTCGTTCACCCTCCGTATGTTGAGCTACACCGCTGCACTCCAGCCCGATCTCGAAGTCTACGACTCGCTGGGCAACCCCGTCGGGCAGAGCACTTCCGGCAACGTCACCGGCGTGGATGTAACCCAGCCCGCGGGAGGCGCCTACACCGTGGTCGCCATGGACGCCGGCCCTCTCCAGGCCGGAGGGCCTTTCGGCGTCGAGCTGCTGCGGACCATCAACGCCTGCTCGGCGGCCTCGCCGCAGGGACAGACGGTGGACGGCGTCATCAACGGCTCGGAGCCATTCATCTCGTACAGCATGCCGGCCACCCAAGGGGACTCGCTGATGGTGCGCAGCGCCTCCCTTACGCCGGGCTTCGCCGCCCAGATGGACCTTTACGACCCCACGGGCGTCCGCGTCAATTCAAGCACCTTCGAGATCTCGAGCAAGGTCGCCGCAACCGGCAGCTACACCGTCATTGTGGGCGCTTCCGCCCCGCTCACGGCCGGCGGCTATGCGCTTTCCTGGCAGTTGCTCAACAATCCCGCCGCAACATCCGCTTTGCAGTGTGGCGGCTCCACCACGGCATCGCTCTCGGCCACAAACCAGTTTCGCTATTACCTCGCCGGCGCCAATGCGGGCGATCTGATCCGGCTGATCTTCACCAGGATCTCGGCCAACTTCTCTCCACAAATCGAGCTGTTCGATCCCACCGGTGCGCGGCTCGCAGCGACTTCCAGTATCAGCCAGAAGGCCAAGTCGGGCGGCGCTTACCTGGTGGTGGTGAGCCCCTCCACCGCTTCGAGCGCGATCGGCTCCTTCACGGTGGCCTTCCAGCGCCCCAACAGTCCGTGCTCACCCGCGACGCTGACCTGCGGCCAACCGACGTTGCGGCAGGTCGCCATCCCCGGCCAGCTCGATACCTTCGTGTTTGCCGACACTCGCGGCGGCCAGGCCGACGTCAAGCTGGCGTCGCGTTCGGGCAGCTATTCCCCGTACGCGGAGTTGTACGACACCTCCGGCAACCTGCTCACCGCCAGTTCCAGCGGGCAGCTTACTTACGTGATCCTGACCACCGGCACCTACACGCTGCTGGTCCGCGACCTCAGCGGAGTCAATCTGGGCAGCTATCGGGCGAGCTTCCAGGACGATTACAACCCCTGCACCATCAACGACACGGAGCCGCCCGTGGTGACTCTGCTCAAGCCTACCGCCGGCGAAGTCATCGTGGGCAACACCACTTACCGCATTCAGTGGCAGTCGGACGACAACGTCGGTGTGGTCAGCCAGAATATTGCGCTCTCGACAGATGGCGGGCAGACCTTCCCGACGACGATTGCCAGCGGTTTGGCCGGCAATGCCCAGACCTACAACTGGTACGTGCCGGCGAACATCGCGCCCAGCCGCACGGCTGTGATCCAAGTCACCGCCGCCGACGCTGCCGGCAACGCGCAATCCGCCTCCAGCGGCCTGCTTTCTCTCATCGGCTCCGGGTTTACCGCCAACAGCACGCCCGCCTACACCTACGACTCGTTGAACCGGCTGACGCAGGCCATCCTCGGGGATGGACGCACCATCACTTATACCTGGGACGCCGCGGGCAACTTGGTCCAGATTACGGTTTCAGGGCAGTAGGGGGCGTTTCCCGCCGCCGGTCGTTCATCCGGATCAGCACATACGCCGCCCCGGCCAGTGCCAGCGCAATCCCCAAAATCGTCCACGCGTGGCGCGCCAGGAAGGTTTGCGCATCCGCCCCGAGTTGTAAGCCCAGGTAGGCTTCGCTGAAATAGCGGATCACGCGCGCCAGCAGAATCACCGCCAGGAACTTGCTGAACGGGGTCTTCAACGCGCCCGCCGAGACCACGAACACTTTGAGCGGCAGTGGCAGCACCGGCGTCACGGCCGGAATGAATACAGTCAGCATGCCGTAACGATCGAACCACCGCTCGAAGCGCTGCGGTTTGCCCAGCGGCGGCTGGCCCTTGAGGAATAGCCGGCGGCCATGGCGCGCGGCCAGGAACAGGGCGATGCTTCCGCCAGCGGAACCCAGCACCCCCATGAGCGCGGTGAAATAGGCCCGCTGCGGAGCCTTCACCGCCACCAGGACCAGCAGCGCGTCCATCGTCGCTGGCAGCGGGATGCCCAGCGAATCGATGAAGCCGAGCAGGAACACGCCCCACGGTCCGAATGCAATCAGCGCCGCCACGATTTTAGAAAGCAATTTCCCGCCTCAGACGATATCCCGCCTCAGATCATGTCCGCAAACGACTTCCGCAGCTTGTTGAACCACGCGTGCCCGAGCACGAACACCACTACCGCCAGCAACCACAGTTTCCAGAGCGCGCCCCACGCCGGCGCATGGTTTTCCAGAAGAATCGCGCGGTAGCCGCGCACCAGAACATAAATCGGGTTCTTGGAGAGCAGCACAACGGCGGCCGGCGGCAAAGAGGTTTCAGGATAGCAGATCGGCGTCACGAAAAACCAGATGGTCAGCACGAATCCCATCACCTGGCCTAGGTCGCGCAAGAAGACTCCCAGGGCCGCCAGAAACCAACTCACGCCCGTCGTGAACAGCACTTGGGGAATCAACAATGCCGGCAGCCACACCACCGACGGCGGCACTCCGCCGCGCACCGCCAACAGGAACGCGCAGAACAGCAGCACTGCGAACAGCTCGCTCACCAGGCCCGCGGCCACCAGGTTCACGGGCAGCGTTTCCACCGCGAACACCAGCTTCTTCACAAAATTGCGGTGTTCCAGCATCACCCCCGGCGAGCGGCCGGCCGCCTCGCTGAATGCCAGCCACGGCAGCATGCCCGCCAGGAAATATAACGCAAACCCCGAGCGGCTCTGGTCCTGGCCGAAGCGCGATCGCAGCACCACTCCGAAAACGAAAAAGTATGTGAGCATGAGCAGGAGCGGATTGATGATGGTCCAGAACGCGCCGCCGAACGAGCCGCGGTAGCGCCCCAGAATGTCCCGCCGCACCATGACGCGAATCAGCCCGCGGTTTCGCCAGATGGTCAGCACGGGGTAGGTGAAGGCCCGGCCCACGGCGCGCAACTCCCGTTCGCGCCGCAGCGTGGCGCTGGTGGTCACGCGCACGCGTCCCAGTTTGACCACGCCATCCTTCACGGTGCACTCCACCAGCAGGAATGGCCAGCCCTGGTCGTAATACCAGCACACGCCTTCCTTCATGGGCGAAAGCACCACCTGGTAGCGGCCGTCCTCGGCCGGCACTTCGAAATCCATCTTGACAGCCATCGATTCGCCGGGCCTTACATCGCCGTCGGGTCGCACGCGCGCGCCGTCCACGATGAGGGTGCCGGTTTCCGCGTCGAAAAGGTGATAGCCGATGCCGAAACCTTCGGCCGCGCGCCAGGCCGCCGGTGAGTCGTTTTGAATCTCGAATTGGGCGTGCGCGGTTCGCTTCCCGGCATCCAGCTTGACTTCCGGCGAGAGGTAGGCGGCGCTCATGCGTAGAGCCACCCGGGATACCGTTCCTTCACCGGCCCCGTCTTTCGCCCCACCGCGTAGATTCCGTCTCCGCGCAGGTCCGTTTCCAGCCGGTAGCGTTCCAGCAGGTGCACCACCCAGCCGTACTCCGGACGCGGCATATCCAGAAACTCGCCGGTCTCCAGCCGCGTCACTTCGAACCCCGAATTCTCCAGCAACATGCGAATCTCGCGCGGCGTGTATTCGCGATTATGCCGCGCTTCCACCTCCGCGCCCGAGTCCGGCGGCCGAAGGTAAGCCTGGAAAAAGCCGGGATGATATCCCTGGAGAATCGCCGAGATGCCCCGCAGCCCCGCCACGTTGGGCGTGGTCAGCACCAGGTGGCCGCCGGGCTTCAGAATGCGGTTGACTTCCGACATCAGGTGCATCGGGTCCGCCAACAGGTGCTCGATCAGCTCGCAGCACAGCACCGTCGAAAAATGCCCGTCGGGATACGGAAAGCGGTGCTTCTCGGCATCGAAATGATCGACGTCGCACGCGAACGGCTCGCCCTCGGCGGATGTCGCCACGCGGCGATCCACGCGGCCTGGCTCGCCGTAGTAGCAACCGCGCACTTCGCCATAGCCCAGCTTGCTGTCGAGCGCCGGCGTGATCTGCATGTAGGCCCCCATTTCGAGGATGCGGTCCGAAGGGCCGCCGGGCGGAGTGATTTCGAGGGTCTTGACCAGGCGCGTCTGGTGCGTTTCCAAGTACCCGCGGCCCGGCTTGCTGGCCTCCCATCCTCGCAGGTAATCTGGCAAGTCGGGCCCGAACTCGGGCGGCGGCGTGTCCTCCAGCGGCGTAGCGGCTCCCTCGCGATACTCCCGGCCTTCCACCACCGCTTCCAGAAAGGCGGCGTACCGCCGTGCTACCGCCGCCCAGTTGCACTCGCGCGCTACGTAGTCCTTCGCCCGGGCTCCCAATGCCTGAGCCACGTCGGGCCGCGACACCAGCAGGTTCAGGTACTCGAAGATCAGGTCCTCCTCGCCCGGCCCCACCGGCACCTTCAGACACACATCGTCCGGGAATTCCTGAAACGAGCCGACCTCCGAAACCATCACCGCCTTGCCCAATCCCAGCGACCGCAGCAGCGTGCCTGAACTCTCTCCCACCGTCGGATAGCGGAGGTTGAGCACGATGTCGCACGCCCCCAGGTAGCCCACGAACTCCTCAATGGGCACAAAGCCCAGCACCCGCACGTTGGCGGCAAGGCCCATCGAGCCGATCATCGGTTCTAGAGGGAACTCGGGATGCGGCTCCCCCACCAGGATCATCCTGGCATTGGGTACCAACCGCACCAGCCGCCGGAATGCACGCAGGGATTCCGCAATCCTCTTGTAGGGCTTCAAGAACCCGAAAACCCCCACCAGCGGGGTGATCTCATCCAAACCCAGCCGCTGCCGGTATGCGTTGCGGTCCGCCGCCGGGATCCACGCGCCGTGCGGGATCACCGCCACCGGCCCCGTGAATCCGGCCGCGCGCATCTCCTCCCGCATGTAGCGGCTGTGCACCACCAGGCCGCGGGCGCTTTCCATGACGCGGCGCGTCATCGCCACGCCTTCGTAATCCGGACCCACTTCCAGCTTGCGCACGCGCATGGCATACGCTCCCGCTTGCGGACCGCCGTGGTACTCGCACTCGCGTATGTAAGCGTCCCAATCGCCCCGCTTGATGGTAAGCTCCGCGACCAAATGGTGCAGGTTGGATTCATGCATCGCCACCACGCCCGGATGCCGCAGCGCCGTCTCGTAGACGAAGTCGTGACAGGCGTTGTTTCCAAGCTGGTAGAGCGCGATGTCGAACCGCGCCGGATCGAATGCCCGGCTCGCGTCCGAAAAAACCTCCAGCTCCACCAGTGGCCTGAGGGATTGGACGAGGGCTTCGGAATAGTCCGCGATCCCGCTGCGCGCCGGCGGCAGCGGGGAAAAGAATGCCACGCGCATTTCAGCGCACCAGCTCCATCGAGAAAGTCCCCACGCTCAAGGGGACCCGGATGAGGAGCGGCGTGCGCGCCGCGTCGCGCGCGAAGAACATCTCGAAACTGAAATCGGATTTCGGCCCCTTCACGTGAACCACCAGGTGGTCCGTCACCGAAGGATGGTCGCTCACTGTGATGTTCTGGGCGCCGGTGTAATCCATGCGCACCGAGTAGGCCGACCCGTAGAACACCTGCTGCGCCGGCGGAACCCGGCCCTGCCCCAGCTCGCGCCGCGCGAAGTACAGGAAGGCCGCCGCGTCGCGAGCGCAGGAAGGGATGCTGAGCGTGCTCGTGCCGCCGCCGGCCGGAAACACCGTGGTGCGGGTGGCCTCGCCCTTCTTCTGGTCGAACGTAGTCTTCTCAAGCGTCTTCTTGTCGCCGTGGCTGATGTCGCGCTCCAGCTCCATTGAGCAGAGGTCGTCCGTCACCGTCGACTGGATCTTGTCCGCAACCGCAAACCCGGGGATCCCCGCGTCCAGCGTCATTGCCAGTCCCCACGCGCCTGTCTGGCGGTGGGCCGTGAAGGTGGCTTCGCCCAGGCTCAGGCCGCTCGGCCAGTTGACGTTGTAATGCAAAGTTTCGTCCTGAAACGGGAAGCCTGTCTGGGCCACGGCCGCCGGCGCCAGCGGCAACACCGCCGCGGCAGCCAGGACAAGATGCCGGATTGGCTTCATCGGTGAGCTATGGCCGGAGAGCCCACGCACTCGTCCGCGGCCCTGGACCGCTCGGCCACCTTATGGAAGACTTCCAGCGTTCTTTGCGCCGTCTTCTGCCAACTGAAGTGCGCCGCACGCTGTAATCCCAGCCGCTCCATTCGCGCCCGCAGCTCGGAATCCAGCAGCAGATCGGCGATCCCGCGCACGAACTCGTCCACCGTGTACGGGTCGCATAGAATGGCCGCGCCGTCGGCCACTTCCGGCAGCGACGAAGTGCAGGAACACACCACTGCGCGTCCGCAGGCCATGGCTTCCAGCACGGGCAGCCCGAAACCTTCGTAAAACGATGGAAAGACGAAGAGATCGCACGCGTTATAGAGCTGCAACAAGTCCGGGTCCGAGACGAACCCGAAGAAATGGATGCGCTCCGCCACGCCCGATTCGCGCGCCGCGTGGTGAACGCGGTCCGCAAACCACGTCTCCTTCCCGGCCAGCACCAGGTGGTGCTTGAGTTGCGGGTAGGCGCGCGCCAGACGCGCAAACGCCCGGATCAGTCCGATATGGTTCTTGCGCGGTTGCAGATCGCCGACCGAGAGAATATACGGCGCCGGAATCGCAAACCGTCTGCGCACGTTGGCGGAAGCGGCTTCCCGCGAAATGGGTCGGAACTCCGACGCCGCCGCGTCGGGCACCACCACCACCTGGTCCTCGTCCAGGTCGCCGTACACCTTGAGAATCGACTTGCGCGAAAACTCGCTGCCGGTCAGAATCTTCGCTGCCCGCCGCACCGTGCGCCCCACCGTACGCTGCAACTGCCAGGCGCGGTCGCGTGTGAAGTACTCCGGGTGTTCCAGAAAGCTCACATCGTGAACGCTCACCACCACTGGCACCGAGCAGCCCACCGGAGCGGTGTATTGCACATGCAGTAAGTCCGGCCGGTCCTCCCTGACCTTCATCGCCAACTGGAATCCCAGGCGCAGAAAAGGATTGGCCGCGATTCGCCGCGTGCGGATGTTCGAAGGTATGAATTCGTATGCGATGTCCGATGAGATATACGCGATGAACTCACACTCCGGGTCCTGTGCCGCAAACGCATTCAGAAGACTCCGAACGTAAACCTCGTTCCCCGTGAGGTGGCGGCCGATGGCGTGCGCATCAACGGCAAAACGCATTAACGGTACCAGTATAGCCGACCACAATGACTCTCGGCTGTGTCAAAAATCCAACTTTTTCCAGGCGGTTTCCCAGGTAAACTCCTGTTCCAGCAACAATCTGCCCGCCGCACCCACCCTTTCCCGAAGATCCCTGCACGCCAATAGCCGCGAGACCGCCTCAGAAGGTCGCGACGTGGCCCTTGCGGCCGTATTGGATAAGCTTCCGATCGCGGGTCATCAACTGGGCCCCCATCCTTCTCGCCGTCGCTACGATGATCCGGTCCGCGGGGTCGCCGTGGAATCGTCCGGGCAATCGACTGCTTTCCAGCGCAATCTCCGGCGTTAGCGGCGCGAGCGCTAGCCCGGGTGTGGCGAGGGCTTCTTTCACCCATTCCTCACACGACGGTTTCAGGCGAATCCGCCCCTTGGCTTCGAGCATTCCCAGTTCCCAGACGGAGATCGCCGAAACCAGGAGGCTCCCAGTGGCCGTAGCTTGGCGGATAGCCTTGAGCATCCGCTCCGTGAAGTGGCTGGCCTCGCCCAACTGCATCCATATCCAGTAGTGCGTGTCCAGAAGCGGAGGCGCCGGCCCTGGGCTATCCATCCACGCTCCACTTTTCGCCCACGGGCGCAACGATATCGCCCAAGATTTCAGCGGAGCCCCGCATCCGGCCGAAAACTGGGGGGATCTCCTCATCCGCCGGCACCAGCCGCGCCACCGCCCGGCCACGCTTGGTGATCACGATTTCGTTTCGGCTTTGGCGGACTTCATCAAGCAGGTGAAGGCATTTCGCTTTGAACTCGCCCGCGGCAATCTGTCTTTGCATACCATGGTCATTATACCATGGTCAGATTGGTGAACCTGACGGAGAGAGAGGGATCCGGAAGGCGAGGCGGCGTTGAAAACAGGCGAGTTATTGATTCTTCAATACGCTCGATGAGCGCAATTCGCTCTAGTGACGGTTTCCATGTACAAAATCGTGTACAGGGTCACCACCAGCTCGTATTTGGATTGAGGTCGGAATAGCTGAACACGCAATGATAGATGGCGAGGTTCTTACCGTTTTTTTTCGTCACGGACCACGACTGTAGGACACAGAAGAAAATCCGCCATCGTGCACCAGTCCCTTCCGGCCGCGTCCATCAAGGCCTTCCGATCCAGGTACGAGATTGACTCGAACTCCCTTTGCGGAATCCAGATTTCCAGGTTGTATCCGCCAAGCTGCCTGAGCTCCACGTCGGTCGCTGAGAGTCCTTGGGTGAACAGCTTCATAATGGCGTCTCTCACGCCGGCCGCCTTGTCCAGTTGTTCCCTGTTTGGGTCAATGTGCGGCAGGATGAAAATGGCCACCAAGAAAAACACAACCACTAAAACACCCAAACATCCTCCCGCAGTTGCCAGCTCATCGGTCAGTTTGGTTGTATCGGGGGGTTTTTCCGCCTCGGTTGGCTTGTCGGGCGGGTTTTGCGGTTTTTGGGAAGGACTTCCGAACGGAGTCATCAAGTACCTCTATCGCGCATCAGGGCCACTTTTCCAGAGCCACTTCGATGCCAGCGATTGCGTCCATCGTGATGCTTTCGAGTTCGAGGTTCGCTTTCTGATAACCTCGCAGAGCGGCATCCGCCTTCTTTAAAGCAAGCTCCCGATACATAATCAGAATGTTCGTCAATCTTCCGACTTCTTCACCGACCGCCGCCGCAAAATCCCCAAGCAGTGCCTCTGCCCTGTCAACGGCGTTGGAAATGTCCCGGTCGTCCTTTTCGTAGGCCTTGAATCGGATATCGCGAAGCAGTTTGGAAAGGTTATCAAAGATCTCTTTGCCTGCTACGGGTTCGCTTTCGGCCATTGCGTTTGCTCCTTCATGGAATCTGCCCCCGATAGTACCACTCCTCCACCGGCTACGACGAGATCTTCTCCCTGGCGAACAACGGCGTCGGACCGGCTGCCACGCGCCGATTTCCGCAAGGCCATAAGCCAAAAGCCCAGCGTTTCTGCTGGGCAAGGGCTATCATCGAATCATGTCTATCGCCGGTTGGCCTGGCGTAGTAGCCGGAATCGGAGTGTTCGCGCTGACGTGGGTCATCCTTGAGATCATGACTCCGAGGATTGGCGGCTTCACCTTTGAACCATTCGAGGGCTTTTTCGACAAAATTCTCCCTATCTACCTGGACATAGCGAAATTCATCATCGGCCTGGGGGCGGGGGGAATCGTCCTCATCATTGGCTCGTCTGCGTTGGGCTCGGCCAAGCGGCTCCCGCAAAGTTACGCATCACCCCTTTTCCTGCTGGCGGTAAGCGTCCTCTTCGGAATCATCTTCATGCCGCTGCTCGTATTGAACTATGAGGCGTTCAAGCACAAGACATCGAACTACGAGCGATGGCAATACATCAGGAACCGCGCATTGGGATACTCTTCGTTAGCGTGCTTTTGCATCGGCTACGGCTGGCTGATTTGGGCTGCCACCATGGCTTAGCCGTTTGGCCGTCTCCGCGACCTTCTTCACGTCCTCGAAGTTGCCGATGAACCCAATCCGCGCCTTAACCTGAATTCCGAAGTTGAGTGATAGTCCTCCTTTCAGAAGGGCACTCTGGCGGGACCGTTCGGCATCAGGTTTCGAGGACGGAAACCAACTTCGGCGAAGTTGTAAACTCACAAGCC
>Ga0326728_10003224_pt1 | contig 51463 bp, 47 predicted proteins | sample MB3enrmetagenome_FD_207602 | JGI IMG/M metagenome (GOLD analysis project Ga0326728, IMG submission 207602) | Lab enriched peat soil microbial communities from McLean, Ithaca, NY, United States - MB31MN | ecosystem: Environmental > Terrestrial > Soil > Wetlands > Peat | place: USA: New York... | reverse complement strand
CATACAACCGACGCTGCCTCTTGCCGACATCATGGCTCGCTGGGCCGAGATCGCAATCGCTCTTGCTGAGCGGTCTCGCAACCGCCCACCGCAATTCTTAAGTTAGCGCTTATGGGGGTCCGCCCTGGGGTCCGCCCCACGCTACCATTCGGCGGCGCCGGATTTCTTGAGTAGCTGGGCGATGGCGGTTTGACCTTTGCGGATGGCCCAGGCGAGCGCGGTGCGGTTGTCGTTATCCTTAGCGTTCAGATCGGCGCGCGCTTGCATGAGCAACCGGACGTTGGCGGTGCGGTCAGCAGCGGTGAGCACGGTGTTGATGAGGACGGAACGGCCGGCGGCATCGCGCGCATTCACGTCGGCACCGGCGGCGATGAGGAGCGCGGCGGCATCGGGATCGGGCAAAGCCACGGCGAACATGAGGGGCGTCTGTCCGAAGCGGTTACTGGCGTTGGGATCGGCGCCTTTGGCGAGAAGGTCGCGGATCATGACGAGATCGCCGCACTGCGCGGCGTGCATGAGCGGCGTGCGGCCCTCGCTATCGCGGGGGTTCACATCCGGACCCTGGGCGAGCAGCAGCTCAAGAGCGGCGGGGTGACGGGCCCAGACGGCGGCTTCGATGGGCGTCCAGCCGAAGCTGTCGGCTTGATTCACCTCCGCGCCCGCGGAGAGCAGCTCCGTGATGGCTTCATTGCGGCCCATATAGGCAGCCCACATCAGCGCGGTTTTGCCGTCTTTGTCGCGGCCGTTGACGAGAGCGCCCTTGTTGAGGGCCAACTGGATGGCGGCGGCGCTTCCCACCTTGGCGGCGCTCATGAGGGCCGACTGCTCGGGCGTGAAGATGGCTGGCTCAGCGGGCAACTGCGGGGTGTGGGTGCCGGCAGAGTGCTCGGGCGGGTGGTTGATGGAAGGAGTCAGGACGGTGGGCAGGGGAGCGGAATCCTGCTTGGGCGGCTCGTCGCGTTTCAGGTAACTGCAAAGGACGTAGCCGCGTGCGGGTTGGCCGAGGCCGCACCACTCGCCCTCGGCGGTCGTGACGGAATAGTCAATATTGAAGGTTTCGCCCTTAGCGAGGCGCTTCAGGACGGTGCTGGAGCTGGTGGTCTCAGCATATACGGGCACGGAATCGGCATTCACCGTGGCGCCGGAGCTTGCGGGTGCGTCGGCGGGGGAAGCGGGCACAGCGAGCGTACCGGGGACAAAGAGGAGACAGAATATCGATGTCCGCATTCACTCTGGATCGTAGCCCGGATTGGGAGGAAAGGGCAGTTGCCGGAGGTTAGCGCCGGACCGTTAACTTAGAAGGAGCTGTAAACCTCTGAGATTCCGGGGGCTTGGCTGACACTCCATTGGTGATGGAAGACCGATTCTGGCCGGCCTCTGACCGTAGGGATGCTGCCGGCGGTGCTTTGGACCAGGAGCTGGAGAAGCTTCTGCTCACCTACCCGGGCCTGGAGGGTCTGGAACCCTTCTACGTGGAATGGGAACTCGTTTGGCCCATGTAGGCTCAGGTGCCCCCTACTGAAGATCGGTGGTTCCACCGATAGCAAAATGTATGAGCTTGTTCCAATGGAGCGAGGCACTCAGCGTCGGCTACCCCGATATCGATAGCCAGCTCAAGCGATTGTTTCAACTCGCCAATCAACTGCAAACCGCGATGACCGCGGGCAAAGGAAAACAGGTGGTGAGCAACATGCTCCATAACCTGGTCGCGTACGCCAAGCGTCACTTCGCTGATGAAGAGGTGCTGATGCAGTTGCACCGGTTTCCCGGCTCTTCGCAGCACAAGGTGGCACATGAGGCACAAGCGCTGAAACTGGTCCTGTTCGAGAGAGCGTTTAGCGCGGGCCAGGCGACCGTGACGATGGAAGTGCAACTTCAGTCCCTGCACGATTGGCTCGTGCAACACATCCAGGAGGCCGACAAAAAAGTCGCCGACCATTTAAGGCAGCGAGTCCGCTGAAGCCGTTGGAGTCAGCCGGCTAATGAACACATGAGCCTGTTTCAGTGGGACGAGGCTTACAGCATCGATTACCCACAACTCGACAAGCAGCATCTGAGATGGTTTCAACTCGCCCACGAAATGCACCAAGCGGTGGTGACAGGAAAGGGCAAGGCCGCTCTGGTGAATAGCCTCGCCAGCTTCGCCGCTTACACGCAACAACACTTTGCCTCCGAAGAATGGCTAATGCTGACCAGTGGCTATCCGGACTATCCAAACCACAAACAGCAGCATGAGGCGCTCACGCGGAAGCTAGCGGAACTGCAGCGAGACCTCGAAACCGATCGAGCCACGGTTACGATGGAGCTTTTGCAGTTTCTGAAGGTCTGGCTCGGCCACCATATCCGGACCGTCGACCTTAGAGTCGGCACCTATCTGAACGAGCGTGCCCGGTATTTCGCAGCACGACGGACGGTCTGACGTGCGTACACCGCACCATAACGCCGTCCTGCCAGTCGCGGTCAAAGAGCCTGCGATGCCACTGCGGTGGGATTTCGGAAGCGGCGGATCGCGCACGATATGAGCTTATTTCAGTGGGACGAAAGCTACGCTGTGGGTTACCCCGAGATCGACACCCAGCACAAGCGGTGGTTTCAACTTGCCCACGAACTGCATTCGGCGGTGGTGACCGGCAAAGGCAAAGAGACCTTGGGTCAGGCGCTCGCCAGCTTCGTGGCCTATTCAAAAGGACACTTTGCGAACGAAGAGAGGTTGATGCTGACACAAGGCTATCCAGGCTACTCGGAGCACAAGGAACAGCATGAGGCGCTCTCCCAAAAACTACAGCAGTTCCAAACCGAGTATCAGACGGGCCGGGCGACGGTGACGATGGAGCTGCTGCAACTCCTGAAGGTGTGGTTGGGACATCACATCAGTGTGATGGACAGCAGAGTAGGTGCGTACTTGAATCAACAAGGCCACTGAGCTCGCAGCCCAGGCCAACGTTCAAAAATGCTGGCGCAGCTCTGCGAAACCTTCCAGTATGAGCAGACGCCCGTTCGCGTTCTGAATCTCCTCGCGTTCCAGTCCCCAAGTGCGTGAATGCGGAATATAAACGGCGTTCAATCCGGCGGCCAGGGCGGGATTGATGTCTGATTTCGGGCTGTTCCCGACCATCCAGGTCCGGCCGGAGTCGAGCGCGCGCTCCGCGACCAGGCTCGCGTAGGCTTCCGCGTCTTTCTCGCGGACGATGGCCAGATGACGGAAGTGCGGGCCGAGGCCGGAGCGATCGATCTTCAGTTTCTGCTCTTCCGCGTGGCCCTTGGTAAAAAGGGTCAACTCGTGGCGCTCCGAAAGGTAGGCAAGCGTTTCCTCGACGCCCGCGATCAACTCCATGGGATGCTCGAGAATGCGCTCGGCAAACGACATCACGGCGTGCAGGTCCTCTCCGCGGATCTCGCGCTCGGCCAGGCGCTCGTAACACTGGGCCAGGTTGCGAGCGAAATTGGCGGCGCCGTAGCCGTGAATCTTGATGTTGGCGACTTCGATCTCGTCGAGCACGGTGCGGATTTCCGCGGGTGTTAGGGACGAATGGTCGAGGTAGCTGACGAACTCGTCGAACGCTTCTTCGAAGTAGATGTTGTTTTCCCAGAGCGTGTCATCGGCATCGATGAGTAAGTGCTGCGGGCCATTCATGATCGTCACCGCTTGGCTTGCGGGGCAAGCAGGAAGGGGATCTCGGCGACGACATCCACTTCCACCGGCCGGCCATTCCGCTCCGCGGGCACAAACTCCCATTTAAGCAAAGCTTCCTGGGCGCTGCGATCGAGGCGTGGATCAACGCCTTTCACCACGCGTAACAAGTCGACGCGGCCGGTGACGCGGATGACGCCGGCAATCTGCACTTTGCCCTCGATGCGCTCGGAAATCGCGGCCGGAAAGTATTTCGGATCTACTTTGTGAATGGGCACGGGCAGGCGCAGGCCGCGACCGCCTCGCGGAACCGGCTCGCGCTCGGCAAACCACATGATCCAGCTTCCCACGTAGCTGCTGATGTTGGGCATCTGGACAGCGAGCGAATACACGTCTCTGCCGTTGAACTCGAGATCGGGAGGAGGCGCCAGATGAATCTCGGCGGAAGGCGGATCGGAAGACGCGGGGCCGGCCGCTTTCATCGCGGCTTCGAGCATTTCTCGGGAAGTGGGCGCAACACGTGCCACGAGGATTGGATTTGGGGGCGTCGAGGTTGGGGGCGCGTCACCACGCACGAGCAACCCTGGCACGGAGAGGGCGGAGCTGGGAGCGGCGGCGCCATTCGTGGGGTTGACTTCCGGTGCGGCGGAAAATCGGGCGTCGCGGGAGGCTTCGGGCAAAGGCGCATTCAATTTGGGAGCGGGATTCAGGCCGACGATGGCGACGTTCACACTCGTGGATGGCATGCGGGCGGGATCGAGCGACGGCGCTTCCTCGATCGGAGGCGTAGGCGCGTGGTTGATCGAATGGCTGGCGCTCTCTTTATCGGGAGGTGGAACAAATTTGCGTGGTTCGGGTTTGTTGGGCAGCACAGCTGCATCCCGCAGAGGCAGATCGTGCACGACACGGTTAGCAGATGAAAGCGGCACGGCGAGCTTCGGCGCGTCAAGCAGCGCAATCGGGGTGGCGATGCGTTCCGGCGTTGGCGGCGGGACGAACTTTCGAGGCTGTGGCGGATTAGCTAAAGGGGCGGCCATGCTTTCGGCGATGAGCAGGGGCGTCGATTTCGACGCGACCCGGGCCGGCAGCAGTGGAGGTGCCGGCAAGAATTGAGGAGGATCAGGCTTTCGCGGCACGGATCGCGGAGGGACAAAAAGCTTCCGCGGCGGGCCGGGTGGGGGCGGAGGAATCAGAGGCAAACGGAACGCGAGTATGTTTGGCGATACCACGGGCCGTTGCGGTACGACGCGCGGCGCGGGACGCCAGATCATTTGCGTATCGGGGCCACCGTGTTTCGGGTTCGAGACGATGGCCTGACCGGGTGTTTTGATTTCGGCGCCAGGTGCCTTGGAGCCTAGGCTTTCCAGTGGCGAAACTTCGGGCAGCTTCTGGCGAAAACTGTACCAGACGATCTGGTGTTCGTGCGGCCGGATCACGGCGTCGTAAAGTGAACGCGCTCTGGGCGAAGGGCCGGGGCGCGGGCTGAGCAACACAAGGCTGAGAACACCGGCGTGCGCGAGAACCGAGAGAGCAATCGGCAGGGGCCTGGGACCGGAGCGGGTCAGCGGCGCGGCTCTGGCGGCGCTGAACATTATCCTGACATTCCGGAAGGCGCGGTGCCGTGCCCATTGAGCGGGGCCAGCTTCCGCATGCGCGAAGCCTCGCGCAATTTGGGAGCCAGGCGCGCCAGATAATCGGCCAACTGTTTGAGCCGGCTCGGTTCGGAGCGGTTGCGCAGCAGCAGGCTCAGGAAGTCGGTGTCCTCGACGGCCTGCGCGAGTTGAAAACTGAGCTGCGGGTCCGACAGCACGGGCTCGCTTTCGCCCAGTTCCCCGGTTTCCATAAGGCCGCGATATTGGACGAGCGCTTTCTCCTGGAGATCAGCGGGAGCGGGCCCGGGCTCGTCATCATCGAAGAATTCCACTTCTCCCCGCAGATAGGACTTGTCTTGGTTGAGGCCGACGATTTCGAAGCGGCGAATCCCGCGCGTGAGGATATCCATGCGGCCGTCAGGATAGCTCTTGAGGACTTTTTCGACCACCACCGTGCAGCCCGCGTTGACGATACCGTCATCTTTCGCCAGAACGATACCGAATTCGGAGCCGGCCTGAATGGCTTCGCCGACCATTTCCTTGTAACGGTCTTCAAAAATGTGCAGCGGCAGCGGCGTGCGTGGAAAGACCACCACGCGGAGCGGGAACAGCGGCAATAGCGACTGCTGCATGATACTATTATTGCGTTTCGGCGCTGCATTTTGTTTTTTCAACGGCAGCCAGCTGAGGCGCTACGCGGCAAAATGCAAATCCAGGGTAAGGTAGTTTTGATTACGGGGGCTTCCGAGGGCATCGGCGCGGCGTGCGCGCGCGTGTTCGAGGCCAGGGGCGCGCGGCTTTCGATCGTGGCGCGCAACAAAGACAAGCTCGCGGCGGTGGGCGGAGCGGACACGCTGCGGACAGCCGGGGACATTACGAGCGACGAGACGCGGGAAAGCGTGGTAGCGCGCACCGTCGAGCAATTCGGCGCAATCGATATCCTGGTGAATAATGCGGGCATGGGGCTCTACGCGCCGGCGTCGAATGTTTCCATGGCCGACGCGCGGAGATTGTTTGAGTTGAACCTTTTTGCGCCGCTCGCACTGACGCAGTTGGTGGTTCCGCACATGCGGGAGCGGAAGCAGGGAGCGATCGTGAACGTCAGCTCCATCGCGGGCAAGATTACACTTCCGTGGTTTACGCTCTACTCGGTTTCGAAGTTTGCCCTATGTTCGCTGACCGATGGTTTGCGCATGGAGCTGAAGCCGCACGGCATTCACGCCATGGCCGTTTGCCCGGGATACGTGAAGACGGAGTTTCAGGCCCACGCTCTGGGCACGCGCCCGCCCAAGACCATCGCCAAGGGCCGGCGATTCGCCATCACAGCGGAGGAATGCGCGGAAGCCATCGCGCGCGGCGTGGAGCGTGATGCACGGACCGTGGTGGTGCCGCGCATCGCCTGGGTGCTGGTCGGAATCAGCCGGCTGCTTCCGGCATTCGTCGAATCCAGACTGGCCGCCATCAATCAGAGCGGTGCCTCGGCATGATCCTCAAACTGAAACGCACACCCGGAATTTATCTGGTAGGCTTCATGGGCTCGGGGAAGACGACGATCGGCCGCTTGTTGGCGGATCACCTCGGCTGGCAATTCGCCGATCTTGATGAAGAGATCGAGGCGGAGGAAGAGACCACCATCGCCAACCTTTTCGACCGTCTCGGTGAGCCCGAGTTTCGGCGGATTGAATCCGCGGCGCTCCGCAAGCATGTGCGAACCATCGAGTGTGGGCGGCCCACGGTGATTGCGCTCGGCGGGGGAACATTCGTGCAACACGAAAATTTCGACCTGCTTGAAAATCACGGGGTCACGATCTGGCTGGATTGCCCGTTCGAAACGGTGCGGCAGCGCGTCGAGAAGGCTTCCCACCGGCCTCTGGCGCGTGACGGGAAACGCTTCGAGGAGCTGTTTCGCGGGCGCCAGACAGCGTACGCGAAAGCAGACTACCGCATTCCCATCGAGTGCGATGATCCGTTGGTCGCCCTGGAAGCCATACTCCAGCTTCCGCTGTTCGGATGAAAATCGAACGCAAACTGCGGCAACAAGCCCTCGCGATTTTTCGGGCCGCGCTGGCCGCGGCGGACCCAACCGCCGCGATTCTGCGTCACGTGCGCCTGCGCGACGGCGCTCTTCTTACCGGCAGAACACGGTATCCGCTACGAGACATCCGCAAAATTCACGTAGTTGGCGCGGGCAAGGCAGGCGCGGCGATGGCGCAGGCGGTGGAGCGGCTCGGACTTCCGCCGGAGAAGCGCGGCGCATCGCTGGTCAACGTGAAGTACGGGCATGTCGCGAAACTCCGCTGGATCGAACTAAACGAGAGCGGCCATCCCGTTCCGGATGCGGCTGGCGTGCGCGGAGCGGAGCACATCGCGGAAATCGCCGCCGGAGCCGGGCGCGAAGATGTGGTCCTGTGTCTCATCTCCGGTGGCGCGTCGGCGCTGCTTCCCTTCCCCGCTCCGCCGGTCACGCTGGAAGAAAAGCAGACTGTCACCAAATTGCTGCTGGCGTGCGGCGCGACCATTCACGAGATCAACGCCGTGCGCAAACACATATCGGGCATCAAGGGCGGACAACTGGCGCGCATGGCTTACCCGGCGCGGGTCGTGGCGCTCATTTTGTCCGATGTGATCGGCGACAATCTGGACGTGATCGGATCGGGCATGACAGCGCCCGACGCCTCAACATTCGCGAGCGCCCAGGCAGTGCTCGAGAAATATGGGATCTTGAATGAAACCCCGGCGAGCATTCGCGAGCGGTTCGCGAGCGGCATGCGCCGAGAAATTCGCGAAACGCCCAAGCACGGGGACCCGGCGTTTGCGCGCGTCCAAAACCTCATCGTCGGCAGCAACCGTCTAGCTGTGGACGCCGCAGCCGCTGAGGCGCGTGCGCTCGGCTTCCGAACGTTGGTCCTTTCGACACAGATCGAGGGCGAGACGCGTGAGATCGCTCGCATGCACGCAGCCATCGCCAAGGAAATCGCGCGCTACGGCCGTCCTCTCGCTCGCCCCGCCTGCGTGATTAGCGGCGGCGAGACGACGGTCACACTGCGCGGCAAAGGCATGGGCGGGCGTAACCAGGAATTCGTCCTGGCCGCTGCAATCGAGATCGCAGGATTGGATCGGACCGTCGTATTAAGCGGCGGTACCGACGGAACTGACGGTCCGACCGACGCCGCCGGCGCCATCGCCGACGGCAGTACTCTTGCGCGCGGCCCCGAAGCACAGAAATACCTGGCCGAAAACGATTCCTACCACTACTTCGAAAAACTGGGGGACCTCGTGATAACGGGGCCGACCAACACCAATGTCATGGACGTGCGGGTGATGTTGGTGGGCCCGAATTCGTAATGGTTGATCTCTACACCGGTACGTACTGCTTCAAGTACCGGTACGCCATACGGAAACCGGTTTTGCAGCCTTCGGTGAAATCGCCCTCGCCACCCGGCGGGTCGTAAAGCGGATCTTCGTGTTCGATGCTCATCGCACCGCTGTACCCGACGTCCTGAAGAACGGTAAAGAACGCCGGCCAATCGATCGAGCCAAGTCCCGGCAGGCGGTAGCGCCACCATTCGGCGTCGTCCACCGGATTAATGCCGCCCCGCCGCAGGATGGGCCAAAGGATTTCCGTGTCCTTGAGGTGCACGTCGTAGATCTTGTCGGCGAAATCGCGCGCGGTCTGGATGGGGTCCATCATTTGCCAAACCAGGTGCGAGGGGTCATATTGCAACCCGACAAACGGCGAATTGCCGAACCCCTTAAATAGAGTCTCGAACCCCACCGGGCTGGTGGCCACATTCGGACCGCCCGGCCAAGGCTCCCAGAGGATGCGCACGTGGTGCTTTTCGCAAGCGGCGAAGTACTTCTCGTTGTAAACACGAACGATCTCGTCCACCTGCTGCCCGAGAGATTTCTTCTCGTCTTTTCCCGACGCCGTTCCGATGTGCGGGACGCCGAGTCTTCCCGCCAGTTCGATGGCTTTGAGGAAATACGCGTTCTCACGACCGCGCTGGCCGGGGTCGGCAGCGATGTGATTCTGTGTCACTTGCAGCGCCGAAATATGGACTCCGGAGCGGTCGATGACCTCCTTGATTTTCGCGATCTGCGCGTCATTCAGAGCGGCTGCATTGAGCGCCGAATCGGGCGTGGCGCCCAGAATCATGTTATTGAAGCCCGCCTCGCGGGCAAAGGCGAGATTGGCTTCGCTGTACGGCCCGAGAACACCCAAACGGGGCTTCCATTCGCGATGTTCCCGATTCTTCGCCTGGACGGCGGCACCGGCGGCAAAAGCGCCCAGGAGCGCGCGCCGGGAAAGGTTTAGTGAGCTGGTTGGCACGGAATTATTGTAATCCGGCGGAGGACCATGGATGGGAGGTACTTTTTAGCAGTACTTTTTTTGTTACGAAACGCTTAATTTTGAGAGATACTCTTCACTTGCCCTGCTGGCTGCCATTGCCGGTGGGCGGAGGGTGCCGTGTCTGCATACTCGTTTCTAGATCCTCGCTGCCATTACCGGCTGCCGGAAAACTTCGACTACCCGGGCTACATTGAGACCGAGCAGGAGCTTTGGGCTTTGTTCCCGGAGACGCAAGGCAAGAGAGTGAACTTCTGCCAACTCGGCCTTACGGCCAGTCTTTACGTCGAAGCGGCGGAAGACGGCTGCGAACTAAGATCCGGAGAAACCTACTTTCTGATGCCGTTTCCGGACCGCACCATGCGCCCACTCCGCATGCAGGTGCTGCGCAAGCTGACGCTGGCCGAATACCGGTTGAGCCACCTCACAGCGCTGCGCATGAGCGAACAGCTCGATGGCACAGGCGAAATCCTGGACGAGGTGCACTTGCTGATCCTCGGACCCGAGATCATCAACGAATCACAATAAGGAGTGGTGACCTACCGGGCTTCGCCGGCAACGCCGGGTTTGTTCTGCGTGAGGACCTCGCGCACGGCGTAGATGCGGCGTCCCTGGCTTTCGAAGTAGGTTCGGATCATGACCTCGCCCAGCAGGCCGGTCGAAAACATCATCAAGCCCGCCAGAAGAAAAAGAGCCCCCGCCATCATCAATGGTCCGTGTTCCTGCACAATATCGTTTCCGGTGACGATTTTTTCCACGGCGCAGAACAGCAGAATCAACCCGCCAAGCGAGGTTCCCGCCAAGCCCAGCGAGCCGAAGAAGTGCATGGGGCGCGTGAAGTACCGCAGCAAAAACCGGATGGTCAGAATGTCGAACAGCACGCGAAACGTGCGGCTGAGCCCGTAGTGCGAGTGGCCGTCGGTGCGCGGTGTGCTGCGAATGGGCACTTCCACCACGCGGGCGCCGTAAAAACTAGCGAGCGCGGGGATGAAGCGGTGCAGCTCGCCGTAGAGGTTCACGTCTTTCAGAATCTCGGCGCGATACGCTTTGAACGTGGTGCCGAAATCACGCAGCTCAAGACCGGAGGCGCGCGCCATGAGCCAGTTGGCGATGCGGGAAGGCAATTTGCGCGTGATATTATCGACGCGATCCTTGCGCCAGCCACTCGCGATGTCGTAGCCCTCATCGATCTTGGCGAGTAGCGCGGGAATGTCCTCGGGGGCGTGCTGCAGATCGCCATCCATGGCGATGACGATCTCGCCCTTCGCCTCGTCGAAACCTGCGGAAAGCGCCGCAGTCTGCCCGAAGTTTCGCCGCAGGCGGATCACCTTCAGGTGCGCGTCGGTCTCGACCAAATTGGACAGCAACTCGAAGCTCCGGTCGGTGGAGGCGTCATCGATAAACAAGATCTCGTAGGGACGGCGCAGCGATTCCAGCACCAACGTCAAGCGGTCGTACAGCGGCAACAAAGAGCGCTCTTCGTTGTGAACCGGAATAACTATCGAAATCATGTGTCACTCGTATTCTACTGCACCGAGGCGCATGATATCTTCCGAAAAACCGCCGTCAGCCAGCCGCCGCATGCATGTGGCGACGCTCGCCCTCATAGCCGCGCACGATGTAATAAATCACTTTGTCGAAGAACTGTCCCAGCAGGTGTTCCAGCTCCTCCTCTGCGTAAAGTTCAATGGTGGTTTGGCGGAAGCCTTGATTGCGGATATAACTCACCATGTGCTGCTTCAGCCGTTGGAAGTTGCGCACGCATTCATGGAGCGGGACGTGCTCCTCGAACCGTAGCCTGCCCAGTGCTTCATAAGAGATGGCGATCTGCCTTTCATCGCTTTCCGAAAGCCAATCGCCGAGGTGTTTCAGAATGTGGCCTGCCCGGCTGTGCAGCTCCAAGGTTGGAAGTTTTCTCAAATTGGGGAGTTCCGGGTCTTCCCGAAGGCGTTCGAGCAAATCCGCGGTGATCTGCTCCGCGTGATTCTCAATCATTCGAACAAGGTTGGTGGACAGCATAGCTATGCCCTCCAGTTTTACTGTACCGCCACAAAGAAGCGTGCGCCAGCGCCTGCTCGCTTACCGTAATCTGGTGTTATGGAGCGGCTTCCTTATCGCGTCACGCAAGCCGCGGCGGCGTACGACTCCATCGAACAGTTGCCCGTTCTCGCACTGTTGGACAACGTCCGGAGCCTTTACAACGTCGGCGCTTTCTTCCGAACGGCCGACGCCGCCGGCTTGCGTCAGTTGGTTCTTTGCGGGATTACCGGCCGCCCGCCCCATCCCGGCATCAGCAAGACAGCTTTGGGCGCTGAGTCCGCGGTCGCGTGGGAATACGCCGCGGAGGCGGTTCCCCTGGTTACCCGCCTGCGTGCCGAGGGCTGTGAGATCGCCGCGATTGAAACCAGTGTCCGCTCTGTCGATCTGTTCGATTGGCAACCAGCGTTTCCCGTCTGCGTGGTTTTTGGGAATGAAGTCGACGGCATCCGTCCCGAGCTTGCCGCGCTAGCTGATACCTTTGTGCGCATCCCGATGCTGGGTGTGAAGCACTCGCTCAACGTGGCGACGGCAGGCGGCGTCGTGATCTACGAGCTCTTGCGGAAATACCGCCGGCTCGCGGCGCCGGGATGATCGCTTACTCTTTCGGCCCGATGCCCAGCGTTTTCATTTTGCGGTAGAGATTGCTGCGCTCCAGACCCAGCAACTCCGCCGTGCGCGTAACATTGCCGTTGGTCTCCTCGAGCTTTTTGAGGATGTACTCGCGTTCCACCGCTTCGCGCACTTCCTGCAAGCTTCCGAAGCGCTCCGCGCGCTCACCAGCCGGCCGGCGCGCCGTCTGCAAGGGAATGTGGCGGGCATCAATGCGTACCTGCGGGTTGAGAATCACCAGGCGCTCGATCAGATTCCGCAGCTCGCGCACGTTGCCCGGCCAGTGATACTCCTCGAGAAGCGAGTACGCCGCGGGCGTCAGCTCCTTGGGCTTGCGGCCGTAGGCCCGCGTGAACTCGCGCAGGAAATAATCCGCCAGCAGAGGAATGTCTTCCCGCCGGTCCCGCAACGCTGGAACGTGAAACGGAATGACGTTCAGGCGATAGAACAGGTCCTCGCGAAAGTTCCCGCGTTCGATCTCGTGCTCCAGGATTTTGTTGGTCGCGGCAATCACGCGCACATCCACCTGCGTCCATTCCGACGCACCCACCGCCTCGAACCGTTGCTCTTCGAGCGCGCGCAGCACCTTGGCCTGCGTGCGCAGGCTCATGTCTCCTACTTCATCCAGAAACAGCGAGCCGCCGTCCGCCTTGCGGAACTTGCCGATCTTGTTCTCATGCGCACCCGTGAAGCTGCCTTTGATGTGGCCGAATAACTCGCTCTCGATCAGCTCCTCGGGAATCGCCGCGCAGTTCACTTCCACGAAGGATTCTTCGGCGCGGTGGCTCAAGGCATGAATGGCGTGCGCCACCAGCTCCTTGCCGGTTCCGCTTTCCCCGTAAATCAGCACGCGGCCGTTGGTTGCCGCCATCAGCTCCATCTGTTGCCGCAGCGCCTTCATCGGCACGCTGTCGCCGATGATCCGGTATTTCGACTCGACGTCGCCTCGCAGCCGGATGTTCTCGAGCAGCAACCGCCGGTGTTCCAACGCGTTCTTGCACGCGATATTGAGTTTCTGGATGGAGAGCGGCTTCTCCAGAAAATCGAACGCGCCCAGCTTGGTGGCCTTGACCGCAGTCTCGATGTTTCCGTGCCCTGAAATCATCACCACCACGGGCCGATCCGCCAATGGGATCTCTTGGATGCGCGTCAGGGTCTCCATGCCGTCCATGCCCGGAAGCCAGACATCGAGAAACACCAGCTCTGATGCCTCCCGCGCGAGGTCTTCCAGGCACTGCTCTCCACTGCCAACGGCATGCGCGTGATAGCCTTCGTCACTCAGCACGCCGCACAGCGATTGCTGAATTCCCGGCTCATCGTCGACTACCAGAATGCGCGCGGTTTTCATGCGTGCGAAACGTGGGCCGGGGATTCCGCCCGATGCTCTTCCGCAGTCTCCACCACGGCGGGAATCTCGATGGTGAAGCGCGTGCCCACAGGCCGGTTGTCTTCCACGCGGATGTGCGCGTTGTGATCCGAGAGGATGTGGTTCACGATGGCCAGCCCGAGTCCCGTGCCCCGCCCCTTGGTCGAGAAGTACGGTAGAAATAGCTTCTCTTTGTCCTCCGCTGTGACGCCGCAACCGGTGTCTGCCACCATCAGATCCACCGTTTCCGCCGGTCCGGGCCGCGTCGTGATCACCAGATGTTTGATCAGCGAATCCTGCATAGCCTCGGCGGCATTGTCTACCAGATTTACCACCACGCGTTTGAACTGCTCCTTGTCGACATTCACCGGCGCCAGATCGGGCGCAAAGTCCGTGCTCAGTTCGATGCCATCCAGCCGGTCCGCAAAAACGGCCACCGCACTCTGCACCAGTTCGTTCAAATCGGATTTCACCGGCTGCGCCGCGGGAAACCGCGCAAACTGCGAAAACTCGTTCACCAGGTTTTTCACCGACTCCACTTCTTGGGCGATGATCTCGGTGCACTCCTTCAAGATGCGACCCACATCGGCTGGAACGCGGGCCCGCTCGAGCTGGCGGCTGATCCGTTCGGCGGAAAGCGCGATGGGCGTCAACGGGTTCTTGATCTCGTGCGCAATTCGCCGCGCAACTTCATTCCACGCCGCCGCCTTTTGCGCCCGGAGCAGGTCACTGGTGTCCTCAACCACAATCACGAACCCCGAGCGCAGCTTCTCTTCAAGCGCCGAAACCGTGACCGAAACGTGCCGCACTTGCCCCTGCGTGCGCAGCTCCAACTGCCGGGAGGTCAGGCCCGTGCGGCGCGCGCGCTTCATTAGATATCGAATTTCGGCCACATCCTCGCGCGAAAACAGGTCCTCCAGCCGTGTCGCGTGGTTCACCTGCTCTTCAGGAAAAATCTGCCGCAGCGCGCGGTTCACGCGTTGAATGCGGCCATCGGCTGAGACCGAGATCACACCCGTCGGAATGCTTTCGAGGATAGCCTCGGTGAACCGGCGGCGCGCATCCAGCTCGCGGCTGTTGCTATCCAGCTCGCGAGTCATCTCGTTGAAGCCGCGCACCAGGCCGGCCAATTCGTCCATGGCCGGCGCCTCCACGCGATGGCTCAAATTGCCTCCGCGGACTTCGCTCGCCGCGTGCACCAGGGCAGCGATGGGCACGCTGATCTGCCGTGCCAGAACCTGGGCAATCCAGGTGGCCACGAACAGCACGAACAGGGTGATCAGGGCCAGCAGCATGAGGTAGGAGCTGCGGACATTCTGGCGCCTGCCGGCCAGCCGCGCGTAGGCCCGGTTATACTCTTCGATGGCCGCGCGCTTCCGCGCCATGTCCATCGGGATCCGCGGCACCAGCACCACCCGCCCCACCGTCTTCCCGCCACTCTCCACCCACCGGCTCACCACGATCGCGCTCTTGTCCACATTCCGCAAAGCGTCCCGCGGCCCGCACTGGTCGGCGACGGCCCCGGAAGCCGACTCGATCGCCGCCGCTGCCACATTCTCGGCGCGGCAGAACTGCTCGAGGTCCCCGGGCACTCGCGTGCCCGCCAGGAGCAGTGATTGCGTCTCCGGTCGCGCCGCCAGCAGCGCCGCCTGCGCCTCGGCCTTCTCGCGCACTTCGTCTTCCAGAATTTTGGCAATCTGGATAACGTCCACGCGCTCGTTCGCAACCGGTCCCATGAACCACTTTTCCAAGGTCCGGTTCAGCACGTGGATGCTGAACAGCACCATAAAAAACACCGGTGTGAAGCTCAGAGCCAGCGCGCCCACCACCAGCTTGGTCTTGAAGCGTGAACCCTCACGGTTGCTCCGGCGCTCCATGTAGAGTTTCACGCTGATCCGCACCAGCATGAAGCCCAGCGTCACCATCAGCAGGAAGATAAGGATGGAGACGGCCCAAAACGTGAAGGTCTGCTGGGGATCGTTAGGCCGGAAACCGCCAAAATCGAACGAGCCCTGCCAGATCACCAGCGTCGCCGAAAGGATCAGCACCACTAGCGCCGAGCCATATAAAATACGGTTCTTCATTTTCGAGCGGCCTGACTCCGATTATACAAGCCGCCATGCGCGGTCGCTCTCTTCATGAGGAAACAAGAAAAAGGGCGAGCCCGAAAGCTCGCCCTGAGATGTTTCGAATGGCTATTTGGCCGGAAATCAGAATATGAGCTTGGCGCCCAACTGAACATTCCGATTTTCTTGGTTAGCACCATCCAGCAGTAAGACGGGAGGCGTCCCATAGCTTTCGGTGATGAAACCGCTGCCACCGGCGATGTAAGCCGAACCAGTATTTACATACAAGTTCGAGTGGTTCAGCGCGTTGTACGCTTCCAGCCGGAGCTGTAAAGACATGTGCTCGGTCAACCTGACACTCTTGTAGACGCCCAGATCGAGATTGAGGACGCCGGGAGCGTGGAAATAGTTGCGCCCAGTCATGTTGGCCGGGAAGGGGCCAAAGTCAGAGTCCCCGGTAGTCGGGTTCATATACTCGCTCACGGGAATGTTGCTGAAGTTATAGAGGTCGTAGCTGTTGGGTCCGGCATATTGATGTTCATTGCCGTTCACCGGTATCACCTCATTCGCTGCAACGCGAGTGTATATGTAGTTGGTGTTCGTAAGGTCGTAGACGGTGTAGGGAGCGCCAGTGCGCGCGGTGAACACCGGTGCAAACTCCCAGCCGTCCAGAATGGCTCTGGCGGCGCCCTTCATATTGTGCGCGAACGGGACCTGCCAGATCGCGCTCACGGCAATGCGGTGCCGGTTATCGAAATTGGAGTTGCCATAATCGACCATTGGATGCGTGAAATCGGTGTACCCCAGGTTGAATTGATTGTAGGAAGCACTAAAGGTATCGCTCAAATCATCCATGGTGTGGCTCCAGGTGTAATTCAGGCGTAGCGTGAGCCCGGTGTCTCTTTCGCCAATCTTGATGTTCTGGAGATCGTAGCGGATGTTCATCGCGTTGTAGGTCGAGTAGCCCCCGGCGCCTCGTCGATTGATGCCGGCGTACTGGTTGTTGAGCGTAGCATCACAGGGATTCGGTCCTCCGGTCAGCGTGTCGCCGGCAGTGCACGGAATTCCTAGATAATAGTTGCCACTCCCGGGGAAGTTCACGTAGGCGATGTCATACAAGTTTTCACCGATCGAACCCGAGTAGTCGAGCTCCACATGCTGGCTATTGCCGAACTGATGTTCGATAGAGGCGCTCAGCAAGTGCGCATAGGCTTGCGGAATGTTGTTTTGCACGTAGCGGAGTTCGGCGGGAGGAAGAGCTACCGATCCGTTCGCTCCGGCCAACACTCCGGCATTGGAAACCGTGGCGGGAATGGTGGGGATGTTGCTTCCGGCGATCAGATCCACGATTTCGAAGTTGGGGGGATTGAAGAGCACGTTGTAAGTCACGTTGCCGAAATTGCGTTCATAACCGATGCCGTAACCGGCACGGAAGGCCGTTTTGCCGTCGCCAAAAATATCCCACGCCAGGCCGACGCGGGGCGCAAAATTATGCAGACTCGGCTTCCACAGTTCCTTGATCGGACTGTTCGGAGTGGTGTCGACGGCGCCTTCGGCGATACCTTCAAATTGATTTGGAGCATTGGTGGCGGGATAGAAGTTGGAGTCGAGGTTCGCATTGACGTTGTGCTGCACTCCGAAGTACTCCCAGCGGAGGCCAAGGTTCAGCGTCACGCGGCGGCTGATCTTCCAGGAATCTTGGAAGTAGAGCGCACCCTCGTGATAACGATTGCTGCGCTCAAAGGTCGGCGGACCGACGGGAAGAGTGATGGTGCAGGCCGGGGTTTGAACACCGTTTACGCAGGGGAACTTGCCTTGCGGGTTGATGGCGGCCTCGTATTCATAGAGCTGGCCGGCAAAGAAATTATCCATGCCCTCGCCGAGCGTGTGGCCGAAGATCTGGAGCGCCTCATTGTACGCGCCATAACTGCGATTATCCCGCAGATATTCGAGGGTGCCTCCAAAGCGAAATTCGTGCTTACCCTTGGAATAGCTCAAGTCCTGGTAGACCTCGCCGAAGTTCTGCGGGCCGCCAAAGGGATAGCCACCCTCGCCCGGAGTTGTAGGATTCGTCCCCGGCAGCATCACGTTGTAGGGGCCTATGGCGGTGACGCTCTCATAGCTTCCAAGGTAGTAGGTAGGCACCACGCCCGCAGACGCTACGGGCTGCAAGGTGTTAAACCGGTTGAAATCAAGTTTGGTTTGCGAAACGAAGCGCGGCGAGAAAGTGTGCGTCATGGACACGATCAAGCTATTGTTGAAAATCGTTTGGCTGACATTGTAGCCAATGTAGGGGCTGTTGGTAACGCTGCCCGCCTGATCGGACTCGCTGTTTAAAGCGTACCGGGCATAAATCTGCGTTTTATCGCTGAGATTGTAATCCACCCGTTGAACCGTCGAGTAGGTGTTTTGCGGATTTCCCGCGCCCGAGTTGCTCGGCACGTTGTAGCCCACCAAATCAAACATGGGTGCGTTGGGGTTGTAGCCCACGCATCCACCGGTGGGGGAGGAGCTGCCGCACGGATCCGAGCCTAGAGCCGCCAACTGGTTCCGGCTGAAGGTACCCAGGATGGATGTGGTGGGAGCGAGCTTGCCATATGCGGCAAACACGGCCTGGGTGGCCGGCGCAGAGGCGGCGATGAGGGCCGGGTCCGGAACGATCGCGGTCGTGGTAGATGCGCTTCGCACGCGCGTCCACTCCGTGCTGCTGAAGACGAACAGCTTGTTTTTCTTAATAGGGCCGCCGGCCGAGTAACCGAACTGGTTGCGTACGTAAATGGGCTTGTCTAGACCATAAGCATTGTTGTTGAAGGTGTTAGAAGCCAGATCAGAAACCCGGTTGAACTCGTACGCGGTACCGTGATATTCGTTGGTTCCGGACTTGGTGGTGACGTTGATGATGCCGGCATCGGCGCGGCCGTACTCCGCGGTGAAGTTGTTGGTGATGATGCCAATTTCCTGGACCGAGTCGAGGGGCACAGTCTGGCCCACCGACGCGACAAATTCATCGTTATTCGCGACGCCATCCAGCAGAATATTGGTTCCGGACGAGCGCAAGCCATTGATTGACACTCCGGCGCCGCGTCCGGAGGGATCGTCCTCACTGACATTTCCCGACGTGACGATCAGCAAATAAGGGTTCCGGGTGATGGTCGGAAGTTCGTTCAGCTTTTGCGTATCGAGCACCGAACTAATAGTCTGGGTCTCAGTATTCACCGAGATGGACGCATTGCCGGTCACCTCTACCACCGTGTCGGTCCTGCCGACCTCGAGTTTGAGGTCCAACCCGACCTTCATGCCGACGGTGACCGTAGCGTGTTCCCGGAGTGTGCTGAAGCCTTGCGCTTCAACCGTTACCTCGTAGGTCTCCGGCTGCAGGTTCGTGAAGGTGAAGGCGCCCACCTCGTTGGTGGTTTGCAACCGCTCGGCGCCGGTTGAAACCGCCTTCACAGTCACTTTGGCGCCGGGAATGGAAGCCCCCGAAGGGTCGGTGACGGTGCCGACGATTTGACCGGTTTCGGCTTGCGGGAAGGCGTTGAAGGCGCTGAAACTGAGCAGCGCGAGAAGTATGGCCAGTGTGGAAATTGATTTCATCTGAGATACCTTAATTCGAGTAGCAACAGGTTTCACAAGTTTGCAATTCTTGTGTTCAAAAATGACAGTGCTCAAAGCTTGCCGAATGGTGCGTATCATAACCCTCCCCGCTTTCTGCTGAGTTGATGTACCACCCAAAGCACGTGTTGAACCAAAGATAATCTGATTTGAAAACTAATCGGTTACGGTAAGTAACCAGATTGAGATTCCAATAATGGTAGGCAGTTATACCTATTTTAGGATGCGGAACTCCCGTTCGCTGCCAGAAGAACGCTTCTGCAGAATTCTCAAGAAAAGTACGTTGCGAACCCCAATAAATCAGGGCCGCGTCGCATCTAGCCGCGGATATCGTCTCGCGTAAAATCCCACTCGGTCATGCGGCGTTCGCGCGCCGACAGGTTAATGAGGTGTGCACAGGCGGCAGCGTGGTGGCCGGCGGTAGCGTCTTCCCAATAAGGCTGGCGGGTGCGCATCGACTCGAAAAAGTGGGCGAAATGACCCAGGGTGGGGTCAGTGCCGCTGTCGTTGAATCGCTCCGGCTCTGGCTTTTTGTAATTCTTGGCCGACTCGACCTCGGTGGCGATGACTTTCGGATCTCGATAATAGGCGTCTTCCAGGGCCTTAGGCCAGCTTTCGACAATCCACCGATTGTCGTTCACCGGTTTCTCTGGGTAAAACGCCACACCGTCCCCGATGATCAGCGTACCTTCCGTGCCGAGGATTTGAAAACCACCCTGGGCAGAGAATTCGTTGTTAAATGTTGAACTTAGCGACACCGCGAAGCCCTCGGGATACTCGAGAATTGCGTTCAGCGTGTCTGGAACGTTGCGGGATTCCTTCCAGCGGTACAGCTCGCCCATGGCCATGGCGCGCGAGGGGATCTTGGCGTCCATCAAGTAATGGATCGTGGTGCAAAGATGCACGAACAGGTCGGTGGCAATGCCGCCGGAGTAATCCGCGTAGCAGCGCCAGCGGAAAAAGCGCTCCAGGCTGAAGGGTACTTTGGGCGCAGGCCCCAGGAACATCTCCCAGTTGACCGTTTTGGGTGAGGCGTCGGGCGGAATGGGGTAGATCCACGCGCCCTCAGCGGTGTTGCGGTTGTAGGCCGCCCGAATCATAGTGATCTTGCCCAGTTTGCCCGAGCGAATCCATTCCTTAGCTGTCTGCTGCTCTTTAGAGCTCATGCCCTGGCTACCCACTTGCAGGATGCGCCCGGTTTGGCGCACGGCCTCGATGATTTCCACGCCGTCTGACGTGCGGTAGGTCATGGGCTTTTCGGAGTACACGTCTTTACCGGCGCGCAGCGCTTCGAGGATGATCTGCTTGTGCCAGTGGTCGGGGGTCGCTACGACGACAGCGTCGATTGATTTATCGGCTAGCAGGTCGTGATGCGTGGCGTAGGCTTTGGCGCGTCCCTTGGTGCGATCGATGGCGCGCTCGACACGGCCCGTATAAGCATCGACCACACCCACGATTTCGGTGTTGGGATTGGCCATCACGGCCTCCATCAACTCGTGAGCGCGGGCCCCCGCGCCGATGTGGCCAACGGTGATGCGATCGCTCGGTGCTGCTTTTATGAGTTGGCCGGCGGCAAGCGCGGCGCCGGTCTGAAGGAAACTACGGCGGTCAAGATTCATGGTTGGGATCATTATATGACCAGCGTGGTTTCCTCCGGGTCCGTCGCGGACATAACCTCGGCGCGAAGGCGCTCGATTTTACGCACGGCACGTACCTCGTTCAGCCACCAAACGAAGCCAAAGAACACAGTGGCGAGAACAAAATTGATAGCGACAAAGAGCGTGGGCGCATGATTGGCAGACAACATTCGGAGCAATCCTGCATTTGCGGTCGTCAGTCCGACATACAACGGCAGCAGATACCAGAACTTCACGGTTCGCAGCAACCGAATCTGATGATCGTACTTCGCGATTAGGGCACGCCGGTAACTCTCCAGAGTCTGGTCAGGAAGCGGGTCGACAGGTCCAGTGCCATGCCGCCACAGGTAATACACAATCCACAGCGCGCCGGCCACAACGATAACGCAGCCAACTCGCACGAGGCTGTCCGGTATTATTCGCGCGAAAAAGAGGAACGCCAGCGCCACGACAAAAGCGGCAGCATATTCCCGAACGTTCCGCCGGCGAATCCTACGATCGAACTTCTCGGTCTTCTGCACAATGACTTGGCGCATATCTTCTCCCTTCACGGCCGCTTCCACCGGCTGAGTTTTCCAGAGTTGTTCCAGATCATCAGGCTGGTTCATAGTTCACGGCCTCCTTGCACCCGTTCGGTTAGCTTCTGCCGGATTCGCGTGAGGCGCGTGGCTATTGCGCCCGCCGAAAAGCCCGTGACCTCCTCAATTTCCGCGGCGCTCAGCCCCTCCAGGTGCAGCGTCACGATCTGCCTTTCGATAAGCGGCAGCTCGCGAATGGCCTCCACAAGCGCCTGCCGTTTCTCGTCGAGCAACAGCACATCCTCCGCGCTCGAACTGCCAGTAGCGCGATCGAAAGAGCGCGCGATCAGCGGCTCTCTGGCGCTGCGAGCCCGTACCTGCGACGAGCGGCGAATCGCGATGTTATGCGCGATCCGGTAAACCCAGGTCCGCTCGCTCGATTCGCCGCGAAAGCCAGGAAGCGATTTCCACATACCGGTGGCGATCTCCTGCAACAGATCCTCCCGGTCGGCGGGGTTACTGACGTAGGCTGAGACCAGCCTGCGCAGAGCCGGTTGGTAGGCCTCGAATAACTCGCAGAACCTAATGTTGTGGCTTTCGGACTGGCTCCCTGCGACCGTTGGCTCGGCAACCATCTTTCCCGGCTTCCAAGCAGGTAGTCGCATTAAACGGAGCTTTCTTACAGCGGGCCGTGAACCTCAACAAAAGATAGACAGGACGGGCTGTCCTACCTGGCGTCTTCGAGCGCGGCGGCCACTTTCAGGACGAGCGCTTCCTCAAACGGGCGGCCGACGATTTGCAATCCGAGCGGCAAGCCGCGGCGGTCGCTGCCGCAGGGCATGGAGATCGCGGGCAGTCCCAGCACGTTAATGCCACGCACCAGGCGCGTCGCGGCCAGGCGCACATCTTCAGTGTGTTCGCCGAACTGCGTCGTGGTTTCCCCGATGCGCGGCGCGGGCGTGGGCGTGGTCGGGGTGAACAGGCAATCGACCTGCGGCCACAACTGTGCAAACTCGCGCTGCATCATGCGCCGGAGCCGCTGGGCGTTGATGTAATCTGTCGCGGGAACCAGTCGGCCCTGGTCGAGCAATGCGAGAACGTCGGCGCCAAACTGGTCGCGCTTCGCGAGGTACTTCTCCATCAGCGCGGAAGCTTCTGCGAGCAGAATCACGCGGCCCACAGTGTTCAGGGCCGCGATGTCCGGCACGCGCACGGGAATGACGCGCGCGCCGAGCGATTCGGCTTTGGCGGCCATCGCGCGGACCGCCGCGTCGACCTCGGGATCGAGCCGGTCGAAATAGAAATTCTGAGGCAGGCCGATACGGGTGTCGCGGACGGAGCAGCCGGGCGAGGGCAGATAGTCGCCCACGGGAACCTGGGAGGAGGTCTCGTCGCGCGGATCGAATCCAGCGATCGCCTGCAGTGTCAGGGCGGCATCGCGCACCGACCGAGTCAGCGGACCCATGTGGTCGAGCGAAAAATCCAGCGGCATCACGCCGTAGCGGCTGACTCGGCCGGTGGTAGGCTTGAGCCCGACGGTTCCACAGAACGAGGCCGGAATGCGGATCGAGCCGCCGGTGTCGCTGCCCATGGCCATGAACACCATATCGGCCGCAACCGCCGCGCCCGAGCCGCCACTCGATCCACCGGGGATGCGATCAGGATCGCGCGGGTTGCGAATGGTCCCGAAGTGCGGGTTGTTGGAAGTTATGCCGTAGGCCAGCTCGTGCATGCCGGTCTTGCCGACGAGCACCGCCCCGGCTGCCGCGAGCTTCTCTACCACCGCAGCATCGCGTGCCGGCACGTTGTCTTTGAAGAGCGCCGAGCCGCAGGTAGTGCGCACACCACGCGTCTCGAAAACATCCTTCACGGCGATGGGTATGCCGTGCAGCGGCCCGCGATCGATACCACGCGACAACTCGGCATCGGCGGCCTTGGCCTGGGCGCGGGCGGAATCCTCCACTAGCGTGAGAAAAGCGTTGAGCTTCGGGTTGGCGGCAGCAATGCGGCCGAGCGCGGCCGCGGTCAAATCGGCCGATGAAACGGCGCGCTTGCGCAGCGACTGCGCGGCTTCGACGATGGTCACTTGGCGCTCTCCGGAAAGACGTAGAAAGCGACGGCGGGCTCGACGTCATCAGGGATGTTCTGCACGAGCGGCCGAAAAGCGGCTTCGAGCGCATCGAGCGCGGGTGTGATGCGTTCGAGGTCAGGCGCGGGAATATGAAGCTCGTTCGTCTCCGCGATGATCTTCCAGTTCTTCATGGGTGTTTGAATATTCTACATGCGCGGCAGGCACGGCTGCCGGTTCGATCGGCGTTTCCCGCGCCGCCCATTCCGCGCCGCCGAGCACGATCATACTGGCGATAAAGCTGAACAGCAGGATGGCCACGGAAATGTAGAACGGTCCGTACTCCCTTTGCAGCTTTTCTTTCAGCAGCGGCCAGAGCAGCAGGTTGACATACTTGAGGACCTCTATCGCCAATCCCACCAGGATGGCCACCGGCACAACGCGCAACGGCGTGATGTGCCGATTGGGCAGCAGCCAGTAGACGAAGAACAGCGCAAGAATGGAAACCGGCACGGCAGCAATCTTGAACAACACCAGACTGATCCACAGCGGCATTGCCGCGCCGAAGCCGAGAAAGCTGCCGAGGTATTGCTCGTTGATCGCTGTCATCATAAACGAAAGCAGCACCAGGCTGCCGCACAGGAAAATGAGGCCCAGGCTGAGCAACTGGTTCTTGAGATAGCTGCGGTTTTGCTTCACTCCCCAAACCCCGTTGAGCGCCACTTCCATGGGCTCGAAGATTCCGTTGGCGGTGAGCAGCAACAGCACGATCGATGTAATCTGCATGGGCCCGCGCGATTCGATCACTGCAACCAGATTGCGGCGGATGAAGCCGCCCATGTCGCCGGGAAAGTAGTCGTTGAGCGCGATGTAAATGGCATTGACCGCGGCCTTCCAGTGAAGGCCGTAGCGGCACAGCGAGATCATCACTATGAGGAACGGGAAGAAGGAAAGAAGCACACTTGCGGCCACCGCCAGCGAGTACACGTGCACTTCGGTGCGCATGCAGTACTGCGCGGTGGGAGCGAGGGCGCGCCGCCAGCCTCCCGGCTGTGGCGGACCGGCGTCAATGATCATAGCTCGGGCTGCGAGGAAGGTGGCATTGATTCCAGGTTACGTCAAACTGTGCCGGAGTGAGTGCGCGGCAGTTTGACCCGCAGAGTGCGCTTTTCTTATACTGAAGGATCGAACATGTACATTTTGTTTACGATTATTCACGTCGTGGTCTGCATTTTTCTGATCATCGTCGTGCTGTTGCAGAGTGGGAAGGCCGCGGATCTGGCCGGCGCGTTCGGAGGCATGGGTTCGCAGACCGCGTTCGGTCCGCGCGGTTCGGCGACGCTGCTTTCCAAGGCGACCACGGTGTCCGCCATCATATTTATGTGTACGTCGCTCGCGCTCTCCATCCTGGCGATGCGCAGCGCCGGCGTGAGCACCACGGTCCTGGAAGGGAGAACTCCCGCGAAACAATCAGCGCCGGCTGGCGCGAAGCCGCAGACGGCCCCGATTCCTCCAAAGAAGTAGTTTGCCGCCGCGGAGGTGGCGGAATTGACCCCACTAGCTTTAGACTGGGCTTGAGCCCGTTGGTTCAGAATAGTTGACACGCGGTCGTGGCGGAATTGGCAGACGCGCATGCTTGAGGTGCATGTGGGTACCCCCCGTGGAGGTTCAAGTCCTCTCGACCGCACCACCCTCCCACAAGAGAGAGTTCCATCATCTACACTGCGCCGGTTCAGGGACTAGGAAATTTCCCGACTCACGATCGAAACGAAATCCCAAAAATTGTCACTAAATTTGTCGATTGTGTACTCGAAAAAGTGAGACCTTCCGCATTCCTCTCGGCCGTGAGCGGTACTAGTACTTAAACCCTTGGTTCTAGGACGGATGTGGCTCCATTTTAATAAATTCCGTAGTCGAAATAGGGTAATCTAAGGGCCAGAGAAGCTGAGACCAGGAAGTCGCAACCGAAAAATCGGGCAGGGTCAGCCGGCCCCACGCCATAGTGGAGTGGCTGGCGCAGGGAAGGAAAGCGGAGGAGCCACCTTTTGTATTTAATTTTCACGCTCGGTGCGTTGTCGCTGTTGCTGTCGTATCTCCTGACGCCGGTTGTTAGGGATTGCTTCGGTGCTCTCGGTTTCCTGGATCATCCGGATGGCGGCCGGAAAAAACACGCGGGGCCGGTGCCCAGAGTGGGGGGCATTGCGATCGCATTGTCTTTTGTTGGGACCTTCGCGATTGCATTGGTGCTGCCTTTTACCTACGCGCAAATTCTGCATGGGGCACTTTCGGATATCTGGAGACTCAGTCTGGTTGGGTCGGTAGTTTTTCTAACCGGCGTGCTGGACGACCTGGTTGGTCTGAACGCATGGAAGAAGCTTCTCGGCATCCTGGCCGGCGCGATACTCGCCTACTGCTCGGGAATCCGCGTGGATCTTCATCTGCTGCCATGGCTCTCGGCTTATCCGTGGGTGGGTTTTGTCATCACCGTTGTCTGGCTGGTAGGGTGCACGAACGCCTTTAATTTGATCGACGGCATGGACGGGCTCGCGGCGGGTGTGGGTTTGTTCGCAAGTGTCACGATGCTGGTTGCCGCCTTGGTGCAGGGCAACTTGCCTCTCGCTCTCGCAACGATGCCGCTGGTAGGCTGTCTGATCGGTTTCCTCCGCTACAACTTCAACCCGGCGTCGATTTTTCTCGGCGACAGCGGCAGTCTGTTGATTGGCTTTCTTCTGGCCTGCTACGGGGCTCTGTGGAGCCAGAAATCCGTGGCATTGGTCGCGCTGCTGGCGCCGGTATTAGCCGTCTCCATTCCTTTGCTGGATGTCATCATCTCGATCTCCCGCCGGTTCTTGCGCAATCAACCGATTTTCCAGGGAGACCGCGGCCACATTCACCATAAGCTTCTGGATCGAGGTTTTACGCCAACCGGAGCCGTGCTCGTGATGTACGGTGTGTGCTTCTTCGCGGCAGCCTCATCCTTGCTGGTAGGTGCTTTTCACAATCAGTTCAGCGGCTTGATCGTGATCCTGTTCTGCATTCCCGCCGGAATAGGGATTCAGTACCTGGGATATGCGGAGTTCGGTAAAGCCGGCCGCCTGTTCTTGAAGGGCGGATTCCGGCGTATCATCGACGCGGAAACCCGGCTTCACGAATTTGAGCAGTCGCTGGTACGGGCCGCCGACCTGAACGAGTGCTGGACCACCGTCATCCAGGGTGCCCGGGAGTTTGGGTTCCAAGGCGTTCGTATGAGCGTGGCCGGAGTCGTGCTGGAGGACTGGACCGGGTGGAATGCCAAGCCGTTGTGGCAGTTGCGGATTCCGCTCGTCGGAACGCAGTACATCAACTTCTTCCGCGATTTCGAAGCGCATCTCGATCCGCTGATTCTGAGCGCCTTTGTCACTTGCGTGGAGCGCGGACTGAAGGAAAATGCCGCCAGGCACGAACCCAAAACGGAGACCACGGAGCCCGATCGCCAGCACGTCTATGTTGCTCGAGCAGGCACTAGCAACGCTGAGGCCAGCACGTTCTAACGGTTCGCTGCCCGCGGAAAGCTAACGCAGGCTGAATCAAAAGAGCGAGAGCCCCGTTACCGTCTCCAAACTCCTGGCGTTTGGCAGGCTTGCCTTCGCCCGTTTTGCGAACGCCCAGATTCAAGATCCACAACGAGAGCTGACTGCAGGATAGCGAACCCTTGGTACCAGTACTCAGCTTTCCGGCTGAAGGGGAAAATTCATTGACAAATGTCATGCGAGAATTGACAATTGTCATTGAGCCTAGCCGTAATCGCCTCGGGAATTGCGTATTAGTTGTTCCATTCCTTTAAGTTAGGCCGAAACAAAGAAAACAGTCCGTGGGACTAAAAGGGCGGTAGCTTGCCCGAAACGAGGGTTCCAGTGCTTAGTCTGCCCGCCAAGCAACATCAGCCAGGAGAAATGCCGTGGCCGTATTAAAACCAAGAGAACGTCTGGTTTACTTTCGCGTCTCTGAAGACGAATTCCATCAGTTCGTCAGTGTCTGTGAGCGGGAGGGCGCCCGCAGTGTTTCCGACCTTGCCCGGAACGCAGTGCAGCGTTTGATTGCGGAGTGTCAGCGGGACCGCGAGGACCGCGAACTGACGCCGAAAGTGGAGAAGCTGGAAAAGCTCGTCACCGAGTTAACCGGCCAGGTGCAAACTCTGGCGGCGCTTCTCAGAGGCCAGGATAGTGTGAGGGCCGCGTGCGCCAGCGCCGAGGGACAGCCGCTGATGGTGAGGGCGGCGGATGCCCCAGCTCACGGGGAAGAGTGACTTATGGAAATCCGTCTGTTGAATGACGCGGACGATCCAACGCCATGGGGTGGAGTTCGCGCGCCTAATGTGCCGATCGATGAGGAGGGCCGGGAAGCGCCTCCGCCCTTGGATATTGCGCTCCTGATTCGCAAGTATTGGCTCGTGCTGGTGGCACTGGCTTTTGTGGGAGGGGTAGCAGGCCTTTTGACGCTGCTCTTCAGCCTGCCAACGTACCGGACCATCGCGACGATAGAAGTCGTGCCCTTGAGCGAGGTCTGGTTGAAGAACTCGCTGGACATCACTAGCTTTGAATCAAATGAAGTCAACATTCAAACGCAGCTCAATATTCTGCGCAGTGGGCGATTTCGCAATCGGGGCGCCGAACGGGTGCGGTCGGAAGTGGTGCCGCTACCGCCGCCCGGACGGGGCCTGCTTTCGCGGCTGCGGGAACACTTGCAACCCTCCTCGAGAGACCCCGTGGAGAGCACCCGCCTGGCGCTCGAGATGGCGATGGAAACATTTGACGCCAGGCCTGTCAACAAGACCAGGCTCATCGAGTTGAGTTGCGAATCGACCAGTCCGCAGGTGGCCGCCATCTTCCTCAACGCCATGGCCGCCGAATTCGTGGAGGACACGTCGCGGGCGCACACGCAAAGTTCGCAGAAAACGAATGAACTGCTGGCGACGCAGATTGACGAGACCAAATCCAGACTGCAAAACTCCGAGGAGCGGCTGCGGAATTTCGTGCAGGCGTCAGGAAACCTGTTCGCCGGACAAGACACCGCTACGCTTGCAGATTTGCAGTTAACTCAGGCGAAAAATAAACTCACCGAAGCCCACTCGCTTGTGATTGCAGCGCAAACCCGTTACGAACTTTCAACGAAGGTCCCGCCGGAATCGTTGACCGAGGTGCAGGCGGACGGCGCGCTGCGTAGTTATCAAGAACGTATCAACGAACTGGAACAGCAGCGGGCAACTCTGCTGGTCACGTATACAGACAAGCACGAGAAAGTGCGGCAGGTTGACGCCCAGATCGCCTCGCTGAAGCAAGCCTATCAGCACGAGGTCGCTGCCGTCCTTAAGAAAATTCACGATGATTACGAGGCGGCTGCGCGGGAGGAAAAACACCGTGCCGACGATTACGCCGCCAAGTCACAGCGGGTCGGCTCCGAGGCGAGCAAAGCGTCGCAATACGCCGAAATGAAGCGGGAGGTCGAGTCGCTGCGCCAGCAGTATCAGTCTCTCGTTGGGCAGGCCAACCAGGCAGAAGTCACCAGCGCCTCCTCCATCAACCCGATCCGCATCATCGATCCCAGCACGCCGCCGCAATTTCCATACAAGCCCCGGCCGTTGTTGAATCTGTCGTTCGGGACGTTGTTGGGAGTGCTGGCCGCCTGCGGAATCGTGTATCTGCGAGAGCGGAACGATCGCAGTGTAAGATCGCCCGGAAGTATGCGTCGCTGGCTGAACACTCCGGAGCTCGGCGTCATTCCGAATCTAGCGCTCAACGTAAGCCCCCGGCCCATGATTGAAGCCGGCACAACACCTGACGGCCGGAACGCCATGATCCCGGCCCCAAGCGACGAATCGATTTCGGCTCTGGCGAACTGGAAGAACGCGCCGGCATTCGTCACCGAGTCGTTCCGCGGGACCCTAGCCTCGATTCTGAGAATTCGACCGAACGGGCGGCCGCTGCAAGTCTTGCTGGTAACCAGTCCGGGACCCGGCGAGGGCAAAACCACCGTCGTCCAGAATTTGGGTATCGCGCTGGCGGAAACCGGACGAAAGGTGCTCCTGGTTGACGGGGATTTCCGCCGGCCGCACCTGCACAAGCGATTTCACTTACCGAATACTCACAGTTTGATCGACTTTCTGGGCGATGAAGGCGCATCGGAACCGCGGTACATGGGTGTGAGCACGGGCGTTCCCGGGCTTTTCATCCTGCCGAATCGTCCGACCGACAACCATGTGGCGAAAGCACTGTACTCGCCCAAGCTGCGCACATTTTTCAAGAAGCTGCGGGAATCTTACGACATGATTCTCGTCGATGCTCCGCCATTTCTGCATTTGGCGGATGCACGGATCATCGGTCCACTGACCGACGGTGCAGTTTTGGTTCTTCGTTCCGGGGCAACCAGCCGGGAGCACGCTACCGAGGCGTACCGGCGCATGCGCGAGGACGGTTTGTTCCTGCTGGGCACGATCTTGACCGCGTGGGCGGCATCGAACGCATATCTCAAGCGGCACTACTACTACTACGACTACGCTGACGAAAATCGAAAATCGTAAGTCCAGCGAGGCCGGTCCGGCAACACCGGCTCTCCTGCCGGCCCTGATCGCCGGCACATTGCTGGTGGCCGCATTTTGGCCGATCTTGCGGAGCATGTACGGAAGCTGGTTTGACGAACCAGCGTCGATGGAGCACGGCATTCTGGTGATTCCCGCCGCCCTTTACATGACCTGGACCAAGCGGGCGAGGCTTAGGCAGATTCCCCGGGAACCCTCCTCTTGGGGCGTCCTGCTAATCGGGCTAGGGGCGGCGCAAGCGATTTTGGGAACTCTGGCGCACTGGACATGGGTGAGCCGGATGGCGTTTCTGGTTTCGCTCGTGGGATGCATTGATGCGCTCTACGGCGTCCGGACGGTGCTGACGTTGACTTACCCGCTCTGTACGCTGGTTTTGATGGTGGCGCCGCCCACGTTCCTGTACGAGCGTCTCACGCTGGACTTGCAGTTGCTGTCGAGCAAGATTGGCGAGCGCTGTCTCGATGTGCTGGGTTATCCCGTGTTCCGTGAAGGCAACGTGCTGGAGCTGGTGGGCACCAAGCTGTCGGTCGAAGAAGCCTGTAGCGGCATCCGGTCTCTGTTTTCGATTTGGTTCCTCTGCGTCGTTTATGGTTATTTTTTCGCGACGGGAAGGATCATGCGGATGCTGATCGTGTTATCCGCCATCCCGGTGGCGATTCTCGGTAATGCGGGCCGGATTGTGGTAACCGGTATGGCGAGCCAGTACAATCGCGCGCTCGTTGAAGGCGCGGCGCACCAAGTGTTCGGCTACTTGAGTGTGGCGATCTCGGCAGCAGGCTGCGTTGTCTTTCATCTGCTGACTGTTCTGACCCGAAGGGCTTGGCAGGTGCGGCGTGCGTAGCGTGCTCAACGTCTTCCGGCCAGGCACGCCGAGCTTGTTGCTTCCCGTTTGCCTGATCCTGGTATTGCAAACGGCGGCTTCGCGGGTGCTTTCGATACCCGAGCGCGACTTGCCCCTGCCTGATTTGCAGGGCTTACCCATGCGGGTTGGCCAGTGGCAGGAGCGTGGGGAACAAGCTCTCGATCCGAACACGCGAGAGTACCTTCATCCGGACGAATACATTCTCCGCGACTACGTCAATGAAACGAAGGGAGCGTCGATCAATCTCTTCGTGGCCTACTTCAAGTCGTTGCAGGACCGATATGGGCCACACTCGCCTCGCGTGTGCCTGCCGGGCGCGGGATGGTTGGTGCGATCGTCCAGAACTGTACCGGTTGACGTCCTCGGGAATCCTCAAACGATTCCGGTGAATGAATACATCCTGGAGAAATCGGGGAACCGGATTCTAGTGGTGTATTGGTATCAGAACGAGCGCGACGTGTGGGCGGATGAATTCTGGGCGAAGATCCGCTTGCTGCCGGATCTGATCCGGTATCAGCGCTCCGACGTAAGCCTGGTGCGATTGGTCTCGCCCACAACGGGTAGCGGAAACGACTTCGGCAGTTGCCTCCAGTTCACCAAGCTGCTGGTCCCCATGCTGGCGAAGCATTTCGAGCGGGCACGGTAGAGTATGAGAATTCTCTATCTGAATCCCTCTGGTCAAATGGGTGGCGCCGAGACCAGTCTGGTAGCCCTGATGGCCAGCGTCCGTCACGCCCGGCCGGATTGGGAGCTCTGCCTGGCCGTTGGCGAAGACGGCCCGCTTGTGGAGAAGGCGCGCCAGATGGGAGTCCGGGTGTTCGTAGTCCCCTTCCCGGCGGCGATAGCCGAGCTCGGCGATACCGGACAGCGCCCGTCCGCAGTGCTGCTTGGTGTGCTCTCCTCGCTTGGATCGACAGCCGCTTATGCGATGCGGCTGCGCAGGCTCATCCGAACCGTCGAGCCTGCCGTGATTCACAGCAACGGCTTCAAGATGCACGTGCTCGGGAGCCTGGTGCGCCCGCGCAAAACCGCGTTGATCTGGCACATGCACGACTATGCCAGCACGCGCCCGCTCATGGGGCGCCTCTTGCGCCCGTTTTTGGGCCGTTGCGACGCGATCATCGCCAATTCCAAAAGCGTGGCGGCCGATCTGGCCGGACTGTATCTCGCGGTGAGCGTATCGACCATCTACAACGCCATCGATGTCCAACGCTTTGCGCCAAACGGCGAGACAATCGATCTCGACCAGGCCTCGGGACTTTCACCGGCGGCTCCGGGCACGGTGCGGGTTGGCATGGTCGCGACCTTCGCGCGATGGAAAGGCCACGAAGTGTTCCTTCGCGCGCTTTCCCGCCTGCCGCGCGACCTGGCGATTCGCGCTTACGTGATTGGCGGCCCGATTTACCAAACCGGCGGAAGCCAGTATTCGCTTGCGGAACTCGAGCGAGAGGTGGAGCAACTGGGACTGCAGGGCCGGGTCGGTTTCACGGGCTTTTTGGATAACCCGGCAACGGCCATGCGGTCGCTCGACATCATCGTGCACGCCAGCACGAAACCGGAGCCGTTTGGAATGGTGATCATTGAGGGAATGGCTTGCGGGAAGGCGGTGATCGCCAGTCAGGCAGGTGGCGCAGATGAACTGTTCGTGGACGGCGTCAACGCGGTTGGGCATGCTCCAGGCGATTTCGAGGGCCTCGCACGCCAAATCGAAAAGCTGGCCCGCGATGAGCAGCTCCGGCTGCGGCTGGGCCAGGCTGCGCGGATTACAGCTCAGCAGGGTTTCCAGGGCCACCGGCTTGCCGAGGAGTTGCTTCCGCTCTACCAGAGTGTTTCCGACCGAGCGAGACAGACACCCGACGCTCACGCAGAAGGGGAGCTGACGGCGCCAGCCTCCACCCTGACACGGAGCCGGTGAGAAATGATGACAGGCGCGGAAGTCACAGATAGGCCCACGGACGCGATGCATCGAGATGGCAGCGCCCTCCGGGTGCTCCACTTGCACTCTGGCAATTTGTACGGAGGCGTGGAGACCCTCATGGTAACGCTCGCTCGGCTGCGCCACCTCTGCCCGGGGATGGAGCCGCACTTCGGCCTTTGTTACGAAGGGCGGCTGAGCCGGGAATTGCTCGCCGAGGGAGTCCCGGTACACTGGCTCGGCGGAGTACGGATCAGCCGTCCATGGACCGGTTGGCGGGCGCGGCGGCGCCTGCGTCAATTGCTCGATCGCGAGCACTTCGCTGTGGTGGTCTGTCACATGCCCTGGCCGCTGGTCATCTTCGGCAAAACGGCGCGCCGCGCCGGATGCAAGGTGGTCTTTTGGGCGCACAGCGCGCACAGCGGCCAGAACCGGCTGGAGCGCATGGCGCGCAAGACAGCACCCGATCTGGCCATTGCGAACAGCGGCTTCGTGGCGGAGTCGGTTGTTGCCAACCTTTTTCCGAACGTGCAAGCGCCGGTGATGCATTATCCCGTGGCGCTGGCGGATGCGCCGGAAGCCGCGCAGTGGCGCGTGGCGGCGCGGCAAGAACTCGGAGTAGATGACCAAACCGTGGTGATCATCCAGGTGAGCCGTTACGAGGCGTGGAAAGGGCATCTGCTCCATCTGCGAGCCCTAGCGCAACTGCGCGGCGTGCCGGGCTGGGTTTGCTGGATGGCGGGCGGTCCGCAGAACGCGGCGGACCAGCAGCATTTCGAAAAAGTGCGGCGCACCGCTGAAGAACTCGGGATCGCGGACCGCGTACGATTCCTCGGGCAGCGCTCCGACGTGGCGCGGCTATTGGCTGCCGCTGATATTTTCTGCCAGCCCAACCAGGGGCCGGAACCATTCGGCATCGTATTCATTGAAGCGCTCTGGGCCGGGCGGCCCGTTGTCACAACGGCCATGGGCGGCGCGCTCGAAATCCTCAACGATTCTTGCGGGTTCTTGGTGGAACCTGACGACCCGGCAAGCCTGGCGGCATCGCTGCGGCGGCTCATGGAATCGCCGGAATTGCGTAAGCGCCTGGGACAAGCAGGGCCGGCGCGCGCCCGGCAACTCTGCGATCCCGCTTCGCAAATGGGCGTGCTGCACGAACTGCTTCAAACGGCAATGGGCGTCAAGAAACGCTAAACCGGTTCATTGCATCCGATGGAAGCAAACTCCAACAGTTCACAGGACTCGACAGCGGCCACCTCGTCTCCATGGGTGCTGGTAGCCGGCGGTTTTCACCAGAAGGGCGGGATGGACAAGGCCAATCTGGCCCTTGCCCAGTACCTGGTCGAACAACGCACGCCGGTCCATGCCGTGTGCCACACCGCGGATGCTGACTTCGCCAGCCATCCCCTTGTGACGATCCACCGCGTCCCACGGCCCTTTGGGTCGTTCTTTCTCGGACGGCCCATGCTCGACCTCCACGGCCGGCGTGTCGCCCGCCACGTCACTGCACGCTGGCCCGGCGCCCGCGTGTTGGTGAACGGTGATAACTGCCTGTGGCCCGGCATCAACTGGGTCCACTATGTGCATCATGCCTGGACACCGAAGCCCGAGGAAGGTCCGCTGTGGTTCCGCATGAAGCAGAGTTTGAGCAACCGTCTGGTGCGGAGACGGGAAAAATCGGCGGCGCGCCTGGGCCGTATTTTCATCACAAACTCGGATCGGACCAGCCGGGACCTGATCGAGCATCTCGATGTGCCGCCCGAGCGCGTGCATACCGTCTATCTCGGCGCGGAGTCGGAATGGGGGCCCATCACCGCCGCGGAGAGAGCCGCCAGCCGGAAAGCGTTGCAGATTCCCGAGGGACACATGGTGGCGGTGTTTGTCGGCGCCCTCGGATTTGAGCACCGAAAAGGATTCGACGTTCTGTTTGAAGCCTGGCGAACACTTTGCGCCGATCCCCTGTGGGACGTCGATTTACTTGTCGCAGGCAGTGGCAACGCCCTTCCGATGTGGCGGCAGAAAGTTTCCGAAAGCGAGCTCCGCGATCGCATTCGCCTGCTCGGCTTCACGGCAGAAGTGCGCAATTTCCTGGCGGCGGCGGATCTGCTCGTGAGTCCCGCCCGCTACGAGGCCTACGGCTTGAACGTCCAGGAAGCCATTTGCCGCGGAGTGCCCGCGATCGTTTCCCGGCAAGCCGGCGTGGCTGAGCGATACGGGGCTGAGTTCCAACCCCTCCTGCTCGCCGATCCCGAAGACCGGCAGGAACTGGTCGCGAAGATTCGCTTGTGGCGATCCAACGTGAAGGACTGGCGAGCGCGCTTTCAACAGTTCGGCAATTCGCTCCGCGCCTACGGTTGGAGAGAGATGGCCTGCCAGATCGTTGCGATTGCGAACCGCGTGGAAGGCGCTGGGGAGCGGCAGCGCAGCGTGCTGATGTCTGAAAACATGCTCCCGATTTCGCACCGGCCAGTGAACCGATGACTGCGCTGGGTCTGTGCATTTTGGCGTTCGGTCTTACGTTTTGGGCCGGCAGGCGCTCCTTGGGGCTCGGACTGGTGGCGTTGTTCTTGTGGGGATATCTTTACGGAATTGTTCGCGCGAACCTCGAAACGATGTTCTCGCACTTCCTGTTTGACGCTGCCCTAATGGGGCTCTATCTGGCGCAGCGGCACGCCTTCACCGACCGAGCGGACCCCAAGCGGGCGGCGGCCCTGCGCGCATGGATGTTCGCTTTGATGCTGTGGCCGGCCTTGCTGGTGCTGCTGCCGTTTCAGCCGCTGCTGATTTCTCTGGTGGGGCTGCGCGGCTGCATCTTTTTCATTCCGATGGCCCTGTTGGGATGCCACCTGAAGAGAGACGACCTAACGACGCTGTGCAACGGCCTGGTCTGCCTGAACCTGGTTTCCATCGCGTTTGCGGCGGCCGAATACTTCCAGGGTGTGCCGAAATACTACCCGGTCAATTCGGTGACGGCCATCATCTATGCAAGCTCCGACGTAGCCGGCGGATTCTACCGGATCCCTGGGACTTTTGCCAACGCCCACCAGCTCGGAGGCACGATGGCCGCTTCCATTCCCTATGTCGTGGGTGGATGGACCGAAGGCTTGACACGCAAGGTTCGTCTGTTTGCGATATGCGGTATGGTGGCTGCCCTGCTGGGCATCCTGATGTCGGCCACACGCCAAAACTTCATTCTGGCAGCCATGATGGTGGTGGTCATCGTCGCCGGCGGCCGCATGAAGACCGGCCGGCGGGTCCTGTTCCTGCTTCTGATCGCCGGTTTGGTCAGTGTGGCTTTGACAAACGAACGCTTCCAGCGATTCAAAAGCTTGTCTGACACCGATTACGTTAGCGATCGCATTTCGGGAAGCGTAAACCGCGGGTTCTTCGAGGTCCTGACCCAGTACCCCATGGGCAACGGGTTAGGCGGCGGGGGGACCAGCATTCCTTACTTCCTGGAAGGGCGGGTTCGCAATCCCATCGGGATGGAGAACGAATATGCCCGAATTCTTTGCGAGCAAGGGATCATCGGCCTCATGCTGTGGCTAGGTTTCATCGCGTGGTATCTCAGCCGTGTTTTTCAGGTATTCGCCAAAGGTCCATGGGCAACCAGCCGGAGACTCGTCTGGAGTTACACCGTGCTCACCCTGGCGATTGGCGTCATCGGAGAGGGCATGCTGACAGCAATACCCGCCACGGCCATGCTGCTGCTCGGCATCGGGTGGACATCGGTGGCGATGCGCGCCGAGGAATCCACTGGGCGCCCTGTCCGGCGCACGAATCGCATCGTCCCGCAGCCGGTGGGTTGGCCCGTGCACGCCAACTGATGCCGGGTCACTATCAAGGCTCAGACTGTTTGCGAAAACAACCACAACTGGATCATGCAATGCCCGGCTCCCGGCAGAACCACTGTGAGGGTGATCGATGAGCCGTAGCAAGCGTTTTGTGCGGGGCCTGAGTCTCAGCTACGTGTATCAGGCGCTGATCATGGTTGTCGCACTGTGGATGACGCCGTTTGTGCTCAACCATATCGGGCAACACAGCTATGGCCTGTGGCTGGTCGGGCTCCAGATCCTGTCGTACATCATGCTGATGGATTTCGGCATCGTGGCACTCTTGCCGAGAGAAACCGCGTATGCGACGGGGCGAGAAATCCGCGGGACGCCCGGCGGCGATCTGCCCCACGTGATCGGCCGCAGCGCCAAGATCGTCCTGTATCAAACGCCCCTGGTCGCCCTGGCTGTCGCGATTTTCTGGTTCACCATGCCCGTTGCCTGGCGTGAGGTCCGCGGACCGGTCACGGTGGTGCTGGTTGGCTTCACATTGCTTTTTCCGCTCCGCGTTTTTCAAGCCGTGATACAGGGACTGCAAGACCTCGCATTTTTCACCCGCATGCAGATGATCAGTTGGGCCATCAGCACGGTGCTGACCGTCGTATTGGTGCTACGAGGCTGGAATCTCTACGCGCTCGGGGTGGGCTGGCTGGCCCAGCAGACAATCGCCACCGCGCTCGCCTTCCATCGTTTGCGCACACATTTCCCGGGTGTTCTGCCTTCCCGTCTTCCCTCCTTTTCAAGAAGCGAATTGTTTGGATCAATGACCAGCGGCTTCTGGGTCAGCGTGTCGCAACTGGCGCAGGTGCTTGTGGGAAGCACGGATTTCCTGCTCATCGGCAGAATCTTGGGCCCGAGCGCCGTGGTGCCATATTCCTGCACCCAAAAATTAATAGCCGCGCTGCGTAACCAGCCGTACATGATCATGGAGGTCGCGGCGCCCGGGCTCAGCCAGATGAAAACCAGCGAGAGCCACGAGCGTATCTTTCAAGTGTCCGCGGCCTTAACCCTGGGCATGCTAACGCTGGCTGGAGCCGTGTCGTGCGTCACTCTCGCTGCCAATCAGAGCTTTGTCTACTGGTGGATCGGCGCCAGCCAGTTCGGAGGAGCTTGGTTGAGCGCTGCCCTGATTGTGTGCGCCATCCTGCGCCATTGGAACACAACAGTCGTGTACTCGATCTTCGCTTTGGGATACGAGCGGCAGATCTCGATCACCACCCTGCTGGACGGACTTGTCACCTTGGCCGCGGGGATTTTCCTGGTGCGTTGGATGGGCCCGATTGGAGCTCCCCTGGGTTCGATTCTAGCGGTTTGCGCCGTAAGTCTGCCCAGAAATCTCTCGACGCTCGCGCGCGAAGTCCAAGTGTCCGTTGTCAGAATACTGAACTCGCTCTGGCCCTGGTTCTGGCGGTTCGTGCTTGTCGCCTCCGGCTCCGCCATCCTTGGCCTGCGATGGCGCGCGAACCTGCCCTATGTCGCGGGAATTTCCTGTCTTTCTGGCGTCTTCTACGCCGCCATCATGCTGCCCATGCTGATGAACTCAAACTTGCGTTGGTATTTGCCGGCGCCCGTCACACAAGGGTGGGATCGCCTTTTCCGGCGCTCCGCGCTTCCCGCTGCCGTCAGCCAGGATTCCACCCCCTAATAGCAAGCCGATGCTGACCTCCACGAAAAATCTACAACATGAGGACGGGCCCGGCACCGCGCGTGCTCCCCGCGCTGTTGAGTCGCACACCCATCCCTCAGTCAAGCCGGAATTCCGCGTGCTGCACATTGTGCCACGCCTGCTCGGAGGGGGCCACGGAATCATGGGCGGAGCCGAGCGCTACGCACTGGAACTGGCACGCTACATGGCGGATGAAGTTCCAACCTCGTTGGTATGCTTCGGCGGAGACCGGGACGCGCATGAAACCATCGGGCAACTGAACGTTCACGTGATCGGGAAGCCGTGGTGCGTCCGGGGACAGTCCACCAACCCGATGTCTCTGCGGCTCTGGAAAGACGTTCAGAACGCCCAGATTGTGCACTGCCACCAGCAGCACGTCCTGGCCAGCAGCTTTGCCGCGGCAGCGTGCCGGCTGACCGGGCGAAGAGTGTTTGTCAGCGACCTAGGCGGCGGTGGATGGGATGTCTCGTCCTATATTTCGACCGACCGCTGGTACCACGGGCATCTTCATATCAGTGAGTACAGCCGTTCCGTCTTTGGCCACGCCGGGCGAAAATGGGCACACGTCATCCTGGGTGGCGTGGACACCGAAAAGTTCAGTCCCAACCCTGCGGTTCAGCGCCGTCCGCGCGTGCTATTCGTGGGCCGCTTAATGCCGCACAAAGGCATTAACTACCTGGTCGAAGCTTTGCCTCCTGATCTCGAACTGGAATTGATCGGCCAGCCGTACGACCGGCAATTCGTCGAGGACTTGAAGAGGCTGGCGCAAGGAAAGCAGGTCATCTTCCGCAGCGACTGCGATGATGAAGCTTTGGTGGAAGCCTACCGGAGTGCGATGTGCGTGGTTCTGCCGAGCGTCTACGAAACTATGTACGGCGTGAAGAGCAACGTGCCCGAACTGTTGGGACAGACGCTCCTGGAAGGAATGGCCTGCGGCGCGCCCGCAATCTGCACGAATGTGGCAAGCATGCCCGAGGTTGTCGAGAACGGTGTGACCGGCTTCGTCGTCCGTTCGAATGATCCGTCCGCGCTCCGTGAAAAGCTGCTCTGGTTGCGAGATCGCCCGGAACAAGCGCACGCCATGGGAGAGGCGGGACATTCGCGAGTCCTCAAACTGTTCACGTGGCCTGCTGTCGTACGCCGCTGCCTGGACATTTACCGCACTATCTGATCGCATGCAGAGTCAGGTCATCGAAGCGACACGGGGCCAAGCCGGAACACCGGCCGTGCACCGTGGCTGGCACCTCATCACGGGCGAGTATCCCCCGCAGACCGGTGGCGTGAGCGACTACACGTATCTGATGGCCACCCGGCTCGCTGCTGAGGGCGAAGAAGTGCACGTCTGGTGCCCATCCCATTCATCCTCACAGGCCGTGACGAGTGGCATCACCGTTCACCAACAGTTGGGAACCATCAGTCAGGCGGATCTGCGTCGCGTGAGCCGGGAGCTGGAGCGGTTCGCTGCGCCCAGGCGCCTGTTGGTGCAGTGGGTGCCGCACGGGTATGGGTATCGCTCGATGAATCTGGCCTTCTGCTGGTGGTTGTGGTCGCGTGCCAGGCGTCATGGGGACCGAGTAGAGCTGATCGTCCACGAGCCATACTTATCCTTCCGCGCGGGTGCTCTCCGGCAAAACGCCGCCGCCCTGGTCCACCGCGCCATGGCCATCCTTTTACTCAATGCCGCGTCCCGTGTTTGGGTCACGATTCCAGATTGGGAGCGGCGCTTGCGGCCATATGCCCTGGGCCGCCGCCTGCCATTTCAATGGCTCCCGATATTCAGCAATGTTCCCGTTGCGGAAAACCCGGATCATGTGCGAACGGTGCGGAGCCAGTACACGACCGGCGAACAACTCGTGATCGGCCACTTCGGAACGTTCGGTTCGCTCATCACGACGCTGCTCGAACCGATTCTCGTGGCCCTTGCCCAAGTTTCGGGGATCACGATTCTGTTAATGGGGCACGGCAGCGAGCAATATCGTGACAATCTGATTCGCAAAGAACCGCAGCTCGCGAACATGATCCAGGCCACTGGCAAATTGCCAGCCGAACAACTTTCGTATCATTTGTCGGCCTGTGACGTGATGGTACAGCCCTATCCCGATGGTGTATCCAGCCGCCGCGGCAGCTTCATGGCGGGACTTTCCCATGGCAAGCCGATCATCACCACTTACGGGCATCTCTCCGAGCCGCTCTGGAGCCACACAGACGCCGCGGTAGTCGTTGCGGTCGGCGATACCGAAGCCTGCGTCCGGTGCGTGCGGCGGCTTTGCGACGACGCCAGCGAGCGTCAGCGTGCCGCCGCCGCAGCCCTCGATCTCTATCGCGAGCGATTCGACATTTCACACGCCGTCGCAGCCTTGCGGCAGGCCGATACAGCGAAGGAGCGCCCGTGCGCATCCTGATCGCCACCTCGCATCGCAACTTGGTCGGCGGCGTCGAGAAATACGTGCAGGCCGTCATTCCCGCGCTACTAAGCCGCGGACATTCCGTCGGCCTGCTTCACCAATATACGTTCCGCCCGGAAATCGAGAGCGTGGATTCGCCGGAACATGGGCTGCCGTGCTGGTGCTCAGCAGAACTCGGTCATGAGGCAACTCTACGCTCGCTCGCCGAGTGGTCGCCCGACGTGGTTTATTCACAGGGTCTCGAAGACATCCCTCTGGAGACCGCCCTACCAGAAAGATATCCCGCAATCTTGTACGCCCACACTTACCTGGGCACCTGTGTGAGCGGGCGAAAATGCCACTCCGCCCCGGAGATTCGGCCGTGCACGCGCGAGCTTGGCCCGCAATGCCTGGTGCTTTATTTCCCGCGCCGTTGCGGCGGGTTGAACCCCGGCACCATGTGGCGCATGTACCGCCAACAGTCCCAACGCCGGGCCGGCTTTGCGCACTACCAGGCCGTCCTCGTCGCCAGCCACTACATGCGCCACGAGTATGAACGGCATGGAGCACCGCGCGTACAACTCCTCGCACTTCCACTGACCGGGGGCATCCCCAACACCGCCGCGCCTCCACCCAGAATCCCGCAAGGCCGCATCTTGTTTGTCGGACGCTTGGTGGATGTCAAAGGTGCTTGCCATTTGATTCGCGCGATCCCGCAAGCCGCCCAGTCGCTCGGCCGTACGCTCACGGTGACTGTGGCTGGCGACGGTCCCGAACGAGCCAAAGTGCAGGAATTGGCCACGCAGCTCAACGTGAATGTCATCTTCTCAGGCTGGTTGGACACCCGACAAAAGCTCGAACTCATGCGCCAATCCGATCTGCTGGCAGTCCCGAGTCTCTGGCCCGAGCCTTTTGGGCTGGTCGGCATTGAAGCCGGAAGTCTCGGCCTTCCCGCCGCCGGTTATGCCGTCGGTGGAATCCCGGATTGGTTGGTCCCAGGCGAGTCCGGAGAGCTTGCACCGGGCGATCCGCCCACCGCCGCGGGCCTCGCCGAAGCCATCGTGCGAGCTCTCGCTGACCCCGATCATTACAACAAGCTCCGCCAAGGCGCTTGGGCCAAGTCAAAGCAGTTTACTCTTAACAACCACGTCGACGGCTTGGAGCGCGTTCTCGCCGCCGCTGCCCAGGTGAACGAGCCGGTCGCGTCCGTTCCCGCGTCTTAGACATCGTGCGTTCTAACATCATCGCCGCACCAGCACACGAAGCCAGCGCCATCCGGCCCGCTACTTGCCCGCCGGTCCGGCTCGCTCTGCTCTGCGATTTTCTCGAAGAGAGCTGGCCGAGTATGGACCTGTTCGGCGACATGCTCGCCCGCTGTTACCAGAGCGATCATTCAGCGGAAATCTCCGTCGAGCAACTGCGCCCGCCGCTCCATCCCCGCTTTTCCCGGTTGCCATTCCGCCGCGGTGCAGCGTCGCTTTGGAATACGGACCGTCTCATCAACCGTTTCATCGACTACCCACGTTGGTTAAAAAAGCAAGCCTCGAGGTTCGACCTGTTTCATCTCATCGATCACAGTTATGGGCAGCTTGTCCGTGAGCTGCCCCGTGGATCAACCGTCGTCACCTGCCACGACCTCGACACCTTCCGCTGTCTGCTCGAACCGCGCCTGGAGCCCCGGCCGTGCTGGTTCCGCCAAATGGCCGAGAGGACGTTGAACGGATTTCTGCAATGCTCTCACGTCATCTGTCCGAGCGCTTCCACCCGGTCGCAACTGCTCGCGCACGGCCTGTTCCCGGACGATCGCGTCACCGTGATTCCTCCCGGAGTAGATGCCGTCTTCTTCGGCCAACCGAATGCGACACTCGCCCAGGTTCCAGCCAACCAGACGTACCTCCTCCACGTCGGCAGCACCATCCGCCGCAAACGCATTGACGTTCTATTACAGATCTTTGCCCGTGTCTCACAGCAGTTTCCCAAAGTAGTTCTGCTGCGCGTGGGCGGCCCCTTCACGGCAGAGCAATCTCAGTTAGCTGCCGACCTCGGCATCTCAGACAAAATCATCCACTCCGCCCGCTTGACGAAGGAACAATTAGCGGCCGCATACCAAAACGCCGCCCTTCTGCTCCAGCCTTCGGACGCCGAGGGCTTCGGATTGCCTGTGATCGAAGCCATGGCGCGCGGTTGTGTCGTGGTCGCCAGTGACATCGCTCCGCTGCGGGAAGCCGGAGGATCTTCTGCCGAATACTGCACGACAGCCGACATCCAAGCCTGGAGCGCGGCCGTGACTCATCTGCTGCATGAGCGTGAGACCTCGCCCGATCAATGGGACGCTCGCAAACGCGACGCCCGGCACCACGCGTCCGCGTACACCTGGCCCGAAAATGCCAATCGCACTATCGCCGTTTATCGCAGCGTCCTGAACGCGGCCGGCCCCTGCCCCTCACCGAAGCCATGAAAGCGTTGATCAGAGCAATCGTCCCGAAGCCGTTGTGGAACCGGCTCCGCATGTTGCGCATGCGCTACACCCTGGCCAGCTATCGCCATCGCCGCGTTCGCCACAATTATGGCGGCTACGAACTGGAAGTCGAGTTGGCCGACCCTATGGGCGCGGGTTGGTACGATCACGATTGGCCGGAGCCCCCCGAAATCGCGTTCCTCAAGCGTCGCCGTTTGCAAGCCGGCGCCAGAGTCTTCGATATCGGCGCACATCAATGCGTGGTCGCCTTGATGCTGGCCAAAACCGTCGGTCCGGATGGATTTGTCCTGGCCGTCGAAGCCAATCCCGAAAACTGCGCGGCCGGCGAACGGAACCGGCAGCTCAACCAAGTTCAGAACTGTCGCGTCCTGCACGCGGCCGGAGCCGAACACTCTGGAACTCTGACCTTCAATCGCGGTTCCAACGGTCACGTCGATGACGGCACCGGAGATTGGGGAACCATGGAGGTCAAAGCCGTCTCCATCGACGATCTCGCCGCTGAGAACGGAGTGCCCGGCGTGCTGTTCGTCGACGTCGAGGGTTTTGAATGCGAAGTGCTCCAGGGAGCCCACCACACGCTCGCGCACGGCCCGGATTGCTTCGTCGAAGCGCATGTTGGCGTGGGATTGGAGAAATTCGGCGGGTCCGTCGAGCGCCTCCTCAGTCTGTTCCCCGCCGGATATCAATTCTTCGTGGCTCCCCCGGAAGGAACGTTCGTCTCTTTAGAGGAGGGCGCTGCTGTGATGCGCGACCGGTTTTTCTTAATCGCGGCTCGCCCGGATGGCCCCGTATCGCCAGTCGACCGTGCTCCGCACCACTCGCAAGAACAGGGAGGATGAGTGAGTAAGTTGAATCGATTCGCGAGCACGATCATTAGTGCTGTTCCGACGCCGGTAATTGAATTCGTCTCGCACAACCAGTGGCGCAGCCCGCTACTGCGCAGAGTTTGTTCGTGGGGCGCGTCCTGGGTCAAAGACCGGGATGGCGTCATCCTCAATGGAGTCGCGCAAGGTCTCCGCTTCAATGTCGCCAGCTCTCATAGCGGATTTATTCTAGGAAGCCATGAACCGGAAGTGCAGAAAGCTCTGGCCGCCGTGCTCCGGCCCGGCATGGTGTATTTCGATGCCGGCGCCAACGTGGGCTTTTTTGCCATTCTCGCGGCCCGCCTCTTAGGTCCCGCCGGCCGTGTCGTCTGTTTCGAACCCTTGCCTGAGAATGCGCGGCAGATTGAACATAACGCCGCTCTGAACGGCTTCTCCAACATCACCGTCTGCCAGGACGCTCTCGGCGGCTCCAACCGCACGGAGACTTTCTGCACCTCCACCGAACCCACCTGGGGAATGCTCACGAGCGTCGGCAAGGCTCCGGTCCAATCTTCCGGAACAATCGACGTCAGCGTGCGCACGCTCGACTCCCTGTGTGGTCCGGATAAATTGCCTTATCCGGATTTGATTAAAATTGATGTCGAGGGAGCCGAAGCGGAGTTACTAGAAGGCGCCGCCGCCACGCTCGCCACCAGCCGGCCCCTGCTTATCATCGAGCTTCACAACACCAACGAAGCTGTCCTCACAGCACTTAGAAAGCTGGGATACCATGCCGGTGTGCTGGGCAGCGCAGTATCCGTTCGCGACGTGAATTGGGATGCCAATATCATCGCTGCCCCTGCCGACAGGCCCGGCTTGCTAAGAACCATGACCACTCTCTCGAAAGGATTTGCTGCCGCCTGAGCCGCCCGATGCGCATCCTCACCATCGGCCATTCCTATTGCGTTGCCCTGAATCGCGCGGTGGTTCGCGAGGTCGCCGCGAATTCCGAATTCCAGGTAACCGTGGCTGCCCCCAGCTACTTTCATGGCGACTTGCGGCCCATCCAGATGGAGCCCGAGCCGCCTGGGTCGCCGCTGCGTCTCAGTCCCTTGGGCACTACGCTCAGCCGCTTCATTCACATATTCCGCTACGATGCCAAGGCTCTGCGTGCTCTCCTGCAGGACCACCAGTTTGACCTCGTGCATGCTTGGGAAGAGCCCTACATCCTGGCTGGATATCAAATCGCGCACGCTTTGAAAAACAGTTCCGCTCGCTTCTGTTTCCGCACCGCGCAGAGTTACATAAAGTCCTACCCGCCTCCTTTTGGATACTTCGAGCGCACCACTTTGTCCCGCGCGCAAGGATGGATCGCCGGCGCCGGCCTGGTTTTCGAAGCTATGGTCAAGAAGGGATTTCCCAAGCAAAAAGGGCGCATTCTGAACCTGGCGGTGGACCTCAGTGAGTTCCGGCCCTTGCCTCCCGCCGAGCGGACAAGTGTATTGCAGGAACTGGGGCTCAAAGCTCCTGTCATAGGTTTCGTTGGCAGGCTCACCAAAGCCAAAGGGCTCGACGTCCTCATGCAAGCCATGGAACAGATCGGCGCATCCCGCCCGTGGAGCCTGCTGCTTCTCGGAAGCGGCGAATACCAGGAAAAAGTCCAAGCGTGGGCCGACAAGCAAGCTTGGTCAGATCGCGTCCGAATTAAGCTGGCGAAGCACGCCGAAGTGCCGCGATACCTCGGCTCGATGGATCTCATGGTCGCGCCCAGCCAGACCATGAAGAATTGGAGAGAGCAGTTTGGCCGAATGCTCATCGAAGCGTTTGCTTGCGGCGTGCCGGTCATCGGCAGCGACTCGGGAGAGATTCCACATGTGATCGGCTCTGCCGGCCGCGTGGTGCCCGAAGCGGATGTCACGGGGTGGGCCCAAGCCATCACCCAGCTCTTGGACCACCCGGAAGAGCGCGACGCACTAAGAAACTGCGGTCTGTCGCGAGCCACGCAGTTCTCCACCGCCACAATTGCTGAACAGTATCGCGAGTATTATCGCTGGCTGGCAAGTCAACCCCTAAAGTAGCCACTTACCGAGCCGCGACCAAAGGGAGCGGTTATCCGGCCAAGTCGAAATGCTGGACAGACTAACACAAGAACGAGGCGATTGTTGATGAAAAAAACCGCATTGATTACGGGCATTACGGGCCAGGATGGCAGTTATCTGGCCGAGTACTTACTGGACTTAGGCTATGAAGTACACGGATTGGTCCGCCGCGTTGCGCTCGAGCAGCCTGCGCACAGGCTCAGCCGTTTGACTGGCGTACTGAGTCGCATTCAGCTCCACGCCGCCACTTTGGACAGCTATCCGAGTATCTTCCATGTTATGGCCAGAAACCGTTTCGACGAGTGTTACCATCTGGCCGCCCAGAGCTTCGTCGCGGAAAGCTTCGCCGACGGTTTTTCTACCATGGCCACCAACATAAATGGCACGCACTATGTGCTGGCCGCGCTTCGCGAGTTGCAGCCACAATGCAAGTTTTACTTCGCTGGATCGAGCGAAATGTTCGGCAAGGTGCGGGAAACTCCACAGCGGGAGAGTACGCCTTTTCATCCCCGCAGCCCTTACGGCATTAGTAAGGTTGCTGGCTTCCACCTCGCCATGAACTATCGCGAGGCTTACGGAATGTTCTGCTGTAACGGCATTCTGTTCAACCATGAGAGTCCGCGGCGCGGTCTTGAGTTTGTTACTCACAAGGTGACTTATGGCGTCGCACGCATCAAGTGTGGCATGGCATCCGAACTGCCACTGGGAAACCTGGATGCCAAGCGCGATTGGGGCCACGCCCGTGACTACGTACGGGCCATGCATCTCATGCTGCAGCAGCCCACTGCGGACGACTATGTGGTGGCCACCGGCGAAACTCATAGTGTCAGGGAACTTTGTGAAGTCGCGTTCTCCGAAGTCGGCCTCGATTATCACGACTATGTGAAAACCGACGATGCCCTGTACCGGCCCGCCGAGGTCGATCTGCTCGTCGGTGATGCCTCCAAGGCCCGTTCGACTCTCAACTGGCAGCCTAAGGTGAACTTCGTTGCGCTCGTCAAAGAGATGGTCCACTCTGATCTCGCCGTGCTGTCATCCACGCACAACCGTGAGGGCGAACTCACTGGTGTATAGCACCGGATACCAGTGCTTCAATCCACCCGCTGCCTTAACTTCACCTCTGTGACAACCAACAGATTAGTAAATAACGGGAGCCGTCAAGTCCCAAAGGTTCTGCACGTGGGGAAGTTCTACCCGCCGCACATGGGTGGCATTGAGACACACCTACAAGCGCTGTGCGCCGAACTGCGGAAGTCACTGGATGTCGAGGTGATTGTCGCGAACGAGGATCACTCGAACGTCGAAGAAACCCTGGACGGTGTCCCTGTCCATCGCCTGCCCACCTGGCTCACGGTCGCATCCAGCCCGCTATGCCCCGGAATGGTTCCTAGGCTCCGCTCCTTTCGCGGCGATATCGTGCATCTCCACTTGCCGAATCCAGTGGCTGTTCTCGCTTATCTCGCCAGCGGATATCGCGGGCGTTTGGTGATCACTTACCACAGCGATCTGGTGCGCCAGAAATTCCTCGGTCCCGCATTCGAGCCTTTCTTGCACGCTGCCTTGCGCCGTAGCGCCGCCATCATCACAACTTCTCCTAACTATCTGGAAACATCTTCCGTTCTCGCTCGCCACAAAAACAGGTGCCACGTAATTCCTTTGGGAATTCGGATCGAGGACTTTGACCATTGCGGCCCGGATGGCGTTTCCGAGGTTCGCCAGCAGTACGGCGAGCGGCTCATTGTCAGTGTGGGGCGGCTCGTTTACTACAAGGGTTTCGAGCACCTGGTTCGCGCCATGACCCAGGTCCAAGGAAACCTCCTCATCGTCGGAACAGGTCCCCTGCACGGCAGCCTCACCGCGCTTGCTTCACAATTAGGTATCGCAGACCGCGTACACTTCTTGGGAAAGACAGAACATGCGAAGTTGGTGGCGTGCTACCACGCCGCTGACGTATTTGTTCTTCCGTCTGTCGTGAGGAGTGAGGCGTTTGGCATCGCGCAGGTCGAGGCCATGGCCGCCGGTCTGCCGGTTGTCAACACCAATCTTCAGTCTGGGGTGCCGTTCGTTTCGCCACATGGGCAGACGGGACTAACGGTGCCGCCTGGCGATTCCGATTCGCTGGCTGCGTCCATCAACACCCTGCTGAATGATCCAGACTTGCGTGCCTCGCTGGGTAATGCCGCCCGCTTGCGAGCCCGGCAGGAATTCAGCCTGGAAACAATGGTCTCCCGGACTTTGTCGCTCTATGAGGAATTGACCGGCGTTTCCGCCCCGGCAGAGCCAACGACGGCGCAAGCGGCCGACTTATAGCGTTTGCACGTCGGAAGTTGCCAGCACCTTCGAGCCCGCACCGAGATAAATCAGCCGGTAATACACCGGCCCGATGTTCCGGTTTACCGGTAGCGTGCAGGATCCCGTACCGCAACTGAAAGCATTCGTTGTCGGCTTGTCCAGCAGGTAGAGGTCGTAGTGGTAACGAACCGCTACGGCCGCCGCATTGGGGACATCGGCTAGGTTCACATTGATCGCCGGTTGTTCTAGCTCGGCGCTGAACTGGACCGGGGAGACGTAAAACACCGCGGCTTCCGGATTCAGGGTAACCGTGTCGCTCGCTGTGCCTGCCGCCAAGGTGGTCATCGTAATCCCCTGCGGGTCGCTCATGTACCTGACGATCTGCTGGCCAGATTGCAAATAAGCAGACAGATTAAATGTGCGTGTCTGCGAACCCTCCGTCCCGTTCACACACATCAGAATGTCTCCGTACGACCCCGCGCGGGCGCCGCAATCCAAGACTGGACCATAATCCGGGCTGTTCAGCGCCGGTTGGAGGATGTATTTCTGGTTCACATTGATCAGTAAGGTGGCCAGGTTCACGGCGTGGAACATGGGGACACTATACCCGTTCTCCCAATGTGGATGAGCAAATAGCTGCCCCCCATGGGTGTTGTCCTGAAACACCGTGACATTACCCTGTGAAAATAAACCCGTCCACCCAGCCTTAACAAGCACCCCGTTGCTAAGTGTGACAGTGTGATCGTAGTATCCTTGTACGGTATCCGCGAATTTGTACAGCCGTTGACCAGCCGCGCGCAGAATGGCTGCCTCAATCACCGAAACAAATCCAAATCCCGGGTGCGCATAATTGCCACCAGCCAACTCAACGCTCCCGTTCCGGCCCTTGATAAGGTTGTTGTCGGCGACAATAAACGCCGTCCCCCCGGTGGAAGAACCAGTTGGGAGCTCTCGAAAGTAGAACCAGGAAACCGCGTCACCATTGCTATCCTGCGCCACTGAGAAGTTCTCGCCAGTCATGTAGAATGTGCGCGTATTAAAGGAAGCAGCCCCAGTGGAACCAGAAATAGTAAACGTTTGACCACGTTGCCTCTGCACCGAATTGTCCGAGGATCCCCCGTAGGTCGCTGTGTCCCCGAAGGGTTGTATCGATCTGCTAGCCGTGATGCTCGATAAACTCTTCGTGTAACCATTCTGGAACGTGATTGTTCCTCCGGTTGCGGTACCGGAAAAATCGGATGCCGCCAGAGAGACCGACACGGACGTGGGGCTGAGCACACTATTAACATTGAAATTTGTGTTGTATGCGGAATTGGATGAACCAGTGACCCACAGCCGGGTAACCCCCGGAATTACTACAGAAATGTTGTGTGGAGCCGTGAAAGTGATGATGTTATTTGATATGGAAGCAATGGTCAGCGGATACCCTTCGAATCCGTAATTGGCGCTCGTTCCTTGCGTCTGAACGGTGATGGGCAACGCCGGGTTGAAGCTCCCGTACCTCAAGCGCGTGAAATACCCTTCCTCTATGCCGGCGGAGATCTGCGGGCTGTCCGTGATCAATGCGAACGAACTCGCGCGTGATACGAGGTAGTTCTCTCCGTTGTGGCTCCAATACAAGTCCGCCCAATTCCCAACCTGAGTGATCGATTCAACGCTCTGGACGCCGTTACCGCTCCAATTGGCGATGGATTGAAGCGTCGTCCCTGCCGCGTTCGACCCGGTAACTAGTGTATGGCCGGCGACGGCATTCGCCCACGTCATCATCTGCGCCCACGCGTCGTAGTGAATATAATCGGAACCGGTCCACCCGTAGAAATTCGGCTCGATGGTGAGTCCGGGATCAGTAGCTGAGTTATACGTGCCCGATGCGACCGAGCAAGAGAACGTAAACGTGTTTGCGTTTACCGCGTTCTGTGTGTAGCTGGCTCCCGTTGCGTTGTTGAAGTTTGCCGTCGTGGCTCCGTGGATTATGAACGTCCCGCTGCCAGCAAACGCCCACCCGGTCCAATTGGCGGTGCAGGTGCTACCGTTCGATGTGATCGAAGTCAAGCCGCTTTGAACTGTTGGGGACGAAACAAACTGTATTGGCCCCTGCAGTGGATTTGGTCCCCACGGGCCGTTGATTTCGTCGTGCCAAGATACGCCGATGAAATTACCGGCATTCTTCAATCCCTGGAAGATGTACTGTACTGCCGGCGGCGTCCAAGAAGCGCCTGGCCCTCGCGTCGTGTAATAAAACTGCGAACTGCTGAGATTATCTCCCGTTCCGAAGAATCTAAACTTTGGCCATGGTGCGATTGCAGCGATGTACCCATTCAGGTATGATGTTTGCCCATGCTGGAAATTGGTCTGGCTCGATTGGCTCATGTCCTGATTCGTCACGCCAAGCTCGATCGTGTTATAGCCTGAGGCGTTGATATCGTCTCCAAACCCCAGCAGGTCCGTATTGTAAGGCTGGTCGCTGAATCCGTCGATTGAGTTGAATGCTTCGTTCATAAAGAACGACTTCGAAGGATTGTAGGCTGTGAGAATTGATCCGTCCGTGCCGAAGTGGGGCAGGATGTTCGAATTGGCAACGAAGATCCACGTCGTGCGGGTCGGACCAACCGCGAAGCTCCCTCCGCTGCTTCCCGTTGTCTCCGCGTTGGCGCTGAGGTAAGCCGTGCCGTTCGTGTCCACATTCGTGATCGTGTAAAGGCCGGTGATCCAGCCCGTCCCCCCGGTCACACGGAGCAGTTCCCCGATGTTGCGATAGGTGAAGGGGTGAGACGAGGATGCGACGGTACTAGTTGGGGGAGAACCAACCGTTGCGAGGTCCGTTCCAGTAGTGACCTCAGCCATCGTCAGGATCTGAGCATTGCCGTTGGCTACCGCAGTTACAACGCTACTAGTTCCCGTTGTTGTACCGACGGTAGCGACGGCGGTATTCTGCGAAAGAAAATCGAAGGTGGAGCTGCCAGTAGTTCCGTCCGAATTGACCAGCGTTGGGCTAAGCGATTATCAGATAATAAGTGTGTCAACTTCTGGGTAGGAGTTTATAGTTCCAATCGCCATGAAATCGGTCTC
>Ga0326728_10003222_pt1 | contig 51494 bp, 46 predicted proteins | sample MB3enrmetagenome_FD_207602 | JGI IMG/M metagenome (GOLD analysis project Ga0326728, IMG submission 207602) | Lab enriched peat soil microbial communities from McLean, Ithaca, NY, United States - MB31MN | ecosystem: Environmental > Terrestrial > Soil > Wetlands > Peat | place: USA: New York... | reverse complement strand
TCAATCCGCATCTGTCTGCCCACCCTATCATAATTCGCCGACCGTATGCATCACAAAAAGACTGAGGCGCGTAAAAATCCCCCCCAAAGTCTAAATCACCCATTTGATTCCATTCAAAATTACCGGTATCATAATCAAAACTGCCAGTAAGGTAAAGATTCTTATGCTGTTGTGACCCCATAACCGAAAAGGTTAAAACATAAATGCCATCGACCTCGAAAAAGTCCGGACATTCCCACATATAGCCTAAATCCCTGTTGCCTTCTGCAAGCACTTTCCAAAATTCCCAATCTGTAAGATTTTCCGAACGGTACAATAGCACTTTTCCTACGTTATCTTTGCATGATGCAACAACCATATACCAACAATTTTTATGTTTCCAGACTTTTGGGTCTCTAAAATCCTCGCTATTTGCTTCTGAACCAGAGTAGTGAAGTACCTGTATAGAAAACATAAAGACAACCATTATGCTCCACTGCACTCCCAGAAAAACATCCGCCGCGCTCATAAGTATCATAATCTTCGCTTGGAGAGAGTGCTGCCGGCAAATGATTCCAGTTAATCAAGTCTTTACTTACGGCGTGACCCCAATGCATGGTTGACCAAGACGATGAATATGGATTGTACTGATAAAATACATGATATTCACCTTTGTACTGAATTAGTCCGTTTGGGTCGTTTAGCCACCCTATGGGCGGAGTAAGATGATATCTCGGTTTTTGTGCCTTTGTTCCAATACTTTTTTTGTCATCAATAAATTTGTTAACTTTTTCAATTGCTGATTGATGCTTATTATTAGTCATTTTTATAATCAATCCTTTTTTAAGCATAAGAATAACTTGCAGTTTAGCCCTTGTTCCATATGCAGTTTACAAATGGAATAAGGGCTAATACTTATTTAACTTTAATACTGCTTTAATTTTTTATAGAATGTTATTTTTGCGAAAAGAACTTATGAAAAATGTGCTGTTGCCTTGAATTTTCGCGACAGTGCATTTTTCATTTAGACATTCTTTTAAAGTTAAATTAGTATCATAATGCGTCCACATGCTGATAATTTTAACTATCTGCTGTTCTTCTATGACCTGATACACAAGCCTATGCTGAATGTTTATTCTGCGGGAAAGTACACCCTGCAACTCTCCTTGTAGCTTCTCATACGGCGGTGGAGTTTTGAATGGGTTTTCTCGTATGAGGTCTATAAGTGCCTTTGCTTTACTATCGAGTTTCGCCGCTTTTAGCTTCGGAATGTCTTTGACTGCCTTTTTATCATAAACAATTGAGTACATTACCATTCCACCTCGTTTTCTGGTATGCACTCTGAAATAGGCGTGTTCATTCCCTCTTTAATACGCTCTTTCATATTAGGAATAGAGCTGAGATAAATGGTTTCCATCAAGCCGTTGTAATCTTCCTCGCTGATAATTACAGCGTTTCCGTCTTTTGTGCTTATTTTAACCGGCTCGTTATACTTAATGGTCTGCTCAAGTATACCGAAAATATTTTTTCTAAAATTTGTAATGTTCGTGTTTAGCATTATATTCGCCTCCTTATATGTACATAATAGCGTACATTTTAGAATTTGTCAATATTCCATGTACATTATTGTGTACACAAGTTGCCCAAGTATACAAAAGGCGAATATCGGATAATTTTAATATGTGCATTGTATTTACGATGCACATATTTTTTGATATAATTAGTATAATAAAGTTGAAAGGGGATTTTATAATGTCAAACCATACAACGAATTTAAGCATACGCATGGATACAGAGCTTAAGAAACAGGCAGAGCAGCTTTTCGCAGAGTTGGGAATGAATATGACAACTGCGTTTAATGTGTTTGTGCGGCAGTCTGTACGGCAAGGCGGCATACCTTTTGAGATAAAGCTTGATGTACCAAACGCTGAAACAATGGCTGCAATAGACGATATAAACAACAATCGGAATATGAGCCGTACATTCGATAGTGTTGAGGATTTGATGAGGGACTTAAATGCTTAAGGTTAGGTATTCAGCAAAATTTAAAAAAGATTTTAAGCTGATACAAAAACAAGGGAACGACGTTAATCTGTTGCAGGAGGTTATAAAGTTATTATGTGCTGAAAAGCAGCTGCCGCCTAAAAACAAAGACCATGATCTTTTTGGAAATTACGCAGGGCATAGAGAGTGCCACATTACACTCAATTGGCTGTTGATATACAAAATTGAGAAAGATATATTAACGCTGTCATTAACGAGAACAGGGCCACATTCTGATTTATTCTAATTTACCCCTAAGCTATTAAGGCATAGGGTATTATACAAAAAAATCTTCAATAATTCAAATAGAGCCGCCCTTGCTGAGAGGGCGGCTTTGATATAGATATGTTTTTGCTAATTAAATTATTCTGTTTTCAAACGTTAAGTTAAATCTTATTGGGGCGTTAACAATTGATTAGTCATATCAAAGGTATAGGTATTACCGGTTGAACAAGTCAAGGTTAATACGTTTCCATCAACTTTGGTGATTGTTAAGCCGCCGTCCAAAGCTGAAGTTTTATAATAAGACATACCTAAACCATCCGGCTGGAAAACTATTACAACACCCTGATTTGGATTTTGGGTACAATATCCGGCAAATATTTGTGTTTGAATATTGTTTATATTACCTACCCATTCATTATTAGCTGTATATATTCTACTTGGAAATGGTTCAGAGCCTATATCTTTGCCATTAAGAATTCCTGTTGGTTGTATCTCATCAGGCGTTATTGTTATAGCCTGAATTTTATCATTATAATTAGCAACTTTAGGTGCAATAGGTTGTTGTGCGGCTGTATCAAATAATTGTTGTTGTTTTAATAATGCTTGCAGCTTATAATTCGGAAGGTTAGCAGTTGGTATGCCAAAGATAGCCGACATACTTGCGTAAGAAATAAAAAAACCTACACTACAAATACAACAAATTAAAACAATAAAAATGATACTGATTTTTAAAAATTTATGTTTTTTCATAGACATTTTCCCCTCCTAATTAGCCCATGTAATGTCAGTTGAATTGCCAACATTTGACCCTTGATATCCAGATACGGCATTATTTAGATCCGTCCATCCAGCAGCAGGGGTTAATGTAGTTGAATCAGCCGCATACTCTGTTAATACACTTCTAAAAATCATATAATTACCTTCGTTGGACTTTGCCCATACATCAAGAGGTGCCCAATCCGATGTGACGTCTGCGGCATAATATATCTCTGGCATAGGCTTAAAACAGCTATAATAGAAATTAATTTTGTTTGCTTTAACTTCATAAAAATTCTTGCCTCCTATTATGTATTTTATTAAATTAAGACAAATACGCTGACTTATACGTTAACTTAATAAAGTCAATTTATGAATATCAACCCCTTTCCCAGTTGGTATATTTTTCTTAAATATTAGTATACTCTTTCAAATTCAATTTGTATTTAATTATATGTGAAAGCTTAATAAACATAGTTTCGCTATTCAAATAAAAGAATTGGCTACATATTCCCACTTTAAAAAAATTGAGGGTGTAGGCGGTTTTTTTAACTGAATTATACAAAAATTAAATTTTAGCAATTCAAATAGAGCCTCGCTTACATTGAATTTTGCGACTAATTTCAGTTGCTTTATTCAACTCCTCTGCTATCAAAACCAAAGAATTTTTCTTTTGAAGAATTAACCGCTTTGCTTGGTTGCTTTGACTATCAGCAAGCCAACTTGGGCAAGACAAGCGGCTCAAGGGTGGCTTTCACTGATGGAGAGGGCGACAGCGTACAAACACTCACCCAGGATTTTCATAACACTGTTGATGAATATTTGGAATTCTGCGAGAAAAACGGCAAACAGCCCGAAAGACCGTTCAAAGGCTCTTTTAATGTACGCATTCAGCCCGAACTGCACCGCAAAGCCGCCCTTACTGCGTCTGCTCGAGGAATATCCCTCAATTCCTTTGTGGAGGATGCTATTCGTCATAATTTAAGCCAACCTTAACAAAAATTATTATAAAAAATCCTAATTTTTTCTATAATTCAATAGTAGATTGTAATAATGTAAACAGTGAATTTTGTGCTTTTTTCTGTGATTGTAAGTAAGTATGTTTATATTTTTACTTTTTGTAAACAAGCCGGATATATTCGCTTAACGCTTCTCGCACTATTTCATCAAAATCAATTTGTGTTTCTTTTTTTATAATATTGTAAGTTTGTAAAATATTTTTCAAATTAATTAACTACACAATTAATTATTTCGTTTATTTGCGTATACTAATGTAAAGCAATATATTGATATTTGCTTTACAAAATGATAAAATAATATTAAATGATAGGAGTGATTTTTATGGCACAAGCTATGGTTAATTTTCGTATAGATGAAGATTTAAAAAGAAGCATGGAACAAGTTTGTAAGGAAATGGGACTTTCAATGACGACAGCCTTTACCATTTTTGCTACTAAAGTTAGCAGAGAACGCCGTATTCCTTTCGATATTTCAGCCGACCAATTCTATTCCGAAAGTAATATGAATTACCTTTCTTCTGTAATTTCTAATATTGAATCTGGCAAATCTCAGCTTGTTGAACACTCTCTTATAGAGGAATGACGAAATGAAATTACTTTGGGAAGAAAGAGCATGGGAAGAATATTGTGAATGGCAAAATCAAGACAAGAAAACACTTAAGAGAATTAATGCTATCATCAACGATATTCAACAAAATAGCTTTGAATGTATCGGGAAACCAGAACCGCTCAAATATAATTTAAGCGGCTGGTGGAGCAGAAGAATTGACGAAACAAATAGAGTGGTCTACTGTGAAAAAGATGGAACTGTAATCATCGCTTCTTGTAAAGGACACTATAGCAATTCCATAAAAGAACAGGAGAAATAAAATCTAATTTTCATATCTACGACATCAAAATCAGATAATATATTTTTGCAATCTTTTTTGGAATCGCTGTAAGCAGAATAATTGGTTCACACCATTCCTTATAAATGTAAAATGAGGTGGCGGTATGAAAGATAACTCCAACTCAATACCAAGAGATTCGATGCAGGGTTTTATTTTAAAACATTATTCCGAGGTTTCTGCATATCTTGAAAAAGCATCAAAACAAACTTTTGATTATGTACAGGAACTAAGAAAAAACGAAAAATTGTGTTAAAAAAATAGCCAAGGGTGGTGAAAAAGAATGACTAAAGAGGAAATGCAGGAACTTAGAGCAATCATAAAAGAGGTTGTCAATGATGAAATAAAGCCGATAAAGCAGGACATTACGTCAATAAAAGACGAATTTAGCTCTATGAAAATAGAAATTAATTCTGTCAAAGGTGAAACCGGCTTTATAAAAGACGAAATTGGCTCTATGAAAAGCGAAATTAATTCTATCAAAGGTGAAATCGGCTTTATAAAAGACGAAATTGGCTCTATGAAAAGCGAAATTAATTCTATCAAAGGTGAAATCGGCTTTATAAAAGACGAAATTGGCTCTATCAAAGAGGACACCGAAACAACTCGAGGTTCGATTAATTCACTCATTGAGTGGGCGGACAATGTTGCAGTTATTACACAAGTGAGATTTCCAGTCAAAAAAAACTAAATCACGATTGCAAGATGCTTTTTGCAAATATAAAACGAGGTGTCGGTATGAAGCTGAAGTTGCTCCATGAGGACGCATTGAGAGGTTTCACAGTTAAACCTTATTCAGAAATTGCGGTACGAATGGATGAGCTTTCGAGGAAAACGAGTAAAGAAATCAAAAAATGTATTGCTGAAAAAAAGGCAAATTATATTGATTTTACATTGATATTATGATAAACTGATTATGTTATTTTTTCTCTTGTGTTTTATATTTCATAATTTTTTATGGAGTGTAGAGCATTTTCACGAGTGGTGGAAGTTGCCAATTGCGTCCACCCCATTATCGCCAACGGGATAGTTGTATCTATTTGTTGGCACTTACTTTTCTCAAAATACTTTACGAAGCAGTAAGCTGTAAATGATGCGTTAAGCGTTGTTTACGGCTTTTTTTGTTGCCTTTTTTGTATTTAGTTATAATTATTGGCTAATCGCCATTATATCCCAGATAGTTTCATGTGGCTCGTAAGCGCGCCACATGAAACTATCTGCTGTTGTTATGTTGCGCCGGTGTCGATTGATGCCGGCGCAACATTGATATATATATGGTTTGTGCTTGGCGGGTTACAGCCCCAAAAAACAATCAGGTTCTTTTGCCTATCAACTCCAATTGCAATTTATTTTTCACACTGTTGTTTTTATCACCTTATTTATGAAATTTTTGATTTCAGCACCCGCTAAAATTATAAGAGGCAGTATCACCTGAAACGGCAAAGCATAATAACTGTAAGTGGTTAACCAATCGAACATCTCAGCAGTGTTTTTATAAACGATTGTCGCAAGAGTTATCATCAATAATCCTGCCGGATAAGCCATGGTTTTATAGTTTTGAACATTGAAGATTTTAGCCATTCCAATTGCGGCGGCAAACAGGCAGACGCTTACCTTTACTAATCCGGTAAACATATAATTAATAGCAACTAACGCTTCGAATCTAGTTAAAAAGTCTCCTATTGAAATAATACTAACTGCGGAGTATGAAGGAAAATAAAATATGCCCATAGACGGTATTCCAAGCAGGCATATGTCTCGTATAACTACCGACAATATCACTATGGCAGCAATGATAGTACCGGTTATATAAATTTTTTGCGGATTTTCGGTAGATTTTACCGAACCGAACAGAGGTAAAAACAACACTGATTCAGCAAATGGAAATGAAAATGAAGAAAAAGCACCTGCTACAATATTTTCAAAACCTGCGCACCCAACCGGCTTTAAATTTTTGAAACTCATATCTTTCAAAGAAATAATAAATGTTGCAAAAATGGTCAAAATAACTATAGGCAGAATAAATTTACTCCAACGTCCAAGTGCTTCAACTCCGCTTTTTACCATCCAGGCGCAAAGTGCCAAAAGAAATACCTGAATAACCATTTTAGGGGTTACCGGCATAGCAACAATACTCGTAAACTCAGAAAAATTTCTGATAACCAGCGCTCCGAGATGTATTGCATACAATACATATAATAAAACAATTATTTTGCCGATAACATTGCCAAATATCTCCGATACAATATCATAAAGACTTTTTTCTGGAAATAAACTCACAATTCTTATATATGTCATAATAATCGGTATAAACATTAATAAAGCCAAAAGTATTGATATCCATGAATCTTGTTTTGCTTCAGTGCTTGTTCCGACAGCAAGAGTACTGCCAAGCAGAAATAAAGTTATAATAGAAATTGCCTGTTTGCCTGATATCATTTCTTTATTCATAGTTTACCCCTGTTTTAAACCAAATATCGAACTTACTAAATTTTTGATGGGGTCGGCAGGGCTTGGTATATCAAAGCCCAACCCATAAAGGACATTTACTGCCAGCGTAAATAAATAAATGGGAAGATAAATAAGAATGACCTTTCCGTCTTTCTTTTTTATTAACGGAATCATATCAAAAACAAAAACACCGGCATAAAAAAACAGGCAGATAATAATATAAGTCAATATCAGTCACCGACCTTGATGTTCGATTTTGTTGTAGCCGAATTTTGAATTTCAACTTTTGCAGTAACATTCACATTCAATGTTTTAAAAATATTATCCCATTGCGGTTTTATTTTGCTCCAGTATTCATAGTTGTCTTGATAAATTGAGCTTCCAAATCCGAAAATGTCGCTGTCATATTGTGCTCCGACTTTTGCAACAAGCTGTTTTATGCCAACTTCAAGCTCTTTTGCGGCATCGCTCTCAATTTTTTTTATTCCGTCTTCCGTGGAATAATCAGATGAGGTTTCATTTTCCCCCAGTGCGCACTGCATTTGAATATTAATATTAATGCTGGGTTTATCACCCGTACAAATTGGGGTAATGGTAGTTTTGCTATCTTTTATATCAAGACTTATGTTAGGAGTGGGAGAACTTTCTTTGACAAGTAATAGCCCTCCCTTTATTTGGTCAGTTGCAAACAAAAAAAACTTCGACTCATCACTATTAAGATAGCCTAAAAGTTTATCTTTTTTAAATACTGCCGTTCCGTCAAGTTCAGTTACTGGCTCCCCCATATTATTTGTGACATTCAAAGCAGGGAGAGTAAGAGCTATGCCATTGCCAAACAACATATCGATTGCCTGATAAAGCTTCACATACGGAGCTTTTGATAAAAATTTAGTGTCATTAGTAATGGTTTTGTCTGTTTCAAAGGAGTAAATTTGATTTGCCACACCTTTCGGTTTTATAACATCCTGTGCTGTATTTTCCCTCGATATTATTATATCAATATCGTTTCTTGACTCGGTATTTCTAATGAACATGTCGAGTACTGGTGTAATACCTTCACTTGCTATTTGGTTGCTGATAATCACTATTTTGTCATGGGACCAAATCAATTTTTTATCTGATTCTTTAACCGCATTTCTCTCTGCATCAAAGATAGTATCTCCATCTGTTTCAAGAAATTTGGACTTTGGAGGCTTTTCTTTGCCTTCTGTAACGTCAACAGTATCAACAGTTAAATGATAACCTGAACCGTTTGCTCCTTTGTCTATCGCAACGCCTGCTACTATTAATAAGTTTTCCACTTCCCTGTAATTCCAGCACCCTGATAAAAGAAAAATGTTTAACATTAACAAACCCAAAATAATTATTTTACTTTTTTTCATTCAGGGTCACCGTCCGAATTACTTCTTACTTTATCAGCAGACATAAACTTTGGTCTGTTTATCATAAACCACCAAGGTGCTCTTACAAAAATATCCTTGCTTCCTTGAAAATCACCGTCGCCAATACCGCCCATTATAGGTATTCCAAAAGACCTCATATTGATAAGATAAAGCAATAATCCCATCATGCCAAATATATAGCCGTATAGCCCGATAATAGATGATAGAACCAATAAAATAATTCTAAGGATGATAGCAAGACCCTTGATTCTGGGCAGCATGATACCGGTAATACCGGCTATTGATATAATAATAATCATTGGCGCGCTGATAAGTTTGGCGTCAACCGCCGCTTGCCCAATAACAAGGGCACCCACGATGCTTAGCGCCTGACCTATGCTCTGAGTAGTTCTTATAGCGGTCTCTCTTAATATCTCAAATATAATCATCATACCGATAGCCTCAATAACTGTCGGAAACGGTACTCCCTGACGCGCCATGGAAATGCTCACGGCAAGCTGGGTGGGCAATATCTCATGATGAAACGTTGTCAGTGCAACATAAAGAGCCGGAACGCTGGAGGAAATAAAAAAACCGATAATACGCAGCATCCTGCTAATGGATGAAAAAAAGTAATTAATATAGTAATCATCATTACTCTGAAAGTTTTCGATAAAAAGATATGGCATTGTAAAAATAACTGGGGTACCATCGAGGAATAATGCAATTCGACCCTCTAACAGTTTTGCTGCAACAGTATCCGGTCTTTCGGTGCTGCCAATTGTTTTAATTGGTGAATATGGTTCGTCTTTAATAAATTCCCCGATATAGTTAACGTCGAGTACACCGTCTATGCTAAATTTATTTAGTCTTCTTTCAAGTTCCGCCAAAATCTTTTTATTGACCAGATTATCAATATAACATACGCAAGCTTTGGTATTTGATCTTGTGCCGAAGGTTTTAAATTCCATTTTAAGCTCCGGCGTTCGCAGTCTTCTTCTAAGCATTGATAGATTTGTAAATAAGGATTCATTAAATCCTTCACGCGGGCCACGTAAAACTTTCTCGTTATCTGGCTCGGTAAGAGGTCTGGCATTCCAACCTTTTGTGTTTAAAATCAGAACATCGGCGCTACCGTCTGCCATAAGAATAGAATTTCCGTAAACGATTGCCTGTTCTATTTTTTCAAAATCAGAGGTTTTTTCGACTTTATTGGATAATATAATTTGTTTGGCAATAATATCAATAAAGTCTGGCATGTTTTTTGTAAATTTGTATTCAAGTATCGGTTTAATGATATCTTGGTTTAATAACCTGTTATCAACCATGCCATCTATATAAAAAACACAGCATTTAATAGAAAAATCAGCTTGACTCTCAATATAACGTGTTACTAAAGTTTCGTCGTTTTTAAAGATGTTTTTAATCAATTCAATATTTAAATTCAAATCTTTTGTCAAAACGGCAGTTTGTGTAGCCATAAAATCACCCCGTTTTTTATAATTCCCACATTGTTAAAAATTAAAGCTGTTATGCGGACTTAATTATATAAAACAAAATTTTCTATAATTCTCAATATAGCCGCTCTCCAAAAGAGGGCGGCTATATTGAGAATTAGTGGATTTGATGATATTATAAAATAGTCCGAACGGACTTCTGATTATTTATATAATGCGTATGTCGTAACACTGGATTATACAATAGCAAAATTTTTTATAATTCAAAGTCATAACGTACTACCGCTTATTTATCCAATGAGAGGCGTAATATGATTTTCTTTGATATTGATGATACGTTAATTGATTTCAAAACGGCTGAATATCTTGGAGTTAAAGATTTCTATACTCTTTTTAAAAATTGTTTTGAATGTGATGAAGAGACCTTTCATAAATACTGGTCAAATATTTCTGAAAAGAACTACAACAGATTTTTAAAAGGTGAATTGTCTTTTAAGCAGCAGCGTGTCGAAAGGCTTAAAGAAATATTCGCGCTGTCAGACATTAAACTTTCTGATGAAGAAGCTCTTGACAGATTTTTAATATATTCAAAAGCGTTTGAAGACAATTGGAGATTGTTCGACGACGTAATTATCTGCCTGCAAAGCCTTTCTGAGTATGAACTCGGCATTATTAGCAATGGAGATTTGAATCAGCAAAATGGAAAACTGGAAAGAATGAACATCAGACGTTATTTCAAATATGTAATTACCTCCGGTGAATTTGGGGTTTCAAAGCCCGATGTGAAAATTTTTGAAATCGCCTGTCAAAAGGCAAATAAACCTGTTACGGAGTGCTGGTACGTTGGCGACAGGTACAAAACAGACATTGTTCCCTGCATGGAAATAAGTATGAACTGTATTTGGCTTAATCGAAAACATGAGAAAATGATTGATAACAATGTCATTATTGTTTCAAACCTTATTGAAACAATCCCTATATTAACAAAACAATAATAATGCGCATGTCGGAACACTGAATTATGCAAAACAAAATTTTCTATAATTCAAACAAGAAGCTGTTATCAAGCTAATGGCGGCTACGAAGATTGACCCTTAAGCAATTCTATTACAGCCGATAGAGACCATTCTTTAAGTGGCAATTATGAAGGGTGTAGAGAATGTCATATTGCACCAGATTGGCTGCTTATCTATGAAATTGCCGCAAATGAACTAATATTGTATTTAACCAGAACAGGATCACATTGTGATTTATTTTAAAGCCTGATAATACCCCCTGTGCTTTAATATCACAGGGGGTATTATACAAAAGAAAGGTTTAGTATTATTCAAATTCAGAACGGACTAACTATTATCTATATTTTGAGAAAACACAAAAAACAGAATTAGATTACATCTTTAGTATGAATCTACTTACCTTTTCTTTCAACAATTCGGATTGACCCGACAGTTCCTCGCTTGATGCTGCGCTTTCCTCTGCAGTAGATGAATTTGCCTGTACTACCATCGAAACCTGCTCCACACCTTTGTTTATTTGTGCAATACCGGTTGCCTGTTCGTTTGAGGCTATTGAGATCTCGCCCACAAGCGCCGCTGCCTTCTCGGCGCCGGACACGATTTTATTCAGTGATTTCGCCGTGTCTTGTGCAATCTCCATACCAAGCTTGCTCTTGCTGATAGATTTTTCAATTAGTCCCGTCGTTTCTTGAGCTGCATTTGCGCTCTTTGCTGCAAGATTTCTTACTTCTTCGGCAACCACCGCAAAGCCCTTGCCCGCCTGACCGGCTCTTGCAGCCTCTATGGCTGCATTGAGCGCAAGAATGTTCGTCTGAAAGGCAATTTCGTCAATTACCTTTATAATTTTGTTGATGTTTATTGAGGACATGCTGATTTCATTCATCGCCTCAAGCATCTGCTTCATTTGTCCGTTACCTTTTTCAGCATCTATCTTTACTTCAGTCGTAATCGCGCTTGCCTTGCCCGCGTTGACGGCGTTTTGCTTTGTCTGTGACGCGATTTGCATAATAGATGCCGTAAGCTCCTCAATCGCGCTCGCCTGCTCGGTCGCTCCGCGTGAAAGCTGCTGACTGCCGTCCGAAACCTGATGAGAGCCAGAAGCTACTTCTTCAGACGCGCAAATAATTTCTTTAATTATTGAGTTAAACGAAACGATGATATCGTTGATGGAATTCTTGATTTCAACAAAGTCGCCCTTGTATTCGGAGTTAATCTCCACATCTAGGTTGCCCGAAGAAACCTCTGCAAGCACTCTTGATATCTCGTTTATGTAGCCCGACATAGAAACAGTCGTATCGTTAAGTGCGTTTTTGATCTGTGCAAGGTCACCCCTATAGTTTCCCTCTACTGCCACTTTGAGATTACCCTTAGCCATTTCATTTAGGACATCGGCTGACTCTTTAACTGGCCCGATGAAGGCGTCGAGGGTATTGTTGACTCCCTCAATTATACTCCTAAAGCTGCCTTGATGTTTTTCAGAGTTTGCCCTAATGGAGAGTTTGCCTTCCTCCGCGGCCAGCGACAGCATGTTGGCATCTTCAATCAGGCCATTTACCGCATCAATGCAAACATTGAGATTGTCTTTGATTTTGTTGAAATCACCTCTGAAATTGCCGGTAAGCTTTTCGGGTATATTGCCCTTGCTAATCTTATCCATATAATCGGCAGCTATGTTCAGAGGAACAGTGATGGCGTCAAGCGTACTGTTGACACCCTCAATTATGCTCCTGTAATCGCCCTGGTGCTTTGAAATCTCAGCTCTTGTGGAAAGATTGCCCTCTACTGCCGCCTGCGCGAGCATGTTTGCATCCGAGATCAGTTCGTTTATAGCCCCGATACAGGTGTTTAGGTTGTTTTTGAGTTTGTTGAAGTCACCATTGAAGTCGTCGATGATGACTTCAGGCATTTCGCCACGACTGATTCTGTAGATATAATCGGCGGCTGTATTAAGTGGCATTGTAATTGCGTCAAGCGTATTGTTTACGCCCTCAATTATGCTTCTGTAACCGCCTTGATGTTTCGAAGCATCCACCCTCGCGGAAAGGTTTCCTTCCACCGAAGCCTGAGCAAGCAGGCGGGCGTCGGTAATCAGACCTTTAATTGCCCTAATGCAGGTATTAAGGTTGTTTTTGAGCTTATTGAAATCACCATTATAATCATCGGTAATAATATCAGGCATTTCACCACGACTGATCCTATCGACGTAGTCAGCGGCTGTATTAAGCGGTATTGTTATGGCGTCAATAGACTTATTAACACCGTCTATAATTTCACGATAGGCTCCCTGATGCCTTGTAATGTCCGCTCTAGTCTCCAGATTACCTTTAATTGCCCCGTCTATGAGGGTGTTAACGTCAGATTTAAGTAGACGAAGTGAATCTGATATTTTTGCAAAAGACCTTGCAAGAGTGCCGGTCTCATCCTTTGTCGAGGTGTCGATATTTACGTCAAGGTTACCAGCGGAGATCGAGTCGGCGGCATCCACAAGTTTTTTGAGAGGTTTTCCGATTACACTTGCGTTGTAGATACCAATTAATACTGATAGTGCAATAACTAGAAGCACAATACCGACCATTACGACGAGCGATAAGTAAAAATTTGTGACGTTTGAATTGTTGTTTGATTTTGCCTCATTAGTATTAAATGCAAACATCTCGTTTATAGTACTTTCAAAATCGTTAGATGTCTTCCCAAAATCACCATAAAGCAGAGCATAAGCATCATCACTAGCAACAGAATTATTACCAAATTGGAGACTATTATAAATATTTTTTTCATACATTTGCATGTTACATATATCATTTACTAATTTCGAAATGTAATTTTTTTGCTGTTCTGTAGAAGTATACTTGCTACAAATGCTCAACTGGTCAAGTATTTCCTGCTGCGTTTTATCTATGGTTTGATAATTTGTATTATTCTTTCCTATTGCAACGTCCCTTAATTCCGTTTGTACCGATAGAAAACTTGTAGAAATTTTATAAAGTGATGTTAAAGGTACTAAATTATTATTGTATATATAATCGGACGTATTTTTGATTTTCACAATGTTGATAATGCCAACTATGCCAATTAACATACTGCTTAGAATAGCTACGGTTATCAAAGAAACAACCAATTTACCAGAAATTTTTAGATTAGCATACCAACCGAACAATTTCCCTTTTGTATTAACTTTAGAAATTTTAGTACCCAAGTGCTTTAAATTTATAGCCACTTTCATAATTTCAATATTCTCCTGTTACTTAATTATTTATTTGTGGATACGCTTTATTATAATAAATGACCTACAGTGAAGTGAGAAAGTTTTATAATTCTTTAGTGCCAAATGTTCATACACATATTTTCTTGCTTCCAATTCGAGTCGAATTTTCTCAATTTAATTTTGCCAATTCCCTCGATTTCTGGGACATAGAAGTTTCTCTTGTACTCATCAGGCATCAGTCGGCGAAACAAGTAGATTTTGTCACCTATTGCTTCGGTTTCATATATTGGTTTACAAGAAGGGCTGTTAGATGGACGATATACGATTACGCGGGACATTATAACTGGCATAATAAACACCTCATTCCAGAAAGATAAAAATCTCTGCAAACATAGAAAAAAACATAGCATAAAAATGCCATGGTTTTTTGCATGGTAACCCGGCTGTCATCGCAATTGTATTAGACCCGTGGCTTTGCGTTCCCGTTTTTCAGCGGGTTTGCCTTTTTCGATGTTTAAATTTATGTAAGAGAAGATTGCAAGTTGGTGTAAGTAAATAAAATAGAAAATTATGTTTACTTGCTAATTCGACATTATACACCATAATGTGATAAATTACAAACTATAATTTATTAAATAACAATAAACTAAATAGCAAATATTATCAAATATGAACAAAATGAAAAAAGCTTATTTATTTATTACACTGAATTATACAAAACAAAATTCTCTATAATTCTCAATAGAGTTGTCCTCCAAAAAAGGGCGGCTTTGTTGCAATTAATGGGTGTTAATGGTATCATGAAGTAGTCCGAACGGACTACAGCTTTTTATGGGAGGCTTAAAATGATGGAAAGTCATTTGGTTGAATTTGATAATATGGAATGGATTGAAGTAGGAGAGGGAATACGGTTTAAATGTTTTGAAAAAAGCGGGAAAAAAATAAGACTTATTGATTTAAAAGATACTTACAGTGATACGGATTGGTGTACAAACGGCCATTCTTCTTACATAGTGGATGGGAAATTTACAGTTAAATTTGAAAATCATACTGAAAATTTTAATACAGGTGATACGGTTTTTATTGCACCCGGTACAAGACATATAGCTATGGTCGATAAAGGATTTTCTTTAAAAATGATTTCCTTTGAAATTTAGAATTATACAAAACAAAATTTCCTATAATTCAAATAGAGCCGCCCTCATTGTTGGGCGGCTTTGTTGCAATTAATGGGTGTTAATGGTATCATGAAGTAGTCCGAACGGACTACCGATTATTTAATATTAAAGGATGTGTAAAATGGCGACAACATATATTTTTGATTTTGATTATACATTAGGTGATTCCACAAATGGAATAGTTACATCGGTAAACTATGCATTAACACAAATGAATTTACTGACGTTCGCAAAAGATGATATACGCAAAACAGTCGGTATGTCGTTGTCGGACACTTTTACATATTTAACAAAAAATTCAGGTCAAGAAGAAAGAGCAAGATTTGTTCAACTGTTCAAAGAAAAATCTGATGAGATTATGACTGAAAATACGGAGTTATTTCCAGACACCATTAACGTTTTGTCTCACCTAAAATCAAAGGGAATGAAAACTGGAATAGTAACGACTAAATATCATTATAGAATTGTCGAAATTCTTAACAAATTTCATATAAATCATCTTATTGATATAATTATCGGTGGAGAGGATGTAAAAAATGCAAAACCACATCCTGAAGCACTTTTAGCTGCGATTGAAAAATTGAATGTACCCAAAAATAGTGTTTTATATGTTGGTGATAGTATTATCGATGCGAAAACAGCTCAAAATGCGAATGCTGCTTTTATTGCTATTACTACAGGGACAACAAGCGAAGATGAGTTTATACAATATCCTTTTATTGCTGTTGTCTATACATTGTCACAACTCCTGACAATTAAATGTTAATTCAATGAGCATAATATAAATCTATGCGGATAAAATTATACAAAACTCCAATTTTCTACAATTCAAAGTCCGAAAGTAGAGCAGAAATTATTGACATCAAAATTTTTATTGATATAATAAAATGTATTCTATAGTAAAAGAGGTAATTTAATGTCGGCAAATGCTTAATTTTCAAATGAATATGTGTGACAGCAATAGCCATGATGTCGTCTTGGCTTTGTTGTGTTATGCATATACGAAAATTAGGTAAGAGCCGTATAGAAATAATGTTGTAGGACAATAACTAATCGCAGTCCTAACTATGATTTATTTCGTCATGCAGTTATACCTGATTTGAGGTATATTGCATGGCGATTTTGCGTCTATACAGCTTAGAAAAGGATAAAGCAATTATTTATAAAATGTGAAGGAGAATTATACATGTTAGAAAAATATAAAAATTATGATGAGGAGTTTATTTTAGATAATTTAATGGGGCCTAATTCATTAAAAATAGCAGAGGAAGTCTCGCAGCATTTGAATCTTCATGAGGGAATGCGGATTTTAGATTTAGGTTGTGGTAAAGCCTTAACTTCTATTTTCATGGCTAAAGAATTTGGAGTAACTGTATTTGCAACAGATTTATGGATTGGTGCTTCGGACAATTTTAAAAGAATACATAAAATGGGGGTTGAGGATAAAGTCTTCCCAATTCATGCTGAAGCACGCTCAATGCCTTATGCGAATGATTTTTTTGATGCTGTTGTATCATTTGATTCTTATCATTATTTTGGTACGGATGAAAATTATATGAATTATTACTTAGCACCACTTGTTAAAAAAAATGGAATAATCGCAATGTCAGTTCCAGGACTAACAGAAGAGTTTGAAGATGGTGTACCTGAGAACTTAAAGCCATATTGGAATGAAAAAGAAAACTTAACATTTCATAGCCAACAATGGTGGAGAAAACTTTGGAAACGTACAAATGTTGTTGATATAATTGAAAGTTTTAATTTGGAGTGTACTCCTGAGGCGTGGGAAGACTGGTCAAAATCGAGCAATCCAGTTGCAAAAGATGATTTTCTTTACCAAGCTGATTTAAATCATCAAATAGCTACTATTGCTATTATTGCGAAAAGAAAATGAGCATAGTGCGACCGTTTTAGCACTGAGTTATACAAAAGCAAAATTTCATCTAATTCAGCTAACGACCTGCTAAACGGCGTGAAAAGTCAAACCTCAAATTCCGCCAAATTTTTAAATTAGCTTAATTTTAACCTCAAAAAAAATATCAAGGCGACCACAATATATTGTGGTCGCCTTGATAAAGGTCAAAGTCGCTAAATCTCTGAAATTCTTAATATTAAGAAATCATTGCCAAATGCAATATATTGTGCTAATATATTATCATAAGTAAATCGGCATTAGAGCCAAGGGACTGCTCACCGTTAGGTGTTAAAGTAAATAGGGGCAGAAAAAGAGCTCCCACCCTCTGAACCGCTTGCCGGCGGTATCAAGAGGTTACCGAAAACAAGGCGCACGACCGCCGTGTATCCGTTGGAAGCTGTTTTCATGGGTGTATGATATACTTTTAATGTGAGTATATCATATCATACTTAGAAACAGTTATCAAGCCTTACATGGTAATTTTAAAGCCATGTAAGGCTTTTTTGTATACAAAAATATCTATTTACGATTATTTTGATTACTCAAAAGCGTGATTAGCCTGAAACTGCTGCAAAATTATATGGCGTTTATCGGTTATTTGACATATCAGTTTAAGCTCAATCTGAACTTATACGATAGTCCTAAATTTTTATAGGATGTGTAAATTATGAAGCCTAAAGAAACGCAAATCCAAGATGTTTTGAAAGTCGAAGGCGTGAATGCAAAAGGTTACGGTATTATTCCGAAACTTCTTATGCTCGATAATCGCATCACGCTTGCCGCAAAATCCGTATACGCTTATTTTTGCAGCTATGCAGGAGCAGGAGGTACAGCCTTCCCCTGCAGAGAAAAAATATTAAGCGACCTGTCTATCTCCAAGGATACATATTATAAATATCTTAACCAATTGAAAGAGCTTGATTATGTCCGAACAAATCAGGTCACAGCTGAAGGCTGTAAATACGGCAGAACTGTCTTTACATTGGTTGCAAAACCAAACGTTCCAGAAAAAAGCGAAAGTGGTACAAGCGATAACGATTATGAAATTATTCTTAAAAATGAAGGCGTAAAATCACGGGGGTATGGAACTATTCCAAAACTCGTTATGACAGATACGCGCCTTAATATTATTTCGAAAGGCATATACTCTTATTTCTGTTCTTTTTCCGGCTCTGGAAACACCTCGTTTCCAAAACTGGAGAGTATCTTATATAATCTTGGAATCAGTAATGCAACATACTTTAAACATGTGAAGTCTCTTAGAGAATTAGGGTACATTTCCGCAGAGCAACTAAGACAAAAGGGACAGTTCAAAAAAACAATCTATACGCTTAATGAATTTCCTGTTGAAAGTGCGTCTGAAAAACCGTGTCCTAAATTATCGTGTACGGTGACATCGTACACGGCGGAATCGTACACGGTGAAACAGGACACTAAAAGTAACAATCTTAAAAGTAACAATTCTTATAAATATCAATCTTTCAACAAAAAAAACCGCAGTCAGCCGATAATAATGAATGATGAACAAGAAAAAAAATTGACCTCAATTTTTACGGCTATGGGAATCGAAAAAATGACCCATACAGACCAAATAGACGCCATGAAAAATATAATACTCAATCTATGGATTACCCGGCGCGTAAACAAGGCAACGATAACACAAAAAACTATTGAGGATACGCTGACGCAGCTACATTCAGAGCACCTTGACGCTATCATCGACAACTACTGTGCAGCTGCACAAAAAAACGTAATTCACAATCCCGTAGAATATCTTAAGACCGCTGTTATGAACTCTATTACGACGGTTAAATTCAATAATCTTGTGAAAAAAAGCTGTGAAAACAAAGAAGATCCGAGTTATGATATCGACGAATACATAAAATTATCAATGCGGACGATGAATGCTCGAAAATAACGGTATAAGCCGCTCTTGAATTTCAAGCTCAAAAGAGCTATCATAAAGTAGTTAATCATGATTTACATGTATTACGTTTTACTTACAGACAATTAATAAATTTATTAAGGACGGTTTTATGAAAAGGACAAGAATTCTTCCTGAAAACAAGTTTTTTCAAAACAGCGTGCTTTTATACGTGCTGCTGATGGTTTCAGTATTTCCGCTGTTCTGTCCCAGCAAATACTTTCACATTCAAGAAGACCATTTAAATTTTTTTACGGTCGTAACCTGGGGGTTACTGTCGCTTTTTCTGATATCTCTGGTAGTCTATTATTACCAGGTATCGAGTCAGTATGAAGGCGCGTTTGGTACGAGAATACAACAGGAAATAAAAAAACTATCCATTACCGATTACGCGTTTTTTGCTTTGTTGATATCATGCATAATAAGCACTTGCTTTTCTTACTACCCCGAAGCCTCTTTTACGGGTGAAAATGGCAGACTTATGGGACTTTCCACCTATCTGCTGCTCTTTATAACATATTTTTTGGTTTCAAGAGGGTTTAAGTTTAAGAATTATGTGATAATCGTACTTTTGATAACCGCTGATATAATGTCATTGATAGCGGTTTTACAAAGGTCGGGCTGTGACGTTTTCGGACTTTTTAAAAATCTGTCAATTACAACACAGCTGCAATATATTTCTACAATAGGGAATATCGATTTTTTTTCAAGCTATGTTATGCTCACCTTGCCTATTTCAGCCTGCCTGTTTTGTTTTTACGATAATAAATTAAACTGGTTTTATTTTCTTTCGACGCTTATGTCCTTTGCCGCGTTAATTGTCGCAAACGCGGATTCAGGCTTTGCGGCGGCGGCGTTAATGTTCGTCATGCTGGGCATATTTTGTTTTAAAAGTTTAAAGACACTGAAAAAATTTATCGCGGTTCTTTTCGCTTTTTTTGCCTCATGCAGACTCGAGTATTTTCTTATTCGAGTTGATGGAAATGCGTTTGCTTCCCTAAAATCAATCCCTCATGCTCTGCTTACTTCGCATGTCACTTTGATATGCCTTATAATAACCGCCGTATTAATGGCCGCCGCTTATTATTTTAATTACAAAGGCTGTCAGTTCGAAAAGAGTTTAAAGTTTCTGAAACTGGCGTTTATATCGCTTGCTTTACTGCTTGTGGCTATCCTTGTTTTCATATTCATATGGTTTTCATGGGTTGATACGTCCAAACCGCTGGGTTATTTGGGAAATTATTTACGATTCAATAATCAGTGGGGAGACAACAGAGGATACATATTTTCGCTTGCAATTGGCTCGTTTATCAAGTTCAATCCGTTTCAGAAATTATTCGGCTATGGAATGGATATGTTTAAAATCGTAATCATGAATTTGCTTAATTTTAAACCCAGCCAGTTGAGCCAGTTTCAAATATATGACTCGGCTCATAACGAACTGCTCAATCAGTTGATTTCAACCGGTCTTGTCGGATGCGCGTCTTATATCGTTTTTATCATTTCACAAATCGTGAAGAATATAAAAAAGAGTAAAAAAGAGCCGTTGCTGCTGGTTTTTGCGGTCTGCTTCAGCTGCTATTTTATTCAAAGCCTTGCAAACATTGCCATTCCGATGGTTTTTCCACTGCTTATTTTACTCATTGCTGTTTCCGAATCTATCAACAGAGAAATGGCGTTAAAAGCCGCGTTAGACGCCACTGCCTTAACAGAAAAAAACGCACGTGAAAAAGCTCAACAGGTTCAGAAAACAAAAAAAGCAAAGAACAGCCCGGCTAAAACACATCGGTAAGAATAACATTCTTTAAAACGTATAAAGCCAGGCAATTTAGAACCAGTGGCTTTAGGGAGTGAAAAAGATGCATCGGAAGCAGCAAAAAAAATGGGTTATTCTGCATTTGGCAAAACTTGCTTTAGTATTTGCCAACACGGCGGTGTTTACCTTGATATGGTATTTGTTTTACAGCAACGTAATTATGCTGCCGTTTTACAACAAGGGCAACTATATTGTTGTTGCGTTGTTTTTGGTGTTGTATATCTGCTTCAGCAAGCTGTACGGAGGCTTTTCCCTGACCGTAAGCCGAATTTCGGAAATTATCTATTCACAGTGCGTTGCGATTATTATGACAGGTTTCATAATGTATTTTGTCACATTGCTGCTGGTGAGGCACCTGCCTAATGTATTGCCGCTTTTGCTATGTATGGGCGTGTGTATCGTAATCAGCACTTTGTGGACATACCCTGCAAACAGGCTGTCAAATAAAGTTTTTCCGCCGCAGCGAACGGTGCTGATTTATGAAAATGCCGATGCGCGATACAGCGGAAAAGTCGTTACCGGTAATATGTATAGCCGCTTCTATGTGGTAGATGAGGTTTGCGCTACGTGCGGTACCGAGAAGGTATTTAAAATATTGGAGATTTGCGAAGCCGAGGCGGTGTTCATCTGCGGCGTCCGTTCCAGCCAGCGCAATGACATTGTAAAGTTCTGTATTGAAAATAATATTATAGCCTATATTCGTCCGACAATCGGAGATTTGCTCGTTGATAGCGCTCAGCATCTTCAGATGTGCAATCTTCCGGTTTTGCGATGCCAGCGTCTTAATCAAAGTACATGGCACATTCTGGGCAAACGCTTGTCTGATATTCTATTGGGCTTGATTTTGTTTTTAATTTTAAGCCCGCTTATGTGCCTTACGGCGATTGCAATCAAGATGTATGACGGCGGACCGGTATTATACAGGCAATCACGCCTTACACGCGACCGCAGACAATTTTATGTGTATAAATTCCGCAGCATGCGTGTCGATGCTGAAAAGGATGGCGTCGCGCGCCTCGCCGCCCGTAACGATGACCGCATCACCCCGGTGGGCAGGATTATAAGAAAGGTTCGTATAGACGAACTGCCGCAGATTTTAAACATTCTGAAAGGTGAAATGACATTTGTCGGTCCGCGCCCCGAACGCCCGGAAATTGCGAAGCAGTATGAACAGGATATGCCGGAATTTGCGCTGCGTTTGCAGGTGAAGGCAGGGTTGACGGGTTTCGCTCAGGTCTACGGCAAGTACAATACAAGCCCGTACGACAAGCTTCAAATGGATTTGATGTACATAGCGAGGCAGGGTTTTGTAACGGATTTAAAAATCATACTCGCCACTATAAAGATTCTGTTTTTGCCGGGAAGCACCGAAGGCATTGCGCAAGGGCAGACGATGGCAGTTTTATCTGATGAAAATAAGCTGACGGAGGAAGCGGTGCGGTGAAAAACAGTTTTTTGATTGTTGCGCACTATAGCCGGTTTCTTGTGCAGTTTGAGCTTAGCAATCTGCATATTTTGCAGGATATGGGATATGAGGTGCATTACGCGACCAATTATTTGAATGAGGATATGTATGATGACGCGCTCGAAACCATTCGGAACATAGGCGTAATTGTACACCAAATTGATTTTGTGCGTTCGCCGTATAATATTCCTGCCAATCTAAAGGCTTACCGTCAGCTGAAACGGCTGATGAAGTCGGAAAAATATTGCGGTGTACATTGCCATACACCTATGGCAGGCGCGTTGGCGCGCCTTGCGGCAAATGCCACTAATACTAAACCGGTGCTGTACACGGCGCACGGGTTTCATTTTTATAACGGGGCTCCGCTGAAAGACCACCTGATATATGAAACCGCAGAACGCTTTTTAGCGAGATATACAGATGCCCAGATAACGATAAACAAAGAGGACTACGCGGCGGCACAAACGTTTAAACTGCACGGCAGGGCGCATTATGTCCCCGGCGTTGGAATTGATGTGGGCGCAGTTAAGAATATTAAAATTGACCGCGCGGAAAAACGCCGAGAGCTTGGGGTGCCGGAGAATGCCTTTTTGTTTGTTTCTGTGGGGGAATTGATTCCGAGAAAAAATCAGACGCTTGCTATTGAGGCTTTTGCACTGGCTAAGGTTGAAGAATCATATTTTTTGATTTGCGGCACTGGTGTTTTAAAGGGTAAACTTGAAAAACAGGTGGAAACGCTTCGATTACAGGGGAAGGTTAGACTGGCGGGATTTCGCAGTGATGTTTATGAAATTTTGCAGTGTGCAGATGCGTTTGTGCTGCCCTCTTTGCAGGAGGGCTTGCCGGTGGCGTTGATGGAAGCAATGGCGGCAGGTTTGCCCTGTATCGCGTCCAATATCAGGGGCAATGCCGATTTGATGCCCGAAAGCAAATATTTGTTTGACGCGCAAAATATTGATATGCTGGCTGGCTTGATGAGAAGAATATCGCAAGGCAAAGGTGTTGAAAATGAAAAGCAGAAAAATGCCACGGAAATATTGAAATATGACAAAGCGGTTGTTTCGGGCAAAATGCAAGAGATATACAAGATTTTGATACAGTAAATTATGGGCAGTCAAGAAAAATGCAGTTTAAAAAACAATGTAAACGACTCAAGGAAATAAAAGACATTGTGTCAAAAATCCAGACCGAAAAGAGAAATAATAATGAAAAATGTTTTTGGAAAAGGTAGGCGGAGTATTGCTGCGATTGTAATTCTTCTTTTTTCTATTTCTTTGCTCCCGCTTTTTTTTATCAGCAAATATGACCATCCAAGTGCGGACGATTTTACATATGGATTTCTTACCTCACAAATGTGGAGGAATACGCATTCAATCGGCCGTGTTTTTGAAGCGGCGGTGCAGCAGACTAACATTATTTACCATACATGGCAGGGGTCGTTTTCGGCTGTTTTTTTGATGTCGCTGCAACCCGCAATCTTTGGGGAATCACTATATAAATGGGCACCGCTTTTTCTTATAACCTGTTTTATCGCCTCATCAAGCTTTTTTCTATATGTTGTGATGAGAAAGTACATGGGTGCTAGCAGCACAGATTATATAATTACATCTTTTCTACTGATGCTCGCATCCGTTCAATTCGCATATTCTCCGGTGGAGAGTTTCTTTTGGTACAATGGCGGAATCTACTATACCTTTTTTTATTCCATTGCCCTTATTCTCATCGGGCTGGTGCTGCTTGAACCGAAGACTCATAGAAAATTTCTAAAATTCCTGTGTTGCATATTTGCTCCCATCCTTGCCTTTTTTTTAGGCGGAGGAAATTATACAACAGCACTCAGCGTAGTATTAATACTGTTTTTTCTCACGGGATATGATGCGATGCATAAAAATAAACGGGGGATTTTATCTGCGATAGTATTTTTATTCTGCTTTGCAAGTTTTATAATCAGCGTTCTTGCCCCGGGAAATCAGATTCGGCAGGCTACAGTTGGTTCGCCGAATGCTGTGAAGGCAATCATTTTGTCCTTTATCTATGGAACATACAGCATATGCAATGCCACAACGCTTCCGGTCGTGATTCTGTGGATTTTTCTAACTCCATTTCTGTATCGAATCGCGCGCAATTCCAAATATTCATTTTTGCATCCAATCTTATTCTGTTTAATTATGTTCTGCTTATATTGCGCGCAGGCGACCCCGACGCTCTATGCGCTTGGAATCAACCTGCCAGAACGGTTAATTGATATTATTTATTATAGCTATTACATTTTTGCTTTGATGACACTTTTCTATCTTTTGGGGTGGGTCTCCCGTAAGTTGAAAAATATTCGTTGGAAGGAATCTCTGCCGTCCGCCATCGATGCGTTTTTTCAAAAGTCTCGGGCTTATGAAACGCATTTTACCATTGTAATGGCCGTTTTGTTTGTGCTGTCATGTGTAGGATTGTGCAATGTGTCAAAAGGGCAGGACGGAAAAGCAAAATTCAGCCATCTTCCCTCCAGCATTTGTGCGGTACAGTCCATTCTCAGCGGTGAAGCAAGCGGATATGACCGGGAGGAAAATCTCCGGATGAGTCTGTACCACAATAATAACTTGCTTGAGGTAGAAGTGGATCCTCTTACTTTTCAACCGTATCTCCTTTATGAAACCGATATTACAGAAAATCCACAGGATTGGAGGAACGTGGCACTGGCAAAATATTATGGTAAAAAATTAGTTAAGTTAAAACAATAGTAAAGTATCCCTATAAAACAAGACACGATTTTTAAAAGCATCACGATACATTACTAACTGCTTTAAAATTTTGAAATCGTAGTAGAGCGTAGTAAAATTAAAATTTAAAAATTTGTTACCTGCCGAGTGGAAGTTAGGCTGCTCTGCAATCAAAATAAACTTCACTTGTATAATCACCCTCGTGTTACTGTGAGGACGTTCATAATTGAACTGTTTACATATTCGGCAATGCCTTTCCGCAGCATCATATTTTTGATATTTTAAAGATTGAACAACAAAATCGTTATTCCAAATATATCTGGTATCTACTATTGTAACAGTATGGGCTAACAAAAATAATTAAGAGGCAGCACTTAATCCGGTTGAATCCATAATGACCAAAATATTATTTTCGTTCACCTTATGATTAATAATGCTGTAATATGGCTTCGGCCATTCCACTAATTCTATTATGTCCGCACCCCCTCATCATCAGCCATGTGTTGACAAACAGAACTTTATCCGCCTGTTTTTGGAGAATCACAACGCTGATTAGACCGTGATCGCCGAACTTGTCCTGTAAAGTAAAATACAGGGTCATGTATTTGTCGGATTTCGCGATTTTTTCGACTTCCGCTTCCGTGTATCGGATCGTGCGTAAATTGAATTGGTTGGAACGCTGGGTCTACTCGATCAGAACAGCGGTTTCGAACGAGATATTTATTTTTTATCCGCGAACACACTGTAATGGTTTTTTTGCAGATAGGTGCGTGGAGCAGCCAGAGCTTTCACATCCGGAAAGACGTAGTATTGTATCTCACTTTCTGAAGCTTTGTCATAGTTCAACAGCACCTGCCTCCCAATAACTCTGCAGTCCTTGATGGCTACGCAAACCGGAACAGACTCGATTTCGGAGACCGCCGTGCCTAACATTGTCAAAGCTATAAACGCTGAAAGAAAGTACATAATAAAGCTTTCTTTTTTTTCTTTTAGGCTTAAAAAAATTAAATACTGTCCGATTATAATAAGCAAACTAAAGGTCGTATACCTTGAAGTCGTGGGGGGTTCAATATTCAATCTGCCATATGAGATGATCGCGCTGCACAAAAAACCGAAAATAGTCAGCATGACAGGGAATATCGCCTTTTTTAGTATCCGGTTAAAACACAGATAAATGAATGAGGCTAAGAACGTGACAAAAATAAAGATGCCGAAACCCTTTGAATAGGCTAAATCGGTAAAAACACAACTGCCGACATTTGAAAAGAAGTAGCTGATAAGTTTATAAATTGATTTAGAACCGCTGGCAGATGTTATCGGATAATCATAGAAAAATAGAATCCATGATACCAAAGCGAACGGTATTGTAGACAGCAGCCCGAGCTTGAAAGATAAAGCTTTTTGTTTGCCGGAAAAAAAGAAAACTGCGGCAGCAAACAGCAGAGGAATCCATACCATTGTGCCTTGTGCGCTTGACAGCGTAGAGACAAGCCCCAGACAATCGGCGACAATTATCCACACTATCTGCTCTCTTTCAGTAAAAAGGTAGAAAAAATATAACGCTAAAACCGCTGTCGCCATAGTCATGTAAAAACCAAACTGGAAGCCCCACAAAATGTTTTCGTATTGCACCAGGCTGAAAATAAGTATTGAAACCGGCAAAAAAGCAATTAATTGAAATATGATTCCGTTAGCTCGGCAGCTCCTTCTAATATAAAAGAAATAGGCAATTGCCACAGCCAGTACCATAAATTGCGAAAGGTACATCAGCAGCTTAACATTCCACTTGGACAAAATCAGAGCGGCATACATAAGCAGCTGCGGAAAGAAAATACGATGATCGCTATGTCGCACCCAAAAAACGCTGATCCCTTTACTGGGAAAAATCATTGCGCTCTCGACTAAATTCCACTCGTCCCAATAAGGAAAGTTTACGCCATAGGCGTGTACACACCACAGAACAATGAAAAAAGGAGCTACGCAACATAAGACAAGAAGCAGGACGATAAGTTTTTTTCTACGTTCAGCCATTTTATACCTCACCATATATTGTATGACAAATCTTTGCTGACCATTTATTGCATGGTCAGTTAGTGCATAGTCAACGTGATACCAGCCAAAATCACGGCAATGCGAGTCACTTGAGTGACTTTGACTTTTTCGTGCAGCAAAAGAATGGAGATTAAAGATACCAGAATTATGCTTACGCCCACAGTAATGAGGTAAGCGGTGCTGACGTTTATTTTTTTGCAGCACGAGGCTGTAAACCAGCAGGGACAGCCTGAAGCTGACGCGGCCCAGCAAAACCAGCGTGATCCTTTTTTAAATTCTGCTTTAGTTCTTTGTATGTCACCATGTCATCAACCCACCTATCTTATCCCGTGAATAGTATAATGAATTTTCTTTACAAAGTTCCATAATCCTTTCGGACAACGCTGCTTGATCTTATTTTTAATAATCAATTTAACGGACAGACAGCCCTTCAAATTGTCAATTGCTTGGGCAAATCCCCATTGATGTTGTCCAATAACGCCGTAAACTACCATACTGTATTCTCGGAGCATAAAGTGCAAATTTGTGATCTCCATTCGGGCAAAATGATCGCTCATAACCCAGGCGGAATAGTATCCCTGACTCTGCGACGTAAAGCCATAAAGTCTTTCAACAGCATGAAGAATGGTTCCGTCGTTTCCATTCGGTTCTTTAGGGAAATCCTCATACTTCCAATCATAATCAAAAAGCGACGCAAGTGCTTGTGGGCGAAACCAAAACATCGTTCCTAAAGGCGCAATAGGTTCTTTCATATGGTCCATGTTGGAGTGGATATGAAGTTTTTCGGCAAGTTTTTTTGTATTTTCGTAATTGTTTGCCCATTCCGTGCCATAAACGCCATAAAATGCCGCATGATTGGGTGGCGGGGGCATCATCAGGCCAAGTCTCGGTTCCTGTTCAAAGGTATTGATGACATTTTCCACATATTGCGGTGAAGCTAAAATATTTTCGAAGCATTTATAGGAGAAAGATTTTCCGATCGTATATGGTTCAAACTGCTTTGTCTTTTTATCATGGGCAAAGCAGACGTAATCGTATTGATTGACATACGGCTTGCAGCCAATCAGCAGAGCGCTTACATCTCTTCCTCTATTTTCAACAAGAATTGTCTTGAATTGATGGCATTTCAGTTCGGCAAATACTTTCTGTATGGCTTCAATCTTTTTTTCCGTATTCGTTGTAACATATACGTCAGCAGTTTCCGGCATTGATTTCGCATATTGCAGGCAGTAATCAGCCAATTCAATGGAATAGATATGCAGAAAAAGCGCAATCTTTTTATTTATTACATTTTTATTATAAATATAATTTTCGGATAAAACGTAATTGAAATGCATGCGGTTTTTGATATCCGCCATATTTTCAACACGCAAAAGATTGTCCCATATTAAATTCACATCATAATCCAAATGACTGTTTATGTAATCATATAATTCTAAAGTAGGCTCTCCAAGGGTACAATTTAAAAACTCATAATATTCGTTGGTGAAAGATTTCCTCTTGATTGCTGGACATCTTCGATTCTTAACAAGTTCCAACGACTCTAACATCAACGGGTAATGAGTCATTTTCTTTAAATCATCCGTTTGAATATAAACGTCTGACCTGAATCCATAATTCTCAAAAGTTTTAGTGAAAATCGCCTCATGTTTGCCTATCGCTTCTCCATAGGAGTTCACAGACGGCATATTGTCCCAATACTTTTGAAATTCCATGCTCCTCAGCATCTTGTTACGGACGCCAATAAAGCTGGACTGAATATGTTCTGGAATGTACCCGCATGGAATGGTGCCGAATGGGTCAAAAGGAAATCCATGGTGCTTTGTGATTCCCCAAAAGTCAACATCACGTTGGTCCATGATATCGAACATTTCTTTGAAAGGATACAAGGGACCATAGATCGTAAAATTCATAAGGATAACTTCATCATATGTTTCGAGCTTATCCCAACCGTAAAGGGCAAGTCCCTCTTTATAGGCCCAGACGTCAAAGCCCTTGTTTTCACGCACAAAGACTTTGTCTGCCACTTTCTCCAGTTTGCTGCGGCTCTCGGGCGTAAGTTTGCCGTTACATACGACCATAATTTCCGAAACATTTTTTTTCAAATCATTCAGTAAGAACGGTACATAATTATCCACAATTCCGTCTTTATCGTAGAAAAAATAAATTGCCATCCGCTTGATTGCCTTTTTTTGATTCAATATCATGATCTGTCCCTCTCAGTTACTAATTTTTTCTTAAGAACCTTATAATTTTCCATGAAACAGACTTTTCCATTTCTATTTGTTTTTGCTGTAATTGATTGATCCTATTTTCCAATGTTTTGATATACGCGTCTTTTTGCCCCATGGCATCCTGAATACTTTTTAGATTCTGCTCATGCCATATTTTGTTATTTTCCAATGTTTTGATATACGCGTCTTTTTGCCCCATGGCATCCTGCATATTTTTCAGATTTTGCTCATGCCAGTTTTTATTATCTTCCAATGCCTTGATATATTCGTCTTTTTGCTTCATGGCATCCTGCATATTTTTCAGATTTTGCTCATGCCAGCTTTTATTATCTTCCAATGCCTTGATATATTCGTCTTTTTGCTTCATGGCTTCCTGAGTGCTATCGCTGAAGACAGGATTGCATGCCCACTCATTTAAAGTCTTAGGTGTGAATTGGTATTGTTGTTCCAAAATTGCCCGCGTTTCCGGACAATTAATCAACTTATCTAACATTTTAAACCCAATTGCTTTGCCTGCATTTTCCAAATAGAATTTTTGAAACATTAGTAAGGCTCGTTCACAGGAAAGCTGATTATGAGACTTGGCATCTTTTTGATAAAAATCCTCATGGAATGCTTCATAAAACAAGTCATCTGAAAGGTTGTCGTTGAATTTCGTAAAGACTAAATAAATCTCCATCCGCCCACGAGTTAACGTCTTGGGGCTTGATGCACTGGAATTGGAAACCTTCTTCAAAAACCAACGATAATTGATCAGTTTTTGCGGAATCACATAGATATCATAGAATTTTGCAATTCGGATCCAAAGATCGTAATCTTGGATCTGGCTGTAAGTGTAATTATAGTTTCCAACTTTTTCAATAGCTTCTCTGCGGATCAGTGCCGTAGGATGACAGACCCTGCATCCTTCGAAAAAGAAGGTTCTCAGCCATTGTGCCCGGGAACGGTTATCCGAATTATAGATTTTATCCCGACCTTCGCACAGGTAGGATGGCACAGTATTTTCATCCTCATCCACCACACTCACCCAAGTGAAGCACACGCCGCACTGCGGATGATGTTCCATATATTCAATCTGAACCGCAAGCTTTTCCGGCTCCCAAAAATCGTCATCATCGATTATGGCAAAGTATTTTCCCATGGCATGATCCAATGCTAAATTGTATCCGGAACACACTCCCTGATTTTTTAAGAGAAAAAAATGCTTTATTCTGTTGTCTTTTTTTGCATAATCGAGAATGACTTCTCGTGAATTGTCAGCAGATCCGTCATCGACCACAACAGCTTCCCAATCCGTAAAGGTTTGTGCGATAATACTATCCAATGTTCTTCCAACAAACTTTTCGCGATTATAACTAGACAGAATAACACTCACCATAGGCTGTTCTTTCATCTTGCTCCCCCTATCTACCGTTTTCTGAGCCAATAACGGATTTTGTTACTGAACAGCAGTTGATGATTCCTGTGACTTCCTTCTGCATAACGCAGGCTAATAGCATTCTCATTTGATAGTTCCATATGAATCCTCAACCGACCTTTCCATGATTTTGTCAATCTTCGTGCTGTCGCCCCAAGTGGCAGGGGAATCGTAAGGTCTGTCTGGGAATGCGCCGTATTTCAGTTTGATTTTATAATTGTTTTCCATTAGGAAATCCTCCACCTTTTCCGCCAGGCTGACCGGTTTGCCTGAGCAGCAGTTAATGATTCCTATAATTTCCGTCTGCATTACGCAGGCTGCCAGCATTTTCGCAAGACCGCCAACAGTAATGAAATCATATTTATTTTTACCAGAATTGAATGGGAATTCAGTCTTTCCTTCTTCTTCCGCCTGAATAATCTTTGTGAAAATCGAATGGTTGCGTTTATCGTCCCCGAAAATATAATAAGCCCGAAGCCACTGCCACACGACATCAGTGTCTTTCAGCATTTGAAATGTGCTCCGGCGCAGCGCGTCTTTTGCGATTCCGTACATCGAGATTGGGTTGCAGGGCGTGTTTTCATCCACAGCACCTTCGTAATACCCAATTTCGTGCATGGTTCCCATAATGGCAATCTGTTTCAGACCTCCGGCCGACATATTTCGGATAAACTCATAATGCTTTGAAAGGCATTCCATATGGGCGGCGGAGTTATGTACAAAACCATCCTTCCATGCCATGTGCAGACATGCATCGGGAGTTCCGAGTTCCTGAAAAATTGTCTTACTTCCGGAAAAAATGTCGGTTTTTATTGTTTGGGCACGGCTGTCAATCCCTTCTACTAAAATGTCTGCGGCTAACACATCAGCCCCCATATCGAGAAGCTTGGTGATGACATTCCTTCCAATATATCCTCCAGCACCGGTAACCAGTATTTTTTTCAAGCAGATTCCTCCGTTGTAGGATTTTATTAAAAAGTAATTGGCGAAAAGCTTATATCAACATCGCATTTAAGAAATTTTAAAAAGGGATTATCAAACCTCAAAATCATGATTTTCTTTGTCTTTGTTCTAATGCTGAATGAACATGCCGGCCCGTTTCATTTCATCAAGGGAATTTTCATAACCGCTGGAGTCACATTTCTGACCAGCGACCCAAGCACAAAATGATTCCATGCCTTGACGTAGCCCCACATGATGTTTGAAACCCAACAGCCTTTGAGCTCGTCCGATATCTGCAACATTATACGCGATATCACCGATGCGGAAATCGCCCGTAACCTTTATAGAAGATTTGCTGCCGTAAATCTCTTTGAGCATCCTCGTTACCGTGAGTACATCGGTTCCAACGCCGCTGCCAAGGTTTATGACTTGCCCATTTGTTTCGGGGCACTCCAAGGACTGTATGATGGCGGCGGCAACGTCGGAAACATGAATAAAATCGCGGCTTTCCTTCCCATCCTCAAAAATATTGACCGGTCGATTTTCCAAAAGCAGCGAGGAAAAAATAGAGAGAATGCCGGTATAGGGGTTTCGGAGTGACTGACCTACCCCATATACGTTCTGAAGACGGAAAATGGTGTAGCCGATGTCCAAAGCCGGGCACATGGTTTCCAGCATCTTTTCCTGCGCATATTTGGTAAATGCATACAGCGAACGTGGTGTGATGGCGGCATCCTCCGGCGTAGGCGCAGGAGAGAGCTTTTCACCACATTGGTCACAATAAACTGCGAAATCGCCCCTCTGCATTTTCTCCACGCTACGCCCCTTTGGATATACTGATCCGCAATGACTGCAGGTGTATTTCCCCTCGCCATAGACCGCGCGCGAAGATGTAAGGATCAGTTTGCTTACATTGCTTTTCTTTCCCAACAGTGAGATTGCCTGAAACAGATTGGAGGTGCCCATTACGTTAACTTCGTTGTAGCGATTGATGCGATACATGGATTGCCCGGTACCAGTTTCGGCTGCCAAATGTATGATTATTTCGTTTTCTCCAATGGTCTGACGCACCGCGTCAAGGTCACGGATATCCGCCCGGATGAATCGGCATCGATCTTGAATGGCTCGGAAAAGATTTGATTTTTCCGATTCTGCGCCGTGAATCTGTTCTGATAGCACATCCAAAACGGTGATTTCAAAACTTCCATTCTCATCTAGCTGTTTAACCAGTTCGGCACCGATAAAACCCGCGCCCCCTGTGAGCAATATCTTTTTCATCGTTTACGCTTTCCCTTCACTTGTATATATTGGTAATATGCATTGCTGGATTGTTGCTGCAATTTGAGGCTGGTTTTAAGGAAGAGGCCTTTTTACAGCAATTCCAGAAAAGATTGCAACTGTTTTTTATCTGATTTTGATGTTGGAAACATAAAAATCAGATTTTATTTCTCCCGTTCTTTTATGGAATTGCTATAGTTCATTTACCGGCTCAAAAAAAGGTTTTTAATAAGTGCTTTCCTAAATATATAACAGCTGTGCCACTTTTCTGGATAATGTATTTTTAAAAAAATCTTTGCGAATAAGCAGCTCTATTTTTTCAATTTTTGAAAGATTTGGAATTGATATATAATTTTCAATCAGTTCAACCTGCTCGGTCGATAATTTATCCTGATATACATCTAAAAAATTTTGTGCTTGAATATATGTATCATTCAATGCAGTTCGGATGTCGTCTGAATGCAAGGCTTTTGATATTTGATATTTAATATCTTTCACATTAACAGCACCGACTGAATTGTTCTTATGCTGACGATAATACATCGTTTGTTTATCCAAACCCGAAATATAACCAAAACAACTGGCAACCATTATAATCCACCAGTCATGCATGATGCAAAATTCCGGTTCTTTATTTATTAGGTTGGCGAGGGGGAGATTCAACATCGACGTACATCCAGTTAATATGTTTTGGCTCAACAAGTGATTCAATTTCTTCCGCGAGTAATCAGCGTCCAGCATTTTTTTATAGGAAGGATTGATTAAAGATAAATTTTCATCGACGACCGTTAAATCTGTATGCACCAGAATGGGAGTGTCGGCTCCGTATTGATTTCTCATGCGGTTCATTTCGCAAAGAGAAATTTCTATTTTATTCGGTTTCCAAACATCATCCTGATCGCATAGCATTACAAAATCATCTTTATGCTGGAGCATCAGCGTGAAGAATGTATGCTTAGCACTTCCCGAATTCGAATCACTCTTGCTAAAATAAATCTTATTCGGATATTGCATATGATATCTTTCCAAAACCTGCAAAGTGTTATCTGTCGAACAATCGTCACGTACAAATACTTTAAAATTTTGATACGTTTGATTTAATAATGATTCAAGTTGATCCGCAATATAATTTTCACCGTTGTAGGTTGCGACCAAAATAGAGATCATTGCAAATCCTTCATTTCTTAAGTGCAAACCTTTGAAGCTGGAAACTAAAAATGACGCTAAGGCCTCTTTCGTAATTACAAAGGTTATCCGTTGCGGCAGATTTAGTGAAACAAATATTTCTTCATCGGATTATGCACGCAATTAGTGAGCTTTTCAGCCACCGTTTTTTTATTGTTGATTAATTGTCAGACATAAAACGCAAAGTCATCGCACTTTTCGACCTGATATTTAATCCATTTTCCCTATTGACTTTTCATAGCCGGTCTTAATTATTGATATATTTGTTCACAATATACTCGGCTTCACCAATATCCACAATCTGCCCTCGATTCAGCCACACCGCTTTATCACACATATTGATGATGTCACCTGCCGAATGGGAAACAAATAAAACCGTCGTGCCTTTTCCTGCTAATTCTCTCATTTTTGCATGGCATTTTTTCTGAAACTCAAAATCGCCGACAGACAGAATTTCATCAATAATCAGTATATCCGGCACATGGCAGGTGGCAATCGCAAATCCCAGACGGGCAACCATACCGGATGAAAAATTTTTGACGGGAACATTTTCGAATTCTTTCAATTCGGCAAAGTCGATAATTTCCTGATAGCGATTCTCCATTTCTTTGCGGCGGTATCCCAGAATGGTTCCGTTGAGAAAAATGTTTTCCTTGGCGGTCAAATCAAAATCAAAGCCGGCACCGAGCTCGATTAGCGGAGCAATGCTGCCCATTACGCTGATATTGCCTTTCGTAGGGCTCAGAACGCCGGAAACGATTTTCAGCATTGTGCTTTTTCCCGAACCGTTCAGCCCGATTAAGCCTACTTTTTCTCCCCTGTGTACATCAAAGCTAACGTTTTTCAGTGCCCAGAATTCCTGAAACATTAGCTGCCGTTTTAAAAGTTTTATTATGTATTCTTTAAGGTTGTCAACTTTTTCACTGCTTAAATTGAACATCATGGAAACATTTTCGGCATGAACAACGATTTCTTTTGAGGGCTCAAGAACTTCGGTATAATAATCGTTGATTTCTTTGGCTTTTTTCATTGAATAATCGAACGCATCTTCGCCTGGTTTTTCTATGGGGACGTCCATGCCCTGCTCTTTCAGAAGCGTCTCTTTTTTGGACTTATCGGCAAAGTACCTATTTCTCAGCGGCTCATAAAAATATGATGAAATTCCTGTGTCGCGCAAGATATCAAAATCCGTCTGACGGTTATCGCCGATATGCAGCCAGGATTTTGGTTCAAGCTGTTCTGTTCTTAAAATATGTTGATACAGATTTCCTGTGGCTTTGGAAAAACCGGTTTCTCCGGATAAATATATTTTTTCAAAGGAGCCAATTCCCCTTTTTTTCAGCAAATTCGACCAAAACTCAGCGGGCAAATTTGAATCCGCCACGATAAAAATTCGTTTCTTCAGCTGCACGGCATAATCATAGACCTGCCGCATGACGGGATTCACAAAAGTATGTTCTTCTACCTGTTTTAGCTCTTCTTGAGCAATTTCTTCGCAGTCTACTTTCAGCTGCTCCTGTATTTTTTTAAATAGTTCGTAATACGGTATGTCCTCTTTTTTATCTTCCGATTTAGCCTTCATTGACTGGAGGACTTCTGACTGAATATAGGAAAACCCTTGTATATTATAGTTGGTTTGCGCAAACTTTTCAACTGGTCTCAGCACGTCGGCTTGATATAATACATCATAAAGCAACAGCGTATCGTCGATATCAAACGAAATTACAGAATATTTCGGAATTTCGTTTTTCATCGTTTCAAGCATATAATAATTTTTCAATCTGTAATCTTCCAAATTCAAAGTTCCTTTTCAACATTAACCACCTAACGGTGGAGTGATTTCACTCGTCTTTGCTAAGATTTGTCTTTGCGAAGACCCGGCTCTAATAAAAATTCACTGATTATATATGTAAAATAAATTTTTTCTGCAATTTTTGGAATAAGAAGACTCCAAAAATCAGCGTGATAACTCCAAGCCCAAAACAAAAAATATTTGCCCTCAAGCCAGGTAAAGTTCCGTCCATAATGAGCATACGAAAATATTTTATATACTGATACATAGGGTTAAAGTTGATAATAGTCTGTATACGATGAGGGAGTATGTCAAACGGATAAAAAATAGGAGTCAAGTACATCCAGACCAAAATAAATACGCTGTATAAATGAGCCACATCTCTGAAATAAACTGTTACTGATGATAATATCAGGCTTAATCCGGTAGAAAAAAGCAGTATATAAAACAAGGGAACAATACTGAGAAGCATTGCAATATGAAACTGGGACCTGGTCACAATCATAACAATAATTAAGGCTATAAATGAGAATCCGAAATTAACCAGACAGGACATGACCTTTGATAAAGGAAATAGATATTTTGGTATATAGACCTTTTTGATGAGCCCGCCATTTCCTACAATCGACATTAATGCCTGAGAAGTAGAATCCGAGTTCAGCGAAAATACAATATTGCCGATTAATAAGTATACTGGAAAATTGGCGATATTGTTTTTGAAAAATGTTGAGAATACAACTGTCATGACAGTCATCATTAAAAGCGGGTTTAAGACCGTCCACAGCAGACCCAAAAATGACCTTCTGTAACGTACTTTAATGTCACGCACTACCAGCTCATGCAGCAAACCGCTGTAATGAAAAAATGTCTGTATTTGAATTTTGAGTTTTTCTATCATAAATATTTCCTTACATGATAATAAATAATATCGCTTATTTAAATTTACTGAGCAATGTCAGCTATTAAGCATCGGAATATTTCAAAACGTCAGCATGGTTATATCGTATTATATTTATTCTTATAAGTCAACTGCTTTGTGGCAATTGATACACCCGCCCAAAAGGCGGTATATATCACTTAATTCTAATGCTTGAAAAAATACTGTTTAGACGTTTGATTCAAAAGAACAGGGTTAATGCTTGATAAATTCTTGTAAAAAAATTTTTTAATCAAGAATTTTAAACAAGCATTTTTCTCAATTTTTTTAATTTAAATATTAATCATGTTAAGCGCTTCATCGATATTTACCGTGTAAACTTTCGCGCTTTCGCCGATGAATCGGGATACAAGCTCAAACTGCCAGTCGAAGCATATGACAGTAGCTTTTTCATACGGGATTTTATACGAAACCAAAGAAGATTTAAAATCCACAAGACTTTTTAAGTCACTATCAAAAAACGTCAATGTATATTCACCTGTCGCCCTGTTATAACCGTCATACCCAAAATGTGCCGTTGATGAATCAGCAATATCATTATCTTCCAAGGTTCTCTTAATGAGCTTTTTACGAAAGTCGGATATTGAAAGCAGCTTCAGCATTTTTATACCCGTTTCGTTCTCAAGGATAAAGTGAGTGGCTTTATAATCGTTATTGGTGTTAAGATAACTTAAGACGTTGCCCTTTTTGTCACGATAATATTTTTTGTTTTTATCTGTCTTAATCTCATAAGATAATTCAGCTAACCTTATGCCGGTTTCAAGTTTTTTTGCCATTACTATCCGGTCGGTAATCCTCATATTGGTTGGCAGTTCGCGTTGAAGTCCTGTCGAACGTAACACATTCCACATCATAAACTGTGATTTCATCTCAGCCGATGTGTCCCACTCGCACAGTCGTTTCCCCAAGTTAAACACGCCATACGTCTTTTTCTCACAGACGTACATACCTATAATTCGAGTGAATGAAGTCTTATAAATACCCTCAACATCAGCACGTTTAAATTCCTTTGAGGTGTAGAAATATGGTTTATTGCTGGTATTAGTTTGTGGGTTTAGTTTGCGGGGGGTTGCAGAGATACCAGAATCTCGGTAAAATTCAATGAGCTTTGGCTTTTCCCAGATTGCTGCATGCACTCCAGCAAGTATCATAATCTGCATTACCGCCGCTATTCTTAGATTGCGGCTTTTATGTCTGCTGTCTGTTGATGCTTTTGTTCCGTCCCCAGATTGACCTGTCATAAGCATGTACTGTTCTTTAGCTTGAGGGTGAATGAGTGACAGAGCATCAATACCAGCCTGCAAGAGTCTTAACGACTTTAATTCACCGCTGCCTGTCTGGCTTATCAGATTTGCCTCACGCATAGAAGCTAATATACGCCTCAGATATTTGATGTTTTTATGCGGAATAAGGGGGATAGATTGCGTCGGGTATTCACCACATAACGCTATTGTTTCCAACACTTTTTGCGCCTGTTTGTTATCATCAATCCATATCATATTTTTTCACCCCTAATTAAGTTTTTGTAATTCATTAGCCCATGTACTTCCTCCCGTATGGCTAAAAACGCCCGCAATAACGCTCGACAAACCCGCATAAAATCTGGGTTTTTACTGCGTGGTATGTAGTGTCTTTTCGATACCCAATATTTTTAAAAAAAAGACACTAACGTTGGATTTAAAAAACCACCAACTTAGTAACCATTAATTGTATATTAGGGCGTTGCGAACAAGGATTTTTAAACTCAATAACTGCGTCAAATAAGCGTTGATTTTTCCAGTTATTAATTGGTTTTATAACCAGTTTTTTCGTTCGGTTTTTTAACTTCGTTGCGATTAATTGGTGGCTCTCTGGCCTAAATATCTGCCTTGCCGGAATTTCTTTCACATACTCGATCATTACCCACAAAGATTGAATAAGCTGGTCGTCATTTTTCACGTAGCTTATAAGCGCACAGTTTTCGTAAATGAGATTTTGTGAAATAAACATATATGATGCGGCTTTCGCATAATTGTAGCCACAGACAACATTATAGTCAACATCAAAATGGAAATAAATATTTAACCGTTAAACAAGGAGGAGTAACGTATATTACAAGAACTTTTAGACGCAATGATGGATAGGGTAAGTTTAAAATTGAGAATATAAGAGAATGAGTGACTTTGACCTTAAAGTGCCAAACCACAATATATTGTGGTTTGGCACTTTAAATTTTTTGGTCAAAAAAATAGCTAAATTGAAAAAACTGCGGGATTTGAGGGTTGATTTTTTTGAAAATGCTGCATACCCGGAAGTGAATTAGCTAAAATTGAAATTTTGTATAACTCAGGTAATAGAGCTATTACTTTATATTACTGATGTCCTCAAGTACAGTTTATATTTTTATCAGAATTTCGGTTTCTTAACTTGCATTAAATTTCCCACTCTCAATGTCAATTTTAATAATGTTTTGTTTGATGCGAAAGTTCTATGATTAACATATTCAACATTTTTTGTTTATGACATACTATTGGCGTTTATCTTTTAGATAAATATACTTATATTACTTTAATACGTTTAGCAATAAGACAAATCCAGTATTTATGCGGCTTTGCGGGATTTAAATAAGAGGTTTTGATTGTCTAAATAAGAGGTTTTGATTGTCTAAATAAGAGGTTTTGATTGTCTAAATAAGAGGTTTTGATTGTCTAAAGTTTTTTTCAACAGCATATTTCAACAGGATTTCAACAGCATTTAAACAAGTTTTAAACAGATTTTCAACAGTGAAAAATAAGAGCTATTGACAAATACTCTTATTTTTTTATATACTGTTAAAGAGGTAGAAATAATATGAAAAATGACAGTTTATGTCCAATGATCTACAGTAAAGAGCATTATACTGTTATGGCAAATGATATTATAAAAGGCAAACAGGAAATGACATTGCAGGAAGCTCGTATAATCCGACTGCTGGTGACGCAAATTGCAAAACAAGACAAAGAAATAAAAACTTACGTGTGCAAAATTACAGACCTTGCAAAATTTTTAAACATATCTCCCCAAAATATGTATCGAGATATAAGAAATATTTGTGATGGCTTGATGCAAAGTATCGTGCGCATCGGGACAGGAAATCCAAAAGATCCATGGAAAATATATCAGTGGATGCAGCGGGCTGAATATGACGGCAACGGTAATCTAACTTTAGAATTATCTGAACAGCTGAAACCTTATATCACTGAGCTGAACAAATGGTTCACCCAATATCAACTGGGTAACATACTCGCCATGCAGTCTTATTATTCAATAAGACTATATGAACTATTAAAATGTCAAGATGGCGTCACGAGAACAGAAAAGGAATACCATGATTTCAGTATAGAAAGCTTGAGAGTATATTTTTGTTGTGAAAAAAAATATACTCAAAACAGAGATTTTATAAATAATGTCATCAATGTCGCAGTAAAAGAAATTAATAACATGTCTGATATTTGGCTTGAGGTCGAAAAAATTAAATTAGGTAAAGCCATTAATATTTTACGTTTTTTTGTTCATAACAGTTGCAGTCAGAGTGAATCACCAACCGCCTAAAGAGGATGTTGGTGGTTCACTCTCGTTTAACCTAACACGGCAATAATTATCTCACATCCATAGGTCTATGAAGTATGTCACTTCCTAATAATAAACCCTTATTAATTCTTATAAATAAAAACATAAAAATTCTTTTACTCCTTTATTCAAAAGAATTATCGATAGGATTATTGTTATATTATAAAGTTCCTTTATTCCTTTGAGTATTAATTCATTAATTCCTAAACATAAAAATTCTTTTACTCCTTTATTCATAAGAATTATCAATAGGATTATTGTTATATTATAAAGTTCCTTTATTCCTTTGAGTATTAATTCATTAATTCCTAAACATAAAAATTCTTTTACTCCTTTATTCAAAAGAATTATAGATAGGATTATTGTTATATTATAGAGTTCCTTTATTCCTTTCAATATTAATTCATTAATTCCTAAATATAAAACTTGATTTATTGTTTAATTCTTAAGTATAAATATTTCTTTAAGTATTAATTCTTATAAATAAAAACATAAAAATTCTTTTACTCCTTTATTCAAAAGAATTATCGATAGGATTATTGTTATATTATAAAGTTCCTTTATTCCTTTGAATATTAATTCATTAATTCCTAAATATAAAACTTGATTTATTGTTTAATTCCTAAATATAAAACTTGATTTATTGTTTAATTCTTAAATATAAATATTCCTTTGAATATTAATTCTTATAAATAAAAACATAAAAATTCTTTTACTCCTTTATTATTTCACTATTTATTATTTATATTCTTAACTATATATCAAATTTAGTGGTCACGGGTATATCTCCACATTACTTATCAGCGACCAATAAAACTAAGTCCGTCGTTTTTAACCAATTACTGAACTATCGGTAGCCAATAATTTGAGCGTTTGAATTTTACATTTAATAAACAAAAATCAATAAAGCCTTATGAAGTCAATTTGATTTTATAAGGCTTTAATTTATATTTTTATTCATTTCAATTTTTTAAATCTCTATAATAGTGACTATTGCACTTTATAGTTAAATTATTTATTTTATATTGGTTTTTGCATACTTGCTGAGAACATACTCCATACCCTCTTCAATCAAATCATTCGCGTTCCTTTTGAGCTCTATAGCCAAAATTTTTACTTTTGTATAAAGCTCTTCATCAATAGTTGTGTTGATATTTTTTCTGATCATAAAATCGCTTGACTAACGTGTTTATCACATGGTAGCCAAGTTTAATCACCCCTCCTGCTTATTGCGTATAATAAGAAATTCCAGTTTAATAATTTAGTACATATCAAAAATATGGTAAATTTGGTTGCCTAAAAGCCAAAATTTATGTAAAACAGCTGAAAAAAATACTTTAAACGCTTACTTTTATATTATTTTCAACAATAAAACTTAAAAAAATCACTATATTTTATATTATCTTCAAGAGCTTATATCCTCCAAATTCAGCTTTATACTATAGATTTTAAGCTAAAAATACAGAATACACATAACAAATTTAGTCATTCCTTTAATTTTGCTGATATTTATAATAAAAATTATAACACATTGTTGACAATGATACAATGCTTTGTTACAATATATATATGCATAGTTTTCCAAAGGAGCATGAGTCATTAGTTAGCACCAACACCACCAATGAAATATAGTCCAGTGGGCTTGCCGTTTATACGATTGTCATAAATATAAAGGCAAACTCCGCAGTTTTTTGGTGTTATGTAAGCAAAATTTTTTATTAAAGAGGTGTACATACGAGACTTTTGTTCATAAAAAAAATTTTTACAGCTAACAGCTATAAAAACAAAATTTTAAAAAGGAGAAATCGGTAATGAATAAAAAAATTCTAAGCGTCGTGGTTGCAGCGCTGACAACAATCAGCATGATTGCACCAACTACTGCGTTTGCTGCTACGACAGCAGACCAAACAGCGACAACTTCCATGGGGGTTTCTTATTCAGCCCATGTTCAGCACATCGGCTGGCAGTCTGCGGTAACAAACGGCGCAGAAGCAGGAACTGACGGCAAATCATTGAGAATGGAAGCTCTCAAAATCAATCTTACAAATGCTCCGGCTGGCGCATCAATCAGCTATCAGGCTCATGTTCAGAGCATCGGCTGGCAGTCTGTTGTATCAAATGGTGCAGAAGCAGGAACTGACGGCAGATCATTAAGAATGGAAGCCATCAAAATGACTCTTACAGGCGCACCTGGATATGAGCTTGAGTACAGAGCCCATGTTCAGAGTATCGGCTGGCAGAGCTGGCAGGTAGTTGCAAACGGTACAGACATCTCAGCTGCTCCGATTGCAGGAACTACCGGTAAATCACTGAGAATGGAAGCCATTGAAATTCAGGTTGTCCCTCTTGTAGCATCAATAAGTGCTGTTAACAGCTCAGTTGCTGTTGGTGGAACAACTGGCTTCACCTTTAAAGACAGCACAGGCGCTGCAGTTACTCCTTCAAATGTAACTTACAGTGTTACAAGCTCCAATGCTTCAACCGCATTCTTCAACAACGGGGTGTTCACCGCTACAGCTGCTGGCACCTATACTGTTGCAGCTAATGTTGGCGGTACAACAGTTTCAACAAATGTTAATGTTTATGGTGTTGCTGCCGCAGTTAAACTATCAGCAGCAAGCTCAAGCATTATTGCAAACGGTTCTTCAACCGATGTAATCACTGCAACAGTTGTTGACGCTAACGGTAATACTGTTGCAAATTATAACGGTAATGTTAATGTTTATGTTTCAGCAGATACGTATTCAAATTTCGGCATTAGTGATGACGTTGCTCAAACAAGTGGTACAGCTACAATCACAAACGGTGTAGGAACAATTACAATGAATTCTACTTCTGATGCTGGATCATTTACCGTCTATACCTCGGGTTTGAACTCAACAACATCAGCAGTTTCCACTAACATCACTTATGGCACACTTAGCTTATCGACAACAGCTCCGGGTGCTTCTGCCCTTAGCCTGTCTGCTGCAGAGCCAGACGTCAGCACAAACAATGCTAATGTTGGTGATGTAATCACTGCAACTGTAAATGATGCATCTGGCGTAGAGTATACAACCGGTTACTACTATGTAACATTTACAGTTACCGGTCCGGCTTCTTTCACCGCAAATACCACAGCTGCTACAGCTACAACAAGCACCTCAGTTTATACATCAGGCGGAACAGCTGCTGTTACAGTTTACCCAATCGTAGGTGAAAACGGTACAGTAACTATTACTGCAACTGCTTCAGGTGTGACAGCTGCAACAACAACAATTCAGGCAGTTCAGACAACCACACCTTCAAGGATTACTCTTACTTCAAAAACAGGCACATTGACTTCTGCATTTTCAACATATGCTGTTGGCACACCTTACACAGAATACACCGCGACACTCGTCGACAGTAACGGCAACGCTGTTTTGCCAACAGAATCCGATAATTTAAAGATTTCTGACAATGTGGTATCTTTAAATGATGGTGGTACTTTGAATTATTATACTTCAAATAGTGGTACACCTGACTTACGGTATACATCCACATCAAATACTTACTTCAATTACAATTTGGACTCAACACCAACATCCACATACTCATTCTATGTATTCAATACAGCAGTAGGCAGTGTAGCGCCAACAATCACTGTATATGATCCCTCTACAGTTACATCAGCTACAGCTGGTTATAACTACTCGACAACAAGTGCCACTGAAGTTGCTTTTGTAAATGCATATTCAGATAGTAGTACAGTTTACACTGGTAGTGCTGCTCCAAATACTACAGTAACATACACTGCACAGCTTGAAGACGCTTCAGGCAATGCTCTTAATGTTGCTGGTCAGCAAGTAGAGTTCTACTTGGGACTTGGTGCTAATGATGAGACCAATCCTGATGTCACTATTAACGGTTACACAGGTGTAACTCCGTACTATGCAACAACTGATGCAAATGGTAAGGCAAGTGTCACAGTTGCTTACGGATCAGCTTGGGGTACAGATGCAGGTTATGGAACAACAATAGCTCTGTCATCTAAGATTCCTTCAAATAGCACAACATCTGTTCTCACAGTCAGTTATCAAGCTGCAGGAAGCTATGCTTATAGTGTAGGTCTTTCCTCAACTCTCGCTAATTCTGGCTATACCGCAATTACATGGCCAACATCTGTAGACGCTTCTACTTCAGCTATCGATGCTTCTGCACTTGGTCTATCAGGTACAGTTTACGTTCAGGCGCTTAATTATTTCAGTGGACCGTTAACTTCTGACGAAATTAACATTTCGTCTTCCAACAGTTCAGTGCTTGATGTTGCTGCAATCCCTGATACAACTAGTACAAATACATCTAATAGCGCTTTGAGCGCATGGGGTATTGTCCCGAAGTCAGCCGGTACAGCAACTCTTACTTTCAAGGATGTTACCAATCCAGCAACCCCGGTTCTGACTGAGACTCTTACAGTTAACGCATCAACTCAGCCGACACTTATTAAGGCTCTCAATCCTGATGGGACATATGACACTAACTACAGCTTCACAACTTCGAATGTAACAAATGGCGTTTCTCAGGCATTTACACTTCAACTCACAGATGACGGTGGAAATCTTGTTCCTGCTAACGCACCAGTTACCTTAACACTTGCAGAGGTTGAGGCACTTTGCGGTATCGTCCCTACAAATACTGTGACAGGTATGCGTACTGCAGCAGGCGGTTCAGATTCCTCGACAATTACAATTCCGGCTGGTCAGGCTACATTCAATGTATACCTTGACGGCATCACAACCGGCACTGCTACAAATGCTTATACAACAACTGCTCTTAGTACAATTAATGATCTTGCAAGTGAAACAGTTTCGGGAACTACAATAACGCTGACATTTAACAATCCATTAATAAGTAAAATCGCAACTGATTTGAACGATGCTTTTAACGTGACTATTGCTACAGGCTCAGACGCTACTGCATCAGACGCAGTAACAAATGTTGCGGTTAACGGCGACACAGTTACCTTGACAGTTACAAATTCAATCAAGACAGGTACTTCAACTACAGTTGCCTTTACTCCTTCTACTTTAGCATCAATTGAAACAATATACGGTGCCAGTATACCTAAATCGTATTCTGCAGTTAATGCTAAGTAATTTCACTTAAACTTAAATTCATGATTCTAAAAAAAGAACCGCCAAACGGCGGTTCTTTTTTATTTACCTCACTTTTAATAACTGTTTGCGTTACAACCTGTCATATGTGCCCTGCTTTAGACCTCAGCGCGTTTAAATCGACAAGCGTATAAAATAACGCGAATGAATTAAAATCCCGTCCTGGGCTAAATTTAAGGCATACAGGAGCATTAAAAGATTTGGCTGATAAATTCTTTTACTTATACAAAATTTAAAAGCGGCGGGCTTTCTAAATCGGAAGCCCGCCGCTTTATTGAGTGTTAAAATGCAGTCTGCTAACCTTTATCTTTTTCGTAAAGAGCACATATTGCTTTATCCACGATTTCGTTGTAAGTTATATCCGGTTCGGGATAAACGAAGACCTTTAATTCCTGAAGTTTTTTTATGGTAGAATTCTTTAGAACATAACTTCTTTTACTGTTTCCCTCTTTTACATTTTGGTTGTTTTGCCCCTTATATTCCTGTATACTTTCACTCTTAAGTGGCGTTGCATCATTTTTAGATTTGCTGCCTGTTTCCTCAATACTTGCCAATAAACCCTTGCTGCCATTTGAATTGACCGAGCTGTTTACATTATTTCTTGACATAGTTTATCACCTCATTAGCTAAATATAAGTAATCCTCATAACCATTACAATTGCGGTTATATGTAGTTATTGGCTGCTGGTTGTCCTGAGCATATTCAAGCTCTGAATTTACCCGAATCGGATTTTTAAAAACCTTATCTTTAAAAATGCTGAGGTTTTCCAGGTCAGTTCTTATCTCTTTGTGCTTTGCAATTCGCTGATCAAACTTCGTGACCAGCACACCCATTATTTCGAGCTCAGGGCGAAGATTATCTTTGATTAGGTTATAAGTACGCAGGAGCTGTTTTATGCCCTTAACGCTGAAATATGAAGGGTATACGGGTATTATAATATAATCGCTTGCCGCCAATGAATTTATACTAAGCAATCCCAAAGAAGGGGGACAGTCGATTAAAATAAAATCATAGTCGTTTTTTATAGTCGACAGTATTTTGAACAATATCATTTCGCGGCTTACAATGCTGCTTAACGTTTGTTCAGCTTCAGCTAAATTGATATCACTGGGAAGAACATCGACCTTAAAAGAAGTTTGCAGTATATATTTTTTTACATTTTCACTCTTTAATTCTTTCTTGTTCTGAAGAGTATTATACTCATGCATTAAATCATAAACCGAGTATCTCAAATTTTCATCGTCGATGCCTAAAGCATTCGTGCTGTTAGCCTGCGGATCAAAGTCAACAATAAGTACCTTTTTACCCAATTCGCCTAAAGCACACGCGAGGTTGGTGGTGGTAGTGGTTTTGGCTACACCTCCTTTTTGATTAAAAACTGAAATAATCATATGACACACTCCTTTATTTTTTTATTCCAAACTTCAAAACTTCTTTTATTATAATACTCTTATATTATAATATTCTTTTATTCTTTCATCAATCTGTTTCCATGTTTTTTAAAAAATTACGAGTGTGAAATTTATCATGAAGTCTTTGGAAACCATAAAATTAGGTTTTGCTTAATTGCAGAATAGAGCCATGCTGAGAAGTAATGTAAACAGTGACTAAAGTTGAGACCGAAACATACTTTCAATGTTACCGGTTATTTATCCGTTTTCTCAACAGCAAGATATTGTTAATCGTCATCATTTGGTGTCACTGTCGCCAAAAAGATTAATCTTACCCGCCAATTGAAGCTGATTATAATTTAAGTGGACAAAAAAGCGAACAGAAGTAATAGCTCTGCTGGTTTTTATGTATTCTACAGGATTAATCCTCATATCAGATTTTTTATTAATTTCTTTGACTGCTATTTCAATGACTTTTTCTTTAAATTGACTTATACGCTGATATTTTTTTTCACAGCAAAAATATTCTCTTAAATACTCGATAGTAAACTCGTGATAATTCTTTTCTGTTCGAGTAACCCCATCTTGACACTTTATTAATTCATATAAACGAATTGAATAAAAAGACTGCATAGCAAGTATGTTACAAAGCTGATACTGGGTAAACCATTTATCAAGTTCAACAACATAAGGTTTTATCTGATTTGACAGCATTAAAGTTAAATTTCCTTTGCCATCATACTTGGCAAGTTGTATCCACTGGAAAATTTCCCACGGTTCTTTAGGATTACCAGTGCCTACACGAACTTGTAATCCTAGTAAATCGCTACAAAATTTCTGAATGCCTTTATATAGATTCGAACTATCGATGCCTATAAATTTTGCTAAATCCTGTATTCTACAAGTGTAAGTTTTTAAGTCCTTATCTTGTTTTACGACTTGTGTAACAAGCAGCCGAACAATACGTGCTTCCTGTAATGTCATTTCTTGTTTGCCTTTTATAATATCATTTGCCATTACAGTATAATGCTCTTTATTGTACGTTACTGGATATGGTTTGTAGTTATTCATATGTTATCACCTCAACAACATAATAAGGTAAAACCACCTTCTTGTCAATATGTGGTTTTACTGTGTAAAGGTGGTTTTAAACACTGTGCTAAGGTGGTTTTAAACTGTGCTAAGGTGGTTTTAAACTGTGTAAAGGTGGTTTTAAAATCCCACAAACCCTCATAAACACTGGGTTTGACATGTCCCTAAGTATTCTTAAGTATTTTTAAGTATTTTTTTCTGAAAAGACGCTCCCCAAAAATTTAAATGTTTTTATAATTATCAAGTTACTAATGGTACGAATTCAAAGACCTCATCAAAAATGTAATGTCGATTAGTAAGGCTTGCATGCTGATATTAATTTTTTTGCTATGTCCACAACTGTTTTCATTCGTCCGAACCGTCACATTCATAGCGACAAAGAAGCTTGTCCAAAAATAGCAATTGTTCTTCATCCGAGAGATCTGAAGAAAATTCGCCATTCTCTACACGCTCCGCCAGTTTCGGAATGTTTTTCTTGTGTATCGTGAAAAATACATGTTCAACCTTGTTGTGTTGCCCACGCTTTTCGTGAATACTTACATCAAGGTCGGTAAATTCGCAAATATCTTCAATAGCAGGCTCAAGGACGTATTTATTAAAATGCGCGTAATTTGGGTATTGGTGACCAATGGCGAGCCTTTTCCGCAAATCGTCTATATCAAAATCCACTAACGGCTTAAATTCAAACGATTTAAGTATTTCATAAAGTCGTTCAGAATACTGCGATTTAAACTTAATCAAAAAATAAAATTCTGTTTCGGTAAATGGTTTTCCATCAAAAAATGGCTGTAATGCTTTGTTAGGGGTAATAGTTACAGTGCCTTGTTTTGCATGATATTCGACACTTGTCAGCCATGTGCATTGAAGTAAATGCGCACCATCGTTGTCTTTGTAAGAGACCTCAACCACCTTTGAAAGCAGAGTTTTTGAAAGATTACGAACTTCACTGTACGAGGATTGTCCCTTTAATCCGCATATTTCAATAAATTCAGCGATTGAAATAGTCTGCGGTTCAAAAGGGGTCCCGTTCTGCTGTCCCATAAGCAGGGTTATGTAAATTATACGGTATTCAACGAGAGTTAAACCATAACGAGCAGTACGGAAAAAATCAGTTTTTGCCCTAATTACACCCTTCTTTTGCTGTGCAATCTTTTTGATTTTTGAATTTTTTGAAATCATTTCCATCACCTCGATAAAATTATATCAAAGCAGTTGTAAAATGTCAATATATTTCCTTACAACACTTTACAACTAGACACCAAATCTCTTACAACAGAAAATAAAATCTACAATAAAAACGCGCGCGCGTCTTACTCCGTTCCCTATTCGTATTCCCTATTCATTTGCCTTATAGAGAAAAGTAAGCAAAAAGAGAAAAAAACAAACTTTCAACAAGGTATTAGCCACGAGCGAAGAAGGAAATTACGAACACAGGGGACGATGTTCCACGAAATCCCTGCACTCGCCGTGTGTCAGAATAACAGGCTTGCCCTCTGCTTAAGAGTGTGGGGTCCGCCATATGATGTTGTAAAGTGGTTTTCTCGGCATAAAACCACTTTACAAGGCAAACTTTGATAAAACATTTATAATGGCTTGTACGCCCTCTAAAATCCTCTACAATCGATTTTTACGCTAAAATAGTAATATTATAGTGCAAAACAAAAAATCGGCTTATAAGGGCAAATTTTAGGCATACAAGAAATATAAGGACAACCGGCTCAAAAAATCCAAAAATTGTGATAAAATAATAGCAAAACGAGATGAAACAATGACCGATAGAAAATTACTTGTAGCAATTCACTTACTGGCAAAGCCACGATAAGAAAACACTCAAACAGCTTTGATGGTATCGGCAAGCCAAAACAGCTAAAGAATAATTTGAGCGGTTGGTGGAGCAGGCGAATTGACGAAACCAATAAAATTTTCTAAGATCAGAACTTGTTTCAAAAACAGGGTGAATGCTTGATAAATTCTTGCAAAAAAATTTTTTAATCAAGAATTTTAAACAAGCATTTTTCTCAATTTTTTTAATTTAAATATTAATCATGTTAAGCGCTTCATCGATATTTACCGTGTAAACTTTCGCGCTTTCGCCAATGAATCCGGATACAAGCTCAAACTGCCAGTCGAAGCATATGACAGTAGCTTTTTCATACGGGATTTTATACGAAACCAAAGAAGATTTAAAATCCACAAGACTTTTTAAGTCGCTATCGAAAAACGTCAATGTATATTCACCTGTCGCCCTGTTATAACCGTCATACCCAAAATGTGCCGTTGATGAGTCAGCAATCTCATTATCTTCCAAGGTTCTCTTAATGAGCTTTTTACGAAAGTCGGATATTGAAAGCAGCTTCAGCATTTTTACACCCGCTTCGTTCTCAAGGATAAAGTGAGTGGCTTTATAATCGTTATTGGTGTTAAGATAACTTAAGACGTTGCCTTTTTTGTCACGATAATATTTTTTGTTTTTATCTGTCTTAATCTCATAAGATAATTCAGCTAACCTTATGCCGGTTTCAAGTTTTTTTGCCATTACTATCCTGTCGGTTATTCTTTGATTAACTGGCATCTCATGTTGAAGCGCCGTTGAATGTAACACACAACACATCAAAAACTGTGATTTCATCTCAGCCGATGTGTCCCACTCGCACAGTCGTTTCCCCAAGTTAAACACGCCATACGTCTTTTTCTCACAGACGTACATACCTATAATTCGAGTGAATGAAGTTTTATAAATACCCTCAACATCAGCGCGTTTAAATTCCTTTGAGGTGTAGAAATATGGTTTATTGCTGGTAATAGTTTGTGGGTTTAGTTTGCGGGGGGTTGCAGAGATACCAGAATCTCGGTGAAATTCAATGAGCTTTGGCTTTTCCCAGATTGCTGCGTGCACTCCAGCAAGTATCATAATCTGCATTACCGCCGCTATTCTTAGATTGCGGCTTTTATGTCTGCTGTCTGTTGATGCTTTTGTTCCGTCCCCAGATTGACCTGTCATAAGCATGTACTGTTCTT
>Ga0326728_10003219_pt1 | contig 51522 bp, 59 predicted proteins | sample MB3enrmetagenome_FD_207602 | JGI IMG/M metagenome (GOLD analysis project Ga0326728, IMG submission 207602) | Lab enriched peat soil microbial communities from McLean, Ithaca, NY, United States - MB31MN | ecosystem: Environmental > Terrestrial > Soil > Wetlands > Peat | place: USA: New York... | reverse complement strand
GGTCTTCTGGATGTTCCCGGCCATGCCGAACACGAACGCAGCGATGACCGCTGCGAGGATCACGGTGATGGCGACCATCAGGATGACGCCGATAACCGGTGATACTGCTTCTTCATTTTTTCTGGTAAATGCCATACAAAACACTCCAATAAACATATCCGCTGCCGGATATGACACTGTATGAACTGATTATTTCCCTTTACCCTATATAAATTTTATTATTTGAAACGCGATAAAACAAGCCCCATTACCGGGAAATTATGGAAGCACCTGTGGGGTATTGGACTCGATGTCGGCAGAGAGATCTTGGAAATTGACGGCAGTTCAAATTGCATAAGCAGTGAAGATTGGACTCCCAAGGTCAATAAAAGCGGCCGACAGTTTAAGACCACGCGGGTGAGGTCAGTGGAAAACCCAACCAGAAATCCATAAAAATTCCTTCGACATTGGATAACAGAACGCCCCAGCAGTAGTTGACCTTTTTTGTTCAAGGCCTTACATCGTAACCATATACTCCGGCCCCCTACACCTCCCTCCATCGCGCCTTGGTCTTGGCCAGTACGAACAGGGCAACCGTGACGGCGACCAGAACGGTCCAGTCGATGATGACCGTGGTTAAAGAAAGGGACAGGTACCCGCCAATCCCCTGGACCAGCTCAGCCGCATAGGTGGTAGGGGAGAGGTAGGCCAGATAGCGGAAGGGAAGGGGAATGTAGGTGATAGGATAGTACACGGGCGGGATGGTGGAGAAAACCGTCGAGATCAGCCGCGTGAAGGCGAAGCTCTGCACGATGTCGCTGGAGAAGGTGGAGAGCGTGTAGCCGATGGAGATCGAAGAGATAAAAACCAGAAGCAGTACCGCCACGAATTCGAGGACCTCCACCGGGGTGAAGGACAGCCCGAAGGAGGCCAGGATGGTGAGCACGATAAGGGCGGGGATGGCGTAGACGATCTCAGAGAGGGAGAGCCCAATCATGTAGGTGAGCCAGCCGGTAGGGGAACTCACGATCATATCCTGGAGCTTAAAATCGTTTTTTAAGTGGGAAAGATCAGAGGACATGCCCATCCCGGCGGAGAACATTGCCATGATGAACCCACCCTCGATGCCCACCCCGAAAAGGCTGCCGCGGCTGACGAACACGATCACCAGCAGGATGGAGAGGGGCGAGACTACCGTGTTCAGGAGTACGACGGGGTAGTTCTGCATCTCGTACACGGAGTTCACGAGGATCCCGGCGAAAACCTGACTGAACAGGCTCCGCTTCCGCGTCAGGTTCTTATCTGCCAGTGGTGTCGCCCCCGTGGTGCACGTAGAAGAAGATGTCCTCCAACCCTACCGGGTTAATGGTGAACTTAATCCCCTCCCGGGACAGGTGCTGAGCGATGCGGAAGGCCTCATCCTCCGTCGTCAGGATCACCGGGAGATCGTGCCGTCCCTTCACCATCTCCCCCTCCGTAAGGGTAAGAGGCAGTGTCAGTAGGGAGAGCAGCTGCACACTGTAGTTGTACCGCAACCGTTTCCTCAGTTCGTCCAGCGTACCAAGGGCGATCAGCTTACCCTCGTCCAGTACACCGATCGTATCCGCCAGCTGTTCTGCCTCCTCCATGTAATGGGTAGTCAGTACTACGAAGCGGTCCTTGCGGATCTCCTCGAGCACCTCCCAGAACTCACGCCGGGCAATGGGGTCGAGCCCGGTGGTGGGTTCATCCAGAAAGATTACCTCCGCTTCCGTGGAGAGGATCATGGCCATCAGCACCTTTCGCTTCATACCTCCGGAAAGCGTGCGATTAAGGGTTCGCGCCTTCCTGCCGAACTTAAGTCTGTCCAGCACCTCGCAAGCTTTTTGCTTCGCTTCGGCATAGCCCAGCCCCCGCCAGAGGAGATAGGAAAGCACCGACTGCAGGGGAGTCATCCAGGGGATGGGCCGGGCCTCCTGGGGCACGATGGCGATCCGCTCCCGGATCTGATCCGGTTCCGACATCACGTCGATCCCGTTGAGTGTGGCGGTTCCGGCGGTAGCCTCGAGGTTGGTGGCCAGGATACGGACGAGCGTGGTCTTTCCCGAACCATTCCGCCCGATGAGTACGAATACTCCCCGGGTGGGAAGGGTGAAGCTGACGGAGTCCAGGGCCGGGACGGGATTCCCCGCATAGATCTTGGTCAGCCCTTCACATACCAGGGACAATGTGTCTGCAGGGATGCTCCATCCTCCTTACTCCTGTTGTCCCTCCCCATGCGTCATCGGAAAGGAGAATATATTCATTCTGGAACTGATTTTCGGCATCATTGGCTTTATAGATACTCTTTGCACCGATATCCGATAAAGCGAAGAACCTCAGCCATGCCCCATTTTAGCTCGTCAGTTTCCTTGAGGTTCTGATCCCTCACTTATTGGAAAGCAAATTAATCCCTACAATGTTGATGATGGATTTTTTTTATCGCATTAAATGGAGTCGAGTTTAAACGACCCGAATCTGCCAACAACGTCAACAATATCTTCGATCGTCGAAAAATCATCCATCCTAGAGTTTAAACCAGAGAAATCAGTGAAAAAAGGTAAAATAACCTCCAAAACAGAAATCAGACGAAGCCCCAGCCGTGATTTGAACACGGGACCTGCTGATTACAAGTCAGCCGCTCTGCCAGCTAAGCCACTGAGGCGCCATATACAATAGACCGCGAGGGGTAAAAAATGTGGTGCTGGTCAGTTGATTTTCCGTCTGCCGAAAATTTCCCGGGAAACAAGGATAATCTTTGGACGCCGACCGCTCAAACGACGTGAACATCGACATTACCGTACAATTCCAAATGCATTATACGCACCGGGATGAGTAATGTACCAGCGAATGGCTCAGCTGACCGTAGACATCGGGGGAAGGGCGGGCGTGGACTGCCGGGGGTTCTGCGAATACTGCTACTTCAAACACGTGAAGACTGCCCGGGCGTTCGGTTGCCGGTACTGCCTGCCGTTCAAAAAAGGCTGCGACTACTGCACAAAGGGGGTCCGGGAAGAATATACCGGGTTCAAGGACCTGCGGACCATCGCACAGGAAACGCTTGCCACCCTCCAGATAAAGACCGGCGACCTTGACCGGATCACCATCAGCGGCGGCGGCGACCCCAGCTGCTACCCGAAGTTTACGGATCTCATAGAACTCCTCGGCGCAACCGAGGCCCCGCTCCATATCGGGTACACCAGCGGTAAGGGCTGGGACGACGAGAAAATCGCCGACCTCCTCATTAATAATGGTCTTGCCGAGTGCTCGTTTACCGTCTTTGCCGCAGACCCTGCCCTGCGGAAACGCTGGATGCACGACCCAACCCCGGACGCCTCGCTTGCGATCCTCGAGCGGCTCTGCAGCGCCGCCGACGTCTATGCCGCTGCGGTGGTGCTGCCCGGGGTAAACGATGGCGAGGTGCTTGAACGCACCTGCGCATGGCTCGAAGAGCGCGGGGCCAAAGGACTCATCCTCATGCGGTTTGCCAATGCAACGGAGCAGGGGCTTATTCTCGAAAACGCACCGGTCCTCAAAGACCAGACAGTGCAGTCCGTAGAATCATTCCGGGACATGGTCAGCGATCTCAACAATAAATTCAAAATGAAGATCTCCGGTACACCGCTCTGGGACCCGGAGATCGGATCGCCTTTCGCGATCCTGCACGAACCGGCGTTCCTGAAAAAACTTCCCCGGGTACGGCGCCGGGCCTCGGTTATCACCGGTTCCGTAGCTGCACCCTTCATCAGCGAGATTTTGTCGGCACGCGGGGCGACTGCCCCCGTGATCCCGGTGCGAAAGGAAATCGCCTGCCTGATCACGGAAGACGATCTTAAGGAGATCGACTGCTCTCTCCTCGAACCAGCGGTCATCATCCCGGGCCGGGCCTTCGTCCATGATGCAGAGGCTAAAAAGATAATGAGCCGGGACGGGACAGACCGTGAGGTGATCCGGGGGCCGGACCAGCTCACTGCTGATGCCGAAACGAGCATGGGTATGAACCGGCATGACGTGCTCGCGCTGGAGATGGATGGCTTTTCCGAGCTCATCCGGCTGATCAATATTCACGGGAAATAGGCCGGCTCCTCCCTGCCAGGACAGATCCCGGATTCGACCAGGCCGTGCAGATAAAGCCGGGCGATAATAGGATCACTCTCAAAGATTATAAAAAACGTGAAACCCGGGTGAGAGGCAAAGCCTTACCGGGCAAAAAGTGAGGCAGATCAGCCCAGCGCTGCCGTGATGCCGACAATACCGGACTGAATGATCAGGGCAACCGCAATGATGACGCCGGCCATCTCGAGTGCAACCGCAATGTTGCCTTTTTTGAGTTCCTCGAATTGGTGGATGCCGGTGGCGAGCTTGTCAAGGATGGTCAGGGCGAGGTAGATGGCCACGATGGCAAGGACGACACCCAGCACCAGCTGGATGATCGCAATGCCGATTATCGTCAGCCCGTCTACGGACATCAGCCCGGCTGCCGATGCCTTGGAAACGCCGACCGCAATACCGGTGATACCGGACTGGATAACCACGGCAATAGCGACAAAGATTGCGGCAACGACAATGCCGAATGCGACATTCCCTTTTGCAAGTTCCTGCTGCTCGTCTACATCCCCGGTGATCCTGCCAAAGACAGAGAATCCGATATAGAGTGCCACCGCCGCGAGGATGACCGCGACGATCAACTGGATAATTCCGACAACTGCAGTCAAAAGAATCATCTGGGTACCACTTCCGATCATTCTTGTGCGCTCACGGGGTACATAAATATATCCCTGGCCGGAGGGAAAGAATCCGCGGGATCCGAGACAAAATGGCATTCCGGGGATAGATCGTCATTAAAAAGTATTAGGAACCTGACAGAATACAAGCCTGCCCGAAAAAAATGTCAGATCGTGCAAAATATCCGATGAACCAGCTGTTATTCGATCTGATCAAATGAGGGGGAATGGGGTACCCGGCACAAAAACAAAGGAAAAACCGTACGTGAGGATGTCGTCTCCCGGAAAAAAGACGACAGGAAATGCTGCGGGTGGGTTACGATCCCACGATCTCCAGATGTCCCAAAGTTCACACGCACGGAAAAGCGGGCGTGTATCAAACCCTATGAGTCTGGCGCCCTAACCAGCTAGGCCACCGCAGCACAAAAGTGCATAATTACAACACCGTAAAAACTCTTAAAGGTTCTGATACGGAAGATGCGCACGTATCAGCCTTTTTTCTGCTGGAGGTACACGTTCACCGCGGCCGTGATCGCAGCCACCTTGTTTCCTTGAGAGAACGAACCGGCCAACGTCTGCATCCGTGCCTCCTCGTCGGTCTTGTACCGTTCGAGCGTCTTTATGATATGTTCCTCCTGCAGGAAGTGGGTATGGGTGTTGCCCTCGATGAACTGCTGGTTGTTCATAATGGCGTAATGGAGCGGGAGTGTGGTTTTGATCCCGAGGATAATATACTCCGAGATCGCACGGCGCATCCTCATGATAACCTCGGGGCGGGTGCTGTCCCACGCACAGAGCTTCGCGATCATTGAATCATAGTTGGGTGGGATCATGTACCCCATGTGGATACCACTGTCCACCCGGATGCCGGGGCCGCCCGGAGACCGGTACCGGAGGATCTTGCCCGGGTCTGCGGCAAAGTTGTTGAGCGGGTCTTCAGCGTTGATCCGGCACTCGATCGCGTGGCCCCGGATCGAGATGTCCTCCTGGTCAAAGGGCAGGGACTCCCCGGCGGCCACAGCGATCTGCTGCTTGACGAGATCGATGCCGGTGATAAACTCGGTAATGGTATGCTCGACCTGCAGCCGGGTGTTCATCTCCATGAAGTAAAAGTTCCCGTTGCTGTACAGGAACTCGACCGAGCCGGCGTTCGTGTAGTCTGATACGTCCGCCACCTTAAGCGCTGCAGCAGACATGCGCGCCCGGAGTTCATCAGTCATGATCGCCGAGGGTGCCTCCTCGATCAGCTTCTGGTGCCGGCGCTGGATTGAGCACTCGCGGTCAAAGAGATGGACCGCATGCCTGTGTTCGTCTGCGAGAACCTGGAACTCGATATGCCGGGGCTTGACAAGGTATTTCTCTATAAAGACGGTCGGGTCGCCAAATGCGGACTGGGCGATCCGCATGCTCCCGGTGATCGCCTCTTCAAGCGCAGCTTCATCATTGACGATCTGCATCCCGATGCCGCCCCCGCCCGCGCTCGCCTTGACGATCACCGGGTAGCCGATCTCTGCTGCCACGTTTTTTGCCGTATCGATGTCACGGATGCCGTCATCGGTCCCCGGCAACACCGGCACGCCGGCCTTTTTCATCATCTGCTTGCTCCCTATCTTGGAGCCCATAGCCTGGATTGTCTTTGACTTTGGGCCGATGAAGGTCACGCCTTCATCCGCGCAGAGCTTTGCAAACCGGTAGTTCTCCGCAAGAAAACCATAGCCCGGGTGGATCGCCTCGGCACCGCTCTTTTTGGCGATATCGACGATCCGGTCCATGTTGAGGTAGCTCTTGGACGGGTGCGCCTCGCCGACCGGAAAGGCCTCGTCGGCATATTTTACGTGGAGGGCGTTCTTGTCCACCGAGGAGTAGATCGCTACCGTATCGATATCGAGTTCCCGGCAGGCACGCATGACCCGGATCGCGATCTCGCCCCGGTTAGCGATCAGGATCTTCTCAAAAAATTTCATTGCACCACCAGCAGGACATCGCCATTCTGGACGACATCGCCGGTATCAACAAAAATCTCGGTGACCTTGCCGTCCACCGGGCTGTGGATGGGGTTCTCCATCTTCATCGCCTCAAGGACGATGAGGGTGTCACCTTTCTTCACGGTCGCTCCCCGGTTGACCATGACCTGGAGTACCATGCCCTGCATGTTGCTCCGGATTCCGCCGGCAATCTCGCCCCGTGGCGCTTTCTGGGGCGTAGCCTGCGTCACCTGGACCTGATTCCCGCCGACCGATACGATGCGCACGGAGAAGACCTCGCCATCCACCTCTACCTCCATCTGATCCGGGATGCCACCGGCAGCGGCCGTCAGCTGGGCTACCGGCTGTTTCCCGGGGATCGGTTCAGGCTGGCGCTCGCCTTTCAAAAACGCCGGGGCGATCGCCGGGTACATAATATATGTAAGGACATCTTCCTCTTTTTTCACGAGACCTGCTTTTTCTGCCTCCGCTTTCATGCGCTCGTAGGAAGGTTCGAGCATATCGGCAGGCCGGCAGTCGATAGGAACCTCGTCGCCGATGATCTGGTGACGGATCTCGGCACTGACCGGCGCCGGCGAGCGGCCGTACAGCCCCCGCACGTAGTCCTTGACTTCTTTTGTTACGTTCGCGTACCGCTGGCCGTTCACGAGAACATTCAGGACCGCCTGCGTCCCCACGATCTGGCTCGTGGGCGTCACAAGCGGCGGGTAGCCAAGGTCTTTTCTCACCCGGGGGATCTCAGCAAACACCTCGTCAAGCCGGTTGAGCGCGTCCTGCTCCATCAGCTGCGAGACGAGGTTGCTGATCATACCGCCGGGCAGCTGGTAGATGAGCACGTTGCTGTCCACGCGCTCGGAGATCGGGTTGAGGAGCCCCGCGTACTTCTCGCGGATCTGCATGCAGGTGTTCCTAACCGTCCTGAGTTTGAGCAGATCGATCCCGGTATCCCGGGGTGTCCCCACAAGAGAGGCCACCACACTTTCAGTCGGGGGCTGAGAGGTACCCATTGCAAACGGCGACATGGCGGTATCGAGGATATCCACACCGGCCTCAATGGCCGCCTGGTAGCTCATGGGTGCAATCCCGCTCGTAGAATGGCTGTGGAGGCAGACCCTGATATCGACCGCCTTTTTGATCCCCCCGATCAGTTCCCGGGCCGCTTCCGGCATGATGAGGCCGGCCATATCTTTGATGCAGATGGAGTCGCAGTCAAGCGCGGCCAGTTCCTTTGCCATCTCGATAAACATCCCGGTGCTGTGGACCGGGCTTGTGGTATAGGAGATGGTGCCCTGAAGGTGCGCCCCGGCCTTTCTCACCTGCTCCATCGAACGCTTCATGTTCCGGATATCGTTGAGCGCATCGAAGACCCGGAAAATGTCCACGCCGTTCTTGTAGGAGACGGCGACAAACCGGTCGACCACATCATCGGAATAGTGGCGGTACCCGACGAGGTTCTGGCCACGGAGCAGCATCTGGATCGGCGTGTGTTTCAGTTCTGCCTTGAGTGCCCGGAGCCGGTCCCAAGGATCATCATTGAGGAACCGTATGCAGGTATCGAATGTGGCCCCGCCCCAGGCCTCGGCCGAAAAAAAACCGCACGCGTCAATCTCGCGTGCAAGAGGGAGCATGTCTTCGGTGCGGAGCCGGGTGGCAATGAGTGACTGGTGGGCGTCACGAAGAGTGGTATCGGTGATGAGAACTTTGCTGGAAACGGCAGCACGCATAGGAAACCTCAGGGGCTCCGGTTGTATAATTAGCCTCTCAAAACTTCACCGGGTAAGTATAAAAAATTCACTAACGGTGAAACCATGCCACGATGAGCGCGGCTGCGGCACAGGCACCAGCCGCGATCTCGAGAGCCTGCGGGGAGAAACGCGTGCAGATCGTTCCTCCTCCACGGTAGCCCCGCATGGCGAGGAGCTCCGCGGCATCATCCGCCCGCCGGAGCGCATCGCAGATGATGACCCGACCGGCAGGCAGGATACTTTTGATCCCCCATACCTGCCCTTTCTGTACCGCCGCGACCCGGATCCGGGAAAAATCTTCGGAAAGCCCCTGTGCCATCCCCATGGCCATCTCGGCGATCATTCCCAGTTCGAACCCAATCCGCGTACCACACAGCCAGGTTCCTGAGGCAAGGAAATCCCCGGGCCGGGAATCGGCATACACCCAGGTGCCCACCAGCAGGATCGCGGCCATCCGGGCCAGGTACGAGAGGCCATCGCTCCCGGCAAGAATCATGACTGCGGCAATAAGGGCAAACAGGAGAAGCGTTGCCAGGAGGGCTTTCGGGTACCGGATGCACTTCCATCTTGGGGTAAAAACCAGCCACCAGAGAAAGGCGGAGGCGGCCCCGGCGATGCTGGTGAAGGCCGCAAGGGAGAGCAGGAATGCACAGGCAAGCCTTATCCGCGGATCCTGCATGCGGCCTCCCGTAATCCTTCCGGCGTTATAGATTCAGGAATTCTGCCGGCCGCAACCAGCCATCTGACCAGAGGAGGCGCATACTGCCAGCGCACGAGCGCTTCCGGCATCCCGCCGCAATCGACAAGGCTCCCGCCGGCAATCTCCCAGATGTGATCAATTGCGGGAAAGATACTTTGCTCGTGGGTGAAGATCACGATGATGCCGTGAGATCTTCCGCTGATCTGCCGCGAGACCTGCTCTTTTCCCGGGCAGTCCAGCGATGAGAACGGCTCATCGAGAAGCAGCAGGTCGTATTCGCGGGAGAAAACGCAGGCAAGGTGCAGGCGCTTGAGCTCCCCCCGGGAGAGAGACAGGGCCGGAGCCTCCGGCAGTACATCGATCCCTGCCTCCCGGATTGCGATCGCCGGTTCAAGGCCCCACGATGCGCATTCCTCAGCCACCGAAAGCCCGGTCACATGGAACTCAGGAAACTGGAAGGAAAGCATCGCACTCCGGATCTCCTCCCGGATTACCGTGCCACTCCCCGGCGTGTGCAGGCCGGCCATCATAAGGGCGAGCGTAGATTTCCCGCTCCCGACATCGCCGCTCACCAGGTGAATGCCCGGGGCAAAAACCCCGTCTGCGGCAAGCGACCATGAGGGTCGGGACGCAGCAATATGATCGAGGACAAGCCTCAGGCCGGCCACCTCCACGAGAGTGGGTAAAAGGAGGTATCAGACAATGTGGAGAAAACCTCGGCCGGCGTACCGGCATGCAGCACCCGGCCCTTTTCCAGATACAGCAACTGGTCGCTTGTTGCCGCAGTCTCCATCTGCTGCGTGCACCGGATCACGTACACGGCGCCTGATGCGCGGAGCGCCTCCTCCAGCCATTCACACCGGCCGGCGTCAAGGTGCGAGTCGCATTCATCGAGCACAAGGACACGGGGCCGGCCAATAATCGCCGCAGCAAACGCGACGAGCACCTTCTCCCCACCACTCAGGTCCTGCATCTGCCGGCCCAGCAGGTGACCGACCCCAAGCGTCTCCGCGCAGGCACGAACTGCACGGTCGGTCTCTTTGCAGGGAGTAAACCGGAAGCGCAAAGGCGAGGCGAGTTCATCCTTCACGGTCGAAAACAGAATGTTCCGGTCCGGGAACTCGTTCACGTACCCGATTCCGGTCTGCCGGGGAGAAGCCCCATCCACGAGCACTTTCCCGCTCTCCGGTTCTGCGATGCCGGCGCAAAGCTTCAGAAAAGTACTCTTGCCACTGCCGTTTGGGCCGATCACGGAGGTGATACCCGGAGGTATGGTGAGTGTATCGATGGCGAGTTGCCGGTACCGGAGCGCATCGATGGTGATCATGGCAGCTGCCGCTCGATTACGTACACGGCCCCGGCCTTTGCCGCTTCCCCGGGAAGAAAGATGACCATCCCCAAGATGAATGCGGCAGCCGGCTCCATGCCCGTAGAGCCGATCAGCCACGCCACACCGCACAGCAGGATGAACACCGCAGCACAGGCAAGCCCTGCGATCCGGCGCACCACCGCATCGGACTCATATGCGAAACCGGCAATGAAGGCTGCCGGGATAAACCCGACAAGATACCCTCCCGTTGGTCCGAGCAGGATGCCAAACCCCGCAACACCATTATGGAAGACCGGCAGGCCGAGCGCACCGAGCAGCACATACAGCGCAACCGGGATTACGGCATCCCGCTTCATCACCGCTGCCGCAAGCAGGACAAAAAACGTCTGGAGTGTGAAGGGAGCGGGAACGAACGGGACGGAGATCCATCCGCCGAGCGTGATAAGGCCGATGAACGCGGCAGTATATGCAACACGGCGTGAGCGCCGGAGATCGCCAAACATCGTCAACCACTAAAATTTTGAGGGTTGACGATAAAAGAATACCGATTACTGGTGGAAACAGTCGCCGGCGATCACGCGCTCGAGCTTGCCGTTGTCCTTTCTGATGATGAGCGCCCCAAACTCGTCGATATCGACTGCCTCCCCGGAGAAACTGTTCTTGAGCGTGCGGATATCTACCCGGTGTTCGAGCGTACAGGAGAAACTTTTCCACTCCCGGATAATCGTATCATATTCCCCGCTCTCGACAAGGAGATACTGGCTTTCGAATTCTTTGAGGATCCGTGCGAGGAACGAAGCCCGGTCCACCTCGTGGCCGAGTTCTGCGGATATCGAAGTGATATTGTTCTGCAGTTCGGGGGAGAACTGGCTGAGCGGGACGTTTGCATCGATGCCCATCCCGAGCAGGCAGTAGTGCACGGTATCGGCTTCAGCCGCAAGCTCAAGGAGCAGCCCCGCGACTTTCTTGTTCCCGATGAAAATGTCGTTTGGCCACTTGATCAAAGCGCCAAGCGAGAACTCCTTTCTGATTGCCCGTGCCACGGCAACGGAACCGGCCATGGTGATCATGAAGAGGTGATCGATCGGGATATGGGGCTTTAACACAATCGTAATCCAGATCCCACCGCTGGGCGAGACCCACGCCCTCCCCATCCGGCCGATGCCCCCGGTCTGTTCCTCGGCAATGATCACCATGCCGTGCATCTTCTCCACATCGCCCTCAGCGCAGAGCTGTTTTCCCGCCCAGATGGTCGATGGGGTATTCTCCAGGTACCGCATCTTCTTGCCGATAAATTTCGTCTGGAGTTTCTTGTGGATCTCGTACGGGAGCAGCTTGTTGCTCATGCGCGTGAGCCGGTACCCTTCCTTCTGCGATGACGAGATATCGTACCCCATCATGCGCAGCTCGTTGATGTGCTTCCAGACGGCGGAACGGGTGATACCCAGCTCGTTGCTGATAGCCTCTCCGGAGATCGGCCCGTCCGATTTTTCCAAGACTGCCATGACTTTGAATGCAGAATCGGGCAAAAATATCACTTCCTGGAACCGCTGGCCTCTTCCGGGAGAGGGCAGGGATCCTTTCCGCAGACCTGCTTGATAATTGCGGACTGGTGCTCCATCAGCGTGGCGAGATCGAAGATCCCGGTGACATCGACAACCCCGATGGCGCCGATCACCTTCCCCTCGTGATCCCGGATAGGGGCGACCGTCACCGGCACCCCTTTATAGGCACCCTTCTCCGGGGTTGTCTTGATCACCTGGTTCGATGCGATGGCCTGCTCGAGCACCGGGCCGGTATAATTACGGTCGATCACCCGGCCGTCCTCGATCCGGATACCGGGCTTCTGGAGCGATTTTGCCGTCACCGGCAGGCGGTGGATGATCTCATGGATGGCAAGAACCACCGGTTCAAGATCTGCTGCCTCCGCAGTTTCGCAAAACGTGTAACGGTGCATCGGACATACCTCACATCAATCTGGTATTATTCCTGCTAGAATAAGGTTTGTGTCGCACGAGAGCAGAATTTTTTGACAAACGCACGGGAGGGATACTCGTGGACGCTGGTTACAAGGACAGTCCCTTTCCCCACGGTTTTTTCAATAATGATCGGCGAATCCCCGGAGATTCCGACTGTTTCCCCCCCGTGCGAGGGAAACGAGCCATCGCATTCGATGCCCGCAGGATCATAGTCCGCCACAAGTGCCTCACCAAGTTCCGAGGTACTACAGGTAATATTCCGGGGAAAACATTCGTGCCGGTACGTAACCGGGAAGGGCAGCCAGTCGTATGCATCAGGCCGGTCGATCGCAGCGCCGAAAACAAGGAGATTGCCGCCGTTTTCTACAAATTTTTTTATCCGGCCGGACGATGCCCGGAGGGCCGGGAGCAACCGGCAATAGGCCGGGTTTGCAAAGCCGGTGGGGATGACAAGGCAGGAGAATGAGCCGCGGAAGAACGGGGCTGCGAGCATGTAAGGGGTGACGAGCTCACAGGGGACACCGCAGTCCTCGATGTACCGGACAAAATGCTGGGGTGTCTCCCAGACAAATCCCGCCCGGCAGTTCAACCCTTGATCACCCCGATGGGGGAGAGCCGGGCAACAAGGGTTGAGAGGCCGGTGTCGTGAACCACCTGCACCACTTCGCTGCTGGGTTTGTACACCTCGGGCGCTTCATCGGCTATCGCCGCTTCGTTGGGCGCCCGGACAATAATACCCTGACTGAGGAGACGATCTGCCACCTCTTTTCCGGTCAGCTTCTTCTTGGCCTGTGACCGGCTCATGACCCGGCCCGATCCATGGCAGGTGCTGCCAAAGGTCCGCTCCATCGCTGTCGCGGTCCCTTTGAGGACATACGAGGACGTCCCCATGCTGCCGGGGATGATCACCGGCTGGCCGATCGCGGCAAGGTCGGCGGGAAGATCCGGGGCACCGGGGCCAAACGATCGGGTGGCACCCTTGCGGTGCACAAGAAGCCGGGCCCTGCGGCCTTCTATCGTGTACTCCTCGATTTTGGCCACGTTATGAGCGACATCGTAGACGAGCGGCATGCTCTCGTACTCGATCCCGAACATCCGGACAAATTCCCGGCGCGCCGCATGCAGGATCAGCTGGCGGTTGGCCCATGCATAATTCGCCGAGGCAGCCATCGCGCCGAAATAGGCCATGCCTTCCGGTGATCCGGCCGGGGCGCAGGCAAGCTGGCGGTCCGGGAGAGGGATATTGTACTTCTTTGTCGCGGTCTCAAGGATCTTGAGATGATCGGTGCAGACCTGATGGCCGAGACCCCGGGAGCCGCAGTGGATCATGCAGCAGATCTGCCTCTTTGCAAGGCCGAACGCTGCCGCCGCGGCCTCATCGTAGATCTCACTGACTTCCTGGAGTTCGAGGAAATGGTTGCCCGATCCGAGCGTCCCCCCTTGGGGAATCCCCCGGGCCCGGGCCTTCTCCGAGACCGCACGGATGTCGGCCTCTTTCATGGCCCCGCCCTCCTCGCACCGGACAAGGTCCCGCTCAAGGCCAAATCCCGCATCCACCGCCCAGCGCGCCCCATTCTCCATCATGGAAGTCAGCGCAGCCGCGGAAAGTTTTGCAGAACTCTTTGCGCCTACACCGGTGGGCACGGCATGGTACATGGCCTCAACCAGCTCACGGGGCTTTTTGATATCCTCCCGCACAAGGGGTGTCGTAAAGAGCCGGACCCCGCAGTTGATATCAAAGCCGACCCCACCGGGGGAGATGACCCCTTCATCGAGAGAGAATGCACCCACACCGCCGATGGGAAACCCATAGCCCCAGTGGAGGTCGGGCATACCCAGCGAGTACCGGACAATCCCCGGCAGGGTGGCGACGTTCGCCAGCTGCTGCACGGCGCCCGGCTCGAGGAGTGCCGCGAGTGAGTCCGAAAGGAAAAACCTCCCCGGCACCCGCATGCCGGGCACATACCCAACCGGAATCTCCCATTCGTCCGGACCGGCCCGTATCACACCTTCAGGCATTTTCCTTCCCTGCTATACATCAAATAAGATATCCAGCATATATCCTTTGGCGTCCCGTACGATCGACAGACCCGAGTACGAGATCCCTTTTACTTCCGTTCCCATGGCATGCCGCGCCGGATCGAACGGTTCGCCGTCAAGGACCGCATGCAGCTGTATCCCCTCAAGATGCACGTCGGCCTGCCGGAAGACCAGTCCCTCAACCTCAGACACATAGAGCGCTTCCGACAGGAAATCGCAGAGAAGCGATTCAATATCCGCCGCACTGAGATCGATGGTACGGGAGACCCCGCCGGCCCGGTCTTCCCCGTACATCACCTGCATCAGCGCCCGGAACGCCTCCCCGAAAAGTCCTGCAGGGGTAGGGGCACGGGCCCGTATCTTCACATCAGCCGTATGAGGGAGCTCTTCGTAACTCATCGTTCTGCGTGCCCTTCCGGCCCTTCTTCAAAGAACGGGATCATGTCAGCCCGTATTGCATCGAGAAACCGCGCCTGGTGGATGGATATGTAGATGGTGTGGCTTGCTGCCTGGAGAAGGACATCACTCTTTTTCGGGGGTTTTATATTCACGGGAAGGAGGATCGGGCCTCCGCAGGAAGTACAGATGCGGAAATCACAGTCCCTCTCTTCGATATAGTCCATGACCTCAGGTGCAACGGCGATTCGGGAAACGCCGGAAGGATCAGAAGGATGACCGGGCATTATGCTGGTAATATTGTGAAGCGTTGGTAAAAACGGTTATGGTTAAAGTGAGGGAGGCTTTCATGCGCCTACGAGCCGCACAACCATGGATGCATACTTCTCCCTGAGTTCATAGGTCGTAATTCCCCCGGTGTTCCTGCTGACTTTGAGGATGCCGATCCGGGATGCGATGATGCCAACCATCGATGCGATCGTGTGGAATGAAACCTTGAACTGTTCCCTGAGGCCTGCAAGGATATCTGCAATGGTTGTCTGGCGGATCCGCAGAAGGATCCGGAGCACTTCGCGGCGGATGCCGGTCTTATCCCGTGAGAGATACGACTTAAGCCGCCCCTCGATCATCCGTTCGATCTCAAACTGAGATCTCATGCGTTAGTGTCACGGCTTTTTCCATATATAATTTTTGCTTTTCTCCGTTTAAAAATCCCTGATTGGAAATCCCGCGATTCCGGCAGGGCACAGGAATATTCTGCGAAACGAACCCGGGTACCGGACCTGTGCCATACATACGGGAGTGCGGGCATTACCTGCCATCTGGTAATTATTTAATCGTTCATGAACAGATGATTATACCATGGGATTATTCCATTACAATATCGAAAAATATTCACCAAAACAACTGGTGATAATCCCGATGGTGCTCCTGGCCATATCGCTGGTGGTGCTTGCGTATGTTACGGTGACGGTGGGGATGCCTGTAACGCCGGGGATCGATTTCTCCGGCGGGACTGCCGTAACGGTGATCACTTCTGATACTGCCGCCCAGATCCAGTCAGAATTTGCCGGCTATCCGCTCGTGAGCGTCAGCGAGGGGTTGAACAACGGGAAGTTCATCACATTCGGGACGATGAGCGATGCGCAGTACCAGAGCCTGACCGCACTGATCGCAAGCAAATACCCTGATGCACAGATCGACCAGATCGGTGAATCCTTTGGAAAAACCCTGCAGGACCAGGCATTTATTGCCCTCATCATTGCCTTTATCGGCATGGCAATCGTGGTCTTTGTCGCGTTCCGGACCTTTGTCCCGTCCTGTGCGGTCGTCCTCTCAGCCTTTGCCGACATGGTCATGACCGCTGCCATGATGAATGTCGTGGGTATCCAGCTTTCGCTTGGGACCACCGCGGCGCTGCTCATGCTGATCGGTTATTCCGTGGACAGCGATATCCTGCTTACGACACGGGTGCTCAAACGGCAGGGAAAACTCAACGACAAGCTGACGGGGGCTTTCCGTACCGGTATCATCATGACCTCGACAACCATTGCGGCGGTCACCGTGCTGCTCATCGTGTCCTGGGCCGGGCAGGTCGAGGTGGTCGAACAGATCTCAGCAGTTCTCCTGATGGGGCTTATCTTTGATATCCTCAATACCTGGCTCACAAACGTAGGCATACTGAAATGGTATGTTATTAAAGGAGGCGGGAAATGAAGCAGGAGAGGATAAAGGATCTCTTCAGTGACTGGCGGGTACTCACGCTGATTGTCCTGTTGGTCCTTTCGGTCATTGCCATCTACCCGCACTTCGACAGCAACGGCAATTTGACGACAAACCTCCAGTATGGCCTCGATTTCCAGCAGGGATCCTGGATCCAGCTCGAGTTCAAGGCAGAGGTGGTCGGGTTCACGACAACAGAACCGGTCGATACCTTCGTTACCAATCTCTCCAAGAGCCTCGATACCGATGTAGTACAGGTCGATGCCAACCACCTCGAGATCCGGAAATCCTATACACAGGCTGAGCTTGAGCCGTACTTCGAAGCCGAAGGCGGGACGGTAGTCTCTTACCAGCCCGGCATATCATCGACTACGGCTGACCTTGTAAAGCAGATCCTTGTAGATAAGATAAACTCGATGGGCACCAAGGATGCAAAAGTCAATACTATCACGGGTTTGAACGGCGTCACCCAGTACGTCCGCGTGGAGATGGCCGGCGTCGACATGAACGAGGCCCAGCAGATCGTCGGCAAACAGGGCAAATTCGAGATCCGTATCCAGACGACCGGCAACCAGACCGAACACGTCCTCTACGGTGATTCGATTACAAGCGTCGCGGTACCCAGCCAGTCACCGGCGGGCAGCGGGAACTGGGGCGTCGGGTTTACCCTGAGTTCAGACGGTGCTGCCACCTTCCAGAACGCAGCCATCACGTACGGTGCGACCACCGACCCGGCCGACCACAAGCTTGCCATGCTGCTCGATAACCAGAGTGTGTACTCGGCGCCGCTTTCCCAGCAACTGGCCGGTTCGCTCCAGAGTGAACCCACAACCCAGCTGTTCGCCTCTACCGGATCGGGGACATCCGGTGAGCAGCAGGCAACAAACCTTGAGATCCAGCTCAGGGCAGGTGCGCTGCCAGTGGACGTGGATATTGCAGGGTCAGGTTCGACATCGGCATCCCTTGGACAGCACTATATGGAAATGTGCCTGATCGCAGGCATCCTTGCGCTCATCATGGTCGCGTTTGTGATCTTCTACCGCTACCGCGAACCGAGGATCGTGCTCCCCATGGTGCTGATCAATGCATCCGAGATCGTGATCCTGCTCGGGTTCATCAGTGTTATCCAGTTCCAGATGGATCTCCCGACCGTTGCCGGGCTTATCGCTGTGCTGGGTACGGGTATCGACCAGCTGGTCGTAATCACCGATGAGATCCTGCATGAAGGGCTCGTACCCTCGCCAAATATTTACCTAAAGAGGCTTGCCCGTGCGCTTACCATCATCGTGATCGCGGCAGCAACAGTGCTGATTGCGATGCTTCCGCTTGCACTCATGGACCTCTCCACCCTCAAAGGATTTGCCATCATCACCATGATGGGAGTCATCATCGGGGTACTGGTGACCCGGCCGGCCTATGGCAGGATCATCATGGATATCCTCTCCGAGTAACAATACCATAGATTTATCTTTTTTTTAACCGACTACTCTACCGGGTATGATTATATGACGAAACCTGTTCTGTACGATTTTTTTGCCACGTGGTGCGGCCCCTGCCGGATGCAGACGCCAATTATTGAGGAACTGGCAAAAAAACTGGGTGACGCCGTTGAAATAAAAAAAGTGGATGTCGACGAGCACATGGATCTTGCGGAAAAATACGGGATCCGCGTTGTCCCGACCCTTATCATCGAAAAGGACGGGAAGGTCGTCCAGACCATGGAAGGCGTCACAGATGCCGCCACGCTTGAAAACCTGCTCCGGCCGCTGGTGGGATAAGTGAAGATCGGCATTGTCGGAGGGACCGGGGATATCGGGGAGGGCATGGCCATGCGCCTCTCCCCGGTCTTTGATCTCGTCGTTGGTTCGCGGGAGCAGGACAAAGCCGAGGCAAGCTGTACAGTCACCCGGGAGATGTTAAAAAACCGGGGGCAGGAATGTTCACTATGCGGCGTCACCAATCAGGACGCAGTGGACAGGGCAGATGTGGTCATCCTTGCAATCCCGTTCCGCCACGTTGTCCCGACGCTCTCGACCCTGTGCGGGTTCGAAAACAAGATTGTCATAAGCCCGGTCAACCCGATGGAGAAACTGGATCACTTCGTTTTCGTTCCCCCACCGGAAGGCTCGGCAGCGCTGCTGATACAGAAGCTCCTGCCAAAGGAGGCGCGGCTCTGCTGTGCATTCAACACCATCGCCGCCAACCGGTGGAAGGCGCTGGACGAGGAGCTGGCGTACTCGGTGCCGGTCTGCGGTGACGACGAAGAGGCAAAACAGCAGGTGATGGGAATCGTAAACCGGATCTCGAAGCTTCAGGCATTCAATGCCGGGCCGCTTGCCGTTTCGCCGCTGATCGAATCGCTCACACCGCTGGTGCTCAATATCGCACGGTACAACAAGATGCGTGATGTCGGCATCCAGTTCCGGTAGCAACGCCCGGAAGGTACGAAAAATTGTCGGTATCCTTGCGGCCCGGTTCGGAGAGATCCCCTGGTGGCCGGGGAATACCGATGAGGTCATGATCGGTGCGATCCTGACCCAGCAGACCCGGTGGGAGAACGTTGAACGGGCACTCCGGTTGCTCAAGGAGCAGGATCTCTGTTCCCTGCCGGCGCTGCACGCGGCAGAATCTGCCGCAATCGAGGAGGCCGTACGGTGCACCGGGTTTTACCGGATGAAAGCGCGCCGGCTCAAGGCACTCGCTGCGTTTGTCATTGAGACCTGCGGTGGGGTATCCGGCATGGAAATGATGCCGACAGAATCCCTCCGCACGGGGCTGCTCGGGGTAAACGGGATCGGGGAGGAGACCGCGGACAGCATTCTCTGCTACGGGTTTGGCCGGCCAAGTTTTGTGATCGACGCCTACACGGACCGCATCGCCCGGTGCGCGGGCATCACCACCCCCCGGGCCGGTCTCAAACCTCTTTTCGAGAGTGTACTTGCAAAAGATCTCCGTGTGTACCGCCAGACCCATGCCCATATCGTTGAATACGCCAAAGAGTGGTGTACCAAAAAGAGGTGCGAAGGATGCAGGATTATGGCTTTGAACAGATAGGAAAACGGTTGTTTGCTGAACACCTTGTCGGAGGGAACTTCGGGAATATCAGCGTGCGGGACGGGGAGAAAGGATTTTTTGTCAAGCGAACCGGTGCCTACCTCGATGATCCGGGAGATCCCGTGTTTGTGCCCTTCAGCGGTGAGGTCCCAAAGGACGCCTCGAGCGAGTACCGCGTCCATCTTGCGGTCTACAAAAAGACCGCATACAAGGCGATCGTGCACGCCCATCCCCCGTATGCTGTTGCCGCCTCGCTTGTGTCAGACGAGATCCGACCGCTGGACAGCGAAGGGATCATGTTTTGCCCGCTCATCCCCGTGACCGCGGGAGTGCCCGGAACCCAGGGGCTTGCGGATGCGGTGGCTGGCATGATGCAGCATCACAAACTGGTTATTGCCCAGGGGCACGGGACCTTTGCCGGAGGAGCAACACTGGATGAGGCCTTCCAGCTCACCTCCCTTGCCGAACATGCCTGCAGGGTTCTTGCATTCAGGAAGAGGTTCCTCTAAAAAACACCGCGTAACAGAAAATCTTCCCTTTTTTCGAAAAGCCAGGCGGCATTTTTATGATACCGGTCCCGGAAAATAAAAAATTAAATGGCGGCAGGGATTACTTCGGCTGCCGGGGCGGCTGGTTCAGCTGGATCTCCCGGATGATCTCCCGGTGGAAGACGAGCAGCATATCCGAGATCATACCGAACATAAAAATCTCGATACCGACAACGATGAGAAGCACGGTAAGAATAGTCAGCGGGATATGCTGGATATTGTGCAGCCATTCTATGGTGACATATATGCCGGTAAGAATCCCCAGAAGGGCCGTAAAAATGCCCATGATGCCAAAATAAAAGAGCGGGTTGTTGACCCGGGCAAGGCGGTAGATTGTGGTAATGATCCGGATCCCGTCATGGAAGGGGGAGAGTTTGGTCGGTGTTCCCGGGCGGCGGGAGTACCGGATGGGCACCACCATGATCCTCTGGCCGTTCCGCACCGCTTCCACCGACATCTCAGTCTCAATCTCAAAACCGGTCTCCTTGAGGTTCATCTGCTGAAGGGACAGTTTCGTGAACGCCCGGTACCCGGAGAGGATGTCGTGGAGGTCCCGGCTGTGGGCGAGCTTGAAAAAGAGGTTGAGCATGTGATTGCCAAAGAGGTTAATGTGCGAGAACGACCCTTCTTCTGCATTGATGAGACGGTCACCAATAACCTGATCGAATCCTAAAAAGAGCGGAGTGAGCATCTTCTCCGCATCCTTTGCCGAGTATGTCCCGTCGCCATCCACCATCAGGATATACGGCTCCTCGATCACCTCAAATGCCTCTATGATCGCGTTGCCCTTTCCCCTGCCGGACTGTGTCCTGACAACGGCTCCGGCCTCCCGTGCATTTTTTACGGTATTATCCGAACTCTTGCCATCGATGACAAGGATGTGGTTATACCCAAGATTGCGGAACTCTTTTACTACCGGGCCGATGCTCAGGCTCTCGTTGAGCGTGGGGATAAGGATGCAGACCTCATCTTTGTTGAATTTCATTGGTATAGTATTTTTAGCGAAGTTGTCATAAGTGCTTCTATGCACATCCCGAAAAAAGGCCTCCGATCGCTCGGCATCGCGGAGAGTTATTCCGGCCGGGAGCATTCGACCCTTGCCGGGATCGTGATGCGCAAGGATCTCATTATCGACGGGTTTGCCTTCTCCCGCGTGACAGTTGGCGGCATGGATGCAACAGAGGGTGTCCTTGCAATCGTCCATACCCTTGATCGCCGGGACATCAACGTGATCTTCCTTTCAGGTTGTGTGATCGCCTTTTTCAATATCATCGATCCCGAACGGGTGCATGAATGCACGGGTCTGCCGGTCATCTGCGTGACCTATGAGGAATCCGCGGGGCTGGAAGGTGACATCTGCCACCATTTTCCCAGGGACACCACACGTCTGGACGCATACCACCGCCTGGGCGATCGCGTCCCCCATATCTTCCCGGACGGGCAGACCGTATATCTCCGCAGCTGGGGCCTTGATCCTGCAGATGCCGGCAGGCTCTGCACGGAGTTCACCCGCGAAGGAAAGATTCCCGAACCCCTCCGTATCGCACGGCTCTCGGCCCGGGCAGCCCACGATTTTGCCCGGTGACGTTGGTTGGGGCTGGAGGGCAGCGCCAGTCCTGCCCCTTCAGGAGATTTCATATCTGGCAAGGTAGAAAATACAACGGAACTATTCGAGGTAAACGCATGACACAACAGACAGCAAAACTTGCCCGCTGGGTATGTCTTGAATGCCATTACATCTACGATCCGGAGAAAGGAGACAAGTCGCAGGGTATTCCCCCGGGTGTCCCCTTCGAGGATTTGCCAAGCACGTGGATCTGCCCTCTCTGCAAGATCGTCAAGACCAAGAAAGGCGTGTTCAAACGACTCGATGATTAAAAAAACCGGGTTTTTTCGGTTCATCTTTCTTTTGTAATTCATTTATGCCGTATAGCTGTGGCGCGAGATGATCTGCTGGGTCACTACATCATAGACTTCGAAAGTGACCACATCTCCCGGGTGAAATGTCCGGTCCTTGTAATCAATAGCGATCATCTCATCAGGATCCCAGATCTTTCCCCGGGATCCCGGGCCCCCGAGTGTCTGGATCCGGTAGTGATGCGTAGGGATGTACGCATACCCGTTCATGGTGGAAATTGAGCACTCCAGAAGTTCCCCGTTCCGGTACGTAAGTGCATAGAGGTTCTGGTTGCTGTACCCGGTTGTTCCGGTGTTCCTGACAACCATGTAACTGTCATAATTCAGCGCCCCGTTTTCACTTGTATGCCGGATCATGGTGATCTTAAAGATTGCGGGAACGGATGGGTCATAGAGGTACGGGAGATGAAACATCAGGAGGACAAGTACCGCAAGGATGAGGGTGACTGCAAGCATCAGGATAATACCCAGCGCCGGGGAGGCTGCATCCTGACGTCTGCTGGCAGATGACACACCTTTTGGATATTTTTTCCTTCTGCAATAAACGTGACCGGAAAGAATGCGTGACATTATGTCATTTCATGAAGAATTTTTTTTTCAATGTATGTTAAAAAAATGTACAATGAAAAACGAGATGAACACCGGACAGATTTCCAGCCTGTGTAACCGGGAGCATACCCTCCCCCTTTAGTCCAGCCCCCCTTTATAAAGAGAGGGATGACCGGACCCACGGTCTTCCCTGATTCATTCTCCGACGAAAGAATTCCCGGGTCGAATCCGAGTCCGGGGGGTTCCAGTGGAAGCGGTGCCAACGCCCGACAAAATTCTTCATAAAAATCGACATTTTAGGAAACAGAACATTTTAATCGGGAAAAAACCGTGCAATTTAGCAGCGTTCTTTTCATCATGAAAAGCGGGAGGATAGACTGGTCACGCGGAGCATAGGAAGGGCTGGAAATGCGTCTGTAGCCCGAAAATATGAGGGAGTCTGTACCGGGAAAAAGGACCTGTTTTTTTCGAGGAAAATACCTGAGATCCGCCACCACTATACTCCCACACCCCCAAAGAAAGCATCCGGGTTCACCAGTCCGCCTGTCAGGCCACCCGTATTCATAAAGCACTGGTAAAACGGGAACCAGGTTCCTGGAACGTCCGATCTCTCGCGATCCGGATCGACAGAGAATAACCGGTCTGAAGATCCCATAACACACTGTACCCAAGAGTACACCAAGAAGCCCTGCTTTGTTTTTCATTGCTGATAAGCGGGGGATTTCTCCGAAGGCCCGTTTATCGTATGTAAAAATCCGGCAACTGCCCCATATCTGATAGCGGGCAGGGCTTCGCACCCTAAAACAGTACGCCCAGGTCGGAATTCGAATCCGAGTCGATTGCGTGACAGGCAATCATGATAGGCCGCTACACTACCTGGGCATTTTTACAGTATATCCCGCCTCCCGGATTCGGACCGGGGACATCGCGGTAGCCGCGCAGTTGCCGGAACCGGCAAACCATACTACAGCCGCGCACTCTACCAGGCTGAGTTAAGGCGGGGCACTGCCTAATAATGTAGGGACAGTTTCCTATTAAACATATCGTAAGATCGCCCGGTTCCAAGGCGTAAAAATAACAGGAGACAAATGTGGTGCAGGGTTTCTTTAAATAATCGAGGGCCCTATGGATAACCATGGCTCGCAAGGATTTTGCGGGGGATCGTCTTCTTCACGGACAGCCGTGCGCATGAAGACGTGACCGTTTTTGATACTACGCTCCGGGATGGAGAACAGACCCCGGGGATAGCATTCACATTTGAACAGAAGATCGAGATTGCCCGTCAGCTCTCGGCCATCGGTGTCCACACGCTTGAGGCAGGGTTCCCTGCGTCATCGGCCGCCGAGAAAGAGACGGTGGCCGCCATCAAGAAACTCGGCCTCGATGCGAATATCTGCGGTCTTGCCCGATCGGTCAAAGCCGATGTGGATGCATGCATCGACTGCGACGTCGACATGATCCACGTGTTCATCCCGACATCGGACATCCAGCGGGAGAACACCATCAACAAGACCCGGGAACAGGTGCTCTCGATCACCGATGAGATCATCCGGTACGCCCGGGATCATGTTAACCTGTGCATGTTCTCGCCTATGGACGCGACGCGGACGGACGGAGACTACCTTGTCGAGGTGTGCCGCACCGCTGCCCAGGCTGGGGCGACGATCATCAACATCCCGGACACTGTAGGGGTCATTTCACCATCGGGAATGAAAACCCTGATGGGCAGGCTCGCCCGCGAGATTGACTGCCCGCTCGACGTCCACTGCCACAACGACTTCGGCCTTGCGGTTGCAAACACGATCGCAGCAGTCGAGGCCGGCGCCTCGCAGGTGCAGGTGACCGTCAACGGTCTTGGCGAACGGGCAGGTAACGCCGACCTCGCTCAGACTGTGATGATCATGGAGTCGATCTACGGCATCCGTACCGGGATTAAGAAGGAGCTCCTCGTCGAGACCTCGCGCCTCGTCTCCCGGTTCTCGGGGATCGGCATCCCCCCCACCCAGCCGGTGGTCGGGGAGAACGTCTTCTCGCACGAGAGCGGCATCCACACGCAGGGCGTCCTCAAGTGCTCCGCAACGTTCGAGCCCGGTATCATGACGCCCGAGATGGTCGGGCACCGGCGCCGTCTCACGCTCGGCAAACATGTGGGCAGGCACGCGGTACGCCAGATGCTCGTCGACGTCCATATTGAGCCCGACGATGCGCAGCTGGATACAATTGTCGAGAGGGTCAAGGCAATCGCGAACAGGGGGAAACGGGTGACCGACGCCGATCTCTACGAGATCGCAGAGAGCGTCATGGGTATCGGGGCCGGGAAAAAGGTATTCCGGCTCGATGATATCGCGATCATGACCGGCAACCACGTCATCCCGACCGCGAGCGTGCGGGCGCAGGTCAACGGCACCGAGCATGTCTTCTCCAGTGTAGGAAACGGCCCCGTTGACGCGGCGCTCAAGGCGATCGTGGGGATCATCCCGGCCCGGATCCAGCTGACAGAGTTCAACATCGAGGCGATCAGCGGGGGCTCGGACGCGATATGCCACGTGACGATCGCCGTTGAGGATGAGCACGGGCACATCTACGATGCAAGCGGCAGTGGCGACGATATCGTGCTCGCTTCGGTCGACGCGCTCGTAAACGCCATCAACCTGACCAGCGGGGATTAACCCCGCTGCTTTTTTGGTACGGGAACGGAAAGATCGGATCTTTCAGCCTGGTTCAGATAGTGAGTTTCAGCTTCCCGGTAAGAACGCTAAAAAAAGTTATGCAGCATTCGGGGAGCCCTTGCCCTCAAGTGCGGCCTTGATCTGGGACTGGAGCTGCTCGAACTTGGTCTGCAGCATCGTCTCCTGCTTTTCCAGGGACTTGATCCTGAGTTCGAGCGTCTCGACCTTCTCGGCGAGTTTCCCGGAGACGTAGTCTTTCTTCTTCTGTACCATGACCGTTCCGACGCTCATGTACATGGGTGTATCATCGGCAGCATCCTTGACTTCTTCCTCGGCGCGCTTAGCCTCGCGCACCGCCATCTCGTACTGGGTCTTCTGCGAAAGAACAGTCTGGAGCTGCTGCTGAACCTGTTGGAGCATCGCGAACTGGTTCTGGACTTTGGGGGATATGTTCTGCATGATTGTATCTTCCGTATCTAGGTTCATCTGCCAGCAATAAAAATGATTCCGCACCCGTTTTCCGGCGGCAGGCCTTCATGCTCACATCAAAAAACGGCATGAAGAGAGATGTGCGCCGCCCCATCAGGCAATCTGCTGCATCTCATCGGCAATACTGACCAGCCGCAGGAACATATTGAGCGCCGCCCGCAGTGCCGCGATGTCCTGCGCCTCGACCCGCAGGACCAGCGTGTCGGCCCCCTCCACCCAGCAGCGGGTGGCAGACCTCGGGTTCACCTCATCCTGCAGCTCAGGAAGGAGCGACCGGTAGATCTGGTCTGCATGATCGGTCGTAAACCGGAACAGTGCTTCGTGCTGCGGCACAGGAATACCTCATCAGGATATTGGAGAACAAGGATAAAAAAGGGAGACTGCCGGTTAACCGGCGCTGTGTATTATCTGGCTTTGAGCTCTTTTATTGCTGCGCCGCGTTCCTTGAAGAGGATGCGGTGACCACAGTAGGGACACCGGACGTTGACGTCGATCTCCACCTTCTGTTTGCACCGTGCACACTTGTAGGTACTTGCCATTATCAATCCAAAGTTACCGGGTCTTCTCTTCAACAACGCTGGTGCGGTCAATGGCACGGAGGGCGACACGAAGGGCCGGGGTCTCGGGCTGGTATGCACCGCCGGCAAACTTGAACCCGCACTTCCGGCACTCCCAGATGCCGGTACCCCTGCGTTGTACCGACATTGTATCGCACTTCGGGCACCGGTGATCTGCCCGCGAGATTTTTTCCATCTCGGCGACACGCTTGCGCACGAATCTTCCATACCTGCAGCCAAAACGCCCTGCACTACCGGTTACTTTTCCTTTTGCTGATTTTTCCGAGCTTGCCATGATAGGTATCCACCGAATTGACTTTCTATATTTGTCCTCGTAATTAATATACTTGATTGAGGATCTTTACCTGTCCTTCACCTTTACTGATCTTGTTGACCAGATCATAAAACTCGCCCTGGATGCCGGCCGGGATTCGCACGACGCAGACCCAGGAACCATCCTTCTGCCACTCGTCTTTCTCCATGGTGCTTGCCGCCGCAATGTCTCCGTATGCGCGGGCGGCGTTCTCGGCCGGGATCCTCACGGCAAGCCGGAGTTCCTCGAACCGGATGGGCAGGATCGGACGCAGGGCCTTAACCGTTTCCTTAACCAGTTCATCCAGATGCTTGAACGGATCGATGTTGACCCGGGCCTCTTCCATCGCCCTCTCGATCCGCTGCGGCGGGTGGGGGTGGCCGGTCTGGGGGTTGATCGCGTTCCTTGCGATGAACGTGATCACCTGCCGGCGCTTCTCCTCGGTCATCTCCCTGCGCTGGTCGGCAGTCAGGTGGATCTCGCCTTTTTCTATGATCTTTTTTGCCACAGTGGCAAAGTCCGTAGTGTGGAAAACTTTCTCCAGCGATTCGTCGGATGCCCGGGTTCCCCGCGAGGCATTCCCGAATACGTTCAGGGCGGCGACAACGTCCTCGATATTGAGGTTCTCGCCCTGCCGTACGCGGGCTGCAAGGTGGGGCTCGACAAATATCTCGAAGCGTTCCCCGTAACTTTCCAGACGGGCTACCACTGCGTTCTCAAGAGAGATCATACCGGATCACTGCTTGAACTGTCCGACGTACGATGCGACTTCTTCCTTGGTCATCTTCTTGAACATCGCCGTAGTGCATTCGACGATCCCGATCTCTACGGTGTCGACGTCGAACTTCCCCTCGGTTGCCGAGTGCAGCGCCTTGAGGCCAAGGAGGATTGCATCCTTTATCGGGAGATCCGCCGTGTATTCTTCCTCGAAGACCTTCATAGCCGCCGGCCTGCCAATGCCGATGCCGGTCGCCTTGTACTCAAGGAGCGTGCCGGACGGGTCGGTCTCAAAGAGCCTGCACTCGCCATCGCTCACACCGGCGATGAGGAGGGCCGTGCCGTAAGGGCGGATGCCGCCGTACTGGGTGAGAGTCTGCATGTGGTCGCAGAGTTTCTTTGCGAGCGCCTCGACCTCTATTCGCTCGTCATAGGAGACCCGGTTGATCTGGCATTCGATTCGTGCCCGGTCCACGAGCGCACGGGCATCGCCGACAAGGCCCGATGACGCGACCCCGATGTGATCATCGATACGGAAGATCTTCTCGATCGACGATGATTCCAGCAGTTTGGAACTGACGCGCTTATCGACGATAAGCACGACCCCCCCCTGCGCCTTGATCCCGACAGCGGTGGTCCCGCGCTTTACCGCTTCCCGGGCATATTCCACCTGGTACAGCCTGCCGTCAGGCGAAAAAACGGTGATCGCCCGGTCATAGCCCATCTGATATTGTGGTTGCATGGATAATCTCCAGATCTTCTGTTGTTAAGAACAATCGGCGTGTATTTTTAAATCCCTTTTCTAAGACATCAACCTTGTGACCGTGCAGCAGGACGACCTCGACCGGGGTGGAACCGAACTGGTACTGCGGGGTTCCGTACGTACCTTCATCAGCGGGTATGCTATCCTGCCCGACAACGGGAGATTCCTGTGGTGCGAACGTTGCGATCCGCTCCCGCAGGCTCTCGATGGTTCCCGAGACCGCACGGACACGAAGGGCAACCGGGATATCCCGGCAGGCCGAAAGTGTTGAGAGCGCGATGGCAAACTCGCGTTCGGCGCCCCTGCGGCAGCGAAGGATCACGTATCCTTCTTCCACCGCGAGCACCGATGGCTGCATTGCGGCGGCTGCCATATCCCCGAAGAGCGAGACTACCGCCTCGTACACCGCATAATACAGGTCCTTTGCATCGGGCATTGTACCGGCCGGGTCAATACGAGCGAGCAGGTACCGCCTTTTTTCCCGGAGAGTGGGCGGGCGGACGCTCATTGGATCACCTTCACAGCGGCCTCACCGTTATCGGTCACCCTGCCCACCCCGGCGAGCGCCGCCTCCACATCGGTCTCGTCCATACCAAACAGCGAGCAGAGGCCGGCAACCTCCCGCACGGCCCGCAGGCCGAGAACCGATCGTGCCGATGAGGAGAGGGTGAGCGGGAATTCGAACCTGCGGTGCAGGACCATGAGATCGAGATACCGGTGGATCGTCTTCTGCCGGAGGTGCCCGCGCCCGAAGATGAGGGGTGAGAGATCGATGTCAAGGGCGGTCGTGTTGTCAGCGGCAATCCTGGCTGCCACGTGGTCGAACGCACGTTTGTCGGCGGCCCCGATGCCCCGCAGGATATGGACGCCGGTTGTCCCGGCCACGGCCCGGTTAAAGCCATTATCCCCCATCTGCACGGATACGACTGCTCCAGTGCCCCTGCTTTTTTTTGCCCGGTTCTGGACATCCTTTGCCGGGATACCGCTAAGAAAAATGCCGGTGATCACGACAATGCCGCAAGTCTCGGCAGCTGGCGTATCCACCGCCACGATGCTATCGTACCCGCACGAACGCGCTTCGAGAGCGAGCCTGCTGACCGACGAATCACCGGCCGGGAAAGGATAAACACAGGCATCGGTGATCTTCATGAAGATACCCTTAGCGGGAAAAAAGGATAAGATTATTTGCCCTGGTTGGCATGGGAGCGGATGCTCGGGCGGGTCTTTTCGGTACCCCGGCCCCGGGTCCTCATGCCACGGCCCTTCCGGCCTGCCGAGGTCTTGCCACGTTCGGCACGGCCGCGGTGGGTAGGGTTTGCGAGCCATGCAAGGTTCTTGTCGCTCCGTATCGAGGGGTGGTGGCCGTCAACGAGGATAACCTCGTAGTACTTCAGCTTGCCATCCTGGCCGACCCAGTACGAATTGAGCACTTCCATGTTCGGGTACCGGCCGGATGCACGTTCCTCGGCGATCCGCTGGATGCTTTTTCCCGGAGTGCTCCGGTTCTTGCCCATGCGTGCCGACCTGCGTGCCCGGACATACCGGGAGCTCCGGCGGCCGCCACGACGGACGTGGACCCGAACAACGGCAATCCCCTGCTTGGCCTTGTACCCAAGAGAGCGGGCGCGGTCGATACGGGTCGGGCGGTCGATACGGGTGACGCTGCCTTCGCGGCGCCACTCCTGCATCCGGTCCCAGAGCATGGCTTTTACTTCTGACTTGTCAGGTCGGGCCCATGCGTCCCTGACATATGCATACATCGATTTTACCATGTGTTATAACACCTCAAGGTTCGGCCCATCACGGGCTACATTCCTTTCAACGGGACGAATCCCGTAGTTCTATAGAATTGGACAGGGACGATATTAAAGTACTCGGGCGCAGGCAGGGTACCCGGATCGCTTGCAAGAACAAACGATATTATGGTGCGGCAGGCACACTTTTCCGCTTCTCCACAACATGGATGCCTTCGATCCGGGTGACCGGGTACTGGCCATGTTCGTCTTTTTCCGCGGACTTGACCATGTCCCAGACGGTGAGGAGCGCGACCGAGACGCCGGTTAAGGCTTCCATCTCGACCCCGGTCTTGCCGGTGGATTTTGTGGTCACGGTCACCCCGATATACCCGTCGCCTTCGGTAAAATCCACCGTGATGGAACCAAGCAGGATCGTGTGGCACATCGGGATGATCCGGGGCGTCTCTTTTACCGCGAGGGTGGCAGCCACCCGCGCCGTTGCAAGCACGTTTCCCTTGACTACGCTCCCCTCGCGGATCGCCGCAAGGGTTGCCGGCCGCAGGTAGATCCTCCCGGTTGCCACCGCTTCGCGCATGACGTCGGACTTCGCGCTGATATCCACCATCTGTGCCCTGCCATCCGAAATATGGGTAAACTCCACCATTATGTATGCCTCCTGAACAACTCTTCCGGGATACGATCAACGAGATCGGAGGCTAGCATTCCCTCCCCTCGTTTTTCCGCCACGCGCTCTCCCGCCCGGCCGGTTACATATGCGGCGATGCAGGCCGCCTCGAATGCGGGCAGGTGGCAAAGGAGCGCGCCACAGACCCCGGCCAGCACATCGCCGGTCCCGCCAACGCTCATGGCCGGATCGCCGGTCCGGTTAAACCGGACCCGGGTGCCATCCGTTACGACATCCACCGGCCCCTTGAGGAGAATCGTAGCCCCCAGCTCCTTTGCCGCCGGTTTTGCCGCTCGGGCCCTGCCGCAGGCATCGGCCGCATCTCCGGGGAGCGGATACCTGCCCGCAATCCGGGCAAACTCACCGGCATGTGGAGTGTACACGGTCTCGTGTGCAGCCTTCGGAAGCGGCAGCCTGAGGGCGTCGGCATCGAAGACCACTTTTTTACAGTACGGGGCAATCGCGAGCACGGCCCCGTGACTCTCCAGGCCAAGCCCGTTCCCGCAGACCACCACATCCGCATGCTCTGCGAGCGCTATAAGCCGTTCTGTATGCTCCTCCCCGATACGGTCCCCGAAAAGGCGTTCGTAGATGAGGTCAGGCACCGGCTCGAAAACCGGGGACGCGATCCGGACGATATCGGCACCAGCCCGCAATGCCCCAAGGCCGGCAAGATACGGCGCGCCCTGATACGGCCCGCCTCCTACCACAAGCACCTCGCCCCCGTCCCCCTTGTGCCGGGTCCGCTTCCGGGCGGGGATGATCGTGAGATCCCCGGGGCCGGTACCGATCTCCGCCTCGACCGGGATCCCGATATCTGCCACATCCGATCCCTTCACTTTAGGTCGGTGGAACGCGCAGATCCGGTCGGCCCGCATACCGGGCGAAGGGAGGTCGGCAGCAACGATCGTTGCGCAGGATGCATTTGCCATTGCAATGAAGCTGGCAAGGGGCTCCTTTGGCGTCCCTTCGGACCCGCTCCCGAGAAGGGCGTCAATAATGACGTCCGCCTTACCGAAGAAGGAGGCAAGAGTGCGCAGGTCGTCCGTAGACACAAACGGGCGGAGGGAAACATGGCAGCTCCTGAGCGCCGCAAGCTGGTGGACACACGAGGGGCTGCGCACCCCGGCGTCCAGGTAACAGACGGTTGTATCTACACCGTGCTGGAGGTACCGGGCCGCCACCATGCCGTCCCCGCCGTTATTGCCCCGGCCGCACAGGATAAGAACGGTTTTGGGATTGAGCGCCAGCACAGATTGGGCGAGTGCCTTCCCCGCGCTCTCCATCAGCTGGAGACTGGTGACACCCAGCGCCTGCGCATTTTCATCCACCGCGCGCATCCGTCCCGGAGTTATCATGCCGGTTTCGCAAAACTCCCCGGCGCATTCGTTCAGGTCAGGCCGCATATGACACACTTCATCTGTAAGAACTCCATAAATAATAGGCAATGGGTTTTTCTGATGATGTAAAGGCAGCTGCCGAGCAGATCACGGCTGCACACGAGATCACCATCATCTCCCACATCGATGCCGATGGCATATCCTCCGAAGCGATCCTCTCGCAGGCAATCTCCCGGCACGGCATTCCCGTCCGATCTGTTTTTGTCCGGCAGCTCGAACCGCTCACCATGCCGCAGGTTCCTGATGATACCTCGTTCAAGATCTTTACTGATCTCGGCGCCGGCCAGCAGAACCTCCTCGCCGGGCGGGGCCTGAAAGAAAAGGATGTTTTGATCGTCGACCATCACGTCAGCCAACCCGGCGACATCATGTACCCGCAGGTCAACTGCCTCCCGTACGGGTACACGAAGATGAGTGCGGCAGGCGTCTCCTACCTGATTGCAAAGGCACTGGACGAGATAAACATCGACCTTGCGAAGCTCGCGGTGATAGGCAATGTCGGGGACATGATGGCCCGGGAGACCTGCGGCCTTGTCGGGCCGGTTCGCGACCTGATCGTGGAGGACGGTGTCCGGCACCGGTCGGTGAAGGTCTGTAAAAAAGACCTCAACTGCTACGGTACAGCGACCCGGCCGGTCTACCTCTCCCTTGCCTACAACGACGACCCGTTTATCAGGGGTATCAGCAACAACCCCGAAGGAGCAAAACAGTTCTTAAAGAAACTGGGAATCGTCCAGCAGACCCCGGACGGGCGCTGGTATGTCTGGGAGGAGCTCTCCGATGAGGACCGGCGTACGATCACCTCCGCGCTGGCCGAGCAGCTGATTGCAAACGGCGAGAGCGTGGACCGGCTCCTCGCGGAAACCTACCGGTTCCCGGACGAAATCCCGAGGACCCCCCTGCGGAACGCGCAGGAGTACGCAACACTCCTCAATGCCTGCGGCCGGTGGACAAAGCCTGCCGTCGGGAGTGCAATACTCAGGGGCGACCGGGGCACGGCCTACCGGGAGGCGGAACACATGCTCGGCAACCACCGTGCGATCATACGGAACCTGCTTCAGTACATCATCGAAACAGGAGTCACCGAACTCGAAAACGTCCAGTACCTCCATGTCGGGGGAAAGTTCCCGGATACCATCGTGGGCATCGGGGCAGGCATGGCGCTCTCGAAGTTAAACAGTAAAAAACCCATCCTGATCATGTGCGAAGTGCCCGAGGACAAGAACCTCACCAAGGTCTCGATGCGCACGACCGAACGGGTCATTGAAAAGGGGATCGATCTCCAGAAGGCCATCAGCGATGCCTCAGCAGAGTACGGAGGCGGAGGCGGGGGGCACAAGATCGCGGCCGGAGCGTTTATCCCCAAGTCTGCAGAACAGGAGTTTGTCAACCGTGTCAACAGGATACTCGGAGAACAGTTCGCTTCGCAGGGTGCAGGCGATCGCTGATTACCAGTTCGGGAGTCTTGTGGGAACCGGGCTCTTTCCCGAGGGCTGCGAATTCCTCCTCTCGACGACGGGACGTGTCCGGCAGATCCTGTTCGGGGGCGTGCGGCTTGCAACGATCCGGGCATCGGATGGCAGGCTCACGCTCGGGATGGAAGGGGCACGCCGGCTCCATGCGATCCTCCCGGCACCCGGCTACCGGGTTGTGATCCGGGACGATGTCGCGGAGTTTGTGGCGCAGGGAAAGAACGCGTTTGCAAAGCACGTGGTCGCGGCAGACCCGGAGATCCGCGCGTGGGACGATGTGCTGGTGGTCGCGGGCGGGGACAGGCTCGTTGCCTGTGGCGCTGCGCTCCTTTCAGGAGCGGAGATGATTGCATTTAATTACGGTGCAGCGGTAAGAGTACGGCAGGGGAGTGAGAAGAATGCTTCCGGGAAACATCAATCCACGCCAGATGAAGGCGATGATGAAGAAGCTCGGCATGCAGGTCGAGCCGATTGAAGACGTCCAGAGTATTGTCATAAAAACGCCGAAAGGCAACTGGGTGTTCGGGCCGTCTGAAGTGACAGAGATGACCATGCAGGGGGTCACGACCTACCAGATCACCGGCAAGCCAACCTTTGAACCGGCGGCCATTGAGATCCCGGCAGAAGATGTTGCCATGGTCGCCGAGCAGGCACAGGTGCCGGCCGAGAAGGCAAAGGAAGCGCTTGTCGCAACAAAAGGCGATATTGCAGAAGCGATCGTGAAACTCTCCTCGCTATGATCGAGGCAGGGGACCGCGTCCTTTTGGTCGGTGAGGGGCGGGAATTTTTTGTCCGGGCAGGCCCGGGCACGCTCTCGACAGACAAGGGGCAGCTGGATCTCGCACCGATTGCAGGGGCAGCGGCGGGAGACGTATTTACCACCCACACCGGGGCACAGTTCGTGCTCCGCATTCCCCGGCCCACGGACTTTTTCGTGCATGGCAAGCGTTCCGGCGCCCCCATGCTCCCCAAAGACATCGGCCTTGTGATCGCCTACACCGGCATGAACCGGCACGATGAGGTGCTCGACGCGGGGACGGGGAGCGGAATCGCGGCAATCTATTTTGGCGGGATCGCAGCGCACGTGAAAACGTACGAGGTCAGGCCCGATTTTTCCGCGCTGGCGCTCAAGAACATCAAAGAGGCGAAACTTGACAACGTGGAAGCGGTTGCCGCGGATGTTCTCACCGCTGAAGGCATCTATGATGTGATCCACCTCGACCTGCAGATAGCAGCCGAGCACGTGGCCTTTGCGTACGACCACCTCCGGGCAGGGGGCTACCTTGCCTGCTACACACCATTCCTGGAACAGATGGCAATCGTCGTGGACGCGGCGCAGGCACGCTTCCCCGAGGTCCACACCCATGAACTGATCGAACGCGAGATGACCCGGTCAAAACGCGGGACCCGGCCTTCGACCAGTGTGAGCCACTCAGGGTATATCACGATCGCACGAAAGTGAGTGCGTCGGACATTTACGGAAATTTTTTTTCGCGAAAACCTGTTGTCACGTGTCATCCAACAGTCACATGTACATCCAACAGTTGGATGTACATCAAACTCGATCTCTTCCGGATCCATCGTAACCGTGCAACCGGATCGTGCTTTTTTGTCCCACAGACCCGGACCGACAGAGAGACAAAAACGACCCGGGCCGATCCCGTACCGGCTTTTTTTCTTTCAGCGCACGTTTAAGTCCCCATAACAGGGCCATGACACCAGATCGGTACCGGGCCTTTTTCGAAAATTCATGCCCTTTTTTTTCCAACTTCCCGCGCTTTATATCGCGCTCTCTCAAATCAGGGATCAGCAGATCAGACAAAACGGAGGAAACCAACCATGACCGCATACAGAACCCCCAATGTTCAGGACGGATCGGAGCCGGCACAGCTGAAGATCCCGATCGCCGTACACCTGGCATGCATCCTGCTCCTCATCGCAATCACTGTATGCAACGGCCCGCTTGCCGCATACTTTGCATAAGGCCCGGCGCTCCTCGCAAAAGCGTTCAGAGAAACACAAGCGGGTGGAGCTCGCTTGCCATAAGTTCGTGCGCCCTGATGCGCCGGATGAGGGAGAGCTCGGTTGCAAGGCCCAGTTCCCGGGAGAATACTTCAGCCTGCACAAGTTTGTCTGCTGTATCCGCGTACTTGTCCGGGAACTCTTCGGCCAGAGTATGGTAGAGCAGCGCTTCGGAGAGGAAAGACTGCGCGATCCCCCACTTCGATCCGGTCTGGCAGAAGATATCGAATGCATTGCTGTATTTCGTATCCAGATCCCGGGGCAGCGGCCGGTTAAACCGCGAAAAGGCAACCCGTGCCAGTTCGCATTCGCTGATCAGCGCCTGGGCAAACCGGCTGATGCTCCGGATGCGCTGTGCGGTGGTCTTTGCATCTTCGTACAAGTGGGCAGCCTGTGCAAGGTGCCGGTCAACGACAGGGCCCGTGGCGGCACAGGCACATGCCCGCGCGAGTTCTGCCTGTTCCGGCAGCAGCGCGGCACGGCCCCGGAGCGTGTCGTCCTGGTAGATCTCCTCTGCAGCTGCGTAACACTTCCGCGCCGGCTCGTACTGCCCGGCAAGGCGGTGAACCGTTCCGGTCCTGCGCAGGATATCACCCCGGAGTTCCTCTGCGTCCGGGTTCCGGTGGTCGGGATCGGCCTTCCCGGCAAGTTCGAGCGCACGGGAGAACCGGGCCGGGGCGCGGGCAGAACTCAGATCCCCGCAGAGCAGTTCCACCTCGCCGACACCAAACAGGTTCTTTGCCTGCGCAAACGGGCCGGCAGCACTGTTTTGAGAACCTGCAAGGAACGCTTCCTTTGCCCCGGCAAAGTCATTGAGATGCAGAAGGATGTTACCGCGCGAGATCCGGGCATCAGCAAGGATAGCCGCGGGGTCGAGTCCCCGGGACTCGGCAAGCCCGATGCCCCGGTCGAAGATCGCAGACGATGCCTCGTACAGGTCGAGGCTCTGGAAGAACTCCGCGTACCAAAAGAAGAACCGCACGTCGTGCTCTCCGGGAGGGGCCGTCGCGACAAACCGGAGGAAATCGCGTGCAACCGAGCCATCGATATCGCTTGCGGGGACGTTGCCAAAAAAGATGTCGTCATAGATTCCTTCAAGGTACGCTGCGAGGGCCACCGGGTCGCCGGTGCGCTGCCGGAAGGCCTCGTAGGCAATCCCGACTTCGTGGCTCCGCTCGGTCCGTTCGCCAATTAAAGAGATCACCCGGGGCTGGGCCGGGTCCGGCATTTTCTTTGCCGTCTCCCGCGAGATCTCGCCAAGGAGGATCTTGAGATCGAGAAGTCCCCCGGTGGGATTGTTCCTGCACCGGATGCTGATGGAACGGTTGAAAAGCCAGGGCCGGCGGATGAAATAGTACGGGTTTGTCCGCTCGCTTCCCGCCCGGGCAAGGATCTCCCGGTCGATCAGGAGATCGAGGCGTTTCCTGAGCGCGGACTCAGATATCGCCCGGTCCTTCCTGCCTTTTCCCGTTCCCGACTCGTCCGGGGAATTGATGATAGTAAGGATCTGCCGGATCTTCCGTGGGCCGTCATAGAGCGCACGAAGTGTCTCTTTAGCGGCGCCCGAGAGCCCCGGCTCCTCATCAACGATCTGCGCAAACAGGGCCCGGTCCGGGTACATCATCCTGTCAGGATCGTTCAGTGACGGTGTTTCTTATAGGTTCCGGAATGGATCCGGCGGAGTCGCAAAGAAGACGTGCTGCGGGGGAATCCGGGACCCTGGGAAACAATGATACCACGGATTGGAAAAAAACACGGCCTTTTTTTCCCGGTTCCACCCCCTTAAATCCTGTCGGGTTCCACCAGTGGATCAGGCCTGGACACACAGGCACACAGGAAACACCGGGGCTACGGCCCACACAGAGAGTTATAAGAAGGAACGGGAAAGCACCGGAAACCCTCTCCCGGCAAGCCTCCTCCAAAGCCCCATACCTGGCAAACGGCGTCCCGTTCCTCTCTTACTCATTTTAAAAAACTCTCCCGGGCGTCGGCCACAGTCCGGCATCCCGGGATGCAGACATTCCCGGCACCGCAGGGCTGTGCAGGATACCATTACCAGTCCCGATTATGGATCGATTCGGATCGGGCTCTCCTGCCGGGGCTTTAATCCCGGAGGGGATGGCTGTTCTTATCGCCCCGCCCGATCCCCTTGTAGATGAACCCATTCTTTATGCAGGCATCCGGGTCGATGATATTCCTGCCATCTACGATAACCGGGTGCTCCTTACCAGTCAGCACTTTGACCTGCCGGGGATCGAGCATGTGGTACTGGCGGTGGCCGGCAAAGACGACCACGGCATCCGCCCCCCGGATCGTCTCCTCAAGCGAGGGGGTCAGGGTCAAGCCCGGGGCATGCTCCACGTAGGGGTCGTGGACGGCAACCGTGGCCCCGGCGGCGATCAGGTCGTCGCGGTACGGCTCGGAGGGGGTGTTCCTCGTATCATCGGAGTTTGCAAGGAACGCCCAGCCAAGGAGTGCAATCTTTGCTCCCCTGACCGGCGTACCTGCCCGGGCAAGGCCATCGAGGGTGAGCCGGACCATATGCCGTGGCATGAAGTCATTGATGGTACGGGCAAGCACAAAGAGAGAGGGTTCGTTTTTGGGGTAGTCGAGAAGGTCCTTTCCCAGTTGCTGCACGCCGCGTTCAAGGTGATAGGTGTCTTTTGTCAGGCAGTGGCCGCCGACCCCGGCGCCGGGCCAGAGCATCGCCCGGGTAATCCCTTCACCCTTAAGGCTATCGATTCCTGCCCTCACATCGTAGAAGTTGACCCCCATCGCTTCGCAGTAGAGGGCGAGCTCGTTTGCCGCCGCAATCTGAAGGTCGCGGAAGGTGTTCTCAGCGGTCTTTGTAACTTCCGCGGCCGTTGCGGTCATCGGGATCACCTTCCCGATCGTCAGCACGGGGGTGTACAGTTCGGCTGCCCGGGCCGTACTCAGCGGATCGATGCCGCCCACGACCCGGTCGTGCTCCTGAATATTCCTGATCAGGCGACCAACCATTACCCGTTCGGGGGCATGGGCAAGCGCAAAGTCGATGCCCGCAAAAAGGCCGGACTCCTCTTCGAGCAGGGTGCGGGCCGGGCCGACCGTTGTGCCCGGAGTGATCGTGGATTCAAGGACAACGAGCATCCCGGGCCGGATATTACGGCCCACGTTCCGGATCCCTTCGTTTAACGCCGAAAAATCGGGGATAAGGTCGTCCTTGTTCAAAAAAGGCGTCTGGATGGAAAGAGTCACGGCGTCAAGACCGGCAATCTTTGAAAAATCGGTCGTGCACTCGAACTTGCGTGCCCTGACAACCTTTTTGAGCAGCGCATCAAGTCCCGGCTCTTCACCTTTGAGCGGGCTCTCGCCCCGGTTGAGCATCGCAATCTTGTATCCCGACGAAGGTGAGTCCCGCTGGAAGCCGTACACGTGCTCGAATTTCGGGGAGTCGGCAAAGAGTGCTGCAGCCGGGATACCGACATATCCCATACCGATAACACCGATCTTTTTAATCGGCCCCCTCTCCTGAATCAGCGCTTCAAGCGTCATGCCGGTGCCCCGGGCAAAAAACCGGCCCGGATCTGCTCGCTGACCTCAAGGTTGCGAATAGCCTGTTCCGGTGTAACCGGGAAGGGTGTATGCTTCTGTGCGCAGTCGATAAAGGTTGCCAGCTCCACCTTTAACGGTTCGACTTTGTTAACCATCACCTTCTCGATGATGTTCTCCTGCACGTACCGCTCGTTCTCGAACTGGTACCGGCCGGGCTTCCGGTAGATTGTGACCTCCTGGCTCATGAAGTCTCCCTCGACAGTGAAGTCCTCCTCTTCGATGTAGATCATCCGGATCTTCTTTGACGCCTTGCGGCTTGCCGAGAGCGCCACGGGCACGCCCCCGCACTCCATGAGAACGCTGCACAGGTCGAAATTCCCCACGGAGTGGATGTGGCAGGGCTTCGGGAAGAACGCGTTGAGGATGATATCGATGTCGTGGATCATCAGGTCCTCCACCACGGAGCTGCCCGTCACCCGGGCCGAGGCCGGGTTGTGCCGTTTCATCTCGATATACAGGGGCTTTGTCACGATCTTTTTTATCTCGGCGACAATCGGGTTGAAGCGCTCGATATGCCCCACGCCGATGGTAATCCCATGGGGGGCACCGGTCATGAGCGTTCGCGCCTCTGCCGCCGTTGCGCAGATCGGCTTTTCGATAAATGCGTGTTTTTTCGCCGAGAAGACCTGCTGTGCGACCTTCGCGTGGAACGGGGTCGGGACGCAGATGCTCACCGCATCAACATGCCGGAGAAGTTCTTCAACCGAAGGGTACGCCGTCGCACCATGTTGCTTCCCGATGGCTGTGGCAGCCTCCGCATTCACATCGCAGACCCCAAGGTGATCTACGCTTTTGAGTTCGGAATAGACCCGGACGTGGTTTCGTCCCATCGCCCCGACCCCGATGACCCCGACATCCATGTTATTTCACCCGGTTGATGGTTTCGCAGATATATGCGAGGTCTTTTGTGTCAAGCGAGGGGTGCACCGGCAGGGAGAGCACGGATGCTGCAAGACGGGTCGCCACCGGGCAGGGATCGGGCTCTGCTACCGGCGCATACAGGGGCTGGCGGTGGATCGGTATGGGATAGTGCACCGCTGACCCGATGCCTTTTGCCTTGAGATACTCCATAAACGCTGTCCGGGAGAGCGGGAATTCCTCCGTGAGCCTGACAACGTACTGGTGGTACACGTGCTGCACGTTCCCGACAACCTTCGGCTTTACAAGCCCCTTTGCCGAAAGGTTTGCCGTATAGTACTCCGCGTTTTTTCTCCGGCGCAGGTTAAACTTGTCCAGTTTTTTGAGCTGGACAATCCCGATCGCGGCAGAGATATCGGTCATGCGGTAGTTATAGCCAAGCACGGTGTGGAGGTACTTCTCGCTCTGGCCGTGGTTGACAATAAGGCGGAGCCGGTCTGCGGTGGGCTTGTCACTTGTGGTGACCATCCCCCCCTCCCCGGTAATCATGTTCTTGGTGGCATAGAACGAGAAGCACCCGGCCCGGCCAAAATTTCCCACTTTGGCGCCGTGGTACAGGGCTCCGTGGGCCTGTGCCGCATCCTCTATGAGCGCAAGGTTGTGCGCCTCGCAGATCTCTTGGACAGGTCCGACATCGAACGGCTGGCCGAAGAGGTGGACACCGATGATCGCCTTGGTTTTTGGCGTGATGCGTTCTTTCACCTGCTCGGGGCGGATATTGAAGGTCTCCTCGTCCACATCGGCAAAGACCGGTCGTGCACCGCACATCGAGACAGCGGTCGCGGTCGCAATAAACGAGAAGGCCGGCACGATCACCTCGTCTCCGGGGCCAATACCACACGCAAGCAGGGCCGCATGGAGGGCGGCAGTCCCGTTGTTGACCGCCACCGCATGGGCAGTGCCGCAGTATGCGGCAAACTTCTGCTCGAACTCGGCAACCCTCTCTCCCTGTGCGAGCATACCGGACATCAGTACATCCGATACGGCCGCCACCTCATCCGGGCCAACCACCGGCCGCGCTACAGGTATCTGCATGCCTCACGTCCTGTGAAAAATAAACGCATTTCCTTCTAGTTACATGGGCAACAATCGGATAATATCATTCCTGTCACCAGCCGTCGTTTGCTTCTGGTGCAGGAGACCCGGGTCCGTGAAGATAGGTAAATTAGGCCGGAAAGTGCATATGATTTGAAGGAAGACCGTGCGGGAGGAGTTGCCACGCATCACATCATATCCATAGGGGATTTTGATCGCAGCGCAATTGACCGGCTGCTGGATCATGCACAACAGATCGGGAAGAAAAAATACGATAAAAAAGCCCTCGACGGCAAAATCCTTGCTGTCCTCTTTTTTGAACCCAGTACACGCACAAGGATGTCCTTTGAGTCCGCAATGGCACGTCTCGGAGGGAGTTCCATATCGGTGAGCAGTGTCGAGGCCTGCTCGATGGCAAAGGGCGAAACCCTTGCCGACACGATCCGGGTGGTGAGCGGGTACGCGGATGCTATCGTCATCCGCCACCCAAAAGAGGGCGCGGCCCGGCTCGCAGCGGAATTTGCAACCGTGCCGGTCATAAACGCCGGGGATGGCGCCGGCCAGCACCCATCCCAGACACTCCTCGACCTCTACACAATCCGGCAATCGATGCCGATCGACGGGATCGATGTGGCGCTGGTGGGCGACCTGCGGTACGGGCGGACAGCGCACTCGCTTGCCTCGGCACTCTCCCTCTACGGTGTCCGGCTCCATACGATCTCTCCCCCCGGGCTCGAACTGCCCCCCTCGCTTGCCGAGGGACTGATGGAAAAGGGGATGGAGATCATCAACCACACCGATATAGGTGAGGTGATCAATGATGTGGACGTTCTCTATGTCACGAGAATCCAGCGGGAACGGTTCCCTGATTCAACCTCGTACTTCAACGTCGCCTCCAGCTACCGGATAACTCCCGAACTCCTTGCCGGGGCAAAGAAACACCTGGTTGTCCTGCACCCGCTCCCAAGGGTGGACGAGATCGACCCGCGTCTTGACGCATCGCCCCATGCCAGGTACTTTGAGCAGTCGAAGAACGGGGTCCCCGTCAGAATGGCCATGCTGCTGGACGTGATGGGATGAAGCATATCGCTCCTGCAGACACCGGCGACGAAGAGGGGGAGAGGCTCCTCATACGGCGGATCAAGAACGGCACGGTGATCGACCATATAGACGGAGGAGAGGCGCTCAACGTGATAAAGATCCTCGGGATCGCCGGGACAACCACGGAAACGCTTTCGATTGCGACCAATGTACCCAGCAAGAACATGGGAAAGAAGGACATCGTCAAGATCTCCAACCGCGAACTCTCAAAAGAGGAGGTCGACCGGATCGCGCTCATCACGCCCCGGGCAACGATCAACATTATCCGTAACTTCAGGGTCTGCGAAAAACAGGGCGTTGAGATCCCAACACTGATCGTGGGAAGTGTGCGGTGCCCCAATCCCGGCTGCATCACCCGCACAAACGAGCCGATCAAGAGCAGGTTTGCGGTGCTACCTGAAGGGAAAGGCCTGCGCTGTACCTACTGCGATTCGGTGATCACCAAGGACCTGACGAGCTACATCATATAACGGTTTTTTTGGGAAAAGTCGCCTCGAACACTAAACTCTTCGTGTTTTTATTCTGAGGATACCCGTGGAATCAGGTGGCCGTGGACGTCAATCTCACCGCGCCAGATACGGGTGGACGATATCCAGCGGCCGTCCTCGGCAAGCACGCAGGTGATCTGGTGGATGTCAACCTTGCGCAGCTTCCGCTCGCGACGCAACCGGTTGATCTCGACTGCTACCGGCAATGTCTCCTCGGAGACGACAATCGCGTCGAAATCGGCATCGAGCGCCGAGCCGAACCGGTCGCACAAAGGCTCGATCTCCCAGTGCGTGGCATATTTTTTTTGTGCCGCATAAGTCATAACAAAACCGGTAATGAACGCCTCAAGGTCGGCCTTGCGCTGGTCGAACGGATGGATCGGGTGCGTTTTTCGGCTCGCAAACGGATCCGTCGTCAGCCCGATTACGACCTGCCCCTCGGGCCCGGCAAGTTCAAACGACCGGGTCAGGAGGCTTTTGTGGCCGTCGTGCAGCGGGTCGAACGTGCCCCCTACCATAACCTTCATGTTGCCTGTACGTTAAGTTCCTATGGTATTATGGGTATGGATGGGAAGATCGCAGGAAATCCGCTCTGGTGCGCGCCTAATGCAACAGTGATTGGCAGGGTGACCCTTGGAAAGGATGTCGGCATCTGGTTTGGGGCTGTCATCCGGGCTGACAAGGACCGGATTACCATCGGCGACCGGTCGAACATCCAGGACAACTGCGTCGTCCATACCAGCGCAGGGTTCCCGACAACGCTCGGGTGCGACGTGTCCGTGGGGCACGGGGCGATCCTCCACGGCTGCACCATAGGTGACCGGGTGTTGGTTGGCATGGGTGCGATCGTGTTGAACGGTGCTCACGTGGGGGAGGACTCCCTGATCGGCGCGGGAGCAGTCGTGACGGAGGGCATGAAGGTACCGCCCGGCTCGGTAGTACTCGGCGTGCCCGGAAAGGTGCTCAAGGAGACCACCCCGGCCCAGCGTGAACACATTGTCCAGAATGCGCAGTCCTATGTCAGGCTTGCCGGGGAATACGCCCATGGGTGACGTCGTCGTCATCGGGGCCGGAGTGTCCGGTATCCAGGCCGCACTCGATCTCGCAAACCACGGGATTGTCGTTCACCTCATCGAGCGGGAGCCTACCATCGGCGGCCATATGGCGCAGCTTGACAAAACGTTCCCGACAAACGACTGCTCCATGTGCATCCTCTCGCCCAAGATGGCGGATGTCCAGCGGCACGCAAACATCCGGGTCCATACCCTGTCCGAAGTGGAGCGCATCGAGGGTGATGCGGGGCACTTCCAGGTCACTATCCGCGAACACCCGCGTTATATTGACATGGAGACCTGCACCGGCTGCGGAGACTGTATCCAGATCTGTCCTGTCGAGGTCTACAACCGGTTCGATGCCGGGATTGGCGTGAGAAAGGCGATCTACAAGCCCCACCCGCAGGCAGTCCCCGACAGGGTGGTAAAGGACGCGGAGCACTGCATTGAATGCGGGCTTTGCTATGATGTCTGCGGGCCCCAGGCGATCCTGCATGAGGATGCAGAGAAGGAGACCGTCATCGAGGCCTCAGCCATTATTGTCGCCACCGGATATGAGGTCTTCGACGCGCAAAAGAAGAGCCCGCTCGGGTACCTGAAGTTTCCCGATGTGGTCACCAGCCTCGAACTGGAACGGATGATCAACGCAGGTGGACCTACAGGCGGGAAGATCCGGCGCCTGAGTGACGGGAAAGAACCGGGGAGCATTGTCTTTATCCAGTGCGTGGGCTCGCGGGACATGACGCTCCACCGGCCATGGTGCTCCTGCGTCTGCTGCATGCAGGCGATGAAGAACGCGATCCTCATAAAGGAGAAACACCCGGAGATCGCGGTCACGATCTTCTACATGGACGTCCGCGCCTACGGGAAGGGCTACGAGGAATACTACGAGCGGGCAAAGAGTGCCGGTGTCCGGTTCCTGCGGGGGATGCCTTCCGATGTGCAGGCCGACAAAAACGGGAGCGGCCTCTTCTTCCAGGTGGAGAACACGGAGACCGGGGAGGTCGAGGTCCTTCGCCCGGGCCTTGTGGTGCTTTCGGTCGGCATCCAGCCCACGGATGCGACTGCGACACTCGCGGGAAAACTGGGCCTCCCGCTTGAAGAGACAGGGTTCATCCGGTCGATGCACGACGCAATGGACACCGCAGGAACGATCCGGCCGGGGATCTTTGTTGCCGGGACAGCGGTCTCGCCCAAAGATATCCCCGACAGCGTGGCCTCAGGAGAGGCGGCAGCGATGCGGGCGTTTGTAGGGTCGAAGAAAAAATCGGCAGCAAGGGCGGCGCGATCCCGGTGAAGGAAACGTTAACGCTCTGGTGGGACGAGGCTCTCTGCGGTATCCGGTACATTGACCAGACGCTGCTTCCCAACGAGTATGCCATCGCCGGGTGCACGAGCGTCGATAAGCTCATCGCCGCGATACAGCGGCTGGAGATCCGGGGAGCGCCGGCCCTTGGCGTTGCCGGGGGGTTCGGGGTCGCCCTTGCCGCACGTACCTGTGCCGGACGATCGTTTGAGGAGTTTTCCCGGGCCGTGCAGCACAAGGCAGGAAGCATCCGGGAGAGCAGACCAACCGCCGTCAACCTGAGCTGGGGGGCTGACCGGGTGCTTGCCCGGTTTTTGGCCGCAACGGATGCTGCATCCGCCCGGGCGGCAGCACTTGCCGAGGCACAGGCAATCGCCGCTGAAGATACCCGCTGCTGCCATGCCATCGGGGAGTACGGGGCAGCCCTCCTCCCGGACCGCTGCACCATCCTCACCCACTGTAACGCGGGAGCACTCGCCTGTTCCTCGTGGGGAACGGCGCTTGGCGTGATCCGGTCGGCCGTGGAAGCGGGAAAGGAGGTCCGTGTGATTGCCTGCGAGACCCGTCCGCTCCTGCAGGGTGCACGGCTTACCGCGTGGGAACTGGCCCGGGACGGGATCGATGTCACAGTAATCACCGATTCTACGGCGGCGCACATCATGCGCACCGGATCGATCGATGCCGTAATCGTCGGCGCCGACCGGATCACCAGCGATGCGGTCTTCAACAAGATCGGCACCTACATGCACGCCGTCTGCGCCCGCCATCATGACATCCCGTTCTACGTGGCGGCCCCCCTTTCCACATTTGACGCTGCCCATACGGAGCGCGAGGTGACAATCGAGGAGCGGGGGCGCGACGAGATCGCAGTGATGGGGAACCGCACCCTGATCCCTGAAGGGGTACCGGTAAAGAATTATGCGTTCGATGCAACCCCCATGGAGCTCGTCAGCGCAATCATCACCGAGCAGGGCGTCATCAGACCGCCATTTGAAATCGGCGCACTCCTCACCCGCGCCGGCACCAGCCACACAGCAAAACGGACATGACCCTCATGGATATTGATCTCAGCCAATGGCACAGCCTGATGTACATCATCGGGGAAGTGACGGTTCTCTTCATCCTCGGGGTACTCCTCGTATCGTTTGTCCTTGTCGTCATTTCCCTGTACTCGATAAAAAAAGGACACCTGTATTTTCCCCATCTTATCAAGGCGGGCCTCGTCTTTCTTGAAGGCTTCATGAAGGCATTCTTCCGGCTCCTCGGCCTTGAGGACCGGGAGATGCTCACGTTCCTTATCAAGATCCATAATACGATGAACGCGAGCGCATTCTCCCGGGTGCCCCTCGGAGAGCGTGCGGTCTTTGTCCCCCAGTGCCTGAGATCCGCAAAGTGCCCGGCCCATCTCACCCCGGAGGGGCTCAAATGCGTGAACTGCGGGCAGTGCACGGTGGGCGAGGCCCGGCTCCTCCTCGAAAAACTGGGATACCGGGTCTTCATCATCCCGGGTTCGTCGTTTATCAAAAGGATGGTCAAAAAATATCATCCTCAGGCGATCATCGGAGTTGGCTGCCTGACCGAGGTCAAGGAAGGGATCGACATGGCCGACAAGATGGGCCTGATCGCGATGGGCGTGGTGACCTTAAAGGAGGGGTGCGTGGAGACGCTGGTCAACTGGCAGGATATCTACGAAGTGGCCACGCTGGGGCTCGATCCGGCGTCAGTTCCCGAGGACCTTCATGCTCTTGCCGGTTAACTTCCCGCTCTTTATCTTGCCGTGGACAACGATCGCATCGCTGCTGGTCACGTCGCCAACACGGACATCGGGCCTGATGACAACCTTGCCGCCTGCCGCAACAGAATAGACCACGCAGTGATCAAGGAGGCTTACATCCCCGGCCGCGACAAGCGGCCCTTTGATCCGGGCATGGCTCCCGATGACCGCGCTCCCGCATTCAACGTCGAGAGCCACGCTCGATTTCATGCCCAGCTCGAGTCTGCCGGTCACCACGAGCCGGCCCCAGAAATGGGTCCGGGCGGGCACGATAAAATCGCCGTCAATCCGGACATTGCCTTCGTAGTACGCTCCTTTTGGTGCGTAATACGTGCTGCCTTTACAGATGACGTTTGCCATGTAGGTATCAAGGTAGTTGAGGCACGACCTTGTGCATAAAGGTTGTTGTCACCCGGGCTTTGCCGGGGTTCACAGGAGAACGGCAGAGAGCGTGAAGACCACGAGGGACGCAAACATCCCGATCTTGAGGAGCGTCGTCGATCCGGTTGCTTTGACGCTGTCGGCGTCCGTGCAGCCAAGCGCCTTTCCCGCCGCAACGATGATGATACTATCGACAAGAGCGATCCCAAGGAGATACCATGCCCCCCACCACAAGTAGGGAACCACGCTTGCCGCAACCGCTGCAACGGCACAGATAAATGCGAGAAGGGCGGTTTTTTGTACGCCGATCCGGATGGGCAGGGTATCCGCACCGCCAGTCCTGTCGCCCTCGATGTCCTCTGCATCTTTTAAGAGTTCGCGGGCAAGCATTGCAAGGAAGGTGATGGCAGCAATCGGGAGCATATCCACAAGCGAGTGCCATCCGGCAAATGCCCCGCCAAAGAGGAAAATGCTTGCTGCAAGGTACGCGACTGATACATTCCCCAAAAACGGCGTGCTCTTGAGCCGGGCAGCGTACGCGACGAGGAGTACGACATTGAAGAGGGCAATACCCAGGCAGAGCGGTGTTGTAAACCTGCTGATGACCAGCCCAAAGAAAAACAGGATCCCGGCCCAGGCCAGTGCAGCGTTCCTGCCAACAGTGCCTGACGGGATGGGACGCTCCGGCCGGTTGATCGCGTCGATTTCCGCATCAAAATAATCGTTGATCACGTTGCCGGCTGCGGTAATGAGGATGACAACGGCCATGAGCAGGGTGACACCGTACACCAGCGTGCCGGTGGCGATAAGGTATGCGACAATCGCCGCAAGCCCGGCAACGACCGAGTTTGCCGGGCGGGTGATGGTAAAAAATCCTGCAAAGCCCATACGCAGGATCCGGTATCGGGCTGTTCTGATATTAACCTGCGTGACCAGATTGACGAGGGGATGGACACGTGCAGTGATCCGTCAGTAACGGCCCGACGATTGTGGAGGATAAAAAAAGGTCAGGTAAATACCGACGGATCCAGGATCCACGCTGTGGAGAAACTCACAGGAGTCTGGTTGTTTGAGGGTTCTGTGACAAAGTTGACCGTCAGCGTTGTCCCTTTACTCAGGGTCTGGTAATCCTGGTCGGAGTCTATTGTTATGTAATCCCGCCCGGTCGCTGAGATGCCCGGCATAAGCGGAGGGGTCTCTGCCCCATTCCCGCCATGGGAGACCCCGACACCCCCGAACGAGACCCCTTCTGCATTGGTCAGGGTGCTGAACCACCGTAACTGGACAGGAGTTTTTCCCGCATTGGTCACCGTGACGAAAATATTCACCTGGTGGCGCCCTGATGGCAGGGCAGTGGTAGTGATATCATATATACTCGCGTTGAAGGCGTATGTTCCGTTCACGAGCGTGACAACCTGTTCCTGACCGGCTGCAGCGTTCCCTGCAGCGCCGGGAGAGGAGGCGGAAGTGTTCGGGGTTCCTGTGGAAGAGGTACAGCCGGCAACGAGGATAAGGCTGATACCCAGGATTGCAAACGTACAAAGAATACTCTTTCTCATGGTTCACCACATGTTGTGATTCCGGATCTTTTTTTGGTTTTTTTCCTTAAAAAATTCATGCCGGATCTTCGTGAAACAAAGAAACAGATCACACGTTAAAAAGAAAAATGCTTTACGGGCGAGGGGGGATTTGAACCCCCGACCATTAGCTTAGGAGGCTAACGCTCTATCCGGACTAAGCCACTCGCCCACTGCTCATACCAATTGCAGGGGAATATGTATAAGTTTTGCGCGCTTCAACATCTCTCCCGCAATGGACGTTATCGAGGCAACGGAAGGAAATACGAGGTTTCTTGTCCCGGTCCAGGACAACCGTGAGCAGTTCCCGCCCGGCACGGCTCCCGTCTTTTTCAACCGCCGCATGGAGATCAACCGGGACGCCACGGTCCTCCTCATTTCGGTACTCAAACCCTCCGATTACCTTGACGCAATGGGGGCAACCGGGGTGCGGGGGCTCCGGGTGGCAAACGAGTGCGGGATCCCGGTCACCATCAACGACAAGGACCCGGAGGCGATCCCCCTGATCCAGCAGAACGTCGCACGATCCGGGCTTCCGGTCACCGTCACCTGCCGGGACGCGTGCTCGCTGCTCTTCGAGCAGTCCTTTGACGCAGTCGATATCGACCCGTTCGGGACGCCGGCACCGTTTATTGATGCCGGCATCCGGGGGTGCCGGCGGTTTCTTCTCGTGACCGCTACGGATACGGCACCGCTCTGCGGGGCGCATCTCCGGGCAGGTATCCGCCGGTACTTCGCCCGACCGGCGAACACCGGCTACCACGGGGAGGTGGGGCTCCGGATCCTCCTTGGGTTTGTTGCACGGGAGACGGTAAAATACGACAGGGGGATAGAACCACTCTTCTGTTTTGCCCGGGAGCACTTCGTGCGCCTGAACCTCATGCTCACCCGGGGCGCCCAGGCTGCAGACCGGACCATTGCCCGGATCGGGTTTGTCATGCAGTGTCCCTCGTGTGCCTACCGCGAGGAGCAGCCCGGCATGATTCCCACTTCCGCCACCTGCCCGTACTGCGCCAAGCCGCTCCGCCCGATCGGTCCGCTGTTCCTGGGACAACTCTTCTCCGACGATATCCTGGTGCAGATGCAGGGGCGGCTTGTCGACAGCACGCTCGGAACAAAAAAGGATCTCGCAAAACTCCTTGGCATCTGCCGGGAGGAACTCCCCCTCTCCAGCCACTACGATTACCACCATCTCGCCCGGTCGCTCGCCGTTTCCCCTCCCCCGATCGATACGGTGCTGGAACGGCTGCGTTCCGCGGGCTTTGCCGCAAGCCGGACGCACTACTCCGGGACCGGGGTAAAAACCGACGCCCCGCTCCCGGTTCTTCTCGCGGCGATCGAACCTGACTGCAGGTCAAGACCGTGATTTAATGTTCAATGATGATGGTGAGGATATCGCCATCGAGGAGCTTGTGCGTCAGGCCCACCCGCTGGCCGCCGTGCTTCACCGACTTCCCCCAGACCCGGGCATACCGGAACCGGCGCACGAAGTCCCGGTGGAGCTTGGTACAGACCGTCTCGACCGTGCTCCCCGTCCTGATAATCAGCGGCTCTTCGAGATCGGCATCGCCGCTCTGGGGCTTGAGGTAGATCCGCATGAACCCGAGGCAGTCGTAGATTGCATCCTTGAGCTCCTCCATGTGGTACCCGGAATGGGCGGAGATCATGAGCGGCGGGTTGCCGAACCGGTCATTAATATCGTGCTCGATCTCAAGATATGCCTCCTTGTCGATGAGGTCGACCTTGTTGACCGCGATGAACGCCGGGACGTAGACCCGGTTTCCCTGCACCGCGTCGATGAGATCTTCCTGGGTCGCGTTGCCGCGAATCAGAATTTCAGCGTTCATCATCTTGCTTTCTGACAGGATAGACCGCACGTCCTCGATGTCGAGATCAAGCGTCCCAACCGCCGAGAGACGGACACCGCCGACCGAAGTCTTCTTGATGGTAATATCGGGTTTGGGCACGTTAATCCGGATACCCGCATCGTAGAGCTCCTTGATCAGCACGTTGACGTGCTTGCCGTTGAAGACGTCCACGAGGATGATGATGATGTCGGCGCTCCGCACGACGCCGATGACTTCCTTGCCGCGCCCCTTACCCATGGCGGCGCCGGCGATCAGTCCCGGGATATCGAGCAGCTGGATCTTCGCACCCTTGTGTTCGAGTGCTCCGGGCACCACGGTAAGCGTGGTAAACGCATACGCGGCGACTGCACTCTCGGTACCGGTGAGCTTGTTGAGGAGCGTGCTCTTACCGGTTGACGGGAAGCCGACGAGCACGGCAGTCGCATCGCCGGACTTCTTGACGGAGTAGCCTTCCCCGCCCCCGCCGGACTTCATCGCACGGAAGACCGCTTCGTCGCGAAGTTTTGCCATCTTCGCTTTTATCCGCCCGATATGCTTGGAAGTAGCCTTGTTGTAAGGAGTCTTTGTCAGCTCGGCTTCCAGCTCGGCTATCTGCTCTTCAAGACTACCAGCCATTTCTCATATTAATCGACGCAGGTTCGGGATATAGTTGTTTATGGGAAAGCCCGGCAGCATGGTACTGAATATGCGGGTAAACATGTGGGTACGGCCGTGTGAGGGAAATGCAGGCCGTACCCTCCCTCTTCCCGGGCAAGTCTTCTGTGTGCATCACTCCTGAAAAGGCGGGTGTAAGGCTGACAAACTTTAAGTAAGTCCATCGCCCATGTTATTGGGCAATTACGCTGCTATAGTGTAGACCGGCCAATCATGCGAGCCTCTCACGCTCGCGACAGGGGTTCGAATCCCCTTAGCAGCACTC
>Ga0326728_10003218_pt1 | contig 51553 bp, 40 predicted proteins | sample MB3enrmetagenome_FD_207602 | JGI IMG/M metagenome (GOLD analysis project Ga0326728, IMG submission 207602) | Lab enriched peat soil microbial communities from McLean, Ithaca, NY, United States - MB31MN | ecosystem: Environmental > Terrestrial > Soil > Wetlands > Peat | place: USA: New York... | reverse complement strand
TACTGATCAGCAACTGCACGGCCTGCTTCTTGAACTCAATATCATAGGTCTTCTTGGCATTGGTGGACATATCCGCTTCTCTTTCTCATGTTCTCCGCCCCCTGTCCACCAATTCGGGGGAACCTCAAACGCAAGTAAGGACCAGCCCTCCTCATTTTTCAGCGGGAAGTCTTCCATAATATTCTTGTCCGCAGAATAGGGTATTCCCGCAGAAAAGAAGAAGAAGTTTCGTCTCCGTTTCTGCGTCATCTGCGTGTTCTGCGGGCCATAATAATCGCTATATGAATTGTGTAACCGCTCCAAAAGGCTGAGGCGGTCAGGCGAAGGGGTCGTGGGTGCGGGGGCGGATGCGGAGGCCGAGGGGGGCGGGGGCGGTGGCGAAGGAGATGAGGCCGTTTTCGGCGGTGATGCCTTGGTAGGGGTCGTTGGTGATGAGGAGGTTGCCGTCAATGTCGAGATGATCGGCCAGGGCCGCGAGATGGGCGGCAGCGGTGATGAGGAGGCTGGTCTCTATCATGCAGCCGATCATGGTCTTGAGACCGGATTGACGGGCGGCGCGCAGGGCGTCGCAGGCGGCGCTGAGGCCGCCGGTTTTCATGAGCTTCACATTGACGCCGTGGTAACAGTCGGCGCAACGGGCGGCGTCGCGGGCGTGGTGATAGGATTCATCGGCGAAGAGGGGCAGCGGAGAGCGGCTCTTGAGCCATGCCAAATCGGCGGGCGGGGTGGCGGCGGGCATGGGTTGCTCGACGAATTCCACGTGGGGATCGCTGGCCAGCCATTCGATGTTGCGCAAAGCTCCTTCCTTGGTGCTCCAGGCTTCGTTGGCGTCCACCCGGACGGTTTTGTCGGGAGCGGCCTGGCGCAAGGCGGCGAGGTTCCGGCGGTCGCCGGGCACACCGACTTTGAGTTTGAGAATGGGGAAGGAGGCGGCTTCGAGGGTTTTGCGGCGGACGATTTCCGGGCGGGCGATGCCGATGCTGAAGGACGTAATATGGCGCTTTTCGGAGAAGCCTAGACCAAGCCAGTCGTAGATGGGTTGGCCGGCTTTTTGGGCCGCGCCGTCGAGCAACGCGACGTTGAGGGCGCATTTGGCGGACTGGCTCGGCGGCGACAGTTTTTCCAAACAGGCCATGCTGGCGGGGATGTCGTCGAAGGAAAGTTTCGCGGGATCGACGCGGCGCAGGAAATCCTGAATGGACGCCGTTGTCTCGGAGTAGCGCGGGGAGCAGGGGGCTTCGCCGAGGCCGGCGAGGTCGTTGTCCGTCAGGCGGGCGAGGACGACTTGCTCGATGTCGGCGCCGCCGGCGGAGGCGTTGGCGGCGATGGTCCAGGTATGGCTCAGGCGCAGGTCAAACGGTTTGAAGTCCAGTTTCACAAGCGGGCCGGGGCCGGCGAGGGACCGGTCAAATCTCCTGGCAGGAGAGAATGTCCTCCTTGTAGAGCAGGTTCGTCTTCAATTCTTCGCGGTCGAGGAACGGAGACATGTCTTCGAGTTTGGCGGAGATCATGCGGCCGTCGGCGAGGCGTCTGGAACTGAGCTTGGGTTCGAACAACTGGTCCCTGTCAAGAATCACATTGGCCAGGCCCGGGCCGGGGGCGTCGAGGAATTGGGCGAGGGCGGCCTGGAAAGCGGGGTTTTCCAGGCGGATGGAAGGGAGGTTGAAGGCCTGGCCGATTTTCGTCATGTCCGGGAAACTGATGCCGGAGTTGGGGCCTTCGCCGATGAGCTGGCCGTTGAAAAAGGCCGACTGGGTGGTGCGCTGGGAGAGGTAGCCGTCGTTGTTCAGGACGATGATTTTGATGGGCAGCTTGTGATGGGCGATGGTTTGGAGTTCCTGAATGTTGAGCATCATGCTGCCTTCGCCGCCCAGGCAGATGATGCGCTGGCCGGGCCGGGCAAAAGCGGCGCCGACGGCAGCGGGCAAATCGTAACCCATGGAGGCCGAGCCGGCGTTGGCATAGACGCGCTGGCCGCGCTTGATGCGGGCGGCCTGGAAGGTGACGACGGAGGGGGTGGCGTTGCCGCAGACGACGACCTCGTTGGCGCGGAGGAGTTTGAAAAGCTCCTCGATGAAATGGTAGGGATTGATGGGCCGGGAAGTGTCGCGGTGGCGGGGCAGGACGATGGGATATTTGGCCACGCGGGCGCGGCACCATTGCAGCCATTCGGCACGGGCGGGGGCAGGCTCTGGCGGCAGTTCGGCGAGCAAGTCGCGCAGGAAGTCCTTCAGGTCCGCCTGGATGCCGAGGTCGGGGCGCACCATGGCCGGTTTCTCCAGTTCGGCGCGATCGATGTCCACCTGCACCTTGAAGGCGTGGCGGGCAAAGGAGTCCCAGTTGTAACTGACCTGGCGGACGGCCAGACGGCAGCCCAGCACGATGACCAGATCGGCGTTTTGCACGCAGAAGTTGCCGGCCCTGTTGCCGATGGTGCCGGCGCGCCCGCAATAAAGAGGGTCGTCCTCTTCCAGGGCGTCAATGGCGGTCCAGGCCGCGGCCACGGGGATTTGCAAGCGGCGGATGACGGCCTCGAATTCGGCGTAAGCCTGGCTGATGTGCAGGCCCGAGCCGATGAGGATGACCGGGCGTTGGGCCTTGGCAAGGCGTTGGGCGACCTCGGCGCACTGGCGTCGCAGCAGGGCGGGGTCAAGCGGCGCGTCGTCTTCGGCGGGGTCGTAGGGGCGCTGGGCGGCGGGATCGATGTTGGTGGCCTGGACATCAACGGGGATTTCCAGCCAAGTCGGGCCGGGGCGGCCGGTGACGGCGAGGTGGCAGGCGCGCTCAAGATGGTAGCGAATGGATTGGGGATCGCGCACCGAGAACGCGTATTTGGTGATGCCCTTGATCATGGGAACGATGTCCAGTTCCTGGTCGCCAAGCTGGCGCAAAAGGCTGCCCTTGTAAGTGGAGACGAGCGTCTCGCGTTTGCCCTGGCCGGAGATGACGATCATGGGCATGGAATCGGTGTAAGCGCCGAAGACTCCGTTCAAAGTGTTGACAGCGCCGGGGCCGGCGGTGATGCTGACGACGGCCGGTTTGTGCGCAACGCGGGCGTAAGATTCCGCGGCCATGGCGCAGGCCTGCTCGTGATGGCAGCAGACATATTTGAGGCGCGAACAACGGGCCAGGGCGTCGTTGAGGAACATGGCGTGGCCGCCCGTCATGAGAAAGACGTGCGTGGCGCCGGTGTCGGCCAGATAATCAAAGACGTAATCGGCTAATCGTTTCATTTATGTTTGACGCAAGGGCCGGCCCGCATCAGCCGGCCTGGTTCGAATTTAAACTCCTGTTGCGGCTCCATTCGGCGGTGCGGCGGATGCCTTCGTCCAGGGGAATCCATTCGCGCAAGCCCAATTCCTGCCGGGCGCGCGTCGTGTCGGGGACGAGGCGGGCGGCGGGCCGGCCGGGGACGGGCGGCTGGGTGATTTTCACCGGCAGATGGCCGGGCAGGGCGCGGCTGACGGCCTCGGCCGCCTCGGCGATGGTCAGGGCGTTGCAGGAGCCGACGTTGTAGGGGCGGTTGCTGACGCCGCGGACGAGGATGGTCCAGAGCCAAATGGCCAGGTCGGCGGCGTAAAGATAGGAGCGGTAGGGGGTGCCGTCGCCGTTGACGACGATGGGGCCGCCGGCCAGGGCGTCGCGGATGAAATTGCCCATGGCAAAATGGATGTCCAACGGCAGATAAGGGCCGACCAAGGCGTAAATCCGCGCGATCTTGACCTCGAGGCCGTGCTGGCGGGCGTGGATGGCGCATTGCAGCTCGTTCAATCTTTTGCCTTCGGCATAGGCGGACTGCGGATCGGCCAGGTCCGGCCCGCCGGTGTAATCCTCCGGCACGTGCGTCATGGAGGGCGGCTGCCGGCCATAGACGGCGGCGGAGCTTGTCAAGAGGAACGTTTTCGCGCCGCATTGCGTGGAAAAATCCAGGGCGCGCCGCGTGCCGGTCACGATGGTGTCGAGCATGACCTCGGGATGCCCGGTGTTGAGGGCGGCGCTGGCCTCGGTGGCGGCGTGGAGGACGTGGGAAAATTTTCCGGCGGGGAAGGCGAAGTCGCGCACGTCGCCGGCCTGGAAGCGGAATTCGGGGCGGCGGGCCAGATGGGGCGCCTTGCGGGAAAAGGCCTCTGGATTTCTTGTCAATACTAAAGCTTCCGCGCCCAGGTTGAGCCGGTCGTTGGCCCGGGCCAGGCTCTCCAGCAGCCAGCAGCCGATGAAACCGGTGCCGCCGGTGATGAAGAAGCGCGCCCCCCGCAATGGGCCGCTCAAGGGGCGGATGTGCCCGAGGACGTGGTCGAGATCGGCGGCGAGGGGCTGTGTCATGGGAGGCGGGCGCGGGAGATCATTTCCAATATAAATCGTCCCCGATGTAGCCGGCGGCCTTGAGGTTGTTCAACATCTTCAGGCGGATGAGGCGGGATTCGCGGAAATTGGGGTCGGCGAAGCCGATGGCCTCGAGGCCGGACTTGAGTTCCTGGACGGTGGCGGGGAGGTCGTGAATGGGCTGGTGGCGGGGGGCCAGTTTGCGGAAGAGGGAGAAATCCACGCGGTAAGAGCGTTGGTCGGGGGCGGCGTTTTTATTGATGGCGACCTCGACGCCGGGCATGGCGCGCTGCACGGCCAGGGCCAGGTCCTTGACCTGGTAATTCCAGGAATCGGCCCCGACGTTGACGATGAGAAAAGGTCCGCCGTGGGCGGGGTCGCGGTCGGCGGCCCAATCCATGGCGCGGGCCATGTCCTTGGTGTTGATGAGGGGGCGCCACGGGGTGCCGTCGCTGAGGATGTTGATTTTCCTGATGGCAATGGCGCTGGCGACAAAATCGTTGAGGACCAGGTCCAGGCGCAAGCGGGGACTCATGCCGCACGCGGTGGAAAAGCGCAGGCAGGAGATGGTGAAATGATCGTCGGCGAGGAGGCGGAGGTCATTTTCCGTGGCGACTTTGGAGCGGGCGTAGGCGGTCAACGGATTGAGGCTGGAGGATTCGGTGCGGGCGTCGTCCTCGGCAAACCCATAGACGCTGCAACTGGAGGCAAAGACGAACGCCTTGGCGCCGGCCTTTTTGGCCTTTTGCGCGACGGCGACGCTGGCCTGATGGTTGACGCGCATGGTGACCTCCTCGAAGGCCTTGCCCATGGGGTCGTTGGAGACGGCGGCCAGATGAATGACGGCATCGACGCCCGCGAAAAGCGAATCCGGGATGGAGCGGACATCGCCGAAGAACTGGGCGTTGAGCTGGCGTTCCGGCAACGGGTCGGTGGTGGTGACGGCGTTGGCGAAAAAGCCGGTGTCGAAGCCGATCAATTCCGCCTGGGGCCGGGACTGGCGAAGTTGGCGGATGACGCTTGGGCCGATGTAGCCGAGGTTGCCGGTAATCAAGATTTTCATGTTATCCACGAGCCTGGCATTGTGCTTGGGGGAAGGCGCGGGGCGCAAGGAGGAAGTCGCTTTTGGAGAGGGGATCGGACGGATCGGACGGATCGGACCGACCGGACGGGAGGGGTCAGCGGGGGTGGAGGGCGGTATCGAGGGCGGTTTGCCAGGGCTTGTTGGCGGGCTGGAGTCGCACGGCTTCGCGCAGGTGGGCGATGGCGTCGTTGCGTCTGCCGGGCTGGTCGAGAAGGCAGACGCCCAAGGCAAATTGCGCCTGGGCCCAGGTTGGGCGCACCTCGACAATCGCCGAGAAGTGGCTGATGGCTTCCGGGATTTGCCGCTCGGCCATCAGGGCCGCGCCCAGATAGCCATGCGTCGTCAAATCAGCGGGGTCCAAAGTCAGGGCGTATCGCGCCGCCGCCACCGTTTGCTGGTAGTTCTCATGACGCAACTCCAGCCGGCAGAGATTCTGGGCGATGGCCTCGTCTTCGGGCGCCAGTTCGACGGCGCGTCGGGCGTGGGGAATCGCTTCGTCCAAGCGGTTGTCGAAAGCCAGGTTGCTGGCCAGGGCGGATTCGATGTGGCCATTGGCAGGATCGCGTTGGAGGGCCAACTCCAGCTCTTTGAGGGCCTGCTCCGGATGAGTTCCGGCTTCGGACCTGGCCAGCCAGAGGGCGGCCTGGCTGTTGCCGGGGCCGCGGCGGAGGATGTCCGAGAAAACTTCGGTGGAGTCGGCCTTCAGGTAGAGGGCGCGGCAGATGGCTGAGGCGAGCCTGGTTGGGGTGGCATGAGGCTTGATCCAAAGCGAGGCGCAGGTGTTGAGGAGCCAGAGGCCCAACGCCGCGGCTGTCAAATACCGCGCCGCCTTGCCGCGGCCGGCCCAGAACTCAAACCCCAGGGCGCCGAAAGCGCAAAACGGCAGAAGGACCGCGAGGGCGTAGATCGCTTTGCTCTGCGCGTAGGACGGCACCTTCAGAGTCATCGCCAGGAGTGCGAAGGCGAAGAGCCAGAACAAACTGAGAAACAGCAGCCAAACCGGATTCGCCGCCCGCCAGCACCCGGCCAGGGCGCGGACCAAGCCGGTCAGCACGAGCGCGCTCGGGACCAGCGCCAGCACAAATCCCACCGCCATCAGATCATAATTCCAGGGAGGCCGGCCCAGGAGGTTCGGCGCGCTGCTCAAAAGGCCGTCGCCCCAAAGAGTCGAATAAAGCCCGTCCCAAAAGCCATGCAAGCCGCTGAGGAATGGGCGGGACAGCGAGTCGCCAAAGGAGAAGTAGTAAGGGAGAGTTTGATAGCCTTTGGGCTGCCACCACGGCGCGGCGGCGGCGATTTTCGGGTCCCAGTTGCCGATGAACGGATGGCCGTAGTCGCGCCAGAGGTGGAGGTAATGCCAGCCTCCGATGGCCAGACAGATGAGCAGCGGGGCGCCGAGGCAGCCCAGGAAGGACCACGCCCTCCAGGGCCGGCGCTCCATTAATTTGACAGCCAGCGCGCCCATTACCGCCGGCAGGGCCAGAACGGCCGAGGCTTTGCTTGACAAAGCCAGGCCGAGCGCGATCCCCAAAACGGCGCACCCACCCCAGCCCGGCGGCCCGTCCCGCAGGAGGCGCAAGACCGCGCACAAGGCGGCGGTGACGAACAGGGCGGAGAGCGTTTCGTTGGTGGGGTAATGCGCCAGGCAGACGTTGGCCGGCAGAAACGCCGCCAAAGCCAGCCCGACCAGCGGCTTCTTCCAATCCCCCGGAAAAACCAGGCGCAGGCCGGCAAAAACCAGCGCCAGGGTCGCCGCCCCGATGGCCAGGCTCAGCCCTCGCAAGAGCCGCAATCCCGCGGGTTCAAATGTTTTGCAACCGGCGAAATCGAGCAAGGTGGCTGAAAGGACATAATAGAGCGGCGGCTGGAACATCTCCGCGCCTTCTCCGGCCTTGGGGAGCCGATGGTGGTCTTGAATGAATTTCACATAATTCAAGTGATGTTCGGCGTCGAAGCCGGTGACGGGAGGCATGGAAGGGAAATTGTGCAGCAACAGCAGCGCCCAGGCCGCCGCCAGCAGGGCCGGGAGCAACTTCGGGAAACGGGAGGATGCGGCCCGGTCGGTGGCGTATGGCAGCAGGGCCGCGCCGCAAAGGGAGATGACCGCGCAGAGGCACAGCCAGGGCCAGCATCGCCGCCATGCGCCGCGGGTGGTTTCCAACAGGGAAAGATCGTTGCCTTTGCCGGGCCGTGGGGTTGCCGAGGCGGCGCGGGCGGGGCGCCAATCGGAACCGGACACGGAAACCTCCCAGGTTTCATCGGAGGTGAGCAACAGGTTGTCTGCCCTGAGTTCCAGGCTCAGCGCGGGCGGACCGAGGCGGTTGGTGACCAGGACCGAAATCTCATTGGTGCCTTGCCGGAGCAACGGCCCAATGTCCCGTTGCGAGGCGCATTTCCAATTTCCGGCAGCAGAGCCGGAGGGCGGGACGACTGTGCCATTGACACGAACTTCGCCATTGGTGAAACACCGCCAGGAGAGCCGCGCGGCGCCGGGTTTTTCGGGCAGCACGAATGTTCCGCGGAAGGCGCCCGCCAATTCGCAGCCGGAATAGGGCCGCGCGTACGGGGGCAGCGGAAAGACGATCCACGGGCCGGGACCGGGCGCCAGAAAGGGCACGCTGGGGTTGAAGGCACAATTCCAGGCGAGCAGGAGCAGGGCCGCGACCGTCATGGCCGGCGCGCCCCAGCGCCAGGCCTTTACCAGGTTTTCCACGGGGCGTGGCCTTCGGACCAGAGGCGGTTGAGGAGGTTGAATTCGGAGAAGGTATCCATGGGCTGCCAGAAACCGTTGTGCAGGAAGGCCATCAACTGGCCTTCGGCGGCCATCCGGCGCATCGGCTCCTGCTCGAACATCACCTGGTCGCAGGAGGCGTCCAGATAATCGAAAATGCCGCGGGCAGCGACGAAGAAACCGCCGTTGATGCGGCCTTCGGCGGCTTGCGGCTTTTCATTGAATTGCGTGACGCGCCCATCGGGGGAAATGGCCATTTCGCCAAAACGGCCCGGCGGATGCACGGCGGTCACGGTGAGTTTTTTGCCGTGCTTGCGATGGAAAGCGAGCGAGGCGTTGATATCGACGTTGCCCACGCCGTCGCCGTAGGTGAGAAAGAAATCGGGGTCGTCGCCGAGGTAAGGTTTGATTTTCTGGATGCGCCCGGCGGTGAGGGTCTCTTCGCCGGTGTCGGCCAGGGTGACGGACCAGTCTTCCTCGTCGTGGTGGTGATGAAAATGCACGGCGGCTTTGCGGTCGAGGCGGAGGGTGACGTCGCTGGTCATCCAGAGGTAGTTGCGGAAGAAGTCCTTGATGATCTCGCCTTTGTAGCCGAGGCAGAGGATGAAATCCTTATGGCCGTGGGCGGCGTAGGTTTTCATGATGTGCCACAGGATGGGGCGGTCGCCGATGGGGACCATGGGTTTGGGGCGGTATTCGGTTTCCTCGCGCAAGCGGGTGCCTTTGCCGCCGCAGAGAATGACGACTTTCATGGCGGGAGGAGGGCGGAGCCAACGGGCAATGTATGCATCAGAACCATGCGCCATGCATACGCCAACCCCGCCCGCCACGGCAACTGAAATCTCCCTTTATGTCGTGTTGCATTCAAAATCAAGAATTAGGGGTCAGTCCTAGAAAAATGACAGTTTTGGTCTTTCCTCAGGTGAAATCAGGGAAAAATGCAGACAAAGCGAAGCATGGAGGAGATGGACTCCTAATTTGACCGCAGGCGCGGGGCAGCGAGTTGAGGGAGTGATGCGCGTCGTTGTCGCTGGGATTTGTGGCTTAATGTCCGAGGGAAAACGGCGATTGGGCATAACGTTTACCGCCCAGCACACAACGATAAAAGGTGATTGTCAATTTTCTAGGACTGACCCCTAAGCTTAGCGAAATCTCCCTCTAGCGGCCGGGGCCGGCGCTGAAATCCTCGGCGACCAGCCGCGCGATTTCGCCGCCGATGGCCAGGGAGGCGGTCGCGCCCGGGCTGGGGGCGTTGAGGACGTGCAAGGCGCGCGGACGCCGCACCAGGCAGAAATCCTGCACCAGCTCGCCGTCCGGCGACATGGCTTGGGCGCGGACGCCGGCGCCACCGCGGGCCAGGTCGTCCATTTGGATTTCCGGGACGAGACGTTGCAGGGCCTGGCAGAACAAGCGCCGGCTGAAGGAACGCTTGATTTCATCCCAGCTCATCCGCAGGTGGCGGCGCATGAAATGCCAGAGGCCAGGAAAACTCAACGCGTCCCAGAGGTCGAAGAGGTCAATGTCGGTCTTTTTGTAGCCTTCGCGCGCGCACGCCAGCACGGCGTTTGGCCCGGCTTCGACGCCGCCCTCGATCAGCCGCGTGAAGTGGACGCCCAGGAACGGGAAGCTGGGGTCGGGCACCGGGTAGATGAGATGGCGCACCAGATGCTGGCTCTCCGGCCTGATTTTGAAGTACTCGCCGCGGAAGGGGATGATGCGGACATCGCGCTTTTCGCCGGCCAGGACGGCCACGCGGTCGCAGTGCAGGCCGGCGCAGTTGACCAGGTAATCGGCCTCCCAATCGCCGGCGGGGGTCTGGGCCAGCCAGCCGCCGTTGCGCGCTTGAATCTTGTTGACACCGGCGCGGGTGGCGACGCGCCCGCCCGCCGCCTCGATTTTTTTGGCCATGGCGCGGCAGACCTGGACGTAATCGACGATGCCTTCCTGGGGGACGTGGACGGCGGCGATGCCGGCGACGTGAGGCTCGATTTCGAGCATGCGGGGGCGGTCCAGGAGGCGGAGTCCCTGCAGGCCGTTTTGCAAGCCGCGCTCGTGCAGGTTGTGGAGGCGGGGCAGCTCGGATGGGTCCACCGCCACCACCAGCTTGCCGCAGATTTCATGGCGGATGCCGTTGTCCTTGCAGAAGGCGACCATTTCCTGGATGCCGGAGACGGCCAGGCGGGCCTTGAGGGAGCCCGGTTTGTAATAGAGGCCGGCGTGGAGGACGCCGCTGTTGTTGCCGGATTGGTGGCGGGCGACCTCGTCCTCTTTTTCCAGGACGATGATTTGCGCGGCCGGGAAGCGGCCGGCCAGCTTGAGGGCGGTGGCCAGACCGATGATGCCGCCGCCCACGATGATGATGCGCCGTTGGCTCACGCGATAAAAATCCGCCCGGACGGAGCGGGAGTCAATTGCAATTGGGAAATTTACCAGTTGGCATCAGGCGCCAATTGCGTATCCTGCCGCCTATGGCTAGCAGTGGAAACCCGACCGTCGTAAAACAACCGGGGCGCCGGGGCAGCTTGCTGGCGCTGTTGCTGGCGCTGGGCGGCGCCCTGGCCGCGTTGTGCCATGAAGGATTTTTGCCGAACCACGTGATGTGGGCCAACGACGTGCCGCTGGGGGCGATGATGAATCCGTCCAATCGCCTGCCCGGCACCTTTTCCGGGCATTGGGACATCCTTTACTACATTGGCGGCTCCTCGCCGACTTCCTCGCCGTCGTTCTCGACGCTCCTGCAATGGATACTGCCGCCGACGACGTATCTGAAGATCTACGCGCCGTTGACCATGCTGATACTGGGGTGTGGGGCGTGGCTGTTTTTCAGGGGGTTGGGATTTGCGCCGGCGGTGTGCGTCATTGGCGGGCTGGGGGCGGGATTGAACATGCACTTTTTCTCCAACGCCTGCTGGGGCCTGGGCAATTGGGGCATTTCCGCCGCCATGGTCTTCGTCACGCTGGCGCTGCTGGTGTCCTCGTCGGTCCGGCCGCCCTGGGTCAAAGCGGCCATGGCCGGGCTGGCGGTGGGCATGATCGTCATGGAGGGGTTCGACGTGGGGGCGATTTTGAGCCTCTACGTGGGGCTTTTTATTGTCTTTTATTTTCTGAGAACAGCGCCCAACCCGGTGCAGGGCATTCCCAAGACCATCGGCATGGGGACGTTGGTGGTGCTGTTTGCGCTGCTGATTTCCGGCAGCACCCTCTACACGCTGGTCGGCACGCAAATCAAGGGAACGTCCGCCGCCGGGCAAAGCGCGGAGGACAAGGAGGGCCACTGGCACTACACCACGCAATGGAGTTTTCCGAAGCTGGAAACGTTGCGGCTGATGATGCCGGGGGTGTTTGGATACCGGCTGCAGGATTATATCACCGATACCAACAAGGCCAGCGCCTACTGGGGGAAGATTGCCGAGGACCCGCACATCGACGCATTGACAAGCAGCAGTCCGCAGACACGCGCCCATGCCGCCGCCGAGCTCGGCTTATCTCCCGATATCCAGAACGTCATGGCGAGCGAAAACAAGGGCGCCCGGGCGCAGATTCTCGATCAGGTCAAAGGCATGTTGCAACGGCGGCACACGGGGTCGGGCGATTACACCGGGGTGCTGGTTTGTCTGCTGGCGGTTTTCGGGCTGTGCAATGCGGGGCGGAAGGAGAGTTCGCCGTTTTCGCGTCAGGAGCGGCCGTTCATCTGGTTTTGGGGCATTGCGGCGCTGTTTTCGCTGACGGCGGCATGGGGCCGGTACAGCTTTGTGTATGGGTGGTTCGTTTACCATTTGCCCTACCTCAGCACGATCCGCAATCCGATCAAATTCCTGCATCCTTTGAACATCTGCCTGCTGATCCTGGCCGGCTACGGGCTGGAGGCGCTTTATCGCGGCTCCATGCGCGGGGCCATCAACCGGGCCGGGAGTTGGTGGCAAAGAGCGGCCGCGTTTGACAAGAAATGGATCACCGGCAGCTTGCTGGTGATGGGGGTGTCGGCGATGGGCCTGGTCATCATGGGTTCCTACAAGGGCGCCCTGGCCGAATATTTGGAACATAACGGATTTCCAGGCGGGGTGGCGCCGCAGATGGCCGAGTTCTCCTTCCGCGAAGCTCTATTCTTCGGCATTTCTTACGCCGCCTCGGCGGTGGTGGTGATCAGCATTCTGGGCGGCGCCTGGCGGGGCAGCCGGGCCATGGGGGCCTGGGTGTTGCTGGGCGGCATCATGATTGTCGATTTGGGCCGCGCCGACATGCCGTGGGTGCGCTATTACGACGTCGAACAGAAGTACAGCTTGAATCCGGTGGTGGCATTTCTGCGGCAGGAGCCCTACGAACACCGCGTCATGTCGCGGTTCACGCCCACGGGCGGATACATTCCCGGAGACCCGATGCTGGGGGGGCTTTGCCATTGGTGGCTGGAGAACGATTACCTGGCCAACAACGTCGAATCGCTGGAATTGGACCAGGCGCCGCGCCTGCCGGAGCTGGATGCAAAGTACATCAACAACTTCGCCGGCTGGTCCCAGCAGGATTTATCCGGGCCGGCGCGGATGTGGCGCCTGACCAATACGCGCTACCTCCTGGTGGACGCGCGCGTCACGGAGGCGCTGAATGTCCTGGCCGAGCCCCGCAACAGCTTCCGCAATGTGATGCTGATGGACATCGTCCGCAAACCGGGCGTCAGCCAGGTCGAGGACGCGGGCGATTTGACGGTCCAGACCAACGAGAACGGGCACGTGGCGCTGGTCGAATTCACCCGCGCCCTGCCGCGCGCCAAGCTCTATGCCAATTGGCAGGTGACCAATGACACGGCCGCGCTGGCGGAATTGAATTCATCGAAATTCGATCCCGAAAAAACCGTGCTCATCGCCCAGGACACTCCCTTGGCGGAGAAACCGGCCCAGCCCAACGCGGAGGCGGGCACGGTGGCCATCGCCAGCTACGCGCCCAAGCACGTGGTCCTGCGGGCCGAGGCCAGGACGCCCGCGGTCATGCTGCTCAACGACCATGTTGGAGAATACTGGAAGGCGTGGGTGGATGGGAAACCGGCGGACATCCTGCGTTGCAACTATATCATGCGCGGGTTGTTCCTGACGCCGGGACAACACACCATTGAATTCCGGTTCCGGGCGCCCATGCAATGGCTCTATGTCAGCGCGTCGGCCTTTGTCTTTGGGATGGCGCTGGCTGGTTTCGTGGCGTTCAACCGGCTGCGGGGCCCGCCGGAAGGGGTTGCCGCGCCGGTGAAGGCTTGACCATTCTGTTTCCCGCTTTATTCCCGGCGCAATTCTGCTAGGTTGTGCCGCGCGCCATGCCGCCCTTGATTATGAGTGTCTATGACAAAATAAAATTCAACGCCGAAGGATTGGTCCCCGCCATCATCCAGGACAAGGCCTCGGGCCGCGTCCTGATGATGGCCTGGATGAACCGCGCCTCGCTGGAGGCCACCGTTGCCACCGGCAAAACGCACTTCTGGAGCCGGTCGCGGCAGAAATTCTGGATGAAAGGGGAAACCAGCGGCCACACCCAGGCGGTCAAGGACATCGCCTTCGATTGCGATGGCGACACGCTGTTGATCCAGGTCGAACAAATCGGGGCCGCCTGCCACGAAGGGTATCGCTCCTGCTTTTTCCGCTCCGTGACGGAGGGCGGGGCGGGGGACGTCATCACCGAGCCGCGCCTGCAAACGCCCGAGGAAATCTACGGCAAGAAATGACGGGCGATTTTCTTCCATTCGCCAGCCGGGAATACTGCGTGATGCTGGCGCTGCTGGTCTTTGCGCGGGGGATGGATTTTCTGAGCACGTGGCTGGCCACGCCGCACCTGGTGCTGGAAGGCAATCCGCTGGCCAGGAAATTGGGCTGGAGACTCGGCGGGCTGGTCAACGCGGCGTTGTGCGTCGTTTTCGCGTTTTGGCCGCTGACCGCCATTATCCTCATCACGGCCGGATTGCTGGTGGCGGCCCATAACTTCCATTCGGCCTGGCTGATGCGGTCCATGGGCGAGGAAGCCTACCGCGAGTGGTTCCTGGAACAGATTTCACGGACGCGGCTGCCGTTCTATTTTGCCTGCCTGGTGGGGGAGACGGCGCTGACGGGGCTGGTCGGCGCGGCCCTGATCTACTTCAGCAAGCTGGAGTCGGTGCCCTTTGCCATCGGCCTGGGCATAGTGGCCTATGCGGCGATTGTTCTGTTTTACACCACGCTTTCCTTGTGGCGCCTGCGCCGCCGGTTGGGGTAAAAAGCTGGCGATATGTATTATCCAACGCAGAGCGAATTCCTGAAGCTGGCCTCGCAGGGCAACCTCATTCCGGTCACGCGCCGCATCCTGGCGGACCTGGAAACGCCCCTCTCCGCCTATCGCAAGATCCGCGGCCAGGGCGAATCCTTCCTCTTCGAATCCGTTGCAGGCGGCGAGCATATCGGCCGCTATTCGTTCGTGGGCTGCAACCCCCGCGCCGTCATCCGCCAGCGGGACCGCAGCGTCGAAGTCTGGGAAAACGGCAAAATGACCGGGCAATACACCGTCCAGGCCGGCCCCGGGGCGGGCGGCGCGCAGACCGTCCGGGACGGCCTGGAGGCGGTGGAGCGGGTGATGGGGCGGTTCAAGGCGGTGCCGTTGCCGGGCCTGCCGCGCTTCACGGGCGGGGCGGTGGGTTTCATCGGCTACGAATTTATACATGACATCGAGCCGGTGGTGCCGCGGCCGGCGCGGGACGACCTGAAGACCCCGGTGATGTATTTCCTGATCGCGGACGAGCTGCTGATCTTCGACCGCGTGGCGCAAACGATCACCATCCTGGTCAGCGCCGTCCTGGACGACGGGGCCGACCCGCGGGAGGCCTACGAGGAGGCGGTGGGGGAGATTGAGCGCCTGGTTTCGCTGCTGGAGCAGCCCTCCCAACACCTGCCGGTGGACCTGGTGCAGAACGTGCCGGACGCCGCCTTTGCCTCCAACCTGCCGAAGGAGGTTTTCCTGGACAACGTGGTCCGCGCCAAGAAATACATCACGGCGGGCGACATCATCCAGGTGGTCGGCTCGCAGCGCTTTGCCACGGAAGTCAAGGCCGCGCCGCTGGACATTTATCGCGCCGCCCGCTCCATCAATCCTTCGCCCTACATGTTTTTGCTGGAACTGGAGGGATTCGCGCTGGTGGGCGCCTCGCCGGAGATTCATGTGCGGTGCGAAGAGCGCCGGGTGGAAATCCGGCCCATTGCCGGCACGCGGCGGCGCGGGCAGACGGAGGAGGAGGACAAGGCGCTGGAAAAGGAATTGCTGGCCGACCCCAAGGAGCGGGCCGAGCACGTCATGCTGGTGGACCTGGCGCGCAATGATTTGGGCCGGGTGTGCGATTTCGGGAGCGTGCAAGTGAAGGATTTGATGACCGTGGAGCGCTACAGCCACGTCATGCACATCGTCACGCAGGTGGAGGGCCGGCTTTCGGCGCAGCGCACCCCGTATGACTTGATGCGGGCGACGTTTCCCGCCGGCACACTGAGCGGCGCGCCGAAGATTCGCGCCATGCAGATCATTGCCGAATTGGAACAAACGGCGCGCGGCCCTTATGGCGGGTGCGTGGGTTATTTCTCCTTCAACGGCAACCTGGATTGCTGCATCACCATCCGCACGGCGCTGATCAAGGACGGCATGGCTTACGTGCAGGCGGGCGGCGGCTGGGTCAACGATTCCACACCCGAGGCCGAATTCCAGGAAACGGTCAACAAAGCCAAAGCCATGCTCAAAGCCGTGGCCATGGCCGAGAGCTTCCCCAAGGCGGCGCCTTAGCCGAAACCATGCAATTGGATTTTGTCAATCAACCACAGGGGTCAAACCGTACTTTTGCACAATTTGTTCGCCCCCTCTGCATTCTTTCCTTCTCGCATAAAGAAGGTTTGTCAGTGCTTTGCGGTGCAGTTGCAAGAGTCGGACGAGGGTCAAAAGAAATGTGCAAAAGTACGGTTTGACCCCCACGACCCACGATGTTAGCCATCCATGCAATTGGATTTGGTACCTTGTCGCGCCAACTCTTCGGTGAAACCATCAAGGCTAAAATGTTTGTCGGCGAGACGCCGACAACATCCCCGTCTCCGCTGTGGCATCAGAAACGGCAGCCGCGCCTGGTCGAGGACTTTCTGGACGAACCTGAACGGACATTGCGGCAGATCGTGGCCGAGTTGAAATAGCTCGCTCCTATCCGTCTGGCGGTGCTATTTCAGCAATAACCCTCAGAAAATGCCAACAGTTAGGCCACTTGCACACAAGCGAGAAGCGAGGCCCGGCACATGCCTTCTCTCATCGAAGAAATGTGTACCAGTCGTTGGTAACACGATAGTACAACAGAAAAGGATTGTCATCAGAGTGGAACGCATTTGTGTCATGAGCGGTTGGGACCATATGTCCATCTGGACAGTAGAAATACCCCGCTCGGCCATAATTCTGTCGGCCATAAAATGTAACAGCGATGGACCCATCCATATTCGTCCTCGCGTACACAGGCCATCTCCACGATCTGCCTAGTATGTCGTTTACGAGAGTGTCTCTGTATGACAACATACGCCTATTCTCGAGAATCCTGCTTATCAAATCATCATACGACTGATGGCCGCAATTGATAAACCACTCTTCCTCCCTATTTCCAAAAACATGACGAGCAAAGGGTATGCCCGCAAAAAGAATGACCGCGACAAAGGACGCAATCGCTATGTGTGTTGCTTGGTGTCGTTTCCGGGCCACAGCACATACGAGATTAACTGTGGCAGACAGAAGCAAACAAGGCAGGGACAAGATTTCGACTACGTAAAGTGACGAGGGTGGGGGCAATAGCAACGCCAGGCAAAGATAACTCCCTGAAAAGATACAGAGGAGCAGCACTGTTAGAAGGCCAGGAATATACGACGGCAGCTTTAGGCGGCCGCATATTAACATCTCACGTAGAGGCATATATAAGCACTAATCTGGATCAAGTGAGTCTAGAGCTCCCTCAACGAGCCCAACAAACCGTCGAAGGTCGAAGGGGTTCGACCGTTCCTTTGCACAATTCGCCTCGCGGACGCCGGGGCATGGCAGCGGATCGCAACTCTGCGGTGTGACGAAAACAGGGATTGGATGCCCTCCCTTGGCGCAAGCGGCCTTGGCTCGACTGGAACTAAAAAGTTTTCCCGCCATGCTCCGATGGTGCGCTGCTTGTTCTGTCAACACCAGCCCAAAGTGTTGCCACATTGCGACTGCATTACCGGAGCGAGTCGGGCAAGGTCCCACGATACGTCCGCAAAAACCGCGCCTATAGCATTTCAACAAAAACTGTAGCCGCAATTGCGTGGACGTGCAGGCTCCGCAGGAGCGTCGCCCTACCGAGGCGGTGGTAGGGCGAGGCTCCCGCCGAGCCATTTCACGGCTTCAGCTTTTCTTAAAGCGCTATATCCCAATCCATCTGGGCAGGAGCCGCCATTGCTGGCTTGGGGCGTCGGTCGAGCCGCTCAACGTTTTGGGATCTTGCCGCCCGTGCGACGGGAGGCAGACCCTTCCCGGAGAACATTGGAGCGCGCCGCCGGCCCGCCCGACTGGCGGATGGCCAGTGCCCGTTCGCGCAGGGCATCGAGCATGGCCAGCTTTTCGGCGATGGGCCGCGCCGCCAGTTGGCGGCGATAGTCGCGCTTGCTCTTCAGGATTTTGGCCAGGTCAAAGGTCATGGCGATTTATCGAGAAATTGCTGCTCAAAACAGCGCCAGGCTGCAACCAATCCATGCTGCCCCAGGATGTCCTGAAAACGGGCTGCATCCAAAATCGCCGCCTCGACAAACTGGAGCAGCCGGGTTTTGTCCTTGGCGCGTCCGGTCTGGAGCGCAATCGCGGCCAGATGTTCGGCGGTGAAAACGCGGGCGGGCAAGCCGGCCACATCTTTTTCCACGGCCTGCGCCAGCGCCTCTTCAACCAGCGGATTGACAGGCGGCAGGAATCGCACCGGCCATCCAGCTACCACGATGTATTCGCGCTCCACTGTCCCGCCGCGCGCCGCCAGGTAATCATAAATTCGCCGCGGCGCGACGATGCGCCGGCCGGCTTCCGGCTTGAAGGCAACGAATACATCCACGTCCAAAGTGCTGACCGGCTCCAGATAAAACGTCGCGCCGACAGCGCCGCCAATGGCGTAGCGCTCAATCACGCCGTCCGCCTGCATCTGATTGACCGTCTTGATGACTTCACGAATGTTCATGCTTGCGTCGCCAATTTCGCCCGGACCGCGCCCGCGCCAAATTATCCGTCCCCGGCCATTGGCCAAAGGGACGCGGCCAGCCGCCAGCCCAAGGCTATCCTCAAAAGTTTGACTTGCATAGCCGGGAAACTTAGAATTACGGCATGCTCGGTGTCGATACCACTACGGCCACCGCCCCGCCGCCGCAAGTTTCCCTGGGGTGGAAACAGATCACGGATGCGGTGGAGCCTTTCCGGCGGAAGGTCGCCTTGCGCCTGGCGGCACAAACCAAGGAGTTTGATCCGCAAATTGCTGAATTTGCGCAATATGCCCTGACCGCACAAGGCAAGCAGTTGCGGCCAATGCTGGTGGCCCTGAGCGGAGAGGCGCTGGGGAAAATCAACGATTCCCACCTGACCGTGGCCGTGATCATCGAGATGATCCACCTGGCGACATTGGTGCATGACGACGTTATCGATGAAGCTCAATTGCGCCGTGGCCAGTTGACGTTGGTGGCCAATTGGGGCAATGAAGTGTCGGTCCTTTTGGGCGACTGCCTCTTTGCCCACGCCCTTAAGCTCGCCGCCAGTTTTCCCACCCCGGAGATTTGCCGGGCCGTTGCGGCCGCCACCAACACCGTTTGCGCGGGGGAAATCCTGCAAACCTGCTGCCGCAGAGATTTTCAGGTGTCCCGCAGCCATTACTTCAAGATCGTGGCCATGAAGACCGGGGAGCTTTTCGCCCTGTCCTGCGATCTGGCCGCTTTTCTGAGCCGGGCGACAGCGGCGCGCCGGGAGGCCTTGCGCCTATACGGCATGGCCTTGGGCACCGCTTACCAGTTGTATGACGATTGCCTGGATGTTTTAGGCTCCGAAGCCGTGGCGGGCAAGAGCCTGGGCGGCGACCTGGCCAAGGGCAAAATGACGTTGCCGCTCCTGGTGCTGCGCGAACGCGCCACGCCCCAGGACCAGGCCCGCTTGCGGCAACGGCTGGAGAATTGGGAGCCGTCCTTTTTGCCCGAAGTGGTGGAATGGATCGAAAAATACGACGCCTTTGCCGAGGCCCGCGCCGTCATTCAGCATTATTTGAGCGCCGCCCGCCAGGCCCTGACGCCCTTGCCGGCGTCGGAAAGCCGCGCCGGATTGATGGGGTTGACCGAATTTTTGGCGGAACAAACCGAGGCTTTGGGGGTTGCTTATTAAGAGAGGTTTGGATTACGAAGGCACAACTGGAAAAACCTGTGGCCCGGCCACCAGCCGCCGTGGACGTGGAAGCCGCTGAAAGCCCGCAGCCGGGCGACATGGAACTGGTGCGGCGGGCCCAGCGCGACGACGCGCAGGCTTATGACGAGCTGGTGCGCCGTTACCAGGAACGCATTTACGCCACGGTTTACCACATGACTTCCAACCATGAGGACGCCAACGACCTGGTCCAGGACACTTTTATCAAGGCCTACCGGGTCCTGAAGACGTTCAAGGGCGGCTCCAGCTTTTACACCTGGGTCTATCGCATCGCCGTGAACAAGACGATCAATTTCCTGAAGCAGCGCAAAAACCGCCTCCACATGAGCCTCAACGACGTGGACCTCAACGCGGAAAACGACCCCGACCTGGTGGCGATGGTCTCGGAGAAGACGCCCCGGCGCGATCTGAGCCTGGCGGAATTGCAGGAGAGATTGAACGCCGCCATGTTGCGGTTGTCTGAACACCATAGAATGGTTGTGACCTTGCATGACATTCAGGGCCTGTCTCACGAGGAGATTGGCGAAATCATGGATTGCAATGTCGGCACCGTGCGCTCGCGCCTCTTTTACGCGCGCCAGCAGTTGCAGGGCTATTTGTCGGACTATTTGAAATAACCGCAATATGAATTCGGATCCCCGGGAATTTGAGGCACTGCGCCGAATAATGGCGCTGAAACGGCATGAGCAGCCTCCGCCCGGGTACCTGGGCCAATTGCCCGGCCGCATCCGGGCGCGCATCGAGCGGGGTGAAGGACAACTGAACGTTTGGGACAGGCTGTCCGCCAACTTCTCCCTCCGCCCCACCCTGGCCTATGCTTTTGGGCTGACCGTCTGCGGGGCGCTGGGCTTGAGCGCGATTTCCATGGTCCGGGAGGAAATGGCGCGGGCCGCCGACCCGTCGCCCGGCGTCATCGTGAAGGGACCGGCCCCGGCGGGCCAGTTTGCCGTCCAGTTCAAGCCGGAGCCGCCTCCATTGCACGTCGCCAATTGGTTGGGCAACACCAATCCCACCGCCGACACCCAACCGCAACTTTCTCTCTTCGACATGCATCACGCGGTGGTGCCTGTTTCCTACCAATCGGGCAATTGACGGCTTGAGGGACTGGGCCGGGGATGCGGCTTGACACCATCGGGCCCAGACCTATGCTTGGCTCCCGCGTATGGCCGCCGGCATTGTTTTCATAGCACTGATCGCGGCCATTGCCATCTACTTCATCAACAATCCCCTGGAGCACGGGCGCGCTTTTCTGGTGCGGCGGTTTGTCAACTGGTTCCCCTTGGGCATGACTTACGCCTTCATGTACATGGCCCGCTACAACCTGAATGTGGCCAAGAACTCCCTCGGCGACTTGATGAAGAACAAGGACATTGGCGTCATCTTTGGCGTGGGCGCCTTCGTTTATGGCATCTCCTTCCTGGTCAACGGCCCTTTGGTGGACAAAATCGGCGGCAAGCGGGGGATGCTGATCGGCGCCATCGGCGCCTCGGCGGCCAATATTATCCTCGGCGTGCTGACTTACTTGCTGGTCACGCACCGGTTGCACATGAACCTGGTCCTGGCCTTCTCCATTGTCTATGCCTTCAACATGTACTTCCAAAGCTACGGCGCCATTTCCATCATCAAGGTCAAGGCCTATTGGTTCCATGTGCGGGAGCGCGGCGTTTTTGGCGCGGTTTTCGGCACCCTCATTTCCCTCGGCGTTTATTTTGCGTTTGACTGGGGGCAGGCGATCGCGGACATGGCCAAAGCCAATCCACAAGGGCGGATGAGCTGGGGCCAGGGCCTGATTCAACGGATTTTCGCCTTGCAAGGGGCGGGCGTGGATGCCACGTGGGCGCTGTTTTACGTGCCGGCCGCCATCCTGCTTTTCTGGGCGCTGATGGACTGGTGGCTGATCAAGGATACTCCCGAGGAGGCCAACTTTCCGCCCTTTGACACCGCCGATGCCTCCTCCGGCCTGATGCATCTGGAGCTGACCACCTGGGAACTGTTGCGGAAGGTCTTTGCCAGCCGGCTCATGCTCACCATCGCCTTCATCGGCTTGACCGTGGGCGTGCTGCGCAACGGCATCATGAATTGGTATTCCATTTTCGCGGCGGAGGTCAAACAGCCGGGCGCGGAGTTTTTCACCAACCATTGGGGCTTGCTGGTTTGTGTGTTCAGCATCATCGGCGGCTTCGTCGGCGGAGGGATTTCGGACAAGTTTTTCCAGTCGCGGCGCGGGCCGCCGGCGGCGATCTGCGGCGCCGCCATGCTGGTCCTGACCGGCCTGATGGCGTGGAAGCTCTACACCTCGCCGCGGATTGTCGGATGGTCGGCCGTGCTGATTTCCATGGCGGTCATCGGCGTCCATTCCCTCATGGCCGGCACGGCGGCGCCCGATTTTGGCGGGCGCAAAGCCACCGCGACCTGCTCGGGAACAATCGACGGTTTTGTTTATGTGGGCAGCAGTCTGCAATCCTTCGGCGTGGGCTACCTGACCGAGGGGCATCATTGGTCGCGGTGGCCGTTGTTCCTCATGCCCTTTGCCGCGCTCACCATCATCCTCTCCGTCAGCATTTGGAATGAATTGCCGGCCGCCACCAGAAAATACATCGCCGAGGTCGAGAAGAAAATGGCCAAAGAGGCGCGCCCGGCCACACCGCCCTCCGCGGCGGAACAGGCGCCCTAGCGTAGTGTTTCAATGATACCTTTACACGAACCCCTCTCCCGGCCTTCGGCCACCCTCTCCCCGCAAAGCAGGGAGAGATTTCCCCGACAGTATTCCCGCCTTGAACCCATGAACCTGGGCCATGCGCGTTGTTCCATCTCCCTCTCCTCCACATCCTTGTGGAGGAGAGGGCTGGGGAGAGGAGGCTGCTTTTTCGATGGGGAGTTCATGGGGAGGGCAGGGAGAGGGGTTCATTGTAAAGGTATTTCAGTAACAGCACACTGGCTCCCGGCCGCGCCGCGCGCTTGCCCATGAAGAACCAGCCCATCGTCATCGCCATCGACGGCACCAGCGCCAGCGGCAAGAGCACCGCCGCGCGGCTGGTGGCCAGGACGCTGCATCACGCCTATGTCGATACCGGCGCGATGTATCGGGCTTTGGCGTGGTATTGCCTCAAGAACCGCGTGGATGTGACCGACCCGGCCGCCGTGGCGCGGGCCTGCCGCCGTTGGAAGACAAGCCTGATGTGCGAGGAAGGGCCGCCACGCCGGGTCCGCTTTCTGGTGGGCGGCTATTTCCCGGAGAAGGAGATCCGGACGGCGGACGTCACCAGCGCCGCTTCCTACGTGGCCGCCGTCCCCAAGGTGCGGCAGTGGATGAGGAAGAAGCAGCGCGAGTGCGCGCGCTTCGGCAACCTGGTCATGGAAGGGCGCGACATTGGCAGCAACGTTTTCCCGGAGACGGATTTCAAGTTTTATCTGGACGCCCCGCTGCCGGAGCGGCGGCGGCGGCGCCAGGCGGAGGGGGTGCAGGACAACGTGGCGGCGCGCGACGAGCGCGACAGCCAGCGCGCGGCGGCGCCGCTCATGGCGGGGCTGGGCGCGGTTATTATTGACACGTCCGGCCAGACGCCCGAACAAATCTGCCGGCTGATCCTGGCCGAATTCCAGCGCCGCCTGGCGCAAAGGAAACGATGAGCCGCAAGATCAAACTGGTGTCCATTGACGGCGACGGCTGCCTGTTTGCCTACACGCAGATCGGCAGCGCCTTTCATTCGAGCTGGGACGCGGTGGCGTTTGCCTACGGCTTGAAGGAAACGTGGGATGCGCGCGCCAAAAAGTACATCGGCCGCAAAAGCGAATGCGAGGCGTGGGCGCAACTGGACGCCGCCGACCTGCGCGGGCGGCCAGTCAGCAAGGCCGCAGCCACGCTCTATCCCATTCCCTATTCCAACGGGGCCAGGGAATTTCTGCGGGCGACCCGGGGGCGGCTGGTGCGGGGGCTGCTGTCGGGCTGCCTGGATGTCGTCGGCAAAAAGGCCGCCGCCGAAACGGAGCTGGACTTCTGCTTTTGCAACTCGCTGGGGACGGAGGCGGGGTTTTTTTCCGGCACGATGGAGTACAACGTCCCGGTCTGGGAGAAACACCTGTTCATTGCCGAGCTTTGCAAACGCTACCACGTTGCGCCGGAGGAGATTTGCCACGTGGGCGATCACGAGAACGACATGGGCTGCTTTGAATGCGTCGGCCTGCCGGTGGCCTTCAACCCGAAGAAGGAGGAAGTGGGGCGGAAAGCCAGGCACGTCATCAGCGATTTCCGCGAACTGAACCGCATCCTGGGCCTGGCCTGAGGAGTCTTTCCCAAAATCGGGAGCGGCGAGCGCCGCGAGCCCCAGATATCCATTCCACCTTTGGCCCGCCTCACCGCAATCGCCACCGCCGCACCCTGCCGCCTGCTCTAACGGTATTCCTCCCGGAAAATCTTCCAGCGCGACAAGTCCATGGCCTTTTCGCCGGAATCGTATTTCTTGATGGTGGCGATGACGTCTTCGATGTTGTCGTAAATCTCGTCTTCGGGCAGGGTCCCAAAAATCCAGAACGGGCAGGAGCGCCGGCCTTCCGCCACCACCAGAAAAAGTGGTTTCTTCATGCGATTGGCCCAGAAGACCTCCTCCGCCGTGCCCCACGAAGCGGTTTTGGCCGAGATGGAGGCGATGAGGAAATCGGCGCGGTCCACCAGGCTCAAGTCTTCCACGCGGATTTTTCGCATGACTTTGGAAAGCTCCTTGTAGGCGCCGTCGGCGCGCAATTTGGCCAGTTTGGCGATGTGCTCCTTGTCTTCGTTGGCCGAATCCAGGAAGGGCTTCTTGAGCGGGTCAAAGAAGAGGATGCCGGTTTCCTTCAGTTCAGCCTTGACCAGCTCCCGCCAATAGTTCGGCGCGTTGCTGTTTTCGATGTTGCCGGCCAGGTAACACTTGGTCCTGTTGAGCAGATGTTTGGTCATAACGCCGCCAGTCTCTTTGCCGTTTTCACTGGCCAACAGCCTACGCCATCGCGCCCGCCTGTCAATCCGACGCTTTTCCTGGGAGCAAAGGGGTCAGTCCTCGGAATCAAGGAATTATGAAAGGGCCGGCAAGGGCTTGACGGCTGGAAGCGGAGCGGTAATCATAATATCCTCCAACCATGAACAACGACGATACAACCTCAAAAATGGGTTCTTTTACGCGCTCAATGAAAATTGCCGTCTGTCTCGCTCTTCTCCTTGGTGCTTCACTTTGCGGCGGCCAACCCGGGATGAGCACTGGCAAAAGTGCTTCATCGGCGAAACTGGTTGAGATCGGGCTGCTCTGCAAAACTGAAGACTTGCCTCTTCTCACGAATTACATCAAGGCGATCGATGAAAACGGGGCCAGGATTGTGCCACTTCCGTATCAAGGCTCGACCGACCCATCACCCCAGCTCCAGACCATTTCAGCGCTTCTGATTCCAGGTGGCGATGACATTGATTCGGATCTTTACCACGAGAAGCCCCAAGTGAAACTGGACAACCCCGACCGCCACTTCGACGATTACGAGTGTGCCGCGATCCGACAAGCGGAAGCGCGGAACATTCCCATACTCGGGATCTGCAGGGGATTGCAGATTCTGAATGTTTCTTTCAAGGGGACCCTGTTTCAAGACTTGCCTACGCAACTTGGCACCAACGTCATACACCGGCTTCGCTCCAATGGAAAAACGCAGTCTTGCTTTCACGAGATCACGATTCAGAAAAGAAGCCTTCTTTTCGTCTCAGTCAAGACAGAGCGCCTTGAGGTGAACAGTTATCATCATCAAGGAGTCAAAACCCTGGGCGAAGGGCTGGTTCCGACGGCTTGGTCAGACGACGGATTGGTGGAAGGGTTCGAGAGCAAGAATGGCACTATCCTCGCCGTGCAATTCCATCCCGAGAAGATGCGGGCAACAAATCTTGTGTTCAACGCCATCTTTCGTGATTTCATCAAGCGGGCGGCTGCGTCTCCGCCATAACGATTCAGCAGCAGATCCCCTCCAGAAGACTTAATGAAATCCTCCCTCCAGCCATCTGACAAACACCACCTCAATGCGGCAGAAGGCTGGATGGGCTCGGCAACTGGAAAGAGGCAAATAGCCGAATAAAAGGGTAAAAGGGTCAGTCCTCGGAATCAAGTATTTTGCCTTGTTCTGCTGGCGGTCATCGCGGGATTTTCGAATCGCTGAAACGCGGGAATATAAGACGTCCTTTTAATACTTCGCGCCTGCGGCGCTGGCAAAAGTTGACCGGCGCCCTCGATGCTCTTCCAGCCTTGATTAAATGCGCCCGCCCGCCGATTATATGTATTGATGGTCGGATTCCTTTGTTGTCCGGGCGCGGGCCGTTGCGACCCGGCGGCCCGGGCCGTTGCGGCGGGGCTGGTGCTGAGCCTGGGCTTGCTGCGCGCCGGCGCGACGACTTGTTTTGTCGCCACCAACGGCTCGGACGCCGGCTTGGGAAGGAGACCGGGTTTGAGCCTGCGGCGGTTTAAAATTAACGTGTGCAAGTTTATTTTGGCGGTGGTCATGGCAGCGCCGGCAGTGGCGTTTGCGCAGAACGTGACGATTTATCCGGTCTATTCCAATTCGCTCGTCAACGGCTGGGTGGACTCGAGCTGGGCCACGGTGAGTTACAGTAATACTTCACCCGTCTATTCCGGCAGCGAGTATTCCATCAGCGTGACGATGTCCAACGCATGGGGGGGGGTTGAATTCCTTCATTCGGATATGACGATTACGCCTTATGCCACCCTCAGTTTCTGGCTCAACGGCGGCGCGAGCGGCGGGCAGCATCTCCAAGTCTTCGCCGCGCTGGACATCAACGGCACGAACACGCCGCAGAGCGGCCGCTATTACTTGAGCGCACCGGCATCCAATGCCTGGCAGCAGTACATAGTGCCATTATCAACCCTGGGTTTGACGAACCAGACGAACGTCAGCGGTTTCGCCATCCAGGATTCCGCCGGCACGGCTGAGCCTGTGTTTTACCTGGATGACGTCCAACTTAACAGCACACCGCACACCGGGGGGACAACTTATTTTGTCGCCACCAACGGTTCGGACACCAATGCCGGCACGAGCCTGGCCGCCCCGTTTCAAACGATTCAGCATGCCGCTGCGACCGCGGTGGCCGGGGACACCTGTTACATTCGCACGGGTGTTTATCATGAGACGCTTGCGCCGTCGAGTGTCGGCACCAGCAGCGCCCCAATCACGTTTGCCGCCTGGTCAAACGAGGTTGTCACGCTCGACGCCGCGGACGCAGTGACGGGCTGGACGTATTTGTCCAACGGCATCTATCAGGCCACGGTCAATTGGGACCTGGGCGAGGGTTTCAACCAGGTGTTCGTGGATGGCGCCATGGTGCATGAGGCGCAATACCCGGCCTACGGGAGCGGCGACGTGATGCATCCAGGCCTGGCGAGCGTGACCGTGGGCAGCGCCAATACCAATGTCATCACCAGCGCGGCCTGGAGCGGCCAGCCGGTCAATTACTGGGCGGGGGCGTGGTTTGTCGGCGGGGTGGGGCTTTCCTGGGGGTGGCAGAGCGCCCTCGTCCTTTTTTCCAGCGGCAGCAACATCACGGTGATTCCGTGGACGGAAACCGGGGGGTGGTGGTTCACGGGCAGCGGGAACGGCTATCTGTTTGGCAGGTTGAGTTTTCTCAACGCCGACAATGAATGGCACCTCCAAAGCAACACGCTCTACCTGCGCATCACCGGCAGCGGCAATCCCTCCGCGCACACGGTGGAGATGAAGCATCGCAACTGGTGTGTGAACCTCAACTACCTGAATTATATCACCGTCAGCAACCTGAACCTTTGGGGCGGCGCGGTGTTGTTCCAGGGGAACGGCAACGCGCTGCTCAACTGCCAGGCGCAGTACCTGAGCCACTTCATGATCATCACCAACGCCTACTACGAAGACGGCGGCAGCCAGGCGGGGGCGGGGGTGGCGATCGCGGGCAATAACAACATCGTGCGCCGCTGCGCGCTGTGCAACACCGCCGGCTCGGGTGTGTGCGTCTATGGCGGCGGCAGCAATCTCATCACCCGCAACGTGATTTCCAACACCGATTACTCGGGCACCTACGCCTGCGCCATCGCCTTGCACGGCACGGGGGACATCGTCACGTTCAACACCGCGCATACTTCGGGCCGGGACATTCTCCGGCCCGAGGGCGCCGGGTCGGTCATCTGTTTCAACGACCTTGCCTACCCCCGATTGCTGTGCCGGGACCTGGGGGTGATTTACGTTTGGGGCGTCAATGCCCAGGCGCCCGGCGGGGCGGATACGCGCATCGCCTATAATTGGATTCACGACAATGACTATCCTCTCCCCTGTGCGTTGATTTATCTGGACAACTATGACGCGAACTTCGTGGTGGACCACAACGTTATCTGGAACACCGGCGGGGATTCAGGCGTCCGCATCAACGGCCCGGCCTGTGGACACTTGATCTATAACAACACGCTTTTCAACTGCGCCGACGTGGGCACTTACCCGTATGACGATTACCCGACCTCCAATCCCGACCCGGCCTTTTGGACGAATGACATCTACCAATACTCAGCCTCGAACAACCTCTTCCTTTCCAATTCCCCTCAAACGCAGCTTGTCAACTGGACGAACAATAATTTCAGCCTCCTGCCCAACGCGCCCGCCGTCAACGCCGGGGTGGTGATTCCCGGATTCACCGACGGCTACGTGGGCAGCGCGCCGGATTTGGGCGCTTATGAATTGGGCAGCCCGCCTTGGAACGCCGGGGTCGGGTCCCAGCCCACCCTGGCGATCGCGGGCGCGGGCGCCGGCTGCGTGACGCTCACCGCTTCGCCTGACGCGGCCTACTACGGCCTTTACACCGCGACCAATCCCGGCCCGCCGGGCCTGTGGACGCCCGCCACCAACGCGCCTGTTGTGTCCGGCGACCAATGGTACGTGACCGTGTCGACAGCCAACGATGCGACCCGATTCTACCGCCTGCAAGGCCAGTGAAATGCGCCGCTGTGCGGCTAATTATCATATATAATGGCTTGTCAATCCTGCGCTTTCAGCGCCTCCAGCGGTTGCAGCCCGATCGTCCCCTTCAATTCCTCCAAGTAGCTGGGCGCCTTGACCTTGTGATAGGTGTCCCAAACGGCTTCCAGCCGGGCCGGGATGCCGAGTTGTTCGGCCACCTCCGCGTAGTTCTTTTTCTTGAGAAAATCTTGCAGGTAATTGGCGTGCTGGCGCCAGAGGCCGATGTCGTGCTCCTGTTTGGCGGCCAGGCGGGCGGCATACCAATCGCTCGCCAAAATGTTCTGGCGGGTGAACAAGGCGCGGAAATCGGGATGGCCGGCGTCGCGGCCCTCGTGCTGGCCGTGCGCCATGATGTGCAGCAACGCCTGCAAGGGCGGACAGGCCCAGGCCACGCTGCCATCGGCAAAATAACGGGACGCCGCCTCCTGGTGCGTCGTGACAATGTTGTCCATCCCGTCGGCGAAGACCGCCAGGTCCTGGGTTTCGGGGCGCAGGATTCCGTCGGTGCAAACGGCGTGCGGATAATTGAAGACGCGGCCGAAGAACGTCCGCACAAAGCCGGCCGTGATGCGCCAGCCCAGGCGGCTGGCCAGGACCTTCCGGCCCTGAAATTCAAAATCGGCGCATCGTTCAAGACAGCCGTTTTCGATGAGAAAGGCCGGGAGCCGTTCAGAAGGGGCCATGCGGCACCAAACTTCGGGGATCAGCAGGCTGATGTCGTGGTCCACCCGCACCTTGGGGCCGATGTAGCCCGCCGAGGAGATGAAGACGTCGTAGCCGGTGAGCGCGTAAGAAACCAGCGCGGCATTGAGATCGATGATGGGCGGCAGGGCGTTGAACGGGCCTTTGGTCAAGGCCCCTTCCGACCCCGCGCCAGTGGTGGAGGGCGATTTGCCGGTCATGCTGGTGATCAATTCCATGAACAGCTCCGGCAGTTCGAGGTAATGGATGGGATTGAACACGGCCAGCGAGCGGATGCGCGAAACGGGGTCGGGCGGATTATTGCGGCGGCCGGGCATGACGGCATTGACGGGCGTATAAATGGGGGCGTCCAGGGGCAGACGCCGTTGCAGGCGCGTGGCCATTTCCGCCAGGTAGGTGTCGCGCGCGTTGGCCACGTCCGGCCGCTTCTGCAGGTAACGCGGGTTCTTGGAGGGATGGCCCTCGACGATCCGCGGATGGGCGGATGAGGCGAAATACTCCGCCCCGCCGTTCCGGGCGGCGTCCAGGATCAGCCGCCGCATCGGCTCGGTGTAATTGGCGAAGCCAATGGCGTCCTCGGCCAGCGCCCGCGCGTCCGCCCGCCGCAGAGGCTCAAAATTGGACAGGAAATTGCCCGGCTCCGACAAGTCCTGTTCCGTCTGCTTGTCGTAGCCGCGATGAATGGCCTCGTCCGGCCGCTGGAAAAGCCGGGCCTCGCAATTATAGACAAATTTCAGCGAAGGATTGGAGTAATCCGGATTCAAATGCGGCAGCCGGTCGGCCGGCACAACCACCGAGGCCGTGATGTCGTCCTCCACCTGCACCTTGGCCGCCGGGTAATAATCCTTGCGCAACCCAAACACCCGCCACGAACCGTCCGCGTCATAACCGACGCGCAGGAAATTGGAGACGAGCTTGCGGTTGCGGAATTTGAGTTCGTTGGCCGGGGTGCCATTGATAAGATCGACGCTGAAGTATGCCCGCCAATTCTCGCCCCAGTCCGGTTTGTAAAACCGTTTCACGACAAACACCAGCTCCAGGATGTATTGCGGGATGGAATGGAGCCACTGATTGAATTCGTCCGAGTAATCCCGCTCCGACGGGGTGAACAATTTGATGACCGAGCCGAGCGAGCGTTCCGGGCTGAGGATGGGGCGCTTGTCCAGACCCCGCTTCGACGGGTCCTTGAAACGGTCCGAATAGTCCCGGTGGAGCAGGACCTCCACCTGGTCGAAGTCCTTTTTAAAATCCGCCGTGAACACCGGGCCGTGGAGGATGGCGTCGCTGATGGACTTGGAGATTTCCGATTTGCCGCCGCCGGAGACGGTGCAGGGTTTGTGGCAGAGGAGGCCATCGGCCACCGTCCCGATCAGCCGCCAGGCGCGCCCGGCCGCCGGCGGCGCCATGCGCACCTTGTAGCCGGAAGGCCGCACATAAATCTTGTCGGCCAGCAGCTTGAGGGTCTGCCCGCCCTTGGCGCCGGACCAGCTCACGGTCTGTTTCTGCAAGTCAAAGTGGACATCGCGCGGCACGTAAACGATTTCGGGGTATTGTTTGTCAATGGCATGGCCTTCCGGCTGCAATTCCATGGCCGCGCCGTCCAATTGAATCATTTCCTCGAAGGAATGGCCGCGGAAGCGCACGTGCTTGTCCGAATGGAACTCCTCCCCCAAATCGTAGCTGGCATAGACCAGCGCGCCGCCGGCGTGTTCTTCCTCGCACAAGCCGTAGAGGTTGGCCGCGTAACTGATCTGCGTCTTGACCTCCTTTTTGCAGTAGCCGAAGTAGTTGTCGGCAATCACCGTGAGGATGACGCCCCGCGCGTCCCGCGCCGTGACCTTGAAGGCCGCGCCGTGGTTGTAACGTTCCTGTTCTTCCTTCCAGCACATGCCATCGCGGCGCTGGCGCGGGGTGGCCTGGTCCCAATGAGGCAGCCCCAGGCTCTTTTTGGTCAGCTTGACCAGGTGCGGCGCCAGGATGACGCAGCCGCTGTGCCCGGTCCAATGCTCCGCGTCCAGGCCCGCGTCGTTCTCCGGCAGGAACGGATCGCCGGCGTTGCCAAAGATGGATTCGATGAAATCCAGGTTGCACACCAGGCTGCCCGGGACGAAGAAGCGGATTTCCATCGATTTCTGCGTGATAAAGCCGGGCACGGCCGGACAAACCACCGGCCGAATCAGGAGCGAAACCAAACATTCCGCCTGCGCGGCCTGGCTGGCGGTAAAGGGCAGGCGGAGCAACTCGACCGGCGGCAGCAGGGCCTGCTCCAGCAACCGGGCGAAAACGATTTTGGGCACGGCGATCTTGTCATCCGGGATCGGCAGACCGCCTTCGGCCACATGAAAGACGCCCTGGGTGGTGCGGCGGTCGTTGACCGGATTGTGCAGCACACCCTGGCGCAGGCGGTAAGACTGGACCAGCTCGGACAGGAACTCATCGCGGTCCGGCGGCAGGGACAATTCCCGCGCCAGTCCGGGGCTGTCCAGGATGAAGGTTCGGGCCGGCCATTTTATGGCCACGCCGGTGTCATAAAGGTATTCGCGCAAGAAATGGTCGATGCGCCAGTCCGCCGGGCAGAGGTAATCGGCCAGCAGTCGCATGGTTTCCTGCTGGCGCGAAAACATGGGCGCGGCCAGGCTGGGAAGCCGGCTCAAGGCGCCGTCCCCAAATGTGGGACACCCCGTCATCGCCAGCCGCAGATTGATCCCTTCAATCAGCGTTTCATTGAGCTGGCGTTGCAACGTGGTCGCCTGTCCCGGAAATGCGTCGGAAATCATCGCCATCCCAATATTAAGGGAAAATCCGGCCCGCGCAACTGTTCAGGCTCCCCCGGCTAAGGTTCCACCGCCTTCCCGCCGATATAAAGCTGGCGTAAAATGAAACTCGAAGACATCGGATTGGTATTCCCCCAGGAATATATGCGGGCGGCCTTGATGGTTTCGTTGCTAAGCGTGTGGGTGCTGGTGGGACTGTTTTTCTACCTCAATCGTTACACGCGGCGCGAGTACTTCACCATCTGGACGGCTGCCTGGCTGTTTTATGCGTTGTGGCTGACGCTGAGCCTGGAGTCGGCGTCCGCGGGCGCGGGCAGCATCGTCTTTGCGATCCGGCAATCTTGCGTCTCCATTTCGGCGGTTTTCCTGTTGTGGGGCAGCCTGCGCTTTCTCGGCGTTCCAGTCCCGCAACGGCTGCTGGGCGTGTTCATGCTGTTCCTGGTGGTGTGGACGTTTGTCAGTCCGCAAGTCATCATCGGCACGCTGCAGGTTGAGCTTCCGGTGTTCATTCTGCTGGGCTTGAGCAGCCTCTTCGCCGGAGTGTGCTTTTACCGGTTGCGCCGGGAAAGGGCCTTTGTGGGCGCGGGCATGCTGGCCCTGGGCTTTCTGCTGTGGGGGGGTTACCTTGGGAGTTATCCGTTCTCCCAGCAATACGGCAGCCTCTCCAACGCCGGTTTCTTCATTGCGGCGGTGCTGCAATTGTTCATCGCCGTCAGCATGATCGTCCTGGTGTTGGAAGAAGTGCGCTACAACTCGGAACAAGTGCTGAAGGAAATCGCGGCCGTCCGGCGGGAGAAGGAGGCCTTGCAAGCCAAAGTCGTCACGACCGAGGAAGAATGCCAGAACCTCTACGACAAGGTGCGCCTGACGGAGGGCGCCCAGCAAGCCTACGATGAGTTGCGCCGCACCCAGCAATCGGTGGTGCAGCAGGAGCGCCTGCGCGCCTTGGGCCAGATGGCCAGCGGCGTGGCGCACGACATCAACAATGCGCTTTCCCCCATCACCGCCTACTCGGAACTTTTGCTCCACACCCTGCCCGATTTGGCGCAGGAGCCACGCAACCGCCTGAAAAGAATCCGACAAGCCGCCGAGGACGTGGCCCAGATCGTGGCCCGGATGCGGGAATTCTACCGGCGCGATTTGGAATCCGACCAGTTGGAGAAGGTCAACGTCAACAAGGCCGTCGAGGAAGTGGTTGAGCTCACCCGCCCGCGCTGGCGCGATCTGGCGCAGCGCCAGGGAATTTCCATACGCGTCAATCTCGAGCTGGAGCCGCATCCGCCCGCCCTGGTGTGCAACGCCAGCGACTTGCGCGAGGCGCTGACCAACATCGTCTTCAACGCCGTGGACGCCCTGCCGCAAGGGGGCGTGATCACCTTCGCCACCCGCTCGGCGACCAGGCCCGATTTGCAAAACGGCGGCCAGCAGCAGGAGCTTCAGATTGAGGTGCGGGACAACGGCATCGGCATGGATGACCGGGTCCGGCAACATTGCCTGGAGCCGTTTTTCTCCACCAAACTGCACACCGGCGGCACGGGGCTGGGACTGGCGATGGTGTATGGCATGGTGCGGCGGCACGACGGCAGCATCGAGATCGAAAGCGCGCCGAACCAGGGCACCGGTGTGCGCCTGATTTTCCCGATCCGGGAACGCGCGATCTCAGCCGCCCGTCCCGCGGCGCGACCGGATTCCTGCCGCTCCCTGCGCATTTTGTGCATCGATGACGAACCGGAATTGCGCCAGCTCATCCATGATTTGCTGGAGGTTTACCACCACCAGGTCAGCGTGGCGCCGGGCGGCAAGGAAGGACTGGAGATGTTCCGCGCCAGCATGCGGGGCAGGGCGCCTTTTGAGATCGTCATCACCGACCTGGGCATGCCGGACATGGACGGGCACCACGTGGCCCGGGCCATCAAGGCGGAATCGCCCCGCACGCCCGTAATTATGTTGACAGGGTGGGGCACGATCATGAAGACGGAGGGGGAAACGGCCCCGGACGTGGATGCCGTGCTGAGCAAGCCGCCCCGCATGCAGGAGTTGAACAACCTGCTCCTGCAAATGGCCCAAAGGGACAGGGCTGGCCTGGCCCGTCAGTAGTAGAAATAGGAATATGGGGGATCGTTGGCGCGGTCAATCATGTGGTTGAAAGGAACCCACTCGACGTGCCCGTCCAGCATTCCCTCATTTCCCCCGTCAGGGAGCGTTGACGACTTCATGTGGGCGCTGATGTGGCCCTTGAGCGCGCCGTAATACTTGTATGAGCCGTCCACATTCATCCAATTGTAATGGATCATGTCGCTGTAAACATCACTGTTGCCGGTGTTATTGAGGGTGGCACAGGCCACCAGGACCCGTTTGGCAGTCGGCCCCACCGGAACCGAGACCCCGAGCGAATTCGTTACGGTGGAGCCGCTGAGTTTGAGGTTTTCGTTCGTGAGGTACCAGGGCTCGGACGTCGAGTAGTACGAGGCCGTCCCGAAAAATGTTTGGGCATATCCGCTCACGCGAATGCCCGCTCCGCGCGGGCAGTTCGGATAGGGATAACGGAGGTTGGTGGTTCCATTCCCGAAGGTCCACAGGGAGGGCGTGTTGCCGGGCACATTGCCGTAGCGGTTGGTGCCAAACCAGTCTATGGGGCCGAACTTGGGCGCCGTGCCGGGATCGTACCAAGTGTCCGGCGTCGTGCCGCAGGCGATCAACAGGTTCGCCAGAAAACCGTCCAGGTCCCACGCCCAGGCGCCCTCCGATCCGTCCGGGAGATAATCCTTGTTCTCCCCCGCGTACATGAAGAGCGCCATCACCTGCTGCCTTTCATTATTTTTGCACTGGATGCGGATGGCGGATTGTTTGGCTTTGCTCAAGGCCGGCAGAAGAAGGCCGGCCAGGATGGCGATGATCGCAATCACCACCAAAAGCTCAATGAGGGTAAAGCCGGCGCAATTCTTTGACTTCGGATCAACCATGACGAAAGCCGTTGGACCCGGCTCAACACGTCCACTATTCCCTGTCACTGCTTCAGGTCTCAATGCAAGCTTAGCTTTGGCGGGGAGGCCTTGCAACGCCACTTTGCGTAAAAAAACCGCCAAAATGCGAACGCGGGGCCGCGTAGGCGGCATAAGCTTTGCGATAGGCCAGCGGCGTGAGCTTTTTCACCGACCGGAAATAGCGGGCCAGGTGCCGTTCGTCCCCGAAGCCCATGGTCCCGGCGATTTCTCGGACCGGCAATTGGGTTTCCACCAGCAGTTGGGCCATCTGGTCCGTTTGCGTCCGCCGGATTTCATCCAGCACCGAACAGCCCAACTCGCGCCGAAATCGTTTCTCCAACAAGCGCCGCGAGAGGCCGGCGTTGCGGGCCACGACCGGCACGGTCATTTCTTCCCGGCGGGTGGGGCCATGGATGTAGCGCAGGGCCTTGGCCACGCTCGGGTCATCCACCGCCACCACGTCGGTGGAACGGCGGCGCACAATGTGTGTGGGATGGGCGATGATGCACGACGGGACACGCCCCTTGCGCTGCATCAATGAATCCAGCGCCGCCGCCGCTTCGTAACCGGCCCGGTCGAAATTAACGGCCACGCTGGATAGCGGCGGATTCGACAGCCCGCAAACCACTTCGTCATTGTCCACCCCGATGATGCCCACTTCCGACGGAACCAGCAGGCCCGCCAGCTTGCAGGCTTCCACCACCTGCCCGGCCCGGTCATCGTTGGCGGCCATCAATCCCACCGGCTTGGGCAGGGATTGCAACCAGCGCGCCATCAGCCTGCGTTCCCGCAGAACCGGGTGATGGCTGGCTGCGGGCGGCAGGCGAAAGCTCTCGCAAGTCCAGCCTGCTTTGCGAATGCGATGGGTGAATGATCGGCGGCGGAGTTCGGACCACGGCGTCTCCTTCTCCTGTGCGGTCATGCTGCCGCAGTAGGCAAATCTCTTGAAACCGCAGGCCAGCAGATGCTCGGCCGCCATCCGGCCAATCCGCGCCGAGTCGGTGACGACGTTCAACAAGGATGACACCTCGGTTCGGCTGTGCCCGATCACCACCGCCGGGATGCCGAATGACAACACTTCCTCCAGCTTGTCCACGTCACGCAGAATAATGCCGTCGAGATCGAGCGTTTTGAGCTTGGGCCAGACTTTCTCCAGCCCGGCCGGTTCCCAGTAGAAGGACCAGGGGCCATGGTGATGCGCGTAATGCGCGATGCCCCGCAGGAGGGCTCGTCCCGAGCCGCGGGACGACTCGACCAACAGCAGAACTCTGGGGAGTTGTGACATGCCTGTTCCGCCACTGCCAGCGCCGCCTGGCGCCGGCGCCCGGCAGGGCTTGCCGTCAAGGCGGCGCTATCGCGACGTCCTCCAGCCGGGCGTATTGCACGAGCAGATCCACCACCTTCTCGTTCAAAAGCTGCCCATAGACGGCGGCCAGCCCGCCGCCCTTTTCCAGTTCTTTCATCAGTTTGTCCACGGGCATCTTGTATTGCAGCGCCATCTCCTGCAGCCGCCGCGCGATTTCCACCTGTTCCACCCGGATGCCCTCCTTCTCCGCCACGCGCTGGAAGGCAAAGTTGGCCTTGATCCGTTCCCGGGCCGTTTCGCTGGCGCTGGCGTAAATGGCGTCCTTTTGCGCGTCGAGCGTCTCCTTGGAAACGCCGCGCTCCTGGTTGTCGTTGACAATCGAATACACAATTTCCCGCGTCTCCTCCTCCAACAGCGATTCGGGCAGATCGCAGTGGATCCGGCCCAGCAGGTTCTCCACCACCTGCTTGCGGATGCTGCGGCTTTGTTTCTGGTTCCATTCATTCTGCAAGTCGGCCCGCACGCCCTCGCGCAATTTCTCCATGCTCTCCGCCCCGTAGGATTTGGCAAAGGCCTCGTCCAGCGCCGGCGTCACCTTCTCCTTCGCCTCGACCAGTTCCACCTCATAGACGCCCTTTTTGCCCGCCAGTTGCGGCGTGACGAAATCGGCGGGAAAATCGACCGTGACGGTCCGTTTCTCGCCCGCCTTCATGCCGGCCAACTGCCCGCCGAAACCGGGGATGAAGGAGGTTTTATCGACCGTGATCCAGAAGGCCTTCTTTTCCGTCAGGCCCCTGGCCGTCGGGGCCGTGTCCGTGATCGGTTTGCCGTCGCACGTCCCGCTATAGTTGACAACAGCGACGTCCCCCTCCCTCAGCTCGCGCGCCACGGTTTGGTACTGGGTCTTGTGTTCGCCCAGCAGGCGCAGGGCCTGTTCCACGTCCTCGGGCGTGACGGAGCCGGATTCGCGCCGGGCGGACAGCCCTTTGTATTCGGGCAACTGGAACTCAGGCGCGATTTCCAGCGTGGCGGTGAACTGGCATTTCTGGCCCCGGGCAAATTCGATTTCGCTGATGTCCGGCGGGCCGACCACGTCGAGCTTCTCATCGGCCACGGCCTTGCGATAGGCGTTGGAGATGACTTTTTGCTTCGCTTCGTCCAGAATCTCCTTTTCGTGGAGCTTGGCCACCATGTCCTTGGGCGCCTTGCCCGGACGAAAGCCGGGCAGCCGCGCCTCGCGCTGGTATTCGCGCGTGATTTCGTCGAAGCCCTCCTCCACTTTCTCCGCTTCGACCTCCACGCGCATCAGCTTTTTGCACGGACCCAGGATTTGCACCGATACATTCACAAACAGCCTTTCAATTCAAATGGGCGAATCGCGGCGGGGAAACCGCCAGTGTCATCGCCCTTTTTCGTGGGATTGGCCCGGCCGCGAATCGATTAAGGTAGGGAATGGGCCGCCCGCCGTCAAGTGCTTCCAAATCTTCACAAAGCCGGGGGCAAAATCCCGCGGGCTTCTCTCCACCCACTCCGTCACTTCGCCGCGCCCAAACCATGCCCCGCCTTCGATCTCCTGCGGGTGCAGCGTGAACGGCCCGTCCGATTCCACTTGATACACCTGGACAAATTCCTGCCCTGTTTCCGCGCAGGCCGCGATTTTGAAAAGCAGCCGCGGCGGCGCGGCCACGGCCAGGCCCAGCTCCTCCTTCAATTCCCGCATGGCGCACGCCTCATAATCCTCGCCGCTGTCCACGTGGCCCGACGCCGAGGAGTCCCACACGCCCGGAAACGTGTCCTTGCTCATCGACCGCTTTTGCAAAAAGACCCGGCCGTCGCCGCCGAAGACCAGCACGTGGACGGCGCGATGTTTGCGGCCTTCGCGGTGAACCTGCCGGCGCGGCATCCGGCCGATGACTTCATCGCGTTCGTTGACGATGTCAAAGATTTCTTCGCTCATTCTTCCTTCATCAGGATCCCGGCCAGGGCGGCGAACTGTTCCGGGGCCAGGTTCTCGGCGCGTTCCTGCGGCGAGATTTTTAATTCTGCAAAAGCGCCGGCCAGCTTGTCCGCCGCCCAATCTTCCCGCAACAATTTGAGCATCATCTTGCGCCGTTGCGAAAAAGCGCGCTTGACGATTTTCACGTAGGCGGCGCGCTCGCGCACGGCCGGCAGGGGCCGGGCGCGGCGTTGCAAGACCACGCATCTGGAATCCACCTCCGGGACGGGGAAAAAGCACTCCGCCGGTATCTTGAAGCCGCCGCGCGGTTCGTAATCGGCCTGGACGAGCAGGGTGAGCACGCCGTATTCCTCGTCCCCGGCCTGCGCGGTCAGCCGTTGCGCCACTTCCGACTGGAGCGTCGCCACCAGGCGCTCCGGCGGGCCGGGCGATTGCGCCAGTTCCACCAAGATCGGCGAGGCGGCGGAGTAGGGGAGGTTGGCCACCAGTTTCCAATCGGTCCAATCGCGCGGCTGGCGGCGCAAATACTCCAGCGCGTCGCCGTGCAGCAGCTCCAATTGCGGCTGGGCGAATCGCTCGCGCAAAAACCCCGCCAGCCGCGCATCCGTCTCGATGGCCAGGACCTTGCCCGCTTTTTCCAACAGCATTTCCGTCAACGGCCCAAGCCCCGGCCCGATTTCCAGCACCTGGTCCGCCGGCGTCAATTCCGCCGCCGCCACGATCCGCCGGAGCTGGTTTTGATCGTGCAGAAAATTCTGCCCCAGCGATTTGGTCAGTTTCCACTGGCGCTCGGAGAGGATTTGTTTGATCTCGGAAAGTTTCACCGCAGGACCTCGCGCAGGGCCGCCGCCGCCGCCGCCAGCCGGCTTTTGGCGATGATCAGCGGCGGCGTGAAACTGATCACGTTCCCAAATTCGCCTTCCGGCAGAAGAATGAAGCCGCGATGCAACATATTCTTGACAGTCTCCAAAACAAGCGCCGTGGCCGGTTGGCCGCGGTCGGTCCTGATTTCCAAACCCGCCATCAAGCCGCGGCCCCGGATTTGGATGGTGTGCCCCGCCGGGGCCGGCACCGTTCTCAATTGCCGCATGAGCCAGGCCCCCAGCGCCGCGCTGCGTTTGGGGAGCGAATGCCTGCCGATTTCCCTGATCTGGGCCAGGGCCATGGCGCATCCGACCGGATGCCCCTGGAAGGTGCTGGTGTGAATCGCCTCGCCCGTGGAAGCCGGCCAGGCGGCGTCCATGATCGCCGCCCGCCCGACGCAGGCCGAAAGCGGGAAACCGCCCGTCAGCGCCTTGCCCAGGCAAATCAAATCCGGCACGGTCCCGCTTTGCTCGCAGGCGAACCAAGTCCCCGTCCGGCCAAAGCCGGTGTAAATCTCGTCCAGCACCAGGAGCGCCCCGTAGTGATCGCAAAGGGAGCGCAGCAGGGGCAGAAAACCCTCCGGCGGCACGTTGATGCCGCCGCGCGCCTGGATCGGCTCGGCCAAAATCGCGCCAAATTGCCGGCTCCTCAACAGCCGCGCTAGGCGCCGCTCAGTGCCGGCCAGGCTGTCGCCTTCCTTCGGAAACGGCGCGAACCGCCCGAACCTCCCCAGTTGCGACACGAACGGGCCGCGAAAATAAGCGCGGTGCGTGGCGTTGAGCGCGCCGTAGCCGAGGCCGTGATACGCGCCGGTGAAGGCCAGAATCCGCCGTTTGCCCGTGGCCAGCATGGCGGTTTTGAGCGCCGCCTCAACGGCTTCGAAGCCGGAATTGGCGAAGATCGTCTTGCCGGCCGTTGCGCCGGAGGTCCAACGCTCGAACGTGAGGCGGCTCAATTCCCGCGCCAACTGTCCTTTCAAAGGGTGGGGGTGGACGTCGCCCATGGCGTGCAGCAGCCGGCCCATTTGCCGCCGGCCCGCCGCCACAAGGCGCTCCGGGCTGTGCCCCGCCGCCGCCACGCCGAAGGCCGCGGTCAGATCGGTGTATTTCCGGCCCTCCGCATCCCAGACGTTCGTCCCCCTGGCCCGCGCCCAGACGATGGGCCAGGAGCCGTCCGGCGCGATCCAGAGCATGTTGGCCGGCTCGTAGGCGCGCAGAAGGTCGAGGACGTTTCTGGTCTTGGTTTTCACGCCCGGAACTTCACACCCCCTTTTGGTCCGGCGGCCAGATGAATTTGTGCATCTGGAGTTGGAACCGGACCGGCAGCGCGTCCGCCACAATTCTTTCGGCCAATTCCAGGCGCGACAGGGGCGTCTGCCCTTGCGGCGCGGGGCGCAGGGATGGGTCCTGCTGGTGCGGCAACAGCGGCCAGACGGAGGAAAAGAGAATGGGGCAAATCCCGGCCAGGCGCCGCTGGGCGATGATGTCCCTGGCCCACTCATAATCCTGCGCCGTGCCGATGACGAACTTGATTTCATCGCCGCCTTCAACGGCTGGCTCATGGAGGGAGACCTTCCCCGTGTTCTCCCTCTCCTCCACACCCTTGTGGAGGAGAGGGCGGGGAGAGGAGGTTTCCCACTCTCTCATCCGGCCCCTCATGAGCCAGCCGTGGCCGCCTTTGAGATGGGCCAGGTTTTCCCATCGGTTCCGCGCGCATTCCCCGCTGCTGGGGCATTTCAAATCCACGATGCGATGCACGCGCCCATCCACCGGCGCAATATCCATCGCCCCGCTGGTTTCGAGCAGCACCGTCAGGCCCGCGTCGCACAAGGCCGACATCAAGGGCAAAGAATTCTTTTGCAAGAGCGGTTCGCCGCCGGTCAATTCGACCAGCGGCAGGCGCAGGCCAATCGGGCTTGTGGCAAAACCGCCCGCCAATTCCCTGACGCGGGCCATGATTTCCGCCAGCGTCATCTGGCGTCCTTCGGCGAAGGCGTAAGCCGTGTCGCAATAGGAGCAGCGCAGATTGCAACCCGTCAGGCGCACAAAAATGCACGGCCAACCCGCAAACGAGCTTTCCCCTTGCAGGCTCAAGTAGATTTCATTGATGACCAAATGATCCGACACCGCCTTGAGGATAGCCGATTCGCCGCGGCCGCGTCTGCAACTTTTTGCACGCTGCGGGCGCCCAAAGGCCGTGTCCTGAATGAATGGCAGTTTCAACTGCCCGGAATCAGTTTGGGCCAAATTCCATCGCGTTTCTGCCGAGGCAGCATAAACGTCAGAGCAGAACCTCCTGACACTTACGGCAACTCCGGTATTATCCTGTCAGGAGGTCCCTCGTATGACGCTTACGGCCAAGAGGGAGCCTTGCCTTCATTTTGAACCATCGGACCGGGCACTCCCAACCATTTTGTTACACATCCAGACTTGCTTTTGTTTGGAAAGAATATCAATCTTCCCCCGTATGAGCCTCGACATGCAACAGTCGCAGCCAGAAAGAGATGGTCGCCTTCGATTGATTGAAAATCTTGAGGCGATGGCCGCATCGATTAAGGCAAAATTGGAGAAAAAGGGCCCCCGCCCTCTCTTTATTGAATTTTCGGGCACCCCCAAGTCAGGCAAGACGACAGTAGCGACAGGGCTCGACTTGTTTTTCAGACGAAATGCCTTTTCCGTCGAGAAAGTTTATGAGCGAGCTTCAACATGTCCAATCGGGAATAAGCAGCATATGTTTTTCAATATTTGGACGGCTTGCGCTACTCTAAATGCTATGCTGACAGCCATTGACAAGGACGTCGATGTTGTAATTATCGACCGTGGAATTTACGATGCGATTATTTGGATGAACTTTCTCCAAATAATTGGACGCCTTGCCCCTGAAGAGTTTTCAGTCATCAGGAATTTTCTCCTTCTCCCGCGATGGAGAGAAGTGATGGATGTCGTCTTCGTAATGATTGTTGACCCAGATAAGGCCATCGAAAGAGAACACAAACATTTGCTTACTGAAAAGAGTGGTTCCATAATGAACAAGAACACCCTCAGTAAGTTCAATCGCTCACTCCAGGAGACTTCTGAGGACATTAAAGGTTTGTTCAAAAAGGTCGTTACAATCGACACAACCAAGAGTGACGATATTGTGCGGACTTCTGAAAAGGTTGTAAATAGCACTTTGGTTAGTTTGATAGAACTTATGACTGATAAGATCTTTGTTGTTTCCCATGATTATCTTGCTGGCGCGCTTTCCGGGATGCCAAACGTTTACACACCGCTTACCCATGCTAAGATAGCTGACTTTGAGGCCGCGATAATAAAAAACGGAACGGAAAAAGATCGTGAGGATGTGGAAGACGACGACGTTTGGATTCAACCTATTATTTGCACAATCCTTACGTGGAACGGACAAGTGTTGCTTCTTAAGAAAAAGGAAAGGCATTCACACATGAGATTCCACGGCAAATATATGATATGGGTTGGCGGACATCTCGAAGCTGTTGACATTAAGAGTGCCGAAGGGGCATTTTTAGGGTGCTTAAAACGCGAACTTGCAGAGGAGTTGCTTTTAACGACTCCGATCTCCGCACAATCTCTTGGGATCCTCTGGGATAGGAGCAATGCTAAATCGAGGCGACATATTGGTTTCGTGTATGCCATTGACATTCCAACGACCGACATTGCTGATGCGTTAAAGAACCAAAAGGAGTTCTATAAGTCGAGAGGAAAATCTTTAAGTTGTACTTTCATCGCGCCAGGAGAAGCAATTCAGCATCAGAGTAATATGGAGCCATGGACAAAAGCCATACTTAAAGGACGCTTTGGTATCGAATTACGTGAAGATTCTCAAAAGTCATTCTGGGATGATGTGTAATGCGATCTGTAGTCCGCTATATCTGCAGCCGTGCAACGAGGGTTAAAAGATATGTGCAAAAGTGCGATGTGATGCCTATGACTAAGTGCCGTTCAGGGTTGATCCCTGTTAGGATCCCGACGACAGCATCTCCATCCGCCGTCAACGCAAAGATGCAAAGAGTAAGGACTAACACGTGCCCACTTGCCCTTGCCCTTGGCGGTCAGCGGATCTTTCACATGTAATAAGCGTAGCTCCTTTGAATGCCGGAATCGCGCTGCAAATACTTGAGGATCGAACCGACCTGGCGAGCCGCATGGATTGTAATCGGGAAGGAGTTATCGAACTGGGTGTTGTTCCAATTCATCTTCGTTAAAGCCAAAATCTCCCCGGCGAGCTTTCGCCCAGGCGTTTGTGTGTCTTCGCAGTAGAACTCCAGCGGTCGGGGAACATAGAGGCCGGGATAAACCTTATAGAACTCTGTGCTTCCTTTCGTATAAATGAGGTGGTGTTTGGAATCCAATTCGGCGTACGTGCCGCGTAGGGGAGGATATTGGCCAACCCTGAAAAGCCGCGTGAAGGAGCGGGATACCACCACCAGGTCGCGCCCGTCGATCTGCAACTCGTCCAAAGCGGCGTGGCAACCGTCCCGCTCGGCTTTGTTGAAGGATGACGTTTTGTGAATCACCACCCGAGGAGGCGCGTGTTTGTGCTCGCTCCTATACGCCTCGAGTACGTCTTTGATCAGCGAACGCATGTTGTCCTCTGAGAGGTGCGGCTGGCGGTCTTCTTTTGGGTCCTTGCTGATCGGCTCGGCATCGCCGCCGCGAAGAATCACGCCCTCACCGCGTTCATTGAACACTTGGGCCACGCTCGTCTGCATGCTCTTGGCGTCCAAGCTGCGGTAGAAGCTAACGCCAATGAAGCAGTCTGAACTGGCGTCCCGGACCAATCGCCATGGAATTCCGCCTGCCTTGTAATAAATCGCAGTGTGAAAATTCCATGCCCTTGTGGCGGGGTCCTGAACACGGCGCTTTTCACCGCCGCGCATGGTGGGTTTTGCGTTCTCGTCGTATGTGGCCGGGCGGGCCATTTGAATCGGTTTGCGCAACGCCAGCCCTCTGGCCTTGAGCAGATCATGAAAATCTACACCAGAGGGAGCATCTTCATCGCCTTCAGCGTCTTCGGGCTCTGCCTCCTCCTCGTCTGGCGCTTTTTCAATAAGGCGCGCATCGAGGAATTCCATGAATTCAGCAGGCGGCGCGCATACAAAGACATCCACGGGTGCCTTGTCCTGGAGGAATTGGCATTCGGCGATAAACCAGTCAACAGCCTGTCGTGCTGCCTCATCGCGGGGTTTGTTCTTGATCAGATCATTGAATTGCCTGGGGTTGATGGCTCTTTCCAGTCGGTCGGTAATAACGATGTCGCAAGCGAAGCACGAGTCTTTGCTGAATCCCGGAAACGCAGGGAAGAGATTTGGTTTTTTCGACAGTCGGGCAGGAAGGCCCGTGCGGCAATGCTCCAACCAGTCCTTTACCCCCTGAATGGTCTCTGGGGTGCCGATGAGGCCAACGCGAATCTCGGTTGGCGCGAGGCGGTCGCTAAGCGCCAATGGGCCATGGTTCCGAATTCCGAAACGAATATCCACATGATGTCCGGTGTTAGCGAACTGCAATTCTGGCTCTGGCAGTAAGGAGACCGTCATAAATTCAGAACGAGTTCAGCGCCGCCTTCCTCTTGGAACTCGGCTTTTTCTTCTTCCTCAGCCTGCGTCTTCCATTCGTCGTCGTTAACTCCAAATCCAACGCGAAAATCCAGCGGATCGGCAAGGTGGATAAACTCATTCCCCTTTCGAAATAGGTCTTCCGTTCCGACTATGAAACGTTGCCAGAACAAAGTATTCGCGAACACGGCGGCGTTCTTTTCTATTCGCTTGATGGTCGAAAGCCGGTCCTCGCGATACCGGTCCGGCACTTGGCCATCTCTGGTAAAGTGATACGTGGGCGTGACCTCCAGGAACCACTGCCCGCCCAAACGGCGAAACTTAGGAACAAAGGCCAAGTGCCGATAATAGGCAATCCGTTTTGGATCAATTTTGCTATTATGGGCCTCGAACACCGTCCGCTCGCCCCATTTCTGAAGCGCGCGCCAACGCTCAACCCGTGGCGACAAGTCTTTCGTAGGCTTGAAGAAGAAGTAGCCGCGCACTCCTTTTTTGCGGCGGTAGAATTTGACGCCGCGCCTCCCAAGGTGATCGCGCAAGCATTCACCGAGGAGCCGCACAAAATCGTTCGTTTTCTCCCGGTCGGTCGACAGCGCCCAGTCATCCGTCGGGAAATGGTCTTCAGTGCCAACGTCGCAAACCTGCGACCAGGGATGGTCTCGGAGGTTGTGGAAACTATAGATGTATTTGTCCTTCAAGAACCACTCGCCTCGGCCGTGCTCAACAAGCTTGGCGAACTCTTTGATGAGAGCCTCCGCTTTCCGAAATGTCGTTTCCGCAAAATGAACATGCTGAGCGTATCTGCCAACTGGAATCAGATTGCTGAAAAGCGTTTCATCCCGAGGCGGTGGCGTCTGGGTATAAATCCCGGCGGAACGCGGCACCGCCAGTCGCTTTAAAGCGTCCGTAGCATCCTTCTTGAAGGCGTGAGCAACTTTATCGAATATCACCACGCGCTTGGCCCGCACTTCTGCAGTGCAGAAGTAAGTTTTGATAGGAACCCAGTAAGCCTCGTCTGGAGGCCGTGAAACAATCAGCACGAATGGGGCGTTTCCCTCCAACCAACGCGAAAGGTCGCGTTCATCACACAGAAACTCGAAAGTTGTGGCGGTTTCGTTTCGAAATCGTCCAAGTGAGGCCTTGCTCTGCACCTGAACGATTTGTCCGGTAGCGCCACCTTCGTGGTCGCACAATTCGATATAGCCGTCGGTGCCTGCATCGGATGAGGGTCGCGTTGGCGTCCAAAGATGCCCCATCTCCTCAACAACGCGTTCGATTACGTTGATGCCGCGCTGGCCTATGCGGATGCTTGTCGGAACCGCTTTGAGGCGATTGGGAGCAGGTTTAGATGCTTGGTGCTTAGCCACAGTAAATTTAGTCCGAATATCTCCGGTCGGGGTAAAGCCAAAGTTTTTGGCGTAAATGTCTTGCAGTTCGGAATTCGACTCGCTGGCGAAAACGCACCGATGCCCCGACTGCTCAGGCGCAAGACGAAAGCCGCCAAGGCCAGAAAATAAATCCACGAATCGCACAAGTTTTTTCCTCGACCGATTGGCCCATCATTACGCGACGGCAACACCCACTCAAGTCCGTGATCCCGTAGGATTTCTTTGAGATTTCCCATTTGGATTCTTGCCCACAACCAGCGTGGGCATTTTTCGTGACTTTGTTCCTCCTCCACGGATTTGCAAGCCTTTTTGTAGTCCGTTTGTGGCTTTAGGCGCATCTCAAAACTCTTGAGGCGTCGGACTTGTTCTTGTCCTTCAGAGACCGGCATCATCTCGCCCGCGACTGCCTTGCTCTCGGCTTGGCGTAACTGCCTGACTATCAACGATGAACTGAATCTTGCCTCTCGGCAGCCAAAAAATGTCATACCTAAGTCCTTGGCTATCAACAATGTAGCGGATGTTGAGGATCTGTTGAGGATTTTGTTGTACTTTAAATGCCTGAGCATCAACAATGTAGCGGATGTTACGGATACAAAACGCACATATACATTCTGTCATTTCCCCCTCCTTTCGCTTGCTTGGACCCGCTGAAGGCGAAAATCCGGGATTAGAATCCTCTCAGAGCGGTGCTGCTGCGCTGGGGCAAGCCGGGGGCGGGCTGGCGCTGGAGCACAAGGTATTCAATGCCGAGCTTGCGGCAATAATCGCGTTTGCCGCCCTGGTCGCCGTCTTGGTTGACCGCGTAGATGTCCGGCTTCAACCGCCGGATTTCCGGGTCGGCGTCAAGCCAGCCCTCGCCGCTGGAAATCAAGGCCTCTTTCACGTATTTGATCGAACCGACGACGTAACGCCGCTCGGCCTCCGGCAACAACGGATGGCCCGCGCCCTTCAAGAGGCGAATGTTGGCGTCGTGGCCGACCACGACATAAAGGTCGCCATAACCGCTGGCTTCCTCGAAAAATCGGACGTGGCCGGAGTGGAACCAGTCGTAGCTGCCGGTGACGATAACTTTCTTTTTGCCCGGCGACGGCGGCGAGGGCGGCGGTTCGGGGAATCCCTTCAGATCGTCCGCGGCAAAAACCCGATAGGCGACATTGTTTTGGCGGCAGAAGGCTTCGCGCGCCCGGTTGGAGGGGGATTCGATGTCGGCCCAGATTTGCGGCCGGCAGCCTGGAATTTCCGGCAGCGCATCGGGCACGGCCTGTCCGCCAATTGGGGCGATGCGGCTGACGTAACGCACCGCCTGCATGAAATATAGCCGCTCCGCCAATGGAAATTTCGGCGGTGTGCCGCCCCATTTTCGCGCGACCTCATCCGGCCAAAGCAGCACCGTCAGCCCGCCGAGCCTGGCGGCTTCCTCCAGGAACCGCAGATCGCGCGATCTGATGTCATCGAAAGCGCCGCTGACGACCACTTGTTTTGCGGAGCTCATTTTGCCGCGACGCGAACATTGACATGGAAAGCGCCGGGCACCGGTTTTTCCGAGACAACGATGAGATAGCCGCCGCCGCAACCCGAATACATTGCGCCCAGGTATTGCCGCTGATAGGCCGCCAGCAACGGCGCCAAATCCGCGCGCAGCAGCGGATGCCGGATGACGCGGGGCAGCAGCGTCTCCCAGCATTTCATGTTCAAATTGAACGACGCCCCAAGCGCCCTGGCATTCCGATTCACAATGGCGTCATAACAATCCCAACCCGATTGGCCGAGCCGGGCGACCCACTTTGGATCCAGGTTTTTGATTCCCAGCGGGCTGTATCCCACCGGGCGCGGCTCGACCGGGAGCAGGTGCAGCACCCGTTCGAGCCAGCGGGCGACCTTGGCGGAGTTGCAGGATTCAATGTGCGATGGGAACACGCCGCCATTGGCCGCAAAGTCATAGTCAAGCCGGTTCACGCCGGGGTAAATCAACCCGATCATGTCCTGCGACCCGCTGGGTTCGGCCTTGCCTTGGTTCTCGGCTTCGTAAAGTTGGCGGACGAGTTCGTCGAGGGGGCGCTTGGGCAAACCGTCCTTCCACAATTTCATGGCCACGGCGCGTGTGCCGCCGGCGATGCCGGAACGCTGCATGGGCTGGAAATTCGGCTCAATCTGCACCACGACCATGGAACCGGGCGGGCGGGGGTTGCGCCGCGAGACGAACGGCTGGTCAATCCAGCCGCCCGCCAATTGGAGACGATTGGGGATGCAGCCCAGCAATCGGGCGACCGGCGACTTTTTCATCGGCCGACGCCGACGCGCTGGCCGGCTTTGGGGATTGGATGTTGCGTTAGGATGCATTCGTAATGCGGTTTGTTGTCCATGGTGGGCGCATGTCGGTTTTTTGCAGATTTCGGCTATCTCCCTCTCCTCCACACACTTGTGGAGGAGAGGGACGGGGAGAGGAGGCCCTTTTTCGATTCCCCTCTCCCTTTCCCTCTCCCCGCTTGCGCGGGGCGAGGGGACAAAAGTCCCGCTTTGTCACTGCTCTCGCAAGAATTTGAGATGCGCCTGGCCATGGTCCGGATGCTGGTAAACATTTTTTTCTGAAGCAACAATGCCAATATCGGAGCCTTGAATCAAGGCTTGGCTCGGGCGGGCTGAGCCGGTAGATTTTTCGTGTGATTCGCACAGGCATTCTCAACCCGCGGATTCTTTCGCTGCTGGCGCGGGTGCGTCATACCAACGCGCTGGTCATTGCCGACCGCGGTTTTCCGTTCTGGCCGCAAATTGAGACGGTGGACATATCGCTGGTGGATGACGCGCCGACGGTGTTGCAGGCGCTCGGCGCCGTTCGCGCCCACTGCCATTTCACCGCCGCCTTCATGGCGCGGGAGTTTCGGAAGCACAATGCCGCGGCGGCGCGCGCCGCATTTGCGAAAGCCCTGGCGGGAATTCCGGTGAAATTCGAGCCGCACGCGCAGTTCAAGAAACGCGTGCCGGATGCGATCGGCCTGATCCGGACCGGCGATACCGTTCAATACGCCAACCTGATTTTGATTTCCGGCTAACAGTTCAGCAAAAACTGCAGCCGTAAAATGGCTCGGCGGAGCCTCGCCCTACCAACGCCTCGGTAGGGCGACGCTCCTGCGGAGCCTGCACGTGTCAGGGTGGCAGCGATGCCAATGTTGGAACCTCGAATCAAGGCTTGGCGTAACTGCTTGACTATCAACGATGAACTGAATCTTGCCTCTCGGCAGCCAAAAAAGGTCATACCTAAGTCCTTGACCATCAACACTGTAACGTATGTAACGGGTGTGTAACGGGTTGTGTAACGGATTAAGTCCCTGACTATCAACGATGTAACGGATTGTAACGGGTTTGAAACGCACATACACTTTTCGTCATTTCCCCCTCTTTCGACTTGCTTGGACCCGCTGTAAGGCGAGGGACCGATTCCCACTCTCTTCCCGGATATTGAGATGCGCCCTGATGGCTGACACCTGTGTCATTCTTGCCGCGCGTAGTTCTGCGAATTATTTTGCCGCGTCCCTGGATTCCAGCTTCTGCCAGAAGACCCCATAGATGGCGATGAACACAAAGCACACCAGCGGCACGACCATGCCCAGGCGCATGGAGTGGACATCGGCGATGTGGCCCATGCGCGCCGGCGCGATGGCCCCGCCCACGATGGACATCACGATCAATGACGAGCCGAGCTTGGTGTAATCGCCCAACCCGCGGATGCCCAGGGCGAAGATGGTGGGGAACATGACCGACATGAAGAAGAACGTGCCGAACAAGGCAAACAGGCCGGGTTTGCCGCCGCCCATCATCAAGGCGGACAGGACCACGTTGACGGCGGCGTAGGCGGCCAGCACCAGGTGCGGTTTGAACCGGCTGATGACCCCGCTGCCGCAAAGGCGCCCAAAGGCAAACAAGCCAAAGCCACACGACAGCCAATGCGCCGCTTGCAATTTCGTCACGCCCGTCTGGTTTTCCAAAACATAATTGACGAAGAAACTGAAAATGCCGGTCTGGGCCGCGACGTAAAGAAACTGCGCGACAATGCCCAGCGTATAGTGCTTGCGTCGGAACATGTCCCAGTTGCGGGAAACCAGGATAAACGAAACAAGGTAGCCGGCGACCAGCAATCCGTATTTGGTGGGCGCAAGCCACGCGTCCGGCAGGTTGAGCATCGCCCAAACCAGCCCCACAATGGGGAAGAGGAAATAGGAGAGAACACCGCAAACAACCGCCAGGACAACGCCGATTGCGGTCAACTGGCCGGAGGAAGGTTTGAGGCGGGTTCTTTGTTCCGCCGGTTCTTTGCTTTCGTCCTCGGCGCTTATCTCCGGGACGCTGGAAAAGATAAAGATGACGAACAAAATGGAAGCCAGGATGGCAATGCCCAGATAAGGGACATGAAGCCCGGCGTTGGCGTTCGCGCCCTGGCCGCCGGAGAAGACGAACTGACCGCCCACAATCGGCCCCAGAATCCAGCCCACGCCGTTGAAGGTTTGGGCGATGTTGATGCGGGTCGCGCCGCTTTCCGGCGGCCCCAGAACGGTGGTGTAAGGGTTGGCGATGGTTTCCAGGCAGGTCATGCCCGCGGCGATGACAAATAAACCGAGCAGGAATGCCCAGTATTCGCCGATGTTTGTGGCGCGCATGAACCAGCACGCGCCACTGGCAATCAGCACCAGACCGACCATGATGCCGCCCTTGTAACCGAATCGCCTCGCCATCAGCCCGGCGGGAATCGCCATCAGGAAATACGCCAGGTAGTTGGCAAACTGCACCAGGCCGGATTGTTCCTTGTTGATGTGGAGCGAGCCCTGAAAGTGTTTGTTCAGGATGTCGATCATGCCGTTGCAAAACCCCCAGAGCAGGAACAATGAAGTGATCAGCACGAAAGTGAGGAGCAGATTTTTCCCGTCAGCGGTGGTAAAAAGGCCGGCGGGTTTTCCAGTGGACTTGTTTTCGGGGGCGGCGGCAATCATAGGTTGATGTGGCGGGTGGTTTGGTCGCCGGGCAGACAGCCCGGGCGGCGATTGAAAAACAAACACACCAAGCGCATGAGAAAGAGAAACACCAACCGGCTGGCAGAAGCCAGCGCCAAATCATCCGAACCTGGGAAAAGCCGGGTGGATCGCTGGATTTTTCCTTTCGCGCCGCGGCGTTCCCGGCTACCACTTCTGCCGTGAGCTGGCTTTACAACGGCATTCTCCGGCCTGTTCTTTTCGCGCAGGAAGCCGAGAAAATTCATGATCGGACCCTGCGCGCCCTGGGTTGCGTCAGCCGCCGGGCGCTTCTGCTTCGCTCGGTCCGGTCGCTTTACGGCGCGCCGGAATTGCCGGTCGAATTGTTCGGCCTGAAATTTCCCAACCCTCTCGGCCTGGCCGCCGGGATGGACAAGTTCGGCCAGGCCGTGCCGGCCTGGGCCGCCTTGGGATTCGGATTCAGCG
>Ga0326728_10003216_pt1 | contig 51557 bp, 44 predicted proteins | sample MB3enrmetagenome_FD_207602 | JGI IMG/M metagenome (GOLD analysis project Ga0326728, IMG submission 207602) | Lab enriched peat soil microbial communities from McLean, Ithaca, NY, United States - MB31MN | ecosystem: Environmental > Terrestrial > Soil > Wetlands > Peat | place: USA: New York... | reverse complement strand
CCCACCCCCCCCGGAACCGCGCGCGTCAGCGAGCGCCCCTCCAGCACCGCCGCCGTCAGCGAGCGGCCCCCCAGCGAGGTCGCCCCCCTATGACCGCCGTCGCCGAACAAACCGGCCACTGGCTCGCCGCCTTCACCCGCCAGTCCCCCGCCGCTCCCTGGCTCCAGGACCTTCGCGAAGCCGCCTTCCAGCGCTTCGCCTCGCTCGGCTTCCCCACCACCCACGACGAGGAGTGGCGCTTCACCAACGTCGCCCCCATCGCCCGCGCCACCTTCTCCCCGCTCGCCGCTCCCATCGGCTTCCGCGGCGTGCCCCCTGGCGTCGAAACCCCCGGCCCGGACACGGCCGCGCCCTTCCTCGCCCGCCTCGCCGCCTTCGATCGCCATCCCTTCGTCGCCCTCAACACCGCCTTCCTCAAGGACTTCGTCTTCCTCCGCGTGCCCGCCGGCGCCACCATCGCCGAACCCATCCGCCTCGAGTTCCTCTTGAGCGGCGGCTCCACGCCCGCCGTCTCCCACCCCCGCGTGCTCATCGTCGTCGGCGAGGGCGCTCACTGCGCCATCGTCGAAACCTACGTCGGCGGCGGATCCTATTTCACCAACGCCGTCACCGAAATCGTCGCCGGCGACCGCTCCGTCGTGGACCACTACAAGCTCCAGCGCGAATCCCTCGACGCCTTCCACGTCGCCTCCCTCCAGGTCCGCGTGGGCCGCGACGCCAACTTCTCCACCCACAACGTCTCCTTCGGCGCTTCTCTCGCCCGCAACGATGTCGGCGCACTCCTCTTCGAAGGCGCCCAAGCCACCCTCAACGGCCTCTACATCGCCGCCGGCTCCCAGCACATCGACAACCACACCGTCATCGACCACGCCAAACCCCACGGCTCCAGCCGCGAACTCTACAAGGGCATCCTCGATGGCCACTCCAGCGCCGTCTTCAACGGCCGCATCGTGGTCCGGCCGGACGCCCAGAAAACCGATTCCAAACAGACCAACAAGAACCTCGTCCTTTCCGAAAACGCCGTCATCGATACCAAGCCCGAATTGCAGATCTTCGCCGACGACGTCCGCTGCACCCACGGCGCCACCATCGGACAACTCGATGCCGAGGCCCTCTTCTACCTCCAGTCGCGCGCCATCGGCAAACGCCAGGCGCGCAGCCTCCTCACCTACGCCTTCGCCCAGGACGTAGTCGACGGAATTAAAGTGAAGACATTGCGGGATTCGCTCGAGCGGGTCCTCTTCGAGAAATTTCATGAGCACGCTGAGTAGTGGAATCCAGGCCGCTTTCGACGTCGCGCGCGTCCGCGAGGATTTCCCCGTCCTCAAGCAGACCGTGCACGGCAAGCCCCTCGTCTACCTCGATAGCGCCGCCACCGCCCAGAAACCCAAGTGCGTCATCGAGGCCATCCGTCATTTCCACGAGGTCGATTGCGCCAATATCCACCGCGGCGTCCACGAGTTGAGCCAGCGCTCCACCGCCGCCTACGAAGAGGCCCGCGCCAAGGCCAAGCGCTTCCTCAACTCGCGCAGCCGGAACGAGCTCGTCTTCGTCCGCGGCACCACCGAAGCCATCAACCTGGTCTCCTCCAGTTGGGGCCGCAAGAACGTCAAGGAAGGCGACGAGATCGTCATCTCCGCCATGGAGCATCATTCCAACATCGTCCCCTGGCAACTGCTCTGCGAGGAAAAAGGCGCCAAACTGCGCGTCATCCCCATGGACGACACCGGCACGCTGCTCCTCGACGAGTACCGCAAGCTCCTCAACCCGCGCACCCGCATGGTCGCCGTTACCCACGTCTCCAACGCCCTCGGTACCGTCAACCCCGTCCGCCAGATCGTCGATATGGCCCACCAGGCCGGCGCCCTCGCCTTGATCGACGGCGCCCAGGCCGCCCCCCACATGAAGGTCGACGTGCAGGCCCTCGACGCCGATTTCTACGCCTTCTCCGGCCACAAGGTCTGCGGACCCACCGGCATCGGCATCCTCTACGGCCGTACCCGCCTCTTGAACGCCATGCCCCCCTACCAGGGCGGCGGCGACATGATCCGCACCGTCACCTTCGAGAAGACCACCTACAACGATCTGCCCTACAAGTTCGAAGCCGGCACCCCCAACATCGCCGGCGGCATCGGCCTCGGCGCATCCCTCGATTACGTCACCCGCATCGGCCTCGATAACATCGCCGCCTACGAACGCGATCTGCTCGTCTACGGCACCCGCCGCCTCCTCGAGATCCCCGGCCTCCGCCTCGTCGGCACCGCCTCCCACAAGGCCGCCGTCCTCTCCTTCGTCATGGATGGCATTCACCCCCACGATATCGGTACCGTGCTCGACCGCCAGGGCATCGCCGTTCGCACCGGGCACCACTGCGCGCAACCGGTCATGGACCGGTTCCACATCCCCGCCACCACGCGCGCCTCGCTGGCCTTTTACAATACGGTGGGAGAGATCGACGCGCTCGTCGCCGGTCTGAATAAAGTAAAGGAGATTTTCTCCTGATGGTGCACGACCTCTACGAAGAAACTATCATCGACCACAGCAAACGTCCGCGGAACTGCCATCCCATGGACGACGCCAACCACAAGGCGGAAGGTTATAACCCCCTCTGCGGCGACAAACTCAAGCTCTATCTCCGCATGGAAGGCGACATCGTCAAGGACCTGAGCTTCGTCGGCTCCGGCTGCGCCATCTCCACCGCCTCGGCTTCCCTCATGACCGAAAGCCTTCGCGGCAAAACCCGCGCCGAAGCCCTCGCCCTGCTCGATAAGTTTCACGACCTGCTCACCACCGATTCGCCCGTCACCCAGGACCTCGGCAAGCTGGTCGTCTTCTGCGGCGTGCGCGATTACCCCGCCCGCGTCAAGTGCGCCACCCTCGCCTGGCACACCCTCAAGTCGGCCCTCACCGATGAGTCCGACGACCCCATGGTCTCCACCGAATGACCCCCTCACGCCCCATCCCCGCGGCCCTTCTCGGCCCCTGCCAAACCACCCCAACTCTTCCCTGCGGCCCTTGTACCCCTATCCATCCCCCGCGAGCCGCGACGCTCTTATGTGGGGCAGGTTTTCAACCTGCGGCCGATTTTCAATCGGCCCGGCGAGCTGGTCTCGCCCTTGAGTTCCGGTCATGACCCCCCTCACCACCCAAATCGTCTCCGCCCTCAAAACCATCTACGACCCCGAACTCCCCGTCAACATCCACGACCTCGGCCTCATCTACTCCGTCTCCGCCACCCCCGCCGGCGCCGTCTCCATCCGCATGACCCTGACCGCCCCCAACTGCCCCGTGGCCGGATCCCTCCCCGCCACCGTCGAACGCGCCGTCCGCGCCGTCCCCGGCGTCACGGACGTGAACCTCGAACTGACCTTCGATCCCCCCTGGAGCAAGGACAGAATGTCCGCCGCCGCCAAACTGGCGCTCGGCATCGAGGACCTCGTCACCATTGCGAGGCCGCGCCCATGAAGCTCACCGCCAACGAAGAGTACGGCCTCCGCTGCCTGGTGCGCCTCGGCTTGCGGAAACAGGGTCTCACCATCCCCGAAATCAGCCAAGCCGAGGGCGTCTCGCCCGCCTACGCCGCCAAGATCCTCCGCGTGCTCCGCAAGGGCGGTTTCGTCAAGGCTGCCCGCGGCAAGGAGGGCGGCTACACCCTGGCCCGCGAGTCCCACCAGATCGTCATCGGCGACGTCATGAACGCCCTCGGCGGACGCCTTTTCGAAACCGGTTTCTGCGATACTCACTCCGGCCAGAACGCCATCTGCACCCGGTCGGTGGACTGCTCCGTGCGCTCCCTGTGGCGCGCCGTGCAAGTGGCCGTGGATCAGGTGGTCAGCAAGACCACCCTCCGCGACCTACTACAAAACGAGGAGGAGATGAACTCGTGGGTGCGCACCATCCCCGGACCCAGCGGCCTGCGGCTCATTCAGTAGCCGCCGCCTTCCTCCTCTGCCTCCTCGCGCCCTCCGTGTGCGCCGCCCAACCACCCGCCGCGCCACAAACCGCGCCGTCCCCCGCGCCGCCCGCCGCGCCACAAACCGCGCCGGCTCCGGACCCCGGCGTTCTGGACGCCGCCCGGGCCTATGCCCTCGACTACAGCCGGACCCTCCCCGATTTCATCTGCGACGAAGTCGTCCGCCGCTACCGCGAAGGCGTCGACCCGGACACCTGGACGCTCGCCGACTCGCTCACCGTCCGCCTCTCCTACTACGGCCACCGCGAGGATTACAAGCTGCTCCTGGTGAACGGCAAGCCGGCCGCCAACCGCACCTACGAATCGCTCACCGGGTCGATTTCCGAAGGCGAATTCGGCAGCCTGCTGCGCCAGGTGTTCGAGCCCGCTGCCTCCACCGAAATCCGCTTCGACCGCTGGGACTCCATCGGCCCCCAGCGCGCCGCCGTGTTCGCCTACCGCATGACCGCCGCGCATGCGCGCTACGCCGTCAACTTCGTGCTCAACGACCAGCGCTACTCCGCCCTGGCGGGACGCCGCGGCCTGGTGTTCGTGGACCCCGCCACCGGCGCCGCCCTCCGCATCACTTCGGCCGCCGACGCCCTGCCGGCCGGCTTCCCGGTCGACAAGCTGACCTCCACGCTGGACTACGCCCCCACCGCCATCGCCGGCCGCGCCTTCCTGCTGCCCCGCGCCGCCGAGGTCGAAATGCGCGCCGGCGCCTACCAGACCCGCAACGTCATCGAGTTTCAGACCTACCACAAGTTCGATGCCTCGACCGGCGTGTCCTTCCCCCCGGAGGCGCCGGACAAGCCCCCCGCCGCCCAAGCCCCCGCACCACCCGCATCGCAACCGCCCCTACCGCCGCCCGCAACGCCCCGCGCGCAAGCCCCCGCCAAAGCCCCCCCAACGGAGAAGAACTAATGGCGTGTAACCTGATTGAAACGGGGTGGTTTTCCGGCGATGGTACAATTGAACCAGATGGTCCCGAGCGGTCCTGCAAGCGCGGGCTGGAGGTATCCAGCACACATTCGATGAAATCCAGCGTGCGTATCAGCCGGGGCGTGGAAAGCCTCTTCGGAACCCGCGATGAGAACATCCGGCTTGTCGAATCCGCGTTGGGCGTCCACACCCAGCTTGTCGACAACCTCCTCGAGATCGAAGGCGAGGCGGACAACGTGGCGCGCGCCGAAAGCATTCTCGAAGACTACGACGCGCTGGTTTGCGCGGGCCACGTCTTCTCCAACGGCGACCTGAACGGTCTTCTGCGGGTGGTCACGAGCGACGCGGAAGTGTCCCTGAGCGCGCTGGTGGCCAGCGGCCGGCAGCGCAATTTCGGCAAGAAGATCCTGGCCCCCAAGACCGTCAACCAGCGGCGCTACCTGGAAGCCATCGAGCGCAACGACCTGGTTTTCGGCATCGGCCCGGCGGGCACCGGCAAAACCTACCTGGCCGTCGCCATGGCCGTCTCCGCGCTCATGAACAAACAGGTGGCGCGCATCATCCTGACGCGGCCGGCGGTGGAGGCGGGCGAGCGGCTGGGCTTCCTGCCGGGCACGCTGCAGGAGAAGGTGGACCCGTACCTGCGCCCGCTCTACGACGCGCTCTACGACATGCTCGACAACGAACGCGTGGAGAAACTGCTGGAGCGCAACGTCATCGAAGTGGCCCCCATCGCCTTCATGCGCGGCCGCACGCTCAACGACAGCTTCATCATTCTGGACGAAGCCCAGAACAGCACCGCCGAGCAGATGAAGATGGTGATCACGCGGCAGGGCTTCAATTCCAAAATGGTGGTGAACGGCGACATCACGCAGATCGATCTGCCGCCGGGGCGGCGCAGCGGCCTGATCGACGCCACCGACGTGCTCAAGGGCGTCGAGGGCATCAGCTTCGTGCAGTTCGACGAGAAGGACGTGGTCCGCCACACGCTGGTGCAGCGCATCGTCAAGGCTTACGAGCGTTACAACGAAGCCATCGGGGCGGGACGCCAGTTGACCCTCAAACTGTCCGAACCGGGAAGCGAGGCCGGCCCGGCGGAGCCGCCGTCCCCCGCTCCGGCCCCAGCGGCCGAAACCGCCGCGCAGGGTTGAGCGCCCCCATGTCCGCCCGCGAAGGCAGTACGGTTACGTTCCGCCGGGTCCCCGGGGACGCGCGTCCGCGCGCCCTGCTGCTGTATGCGCGGAAGCTCCAGCGCGAGGTGGCCAAGGGCAGACCCTTCGACTGCCTGATCGCCGGCGACGCCGAACTGCGCCGTTTGAACGCGCGCTTCCGCGGCCAGGATCGTGCGACGGACGTGCTGTCGTTCCCCAGCGGGGGGCGCGGCGGAAGCGGGGGGCTGGGCGATATCGCGATATCCGTGGCGCGCGCCCGCGCCCAGGGGCGCAGATGGGGGCACTCGACGGAAACCGAGATCCGCGTTCTGATGCTGCACGGGGTGCTGCACCTGGCGGGCATGGATCACGAAACCGGCGGCGGAGGAATGGCGCGCGCCGAGAAGCGCTGGCGCGCGCGGCTGGGGCTGCCGGGCGGCCTCCTCGAGCGGGTGGGGAGATGATCTTCGTCATGGTGGCCGCGCTGGCGGCGACGGTGGAACTCGCCCTGGTGACGTTCGTGCAGCTTCTGTACCTGGAGAGCATGCGCCTGCGGCCGCGCGACCTGCCCTCGCTCGAATTCTTCAAGGAAACCCTGGAAGACCGGATCGGTCTGAAAATCGAGGCCGGCGCGGAGACCTTCTCGCTGTTCAAACACGCCACCCTGGTGCTGCTGGGCGCGCTGTTCTTCGCGCGGTTCGCCTACGACGGCGCATCGGTCTCGGCGGGGCTGTGGCAGGCGGCGCTGTCGGCGTGGCTGGCCATGATCGCGGTGGCTTATGCGCTGCCGCAACTTCTCTACCGGCGGACCTCGGGGCACTGGCTCGTGCCGCTGGTGCCGCTGCTGCGGGCGATGGCCTGGGTGGCGCACCCGGCGGTGGCGCTGATGGCGTTCTTTCAGTCGCTGGTGGACCTGACCGACGGCGCCGCGGCCCCCGAGGAACCGCCCACGCCGGCCGAGAACGTGGATGCGCTGATCGATGCCGGCACGGAGGAAGGGCTGATCCACGAGGAAGACCGCGAGCTGATTCAATCGGTGGTCGAGTTCGGCGACAAGGTGGTGCGCGAGGTGATGACGCCGCGGCCGAAGATCGTCTCCATCGCCGCCTCGGCCACGCTGGAAGAACTGCGCACGCTGGTGATCCACGAGCAATACTCGCGCATCCCGGTCTACGAGCGGAACATCGACCAGATCGTTGGGTTCGTGCACGTGCGCGACATGTTCGAAGTGGACGAAGAGGAACGCTCGCGCCGCCTGGTGCGCGAGCTGGTGCGTCCCACGCTGTTCGTGCCGGAGACCAAGCCGGTGAACGGCCTGATGCGCCGGATGCAGAAGGAGAACACGCACCTGGCGATCGTGGTCGACGAGTATGGGAACACCGCCGGCCTGGCCACCATGGAAGACCTGCTGGAAGCCATCATCGGCGAGATCCGCGACGAGCACGAACCGGGAACCGACATGGTCGAGGACGGGCACGGCGGCTACGTGGTGGCGGGCAGCTTCGACCTGGACCGCGTGGCCGGCCTGTTCGAAGGGTTCCACCGCGGGGAAGAAATCGAATCGGCCACGGTGGGAGGGTTGGTGAGCGAATGGCTGGGCCACGTCCCCCAGGCGGGCGAGGCCGCCGAGCGGGGCGGCCTGCGCATCGAGGTGCTGGCGGGGGACGAACTGCGCGTCGAGCGGGTGCGCATCTCGAAATCGGAGAAGACGGCGAGCGAGTAGGGCTTTGCGGAAGTCCCGGCCGATATACCATTGGTCCAGCGCTATGCGGAAAAACATCGCCATCGCCCTGGGGCTGTTCGCTATCTACTCGCCGCCGGCGGCGAGATGCAACGCCTCGGCGGCGCTCAATCGGCAGCAAACCGCTTTCCTGGCATCTCCGAATCCGGCATTGATGGACGATCGAATCGCCATCAAGATGACGGGGCTGCCGCCGAATCGCGAGATTACGATCGGCGCGGCGTCGCGGGACCAGGGGGGATGCTGGTGGCGGAGTTCCGCCGTCTTCGTGGCCCGGGGGGATGGCTCGATCGACCTTTCGGCAATGGCGCCGGTCCTGGGAACATACGCGGGCGCGGACGCCATGGGGCTGTTCTGGTCGATGCAGCCCGACAGACGGGCCGGGCCCGTTCCCGCATTCTTCGCGGTAGCCGATTGGTTCAAGCCAATCGAGACGGAGATCCAAGCCGCATTGGACGGCCGGGTGCTTGGAACCGCCCGGGTGATCCGCTATTTCGCCGCGCCGGGCGTTCGCGCCGAGCCTTTCGGGAGAGACGGGGTGGTGGGGATTCTATACCGGATGGGCGACGGCCGGAAGCACCCGGGTGTGATTCTTCTGGGCGGCTCGGAGGGCGGGTTTCCTGCGCCGCAAGGCGCCATGCTGGCGTCGCGGGGATACGTGGTTCTGGCTTTGGCGTACTTTGGAACGAACGGACTACCGGCGGCGATGCAGAGAATTCCAATCGAGTATTTCGGAAATGCGATTCATTCCATGCTGACGTTGCCGGAGGTCGAGGGCGCTGCCATATCGATTATGGGCGGGTCTCGCGGCGGAGAAGCCGCCCTCATGGTGAGCGCGACCTACCCGCAGGTGAACGGCGTGGCCGCGGCATCCGCCAGCCACGTGCGGTGGGAAGGCGCGACGGCGAGGATGCTCCCGGGAGGACCTGCCTGGACCTACGAGGGCAAACCGCTGGCATACGTACCACTTCACATTGGCCCGGTTTTCGCGGTTCATTGGCTGTGGGCCGCCGTTACCGGCGGCCCGGTGTCCCTGAGACCGATGTTCGTGGACAGCCTGGGCCGGGTTGAGAACCACGACGCGGAGATTCCGGTGGAACGGATCCGCGGTCCGGTACTGTTCGGCTCGGGAGACGCCGATCGAGAGTGGCCTTCGGGGACGATGTCCCAGCTCGCGATGGACAGACTCCGGCGAAACCACCATCCCTATGCCGACGCGCACGTGTCTTACGAAGGCGCCGGCCACTGGCTGCCCTGCGAGTATCTGCCGACGGGAGGCTTACTGGGCCGGATGGCGGACGAGATTGGCGGCACACCGGCAGGAACCGCCGCAGCTCAACGGCAGTGGTGGCCCCGGGTGCTCGGTTTTCTGGCTGGGATCGGCTCTCGGCACGGTGGTCGGTAGGGCACCCGGACCCGGGCCCGGTGGCAAGATCGACGGACCGCCAGTTTGAGCGCGCCCCAATCCTCGGCTATTGGGACTTACGCTACTTTCCGCTTTGCCGGGCGCCGGGCGGGCGAGACCAGCTCGCCGGGCCAGTTGCGGGGCGCCCTCCGGGCCGGGCCGCAGGCTAACAACCTGCGGCACGCCCGGTTAGTGGGAGAACGGGGCAGCAACCCACATATGAGCGACGCACCTAATTCCGGATTCGTCTCGCTGGTGGGTCGGCGGGGAGTTGTTCCCGCGCGTGGGCTTTATCGCGACCAATGTGGAGATCGACAGTTGTCGGGCGGTGCGGTCGGCATGAAGCGTGGAACGGCAGAGCAGTGGATCGAGGAAGGCAAGCAGGCGGTGAAGATGACGCGCCTGAGTTGCCATCGATTCGGCTCGAATGGAGTGCGGCTATGGCTGGGCTCGATCGCCTACAGTCCGGGGAACCTGTGGCCGACGTGCCCTCCGGGCCGGGTACTGCCCAGGAAGATCGAGCACTGGCCGCCGACCAGCCCGCCACAACGGTTGGTGAAGGCCGGCGGCCGGCTGGTCAAGCACGCCCGGTGCTACTGGCCGATGCTGGCGGAGAGTCATCCGACCAGGCGGGTGTTCGGGGCGATGGTGGGAAGGATCGGCGCCTTGCCGGTGGCGACGGGGCACACGCGGGCGGTGGCGCAGCGAAACCACGGGGCAAAGAGGGGAAGGCCGGCGAGGCGTTGGTGGTATGTGCGGAGGAGGACTCATCAACATGATCGGCCAGTACGCCGATCACTACAATTGAGCCCCATGACCCTTCATCTCGACTGCCCCGCCACCGACATCCTTGAGAAGGCCCTGCCGGCCAGGGCGGCACTCCTCAAGGGTCAATCCGCTTGACGCCAGTTTCTATTCACTCCTCAGGGCTTATACGTCAAGGTATTACCCTTTGGAATTCCCACGCATCATCGGCAGAGAACAATCTGGCGCCAGACTTATCGATGTAGTACTCATTTCTCGAAATCCGCTGCGGACCGGTCTCGACCTCGGTCTCCACCGCCGCCAGTCCTTGAGAGAACTTGAATGGCCGGCTAAACTGTGGCTCTATAATCACCTTACCCGTCTTGTCCATAGCCCCCCAAAGCTTCCCCTTCCAGAATGATGCAATTCCTTCCGAGAACTCAGAGATTTGACCATAATCCGTTTCAAGAAGTACTTTACCGGATTTGTCAATAATACATGTTTTCCCTTGTGTTTTAACTGCCGCTAATCCATCGCTGAAATCCGACCCATAACTACCATACTGAGGCGGGATAACGAATTGTCCGGAAGAGTCGATCACGCCCCATTTCCCTGGCCCGTTGCCAACCCAGGCCAGACCATTCGAAAAGCCCACACCCATAATGATTTGTCCCCCCATCAACTCGATTCTCGATGGATACCTGGGTTCGACGACTTGCTCTCCCGATTTGCCGATGAACCCCCATCTGTGTCCAAGAAGCACGGCGCCCATGCCATCTCTCAATTCATCGGCATTTTCGAATCTCGGAGGCACTACGATCTTGCCCGCTTTGTCGATATAGCCCCACTTATCGTTGCTTTTTACGGGGGCAAGACCGTCATGGAACGAGCCAACTTCCGTATATGGCGTTTCCATGACAGCCTTCCCGCTTTTGTCAATGAAGATCCATTTGCCTCCCTCTATTCGGGCCCACATTACATCGGCGCCACGAAGGCCCCGATCATTGGAGATCCGAGCACCTACGTTTACCGCGGCAAGACCCTCGCTGAACGGCAGCGCCCAGTCATAAGCAGGTTGAATAACAAGCTTTCCGTTGGCGTCGATGTAGCCCCACTTCTGCCCGACCCCCTGCCATACACGGGCCAGCCCGTTCGAAAACTTGCCATGAAAGCGGCCGGATACTCCGATCGCAAGGGCTCCCGACTGGTCAATGAAACCAGCGCCAACATGTGCAAGGAGTCTCTCGTGCTGCGCTGTTCCTTGGGCTGCACGAGCGGCAGGGCCGGTGACTGGCTTGTCGACCTGAGCCTGACATGCCAATACCGGCAACGTAGCGATTGCCAGCGCAACCCTGCAAATTACTTTACTCCGACGGCCGTTGATATTCATGTGCTTCCTTCCTTCTTTATGCTGGTCGAATGCGCCGCCCCGGCGCTGCGACCCGGTGGCTGCCAAGGCCGCGTGTTGCCGGCGCCTTCGGCGCCAGGGGCAGAGCCGCCGCCGGTACGGGCCGGGCGGTCCGCATATTCCCCAGGGTCTCGCCGCAGACAGGCCTCCGGAGCCGGCCGAGGGACCGCGAACCTCGAGAGCCCCAACAGGGCAGGTGAAATGCGGGCAGGTTGCCGGTTGCGGCTGTCTTGACTCCGCACGCTGGCGGATGCAAAGAGGTGCTTAGGCACGATTTGCATTTTACCCGGAGTTCCCGTTTTGGACTTCCAAACCTCATTCAGTATAGGCCGAACCGCCATCCTTGGTCCCGCGCGTGGACGCTCCGCCGGGATCCTACCAGCTTCGGGTGGTGGCGGCGGACGATGGCGAAGAGCACGTCAGCGCCATCACCGTGCCGGTGGAGCTGAAGTGAATCGCCCTGCCACCTATCCCAGCCTGCGCGAGCGGGCCGCGCCGATTGCCGGGGGCGGCTCCGGCATCGGCGCTTCCATGGGCGAGAACTTCGCGCTTCATGGGTAAAGCGTTTTCCGCACCAAGAGCCCTGGGCCGCCGGGTGGCCCGGGCCCGGCATCATGAACCGGAGCGCCCGGATTACGCCAACGCACATTTCAGGCACCACCTAAACGTACGCGCCTGAATCTGTTTCGGCCCATACTGGAAATGGCCGCCAACTCCACAGATGCTCGTAGGGGAACCGCTTGGAAGCGAAGCCCTCGCTCTTGTCGCTCTCATAAAGCCAGAAGAACACCCACTTCGATTGCACACGTCCCCGATTCGGATCGGCACCGACCCTGACGGAAGCCGTCCCGGTTGGCGAGGCCGCGGCCGGCCAGAATCCCGCGCCGATCGATTGGCCGTGCTCATCCAGGAGATAGCCGCCGATCCATACCAGCCCGTGCCGAGGTTTGTAGCCGTAGGAGAGTCCGGCGGTTGGCGTAACTCAGGCATACGGGGATTGAATGAAGCGAGCGGCGGCGTTACTCTTTGGAATCCAACCTCGGTTCCGGGAGTTCCAGGACGAGACTCTTGTCAAGAAAGAGGCTCTCCGGTAGTCCCGCGGAAGCGCCGCTGGGCGACGGGTTCTACTGACGAGGCTGGCGAAGAGCTTCCAGCGGTTCCGGTGATCGATGGATGTGGGGCGGATGATGGCACGCATGCGGCCGGGAGCCTGGCCGACCTCGACCGGGGTGACGAGGTGGCGCAGGATACGAGCCACGCTGGCGGCGTCCGGGATTGTATGTACGGCCGCGCGCGCGCTGGCGGGCTTCGCCCGCCGGGCCGATTGAAAACCGGCCGCAGGCTGCCAGCCTGCCCCACAAGGGTGGGAGAATAGGGTGGCTGGGAGACTATGAGCGACGCATTTCATTCCGGGTTCGTCTCGCTGGCGGGGCGGCCGAACACGGGCAAATCCACGTTGTTGAACGCGCTGGTGGGGCAGAAGATCGCCATCGTGGCGGACAAGCCGCAGACCACGCGGACGGCCATCCAGGGGGTGGTGACGCTAGAGGGGGCGCAGATCGTGTTGGTGGACACGCCGGGGATCCACCAGGCGGATTCGGCGCTCAACAAGCGGCTGATGGACACGGTGCGCGGCGCGCTCGAGGAGCGCGACCTGCTGCTGTTCGTGGTGGACGCGACGCGGCCGCCGGGGGAGGCGGACCGCCGCGCCATCGACATGCTGCGCAAGACCGGCACGCCCACGCTGCTGGTGTTGAACAAGATCGACCTGGTGAAGGAGAAGGCGCGGCTGCTTCCGCTGATCGAGCAGTACAAGGCCATCCACGATTTCGCGGACTACATACCGGTTTCGGCGACCCGGGGCAAGGGGCTGGACGCGCTGCGCAAGGCCATCCTGGAGCGGCTTCCGGAAGGGCCGGCGTACTTCCCCGAGGACTACGTGACGGACCAGCCGGAGCGGTTTCTGGCGGCGGAACTGATCCGCGAGAAAGTGCTGGCGGCCACGCGGCAGGAGGTTCCGCACTCGGTGGCGGTGATGGTGGACCAGTGGGTGGAGTCGGAGCGCCTGACGCGGATTTTCGCCACCATACGGGTGGAGCGCGAGGGGCAGAAGGCCATCGTGATCGGGACCAAGGGCGCCATGCTGAAGCGGATTGGAACGCTGGCGCGGCAGGAGATGGAGAAGCTGTTCGGGGTGACGATCTACCTGGACCTGCACGTGCGGCTGCAACCGCGGTGGCGGGAGAAGCCAAGCTTCCTCGACGCGCTGGACTGGCGTACAATGACGGGTGAACATGACACTTAAACTCGTGGCTACCCTTCTGGTGACTGTCCTGATCGCCGGCGTCGCGATGGGGGCGTCGAAACCGGTCAGCGACAATGCCATCAGCGACCAGGTCAGAATCAAGCTGACTTCCGATCCCGTGGTCAAGGGCGGGGACCTGAAGGCCGACGTGAAGGACGGGGTGGTCACCCTTTCCGGAACGGTTTCGGATCAGCAGCAGAAGGACAAGGCCAAGAAGCTTGCCGGGAAGGTGAAGGGCGTCAAGCAGGTGATCAACAACATCACCATCTCGAAAATCGGTAGATGAGGGGGCCGGCGGGAATCGGCGTAGCCGCCCTGATGCTCCCGCTGCTGGGCGCGGCGCAGGGGTTTCCGGCGCTCAAACTCGACTTGATCGCCAAGGACTTCACGTTCACGGAAGGGCCGGCCTGGTCGAAGGACGGCTACCTGGTATTCAGCGATACTCCCACGGACCGGCTGATGAAGTGGGTTCCGGGCCATCGGGCGGAGGTTCTGCGGGAGAACGCGCACGGGCCGAGCGGCAATGCCTTCGACGCGCAGGGGCGCCTGTACACCTGCGAAACGCGCACGCGGCGGGTGACGCGAACCGACAAGTCGGGCGCGGTGGAAGTGCTGGCGGAGGGTTGGGAGGGCAAGCGGTTCAACGCGCCCAACGGCATCGCGGTGTCCAGGAACGATCATGTGTACTTCACCGATCCGGCTTTCGGCTGGCAAGCGGACCATCGCGAGCTGGATTTTTACGGCGTGTATCACCTTCCGCCGAAGGGGCCGCTGGAGTTGGTGGCGCGGGCGGCGGGGCGTCCGCACGGGATCGCGCTGGCGCCCAACGGACGCACGCTGTACGTGGGGAACGCCGACGATCACAACATCCGCGCTTACGACGTGGACCGCAACGGCGAGGCGTCCGGCGAGCGGGTGCTGGTGAGCGGGATCGCGGGCGTGCCGGCGGGGATTTGCGTGGACGAGAAGGGCAACCTGTATGTGGCGGCGGCCGGGGTGGCGGTATACAGCCCCGACGGGAAACCGCTGCGGATGATCGAGACCGAGGGAGCGGCGTCGAACTGCGGGTTTGCGGTGACGGACCCGGCGGCGATGGCGATTACGGCGCGGGGGAATGTGTACATCGCGAGGATGGAGGGCAAGGGTGGAAACTGAAAACCTGGGGACAGACGGAACGTTCACCAGGTTTCCCCGAAGAACCACGGATAAGTCGTCTGTTCTCAACGAACCGAGCCAGAAACCCGGTGAACGTTCCGTCTGTCCCCAGGTTTTTGACGTGCTCGAATTTGAAGGGCTGCGGAAGTTGTTGGGGCGGTACGTGGGGAGCCCGCTGGGGCGGCGCGAGCTCGAGAAGGTGGCGCCGCACGCGGATGGGGAGCGGCTGGGGGCGGAACTGGCGGAAGCCGGGGAAGCCATCGAGTACCTGCGTCTGGCGGCCATCCGCATCGATTTCGGCGGGCTGCCGGATGTCGAAGAGGCGGTACACAAGCTGCGCATCGAAGGGGCGGCGCTGGAGCCGAAGGAGATCTTCGAAGTCTTCACGCTGCTGGAGGGCGCGGCCGACGCCAAGAGCGTGCTGAGGGCGGCGGCCGAACGGTTTCCGCTACTGGGGCGGCGGGCGCAGGCGATCGGCGATTTCCGGACGCTGCTGCACGATCTGGAGGGGAAAGTGCTGCCGGACGGGTCGGTGGCGGACCACGCCAGCGTGGCGCTGGGGCGGCTGCGGCGGGACATGGAGCGGCAGAAGAAGTCGATACAGGAATCGCTGGAGCGGTTCCTGAAATCGCACCGCGAGGAGGGCGTGCTGCAGGAGGAGTTCGTGGCCATCCGCAACGAACGCTTCGTGGTTCCGGTGATCGCGGGGCAGCGGAGGAAACTGGACGGGGTGATACACGGGGCGAGCTCGAGCGGGCACACGCTGTTCGTGGAACCGCTGGAGACTATCGACCTCAACAACGAGCTGGTGCGGCTGCGGGAGGAAGAGGCGCGCGAGGTACACCGGATACTGCTGGAGATCACGGCGCGGTTGCGGGGGCACGGGGATTCCATACGGGACTCGATGGGGGCGATGGCGGAGCTGGAGCTGATATTCGCCAAGGGGCGGTTCGCCACGGAATTCGGCTGCACGATTCCGCGATTCGGCGAGCGGCTGGCGCTGCGCGAGGCGCGGCACCCGCTGCTGGAGGACGTGCTGAAGAAGCGGAGGAGCGCGGCGGTTCCGGTGAGCCTGGAGCTGACGCGGGCGCGGCGGACGCTGCTGATCAGCGGACCGAACACGGGCGGCAAGACGGTGGCGCTGAAGACGGTGGGGCTGCTGAGCCTGATGGCGCAATCGGGGCTGCCGGTGCCGGCGGCGGAGGCGGAGTTTCCGCTGTTCGACCAGGTGCTGGCGGACATCGGGGATTACCAGTCGATCCAGGAGAACCTGAGCACGTTTTCGGCGCACGTTTCGCACATCCGCGAAATGGCGCTGGAGGTGACGCGGGATTCGCTGGTGCTGATGGACGAGTTGGGCTCCGCGACGGATCCCGAGGAAGGCGGGGCGCTGGGGGTGGCGATCGTGGAGCACTTCCGCTCGGCGGGAGCCTTCACGCTGGTCTCGACGCACCTGATGGCGCTGAAGATTTACGGGGCATCGACGGAGGGCGTGGTGAACGGGTCGATGGGGTTCAACGAGACGACCTTCGAGCCGACGTACCGGCTGCAGCTCGGGCTGCCGGGGAAATCCGCCGGGCTGGAGATCGCCACGCGGCTGGGGATGCCGGAGGACATCATGGAGCGGGCGCGGCGCTCGATGAGCGACCGGGAACGCGACGTGACGCGGTTCCTGGGGGAGTTGCACCGGAGGATCGAGGAGGCTGAGAGGGCGGAGCGCGAGCTGCGGGCGCAGACGGCGCTGCTGGCGAAGCGGGAGGGTGAACTGGCGCAGGAATGGGAGAAGCGCGAGACCGTCAAGCTGAAGGAACTGGAGCGGCGGACGGAGCAGGCGCTGGCGCGATTCGAGGAGCAGGCGCAGGAGACCATCGGCAGGATCGCGCAGAGCGGCGAGCGGCGGAAGGCCGAGCAGGACGCGCAGAGGCGGGTGGCCAAGGCGCGGCGGGAGCTGAAAGAGGACTTCCAGACGACGGTGCTGGAGACGCAGGACGATTCGCGGCAGAACCGGATCGTGCCGCTGCGCATCGAGGAAGGCGCGCGGGTGCGGTTAAAGGACGTGCGCGAGCCGGCGCGGGTGAGAAGGATGCTGGGCAACGGGCGGATCGAAGTGGAGGCGGGATTCCTGAAGATGCAGGTTTCGGTGGACGACGTGGTGGAGGTGCTGCCGGAGGCGGCGGCGGGGCCGGGACCGGGGAAGCTGCCGAAGGGAGTGAGCTTCGTGGCGGCGCCGCAGCTTTCGCCGGCGTTCCAGGAAATCAACGTGATCGGGCAGCGCGCCGAGGAAGCCCGCGACGCGGTGGACCAGTTTCTGGACCAGGCGGTGATGGCCACGGCCAGCCGGGTGCGCATCGTACACGGGTATGGGATGGGGATACTGCGCAAGACCATCCACGAGATGCTGGGGCGGCATCCGCACGTGGCCAAGTTTTACGCCGCGCCGCAGCAGGAGGGCGGGGCGGGGGCGACGATCGTGGAGATCAGGGAGTAGGCGGGGGCGGGGGGATCGTGGCGCCCGCGCCACTGGCGAGAACCGAGATCGGCGATGCGGGCTTGGCCGGAAATGCCGTGGGGCGCGATGGCAGCGACCTGGTTCGAGGTCACGGAGACGACGGGCGCGGGAACTCCATCGAAGAGGGCGCGCACCCCGGCGAGACCGAGGGCGACCGGGGTGGCCGTGACCGGGATGCCGGGTCTCAGGCGAGTTGCCTTCCTGGCGGCCGGCCTCCACCAGCAGCTTGAAGCGGCGGCTGTCCAGGTCGCCCGTGAAGCGCGGCAGGTCCGGGTTCGGTTGCCTGGCTTTGGCCACCAGATCGTCGCACGTCAGCTTGTCCTGGCCGGTGAACGGCAGGTCGTGCATCTCCCAGAACTTGCCCTGCTCGGCCGCCGCCAGCGCGGCTTCGTGGGCCAGCGGCGGTTCCTTGTGCGTCGGCGCGGCCGAGTGCTTGAAGGCGAAGCGCACCTCGGTGGGATAGGCGGCCAGCAGTTGCCGGACCACTGGCGCGGTTTCGGCGCAGTAGGGACACTCGAAATCGCTGAACTCGACCAAGCTGACGGGCGCCGCGGCTGGCCCTCGCGTGGTTGCGTGTCAAGTGGCACTATGCGTTCTTGGTCACTTCTGCGTATCCAAAATACCGTCTCCGAGAATATACTAGAAACGTAACCTGGCCAAACGCGAGGCTTCGACCGGAGGGGCCAAGCCGATATGCCATTTACGGTTTCGGATGAGATGCCGAGGAAAGGATACGGACAGACGACGTTTGGACCGCGCCTCGTGTCGATCCGCAAGGCGCGCGGACTGACACAGGTGCAACCGGCGGAAAGAGCCCTGACGATCCAGCGCGCCATTTCCTACTACGAGAACGACGCGGGCTTTCCCCCGGCCCCAGCCCCGATGGCGCTGGCGGAGGCCCTGCATGTGAGTACGGATGTCCTCTTGGGCGCCAAGCCGCCGAAGGTCGAGCGTATCGGCCACGATCCCGAGGCCCGCGGGCAGTGGAAGAGGTTCCAGATGATTTCGACCCTACCGGAGCGGGACCGGAAGGCCGTCATCCGCCTGATTCATTCTCTAGGTGCCGCCGGCGCTTCGCGCAAGAACGGCTCCATGGGGGAACACAATGGCCGCTGACTTACAGCACGCCCACCAGTTGCTCGACCAACTTGGCCCCGGCCCGCTCGCCGCAGTGGTTCAGTTGATGGAAACCATCGTCTCGCTGGAGGAAGACCGGGACACCCTCAGCCCTGCCGAGCGCCAGGCCGTGGCCGAGGCCGACGAATGGCTCAAACACAATCAGCCGATTCCGCATGAGGAAGTCCTGGCGGAGTTCGGCTTGACCATGGACGATTGGGACAGGATGGGCCGGGAGCCGCTTTCGGAAGAAGCGCCGCGCCGCAATGGGTAAGCGCATCGAGTGGACCACGCAGGCCAAGGCCGATATCCGCGGCATCGCGCAGCCCGTCGCCTTGCAGATCCTCAAAACGGTGGCCCGCTACGTTCAGACCGGCGAGGGGAACACGAAGCAGCTTCGGGGCGTCGAGCCGCCCATGATCCGGCTGCGCGCCCAGGACCACCGCGTCTTCTTCCGCGATAAGGGCGAGTACCTGGAGATTTCCCGCGTGCTCCATCGCAAGGAGGCGCACCGTTGATGGGCTACGAAGCCAGGAAGACCGAACACTCCGGCGCTAAGCATGGCAACGGCGCCTACTGGGGCTACCGGTGGTACGCCAAGAAGGAATCGAACCGCATCCGGCGCGAGAACTGGAAGCGCGAGATTCGAGATGAATCCGCCCGCGCCGAACCGCGGCTGGCAGGAGGGAACGGCGTATAGCGCCGTCTTCCTCTACCGCCCCGGCACCGGCGTCATCGCCGCCCCGCCGCTTCCTTCAGCGCCGCCTCGATCAGCTTCTTGAAGCCGGCAAGGCCCACCCCGCCGCTGATGGCGTGGCCGTCGACGAAGAAGAACGGCGAGGCGTGGTTGGCCGGGGAGCCGATCCAGCCCGACGCAAGCTCGATGGCGACGGGAGGATTGACCATGATGGGGCCGACCGCGAGCGTTCTGGCGCCCAGCGAGTCTGTGGCCGTGGCTTGCAGGGTGTAGGCGCCGGGAGCCGGGGCAGGGATTCAGCCTACTTGCCCGGAACCGGCGTCATCGCCGGCCGCGCCGCTTCCTTCAGCGCCGCCTCGATCAGCTTCTTGAAGCCGGCAAGGCCCACCCCGCCGCTGATGGCGTGGCCGTCGATGAAGAAGAACGGCGTGCCGTCCACTCCCAGCCGGGCGCCTTCCTGCCGGTCGGCGTCCACCAGCGGCTTGAAACGGTGGCTGTCCAGGTCGCCGGTGAAGCGCGCCATGTCCAGGTTCAGTTGCCTGGCTTTGGCCACAAGATCGTCGCGGGTCAGCTTGTCCTGGCCGGCGAATAGCAGGTCGTACATCTCCCAGAACTTGCCCTGCTCGCCCGCGGCCAGCGCGGCTTCGTGGGCCAGCGGCGATTCCTTGTGCATCGGCAGCGGGTAGTGTTTGAAGGCGAAGCGGACCTGCGTGGGATAGGCGGCCAGCAGTTGCCGGACCACCGGCGCGGTTTCGGCGCAGTAGGGGCACTCGAAGTCGCTGAACTCGACCAGGCTGACGGGCGCCGCGGCTGGCCCTCGCGTGGGTGCGCGATCAAGCGAGATCGCCTGCGCCGGTCCCGAGGCGACGATCTCCTCCGGCACGCGCTGGCTTGGCGGGATGCCGGCGAGCACAGTTTCGGTCACCGCGCCGAGCGACGCGTAGCCTTGCGGGCCGACCAGGCGGCGGCCGTTGACGAAGAACGTCGGCGTGGTGGTGACGCCGAGTCCTTTGGCTTCGGCCAGGTCGCGCTCGACGATGGGGCGGTACCTTTTGATCCCCCTTCGAGCTTGCACCGCGAGCGGCCAGCGGCGGCTTCCGCCGCCACTCCGCGAGCAACCACGCCACGTGCCAGCCCGGTATGGGCTCTGCCCGCGCTTGCGCTTCTGGCTGCTATTCACGCTCGAATAGAACACTATGTGCATGCTCGGAGTCTGCAACAACCGCGATATCCACTACCAAGGGGAAGTTCCCGTTTCACCAGAGCCTCTACCTACACGATACTTCCCATGCCGCGATGACCACCCACGCAACTCGTTGCGGGTTTGTGGCGTAGAACGATAGCCAATATGGACGGCTTGCTACCACCAAATATCTTTCCTCTCGTCCCTGGGGCATCCATTCAAAGAAGAGCCGCCCCTGTGATTTTCGTTTCACCTTAAATCCCTCGACCTTGGCCGCATTGACGTTCAGAAGATGCGCCAGGGCATTCGCGGCGGCTTGTTCGGGCTCTGTGAACATCCGCTCGCTCTGTACACGTTCTGCCTCCTTTTGCGCCGCGATGAGGCTTGCATAGGCACTGGTGGGCACCAGGTCGTGATAAACGCACCCTACCTTTCCCTCCTCCGGCACGTTCGGGTAGGCAGCGTAATCTAGGTCTGCACGATCCTGTGGATCCACCGAGAGCACCTGCTGCACTGCGAACAGGCTGCAACACCCAAAGTGCCCATAACCACGCCATTCCACGCCATCAGGCGATGGCATCGGCTTGCCGGAAAAAAAGCGCCCTATAACTGTCACGTGCCCAACCACGTCGGGCTGCTTTTGCACAATTTGGTCGAACTCTCTGAATCGCTCGTCGTTAACTAGCGGGATGAGAGTGTTCTCCACCGTGAGCGGTTTCGAGCGGGCGCGCTTGCCATCTACTCCGCAGCAATAGACGGTACCTGAGGAACTGGTGCCCCCGAACTCCAACCAAATGTCCGAGCCGGTGGCACACGTGGGATCGAATAGCGTAAAGTCCTCGAATCGATGTGAGAAAAAGCCCGCCACGGCAAGCAGTTTGCGATCATATGCTGACGGGTCCTTCTTCACTTGGCACAAAGCGACGTTCACGGGCTCCTCGCCGTACCCAACGGCTGCAAACAGGAGGCACCCAACCACCCAAGCGAACGACCGCGCCGTTAACGATGTCTTCGGCAATCTGAACATGGCACCTACCATCCCAGCTTCTTGCACTTGGTTTTCTCATAGGGCTTCCACCATGTTCCGGAGCTAATCTGGAACTGGTCACCATCTGCCGTGATGCCCCAAACCGCATTTCGAGAATAGACATAATCGCACTTGACGCCGGCCCCCTTCGCCGCAACGTCATCCTTACCCTTTGTTGGCATCGGCGATAGCGTCTTCTGTGCGCCGCCAGGGTGTGTGTGTCCCATCGCGCAAGTGTTGGCCGGTTTCGTGTTCAAATTGATCGTCACCTGCGCTTCCTCATTCGAGTACGGGAGTGGCTTTACACCACAAGTGCCGTTCGACTGCGTAATCCAGAAGAACCTCTCCTTGTTTGTATTCAGCCCCCATTGCGTGCTTGCTAGCGCACAGGTGGCGCCCCGAAGGACGTCCGGCGACATTGGGTCGCAGCATCCGCATTTGCTCCAGGACGCGGGTTTGAGCGCGAGCATAAACGAAAGAGATCCGATTCGGCTGGGCGAAAAGGCGAGATACCATTCCGAGCCGGGGACGGAAATGAGCAGCCCGGCGCCACACGAGGCTCGTCCGGACGGGTCGATTCGATCCACCGGGTCGGCCGCAGCATATGCGTATCGGTGGAAACTCGATGGCTCAGCAGTTGCGCCCTCCTCTGGGTCCGTCGTCAGGAACGTTCCCGTCAGCGGGTTAAGGTAACGGGCCCGGAGGTAGTACAGGTTCAGGTCCGGGTCGTACTGCTCGCCGCGGTACAGGTACACGTTCGACGTTGAGCCCGTTGTGTTGACCGCGTTGCCCCAGGCATCGTAATCGTAGGTGTCTGTCACCGTTCCGGTTGAGTTGGTCAACTGCCGCACACTTCCGAGGCCGTCGTAGCCGTAGAAGCTCGGCGCCCACGTGCTGTTGACGAGTTGGATCTGGTTGATCCGCTGGAGACCGTACGTGTACGTGCGCTGCACGCCGCCGGCGCCGATCTCTTCGACCACCTGGTCGTAGCTGGTTGGGTTCAGGTCGTCCACCAGGTAGCGCGTGGTCGTCGCGCCGACCGTCTTCGCGACGCGGTTGCCGTCGCCGTCGTACACCAGCGTCACGCCCGGGCTGCCGCTCATCGTCATCGACTTCAGCCGGTTCGCGAAATCGTACGTAAACGTCCGCGATCCGGAGACCAGCGTGTTGCCGTTGGGGTGGTAACTCTCGGTCGGCGGCTGGATGCGGTCGTCGAAGTCGTATAAGAAGCTCGCCGTCGGGATGCCGGGGATCGACGATGTTTGCGACAGCCGGTTGCCCACCGGATCGAGACCGTACGCCACCGTGCCGTTCTTCGACATCGGGTCCAGGGTGATCGTCTCGTTGGTCAACCGGTAGATGCCGTCGTAACTCCAGTTCAGCGTGCGGCCGCTCGATTCGGTAGCCGACTGCCGGCTCCCGGTCGGCCCCAGGGTGTAGGTGTAACTGGCCTTGCCGTTGTTCAGCGCGGTTACCCGGTTGAGGTCGTCGTACTGGAACGTACTTTGCAAACCGTTTGGATACGTCACCGTCGCCAGATTGCTCGCCGGATCGTACGCGTACGTGGTGGCGTTCGCCCCCGCCGGCAGCCGGTTGTCCACCACCGTCGCCAGCCGGTTCAGGCTGTCGTACGTGTACGCCACCGATACTCCGTTCGCGTTCGACGACTGCATCGTCGCCACATTCCCCGCTGGATCATAAGTATAGCTCAGCGTCCCCTGCGGAGTCGCCTTCGTCGCCAGCCGGTCGTGATCGTCGTACCCGTACGTCGTCGTCCCGCTCGCGTCCGTCATCGTCGCCCGCTTGCCCGTCGCGGTGTACGTGAAACTCTCCGCTGCGTCAGCCGGTTCAGCGTGTCGTAGGTGTACGTGGTCGTATGGCCGTTGTAGTCCTTGAGCGACGTCAGGTTCCCCGCGGCGTCGTACAGCCGCGTCTGCGTCTGCCCCGCCGGCATGGTCTCCTGGTTCAACTGGTTCGGCGGGTCGAACCCGTTCTGCGTCGTGTGCGTGTTGGCGTCCGTCAGCGTGGTCAGGTTGCCGTTGCTGTCATAGCCATACGCGGTCGCCCGGTTCGGCGTGTTCGGATCGGTGAAGGTGAAGCTGACTACCGGGTGCGGGCTGTCGCTGGGGCCGCCCGGCTTGCCGGTGGCCAATGCGGCCAGAAGTTGGCGTCGTAGCTGAACGTTCGGACGTGGCCCGGCTGGCCGGCGATGTAGGCGACGATAATGGAAATTTAAGAATGGGACAAGGTTTTTTGTAGGTAGGCGGGCATCCACAAATGAGGGCATACGCATAATCTACAGATAACAAAGGATAATGTTAACTTCTCTGTTTACCCTGCCGTAGAAAGTTTCAGCATTAGGCTTTACACGGCCTAGGTATGAATGTATGATTTGATTGCCGCTTCTGCGGGGGGCGCTGGCAGATGACTCCGAACCACAACATTTCGCTGCCCACGGTGCGTGTGTCTGCCGTGTGGCGATATGGGATTGGGGCGATCTCGGTGGCGATGGCGGCAGCGGAGCGGTGGTTGGCGGAGCCAGCTCCGGCGCGGGGAGTGACTTGGCCGGTGGTTCCGCCGGCGGCGATGGTCTCAAGCCGCATGGTAGGAGTTGCGTCGGGGCTGGCGGCGGCGGCCGTGGGCATCCCCCTGGCATTCTGGTGGTTTGGCGATCGCGCCGCTCTATCGATGCTGGCGGTGGTGGCGGGCGTGTGCGCCAGCCTTCTGGTGTGGCGAAAGCCGGGTTGGCGGCGGTGGGGGCTGTTGGGTGGGGCGTGTCTGCTGCTGGTGGGCATGTGCAAACTGTTGGTATCGGATTTCGAACGGGACCGGGAGGGGCAACGCCGGGCGGCCCACACCTACCAGGTTCTGGATGCCACCGAGACGCTGTTTTCGACGCTGCAGGATGCCGAGACCGCAACGCGCGGGTACCTGCTGACGGGAGAGGAGCGGTACCTGGCGCAATACCGGGCGGCGGTGGGGGCGGAGGCGGCGGTGCAGCAGGCTCTGGGGCGGTTGACGGCGGGCAACCCGGCGCAACAGCCGCGGATGGAGGCGCTGGACGAGCTGATCGCGGCCCGGCTGGAGAAACTGGCGGCGGGCATCCGGAGGCGGCGGAGTGGAGAGATGGGGGCGGCGTGGGTCCATGCGGGCGAGGGCGCGGCGTACATGGAACGGATCCGGGGGACGTTGCAGGCGGCGGAAGCGGAAGACCGGAGCCGACTGGTGCGGCAGGCCGCGGCGGAGGAAGCGGCAGGCTCGCGGATGCGCTGGATGCTGGGAGTGGGCAGCGGAAGCCTGCTGGCGCTGCTGGCGATGGCCGGGGCGGTGATCGAGCGCGACATACGCCGCCGGGAGAAGGACCGGCAGGCGTTGGAGGCGCAGGGCGAGGCATTGGCGCGAAGCGAGGATGCGGCCCACGCGCTGCTGGAAGCGGCCAACAAGGAGATGGCGGCCTTTGCGTACTCGGTGTCGCACGATCTGCGGGCGCCGCTGCGGGGGATCGAGGGATGGAGCAAGGCGCTGGAGGAGGATTACGGGGAGCAACTGGACGGGCGGGCGCGGGAGTATCTGGGGCGGGTGCGATCGGAGACGAAGCGCCTGGGAGAGTTGATCGAGGAGATGCTGCGGCTGTTCCGCATCGCGCAGGCGGAGATGCGGCGGGAGGCGGTGGATCTGACGGGGATGGCGCAGGCGGTGGCGTCGCGGCTGAGGGAGAGGTTTCCGGAGCGGGACCTGAAGTTCGAGATAGCGGGCGGGCTGACGGCGCGGGGAGACGCGGGCCTGCTGGAGATCGCGCTGACGAACCTGCTGGACAACGCGGTGAAGTTCACGGGGCGGCGGGGGCAGGCGCGCATCGAATTCGGGCGGCTGGACAGCGGGACGGAGGACATTTTTTGCGTGCGGGACAACGGAGTGGGCTTCGACATGGCGCACTCGGGAACGCTGTTCGGGGCGTTCCAGCGGCTGCACAAGGCCGCGGAGTTTCCGGGCACGGGAATCGGGCTGGCGACGGCGCAGCGGGTGATCCGGCGGCACGGCGGGCGGATCTGGGCCACGGCGGAACGGGAGAAAGGCGCGGCGTTCTATTTCACGATCGGCGGGAAGTCCTGAGGGGAGAAGGGGCGTGAACTGGACCGAGCTACTAAAGGACGAGATGGAAGCGGCCTACGGAACGGCCGCACGGCTGCTCGACAAGGTGGACGCCGGCAGTCTCGACTGGAAACCGGCGAGCGGGTCCAACTGGATGACTACGGGGCAACTCATCAGACACATCGGCAACGCTTGTGGCGCCGGCTGCAAGGGATTCGTATCGGGCGACTGGGGCCTCCCAGCAGGCAAAAATCCGGAAGACCTATCGCCGGAGGAAAACCTGCCCCCCGCCGAGAAGCTACCTACAGTTGGGAGCGTGGACGAGGCCAAGAGGTTACTAGAAGAGGACAAAGCCGTGGCCCTGGAGACGATCGACAAGGCTGGCGAGGGCGATCTGGCGAGTAGAGAGATGGCTGCTCCGTGGGCTCCCGGAGTATCGCTGACCCTGGGCCGGCATCTCCTCCGGATGATCCAGCACCTCGAGGGACACAAGGCTCAACTGTTCTATTATTTGAAGCTGCAGGGGAAGCCGGTCGGCACGGCGGACTTGTGGGGCTAGTCCGGCGCGTGGGTGGGTTGGAGGCGGAGAGCAAGGCGTGGAGGCGGGGCGGCGCGATCGTTTGCGGGGACGCGACGAATGCGGAGCCCACGGAGAGTGAGACGGGATGATGGAGACACTGCGGATATTACAGGTGGAGGATTCGGAGAGCGACGCGGCCCTGATCGCGCGCCACATGGAACGGGCGGGGTACCGGGTGGAGGCGCGGCGGGTGGAAGACGCGGGGGAGATGCGGCGGGCGCTGGAGGAAGGGGGATGGGACGTGGTGATATCGGATCACCAGATGGCGCAGTTCGACGGTCCGGCGGCGCTGGAGATATTGCGGGAATCGGGACTCGACATACCGTTCCTGGTGGTATCGGGGGCGATTGGCGAGGAACTGGCGGTAGCGATGATGAGGTCGGGGGCGCACGACTACGTGCCGAAGAAAGACATGGGCCGCCTGGCGCCGGCGGTGGAGCGGGAGATCCGGGAAGCGCGGACGCGGCAGGAGCGGAAGAGGGCGGAAGCGGAGTTGCGGGAAAGCCGGGACCGGCTGGAGATGGCGATGAACGCGACGCAACTGGGGACCTTCGATTGCGATCTGCGCACGGGGGAAATGGTGTGGAGCGACGGGGCGAAGCGTCAGTTCGGGTTGCCGCCGGGCGCGGAGATCACCTGGGAGAAGTTCCTGGAGGGCATCCATGCGGAGGACCGCGAGCGGATGGCGGCGGCGGTGCGGAACGCGCAGCCGGCGCTGGACGACCGTTACGGGGTGGAGTTCCGGACGGTGGGCATCGAAGACGGCGTGGCACGGTGGCTGGAGGTGTGGGGGCGGACGTTCTTCGACGCGGCCGGGAAACCGATGCGCCATATCGGGGTGAGCCTGGACATTACGGAGCGGAAGCAACTGGAGGAGCAGTTGCGGCAGGCGCAGAAGCTGGAGAGCGTGGGCCGGCTGGCGGGCGGAGTGGCGCACGATTTCAACAACCTGCTGACGATCATCACGGGATACTCGGAGATGGCCCTGGCGGAAATCGGGGAGCGGCAGCCGGTGCGGGAAGCGTTGGTGGAGATAGCGGCAGCGGCGGCGCGGGCGAGCACGCTGACGAGGCAGCTTCTGACCTTCAGCCGGCGGCAGATCACGGAGCCGCGGCGGATCGCACTGAACGACCTGGTGCGGGGCTTCGAGAAGATGCTGGCGCGGCTGCTGGGCGAGGAGATCGAGCTGGAGCTGGCGCTGGGTCCGGAGGACGGGGTATTCATAGCCGATCCGGGGCAGATCGAGCAGGTGATCATGAATCTGGCGGTGAACGCGCACGACGCCATGCCGGAGGGCGGGAAGCTGCTGATCGAGACGTCGCACATCGTGGCAGACGAGGAGTATTCGCAGGCGCACCTGGGGGTGGCGCCGGGGCAGTGGGTGGTACTGACGGTCAGCGACACGGGCGCGGGGATGACGGCGGAAGTGAGGGCCCACATGTTCGAGCCGTTTTTCACGACGAAGGGACCGGGCAAGGGAACGGGCTTGGGATTGTCGACGGTGTGGGGCATCGTGCAGCAGAGCGGGGGGTCGATCGGGGTGTATGGGGAGCCGGGCCAGGGGACCACGTTCAAGATCATGTTTCCGGCGGTGGATTCGAAGGCGGGCCGGGAGGAAGCGGGCGAGGCGGCGGATTCGCCGTGCGGCGAGGAGACGATCCTGCTGGCGGAAGACGAACCGGGGGTGCGCAACTACGTGCGCCAGATACTGGAGAAGCGGGGCTACACGATCGTGGCGGCGTCGAACGGCCGGGAAGCCCTGCAGGCGGCGCGGCAACACCCCGGGGAAATCCAATTGCTGCTGACGGACGTGGTGATGCCGCACATGGGGGGGGCGGAACTGACGAGGGCGTTCGAGGCGGCCCGGCCGGCGGCGCGGATTCTGTGCATGTCGGGGTACAGCGAGAGGCTGTGGCCGGGATCGCACGGGGGGCGGAACTACATCCAGAAGCCGTTCACGCCGGCGGCGCTGCTGCGGCAGGTGCGGCAGGTGCTGGACGCGGAGTGAAGGCGGGCGAGGGGAGCAGGAAGGGGGGGAGTAAGACGGGCGAGACCAGCTCGCCGGGCCGGTTGAAAACCGGCCGCAGGTTGAAAACCTGCCCCACATAAAACCGTCGCGGGGCGCGAAGAATCCGACAGGTAGTAGTACATAACTCATTGGAAGGTCAGGGCGTCGTTTTGGCAGCCGATGGAGACGGTGGATCCGTCCTTGATTCTGCCGTCCAGGATCATGCGGGCCACGGGGGTCTCGATGAGTTTCTGAATGGCGCGCTTGAGGGGGCGGGCGCCGTAGCGGGCGTCGTAGCCATGGCGGACGAGGTAAGCGCGGGCGGCATCGGCGACGTCGAGGGCGATGTGGCGCTCCGCCAGGCGGGCGAGCAGGGCGGCCAACTGGATGTCGACGATTTTCAACAGATGCGCCTCGGAGAGCGCGTGGAAGACGACGATGTCGTCGACGCGGTTGAGGAACTCGGGGCGGAAATACTGGCGGAGATCGTCCATACTGGCGGCGGGGAGGTTGGAGGTCATGACGACGATGGTGTTCTTGAAGTCGACGGTGCGGCCCTGGCCGTCGGTGAGGCGGCCGTCGTCGAGGACCTGGAGGAGGACGTTGAAGACGTCGGCGTGGGCCTTCTCGATTTCATCGAAGAGGACCACGGAATAGGGGCGGCGGCGGACGGCTTCGGTCAACTGGCCGCCTTCCTCGAAGCCGACGTAGCCGGGAGGGGCGCCGACGAGGCGGGAGACGGTGTGCTTCTCCTGGTACTCGGACATGTCGATGCGGATCATGGCGCGCTCGTCGTCGAATAAGAATCCGGCGAGGGCGCGGGCGAGTTCGGTTTTGCCGACGCCGGTGGGTCCGAGGAAGATGAAGCTGCCGATGGGGCGTTGGGGGTCCTTCAGACCGGCGCGGGCGCGCATGACGGCCTCGGCGACGGCGGTGACGGCCTGGTCCTGGCCGACGACGCGGCGGTGAAGGGCGTCCTCGAGGTGGAGCAGTTTGCGCATCTCGCCCTCGAGCATTTTGCCGGCGGGGATGCCGGTCCAGCGGCTGACGACGTCGGCGATGTCCTCTTCGGACACCTCTTCCTTGAGCAGGTGGTTGCCGGCGGCGCGGCGGGCCTCCTCCTGTTTGAGCTGGCGTTCGAGACCGGTGAGGCGGCCGTATTTCAGCTCGGCGGCCTGGTTGAGGTCATACTGGCGCTCGGCGCGCTGGATGGCGAACCTGGTTTGCTCGATCTGCTCGCGGAGGGCGCGCAGGCGCTGGACGTTTTCCTTCTCGGCCTGCCACTGGGCCTGGAGGGCGGAGGATTCGGCGCGGAGGTTGGCGAGCTCCTTTTCGAGGCGGGCGAGGCGTTCGGAGGAAGCGGGGTCGCGTTCCTTCTTGAGGGCCTCGCGCTCGATTTCGAGCTGCATGGTGCGGCGGAGGATCTCGTCGAGCTCGGAGGGCATGGAATCGATCTCGGTGCGGAGCTTGGAGGCGGCTTCGTCCATGAGGTCAATGGCCTTGTCGGGGAGGAAGCGGTCGGAGATGTAGCGGTTGGAGAGGACGGCGGCGGCGACGAGGGCGGCGTCCTTGATGCGGACGCCGTGGTGGACCTCGTAGCGTTCGCGGAGGCCGCGGAGGATGGAGATGGTGTCTTCGACGGAGGGCTGATCGACGAGGACGAGCTGGAAGCGGCGTTCGAGGGCGGCGTCCTTTTCGACGTTCTTGCGGTACTCGTCGAGGGTGGTGGCGCCGATGCAGTGGAGTTCGCCGCGGGCGAGCATGGGTTTGAGGAGGTTGCCGGCGTCCATGGAGCCTTCGGCCTTGCCGGCGCCGACGACGGTGTGAAGCTCGTCGATGAAGAGGATGACCTGCCCTTCGGAAGCCTGGACCTCCTTGAGGACGGCCTTGAGGCGCTCCTCGAACTCGCCGCGGAACTTGGCGCCGGCGATGAGGGCGCCCATGTCGAGGGAGACGACGCGCTTGTCCTTGAGGCCTTCGGGGACGTCGCCGCGGACGATTCTCTGGGCGAGGCCCTCGACGATGGCGGTCTTGCCGACGCCGGGCTCGCCGATGAGGACGGGGTTGTTCTTGGTGCGGCGGGAGAGGACCTGGATGACGCGGCGGATCTCGGCATCGCGGCCGATGACGGGGTCGAGCTTGTTCTGGGAGGCGGCGCGGGTGAGGTCGCGGCCGTACTTTTCGAGAGCTTCGTAAGTGGCCTCGGGATTGGGCGAGGTGACGCGCTGGGAGCCGCGGACTTCGAGGAGGGCCTGCATGAGGCGGTCGCGGGTGAGGCCGGCTTCGGAGAGGATGCGGCCGGCGGGGCCGCGGTCGTCGATGGCGGCGAGGAGGACGTGTTCGACGGAGACGTAGTCGTCCTTGAGGCGCTTGGCCTCGTCCTCGGCGGCGGCGAGGAGTTGCTGGGCGCGGGGGGTGACGAAGATCTGGCCGGCGGCGCCGGTGGAGCTGGAGACTTTGGGGAGGCGGTCGAGTTCCTGGGCGAGGCGGCCGGAGACGAGGTCGAGGGCGACGCCGGCCTTGGGGAGGATGGCGGGGGCGAGTCCGTTTTCCTGCTCGAGCAGGGCGGCGAGGAGGTGTTCGACATCGACCTGCTGATGGCTGAGGCGGAGGGCATTGGACTGGGCGGCCTGGAGGGCGTCGCGGAGCTTGTCGGTGAAGCGGTTAATGTCCATGGAATGGGGACCTCGGGGAGAAGATCTCGAGACCATGGTAGCGCGGGGGCGCGACTCGGGGATTGGCGCTGGTGAGTGGCTCGGGGCGAAGGCACGATACCGGGCGGCCCTAGCGAAAGAACTTGAAGGTGACGACGATGATGGTATCGAGTTCCACGGGCACGCCATCGAGCAGGGTGGGGGCGTAACGCCACTGGCGGACAGCCTCGAGGGCGGCGGGGGCCAGCAGCGGGTTACCGCTTTCGATGGCGAGCGAGGCGATGCGGCCGTCGATGGCGATGACGCCCCTGAGGGTCACCGCGCCCTCGACATGGGCCATGGTGGCGAGATGGGGATAGCGCGGCTCGACCTGGGTGAGGAGGCGCGGAGGTTGCACGCGGCCTCCGACGGTCACGCGCCGAATGGGAACGTCGGGAGTTATCGCGGTTACGGGCGGGCGCAGCGGCTCGTCGGGCTGCGCATTCCGGCCGGCGCGGGCGATGTCGCGCAGGGGTCCGCTGGAAGGGCCGGGGTCGAACGCGCCGACAACCCAGGGACTTGGCGCAGCGGAGTTGCCGACTACCGGTGCGGGCTCCTCGGCGATCATCCGGATGGTTGGCGGAACGAGAGCCGGTTGGACCAAGCCGCGGGTGGGATCGTACTTCTTGATTTTGAGCGCGGGATGCGCTGGCGGTTTGGTTTCGGAACTGGGCTTGGCCGGCGGGCCTGGGGGCGCGGTGGGAACCAGCATGGTGAAGACGGCCGGGGGCATGGCCTCGGGCCACACCATGGGCGCGATGGCCATGGCGGCCACCAGGAGCACCTGGCCGGTGACGCCGGCGCAGGTGGTCCAGACGCGCTTCCCCTTGGGACTGCCCGTCAGCATGACATTTTCGAACATAACCATCCTCCTTTCGGACACACCTCGACCCACCTGGGGGGCGAGGCCGTACAAACCCCAAATACCCGCGCGCAACGGGCGCGCGACCGTGTGGCTGTGGCGGGAATTTATGCGAGAGTTCGTGGCGTCGACATGATGTTGTCAACCTCCACCGGAATAGACACCGGCAGGCGGCGGAAGTTTCCGGGGTGAGGGAGGAGGCGCGGCTTCGGCGGGAGATTGGCAGGGGGATGGGGCGGCGCGCGGGGCGGGGTGGGGCGGGGGTGCGGGGCAGGCGGGTTGAAAACCCGCCGCAGGTTGAAAACCTGCCCCACGACCGCCGCTGGGCCGGACGCGGGCCTGGATGCGGCGCTGGGGCGGGGGTGCGGGGCGGCCGAGCTACTCGGTCTTGGAGTAGTAGTAGGTGTACTTGCTGTAGAGTTCGGAGGCGCGGGCGCCGTTGGCGACGATACCGAGGACGTTATTCTCGCACAGGGACTGCATGGCGCGCTGCACGTTGTCGAAGGTGGTGGAACCGATCTTGACGACGAGGACGGTGCCGTCGGCGAGGGTGGCGAGGAGGTTGGCGTCGGCGGAGAAGAGCAGGGGGGGAGTGTCGAAGATGGCCCAACTGACGATGTGGGGGAGTTCCTCGAAGAGGGCTCTGGCCTGGCGCAGATTGAGCAGTTCGAGGGGATTCTTGACGGGGGAGCCGGCGGGGAGCAGGTAGAGGGTCATGCCTTCGATCTTGCGGAGGGCCTGGGGGAAGGAGCAGCGTCCGGTGAGGAAGTCGGAGAGGCCGGGGGCGCGGTCGATCTGGAAGAGGTTATGGATGACGGGGCGGCGCAAATCGAAGTCGCCGAGCAAGACGGAACTCTCGGCGATCTGGGCCTGGGCGAGGGCGAGGTTGACGGCGGAGAAGGTTTTGCCTTCGGCGGGGGAAGGGCTGGTGACCACGACGGTGTGGAGGGGCTGGAGGGTTTGCAGGTGATTGAGGCGGGTACGGAGGGTACGGAACTCCTCGGCGGGAGTTTCGTGGGAGCTATTGAGGTCGAGGAGGTGGGATTCGGGAGCGGGCTGGAAGGGGACGACGGGCACGTCGGCCAGCATAGCCGCGGTGAGGCTCAAGCGTCCGGCCGGGCTGGGGACCAGGTCGCCCCGGATGGAAAGGTAGTCGGGCCCGCGGGTTTCGCCGGTTGGAGGGGCGGTGGGGGCCTCCTGGGGGAACGGAGTTCCCTGCTCGGCGCGTCGCAATGCATCGTGTACTCGGCTCATTCAATCTCCAATGGGGGGCCAGGCGGCCCCCATTCGGCCCCGGCGGGGGGCCATCCTACGCTCTCAGGACGAAGTGGTAATACATGGATGCGCTGATGCAAGCCAACCCGACGATGAAGGCGCTGGTCCAGGCCAGCCAGAAGAGGCGCCGTTTGCGGCGCAGCAAGAGGGCGTTTTCCAACAGCGGGATGCTGGTCAAAATAGGCAGGTTGGTATAAGCGCGGACATCCTTGAGGTTCTTGAGGGAGGTATCTTTCATTTCCTTGGCGCCGGCCAGGACCAAGCCGACCATGAGGCCGAAGAGGGTACCGGCGGCTGCCCACAGCTCGCGTTTGGGCTCGGTGGCGGTTTCGGGCAAGGAAGCCATATCGAGGGTTTCGAGTTTCTCGCCGGCCTGACGGTCTTCGAGGCTCTCCTGGGTAGCGGAAGCCAGCAGTTTCTTGTTGAGGTCCTGGACTTCCAACTGGGCCATGTCGCGGTCGTGGACCAAGCGGTTGTACTCCTGAGAGTTGATTCCGCTAGCGTCGATGGCCTTCTGAACGGCGGCCATTTCGCGGGTGAGTTCCTCGATTTGTTTGTTCTTGTTCCGGATAATGATGTCGCTCTGGGCGAGCTCGCTATGGACCATGGTGATCTCGCTGCGGACGGATTCCAACTGGTCGGCAGCCTGGGGATTCTTGATGCGGACGGGACCGGCGGGGTTCTGGGAGGCGCGGTCGGCGTCTTCCCTCTCCTGTTTATCCAACTGCTTCTGGGCGAAGTCGAGGCGGGCCTGGAGAGCCTGGACTTCGGGCATGCTGTCCTTGTACTGCTTGCGGGCGGCTTCCAGTTGGACGGTCAAATCCTGAATCGTCTTGCGCCACCCGTTGGCCAACTCGCTGGAGGAGCCACCCGGTCCGGCCGCGGCAGTTTCGAGGTTGTCGGTCAAAAACTTCTCGCGGGCCTGCAGGTTCTTGAGGCTGGACTCGTAGAAGATCTTCTGGGTAGTGGCGTTGCCGATCTGGTCGTTGGCCTGGCCCATCTGCATGCGCAAGCCCTGCAATTGCGAGAGATTGCTTTGCAGTTCCTGGGGCAGGTGGCCGCGGTTCTCGACGGTGAACTTGGTGATGGCGGCCTCGGTGCCGGCGAGTTTTTCCTGGGCCTGTTTGAGCTGATCGCCGAGGAAATTGCTGGTGGTCCTGGCCTGGTTGCGCTGTTCGCGGGAGTTCTGTTCTTCGTACATGGAGACCAGACGGTTGACGACCTTCTGGGCCTTGAAGCGGTCGGTATAAGAGAACTCGATGCGGAAGGCGGAGGCGACGCGGCCGGCGCCGGTCTCGACGGGGGATCCGGGAGTGATCTTAATGTCCTTGACCATGGCGGAGGCCACGTCCTCGAAGGCCTTGCCTTTGGCGCGATCCTTGACGTAGAGGTTGAGCTGGGGGTCGGTGATGAGGGTAATGAGGTTGGTGTGGCTGAGGATGGAGGTAGTGATCTCCTCCAACCTCTGGGCGAGTTGGGTGGAAGCGGTATTTTCGACGAGGCGCTCGGAGACGATCTGGGGGGTGATGCGCATGGTGGCGCGGGAGACGAAGGTATCGTCCCAATAGAAGGCGACGACGGTGGAGACGACCAAGCCGAGGAACATGGGAGCGACGATCCAGGAGCGGTAGCGGCGCACCATATCGATGTAGTCCTCGATATCGGGGGGGCGGCGGGAAACGCTGACGAAATTGTTCAGTGGCGAGCTCATAGAGTTCCAGGTTCTCCTCGAGGGGCTGCTCTATTCCTTGACGGCGATGAGGTCGCCGTGCTTGAGATAGATATTCTTTTCCGGGTGCTTGCCTTTGATCGCGTCATTGAAATTAAACACGACGATGACCTTGCCATCGCGCAATACATTGATTCTTTTGGTATTGGCGAACTCGTGGAAACCGCCGGCGTTGACGAGGGCCTGAATGACGGTGGTGGGGACGAGTAGATCGTATCTTCCGGGCTTGTTGACGCCGCCCTCGATGAGGTAATAGCGGCTCTTGACGGAGTTGATGGTGACCATCACGCGTGGGGCGGTGCGGAGGTACTGTTCGGAGAGGATCCTGGCGATCTCGTCTTCGAGTTGGCGGGGGGTTTTGCCGGTGGCTCTGACTTCGCCGACGAGGGGCATGGCGATGATGCCGTCGGGGCGGACGGACTCGGACTGGACATTGAACTGGGGCTGGTCGTAGACCGAAATGCTGAGCACGTCTTCGGCCCCGATGACGAAATCCGAGGTGCTAGTGGGATCCTGCTCCTTGGCGGTCTCTTGGGGGGCGGCGGCGGGAGGGCGCTGTCTGGCTGGAGCCGCTTTTGGCTGGTTCTGACCGGGAGCCGGAGGCACGGTCAAGGCAGCCACCGCTAAGATGGCAGGGAGAATGGCGGTTCGCATCGTAAGTCCTTAGGCGATTGTGGCGGGAACCGCGCGATGGCGGCCCACATCTTACAAATTATACAGCATTTGGGGGAGTTGCCATGATTCCAGGGTTACAGGACTGCCACGAGGCGATTCATGTACGGTATGAAAGCGGACAGTACCGATGGGCTGGGCGGGATTGGCGGGGGCACCTGTGAGAGGGGGATACAGGGAAGCGTAGTGAGATTCTCCCGAATAACGGATCGGAGACGCGGCGGGGGCGGCAAACGGCAGATTAACAAAGAGATTTCATAACGGCCGAGAAGGAAGGCCGAGCGGCACGAAACGTGCAAGCGGGTGGTAGGATTATTGTGTCGCTAGCGCGTGCCGGCGGCTGCCATGCTTCAGGAACTGAAGTTCCAACTATCCACTGCGATACTGACGGTCGCGACCCTCGCGGCGGGGGTGGGCGCGGTCATCAACTTCAAGGAGTACCAGCGATTCCGGCTGCCCGACGACGGAGTGATCTGGGTGAACCGGGGGGGCGGGGTGCAAGCCCTGGAGGTTCCGGCGGGGAGTCCGGGAGCCAATGCGGGCATTCACGCGGGCGACCGGCTGGAGAGGATCAACAACGTCAAGATCGAAAGAGAGACGGACGTAGCGCGGGTACTGGCCTCGATCAAGGCATGGGGCAAGGCGGATTACCGGCTGGTGCAGGGGGACGTGGAGTTCGACGCGAACCTGATCGTGGGCGAGGTGCCGCTGGACCGGGCGGTGAGCTACCAATACGTGGTAGGCGCGGCGTACCTGGTGATTGGGCTATTCGTGTATTTCCGGAGGGGCAGCGCGCAACGGGCGCGGCATTTTTATATTCTTTGTCTGGCATCTTTCGTATTCTTCTGCTTCCACTACACGGGGCAGCTTAACGCGTTCGACAAGGCGATATACTTCTGCAACGTGGCGGCCAGTCTGCTGGCGCCGGCGCTATTCCTGCACTTCTGCCTGATTTTTCCGGAGCCGGTGGGGCGGTTCGGGAAGCCGGTGCAGGCGGGGCTGATCTACGTGCCGGGCGGACTATTATTCCTGGCGTACCTGGCGTTCGCCACGGGGACGTTGCATCCGGCGGAGGGCTCGCTGGTGGAGGTGCGCTGGTTGCTGGACCGGGCGGGGGGGATTCTGGCCGCGTTGCCGTACGGGGTAGGGGCGTTCGTTCTGGGGGCTCAGTACCGGCGGACGGAGGATACGCTGGTACGGCAGCAGTTGAAATGGCTGCGGAACGGCACGGTGTGCGGGTTTCTGCCCTGCGGGCTGTTCTACGTATTGCCATACTCCGGGTTTGGGACGTTGCCGGGGGAATACCTGAAGCTGATGGTGTTGTCGATGGTGCTGGTGCCGCTGACGCTGGCGTATGCCATCGTACGCTACCGGCTGATGGACGTGGACATTCTGTTCCGCCGGGGGTACGCCTACACGCTGGCGACGGTGTGCGTGCTGGCGGGGTTCTACGGGATCATCTTCACGCTGGCGAGCGTGGTACACGTATCGTTCAAGGACCTGCCGTTGAGCGCGGTGGTGTGCATCATGCTGATCGCGGCGTTCCTGCTGCAACCGGTGCAGCGGTGGGCGCAGGAATGGCTGGACCGCCATTTTTACCGGGACCGGTACGACTATCGCCGCACGCTGGTGGAGTTTGCGCGGGAACTGGGGGCGGAGACGGACCTGGACACGATGTTATCGGCGGCGGGGGAGCGGCTGATCGAGACGCTGGGGATCCGGCACGTGGCGTTCTTCCTGGCGGAGGACCAGGAGGGCGGCGGGTACCGTCTGAAGAAAGCGATGGGGACGAACCCGCGGCTGGGGGCGGCCGATGCGGAGAACCTGGACCTGTCGTTTCTGAACTGGCCGCGGAGCGAGCCGTACCTGTTTTTCGAGCGGACGCGCCATCACCTGGACGCGGTATCGCGGGCGTGGCCGGCGCCGGTGAGGAGCGCCATCGCGGACCTGGACCTGACGTACTACCTGCCGTGCACGGTGCGGGGGCGGACGATCGCCTACCTGGGGGTGAGCCGGACGGCGGACGGAGACTTCCTGTCGAGCGTGGACGTGGAGTTGCTGATCACGCTGACGGGATACGTGGCGATCGCGATCGAAAACGCGACGTTGTACCGGTCGCTGCAGCGCAAGGTGGAGGAGTACGAACGGCTGAAGGAATTCAGCGAGAACATCGTGGAATCGATCAACGTGGGCATCCTGGCGGCGGACCTGGAGGACCGGGTGGAGAGCTGGAACACGCAGATCGAGCAACTGACGGGGGTGGGGCGGGAGCGGGCGCTGGGGCGGGCGCTGGCGGAGATTTTCCCGTCCGATCTGTGCGAGCAATTCGACAGCGTGCGTGGCGAAACGGGCATTCACCACATCTACAAGTTCGTGTTGCGGCCGGCGGCGGCGGAGCGAGGAGGCAACGGGGACGGGGGAGGCGGGGCGGAGCCGGTGGAGGGACGGAGCCGGGAGTCGACGTTGAACATCGCGATAGCGCCGCTGGTGTCGAAGGACCAGGAGCGGATCGGGCGGCTGATCATATTCGACGACGTGACGGACCGGGCGGAGCTGGAGCAGCGGCTGGTGCAGGCGGACAAACTGAGCAGCATCGGGCTGCTGGCGGCGGGGGTGGCGCACGAGGTGAACACGCCGCTGGCGGTGATTTCGACCTACGCGCAGATGCTGGCCAAGCAGGTGGCCGAGGACTCGCAGAAGTCGATGATACTCGACAAGATCGCCAAGCAGACGTTCCGCGCCAGCGAGATCGTGAATTCGCTGTTGAACTTCTCGCGGACCTCGACGACGTCGTTCGGCGAGATCAACCTGAACCGGGTGATTCAGGAGACGTTGAGCCTGCTGGAGCACCAACTGACGAAATCGGGGATTCAGCTCAAGCAGTCGTTCGATGCGGAGCTGGGCTCGGTACACGGCAACGGCGGGAAGCTGCAGCAGGTATTCCTGAACCTGTTTCTGAACGCGCGGGACGCGATGCCGGGGGGCGGGACGCTGGAGGTGCGGACGTGGGGGGAAGGGGCCGGGGCGCGGGTGGAAGTGGCGGACACGGGGACGGGGATCGCGCCGGAGAACCTGCACCGGGTATACGACCCATTTTTCACGACGAAGGCGGCGCGCAAGGGGACGGGTCTCGGGCTGTCGGTAACCTACGGTATCATTCAAGAGCATGGCGGTTCCATCGAAGTCTCCAACCGGCCGGGCGGCGGCGCCAGATTCCGGATCGATCTGCCGTTTTCCGCGCGAAGGAGGCCGGTAAATGATCTCCTCTCCAGCACCACCCGTTAAGGGCAGAATCCTGGTAGTCGACGACGAAGCCGATATCCGGGAAGGACTCGAGCTGCTGTTGACCTCCGAGGGCTACGCGGCCGATCTGGCCGAGAACGGCACGGAAGGCTTGCGCAAGATGAGCGAGCGCGCCTACGACCTGGTGCTGCTGGACCTGATGATGCCGGACCTGTCGGGGATGGAGGTGATCGAGCGGGTGCGGCAGCGCGACCGGGAGACGCCGATATTCATGATCACGGCGTATGGGTCGGTGGAAGCCGCGGTTCACGCGCTGAAGCTGGGCGCCAACGACTATTTTTCGAAGCCATGGGACAACGAGAAGCTGGTCATCGAGATCGACCGGATGATCGCGGGGCGGCGGCTGGAGAGCGAGAACACGCAGCTCAAGCGGGCGCTCAAGCAGCGGTACAGCTTTCCGAACATAATCGGCAAGAGCGAGCGCATGGTGCGGATGCTGGACCTGGTGGGGCAGGTGGCGGAGGCGCGGAGCACGATCCTGATCACGGGCGAAACCGGCACGGGAAAGGAACTGGTGGCCAAGGCGATCCACGCCAGCTCGCCGCGGGCGGAGCAGTTGTTCGTGGCGGTGAACAGCGGCTCGCTGCCGCCGGACCTTTTGGAATCGACGCTGTTCGGACACGTGCGGGGGGCCTTCACGAGCGCGGTGCAATCGAAGAAAGGCTACTTCGAGGTGGCCGACCGGGGCACGATTTTCTTCGACGAAGTGGGCACGCTGGGGCCGGAGACGCAGATCAAGCTGCTGCGGGTGATCCAGGAGAAGGAATTCACGCCGCTGGGCGCGACGGACCCGGTCAAGGTGGACGTGCGCATACTGGCGGCGACCAACGCCGACTTATACCAGCTTGTCAAGGAAGGCAAGTTCCGGGAGGACCTGTATTACAGGCTGAACGTGATCAACATAGCCATGCCGCCGCTGAGGGAGCGGCGGGAGGATATCCCGCTGCTGGTGGACCACTTCTTCACGTACTACTGCCGGCAGAACAACAAGTTTCTCTCGCCGGAGGGCGAATCGACGCTGCGGTTCCAGCCGGACGCGTTGCAGGTGCTGATGGAGCACAACTGGCCGGGCAACGTGAGGGAGCTGGAGAACGTGGTGGAGCGGGCGGTGGTGCTGGCCAACGATCAGGCGGTGCCGCTGGAGGTGCTGCCGGACGCGCTGCTGCAAGCCAACGGGGTGCGGCTGCACCGCAGGGAGGGCGGGGCGCTGCCGCCGGACGCGTCGCTGTTCGAGATCGTGAACGATTACGAGCGCCGGCAGATACTGGAGCGGCTGGAGCGGTGTAACTGGAGCCAGACGGAGGCTGCCGAGAGCCTGCACGTGCCCTTGTCGACGCTGAACCAGAAGATCAAGAGGCTGGATATCAAGATACGGAAGAAGGGCGAGGAGGGGCGGTAGGCCGTGGGGGCGCCGGGACAATGCGCCGCTCAGCACACTCGGCCGCGGAGCGCCGGGAGAACGCCCAAACCGCAGCGCCCTGGGGGTTCATTGGGCTACGCATCCTGCTCGATCATTGCGATGTCGCGCTCGGATACTCCGTACAGCTCATAGACGATTCCATCGATCTGGCGAGCCATCGATGCCTTCCGCCGCTCAAGGCGCTCGGCCATCGGCTCCGATATCCTCTTGCCCTGCGGGGCGTTGGCGGCAATCAGCCGTTTGCAAAGCTCCCGAAGCTGGCCCATCTTCGCCGGCATACGATCCGGAGCGGGGACAGGCAATTCCCCGAGTTTGGATGCCTTCACTTGGGGAATGACCCGTCCTTCGCCTTGGTTTGCCACGCCGTACAAGAACAGAAACAGTCGCGAATGCAGAACTGCCATTAGCGACCAGGGATCGTATTCGGGCCTCACGGCAAAGAGGTACATTGCGTCAGTCACATACAAGGACTTCTCCTCGTCGTAGATTACCTCGATCGTCCGCGCGGTGGTCAGCCCTATGAATTTCGGCGATCTGAAAATCGCGGGATCACGGGGGCGGTGAAGCGCGTACCAGGGGTGCTTGGAATCTCTGACCTCGGGACATGTAATCCGATCCCGGTATGCACTCAGATGGGCCCGAACGTTTGGGAAACACGACAGATCCGTATCGCGGGTGGTATAGACCAATATCCGGTCGGCCCGCCACGGGCAATATCGCTTAACCTGGGCCCCGCTGATACTCGGTCGCAGCAAGGGCTTCTCGAGGCCCTTGTCAATTGCGTCCTTGCGGACGAGGAGATGCGCATCTATCACATCGGGTGACACCCCCCGCTGTATCTCGCCGAGCAGTATATCCTTCAGCAGCACATGATTCCGGCGCAAGCGAGCCAGCAAGGACGAGCGATCGAGTCCGCCGACGAAGAAAGTGCAGTGCGGGTCATCCTCCACGAGCTTCTTCCACTCGGCCCAATCCACGCTTTCCTCGCTTCCGAGGAGGGCTTTGCGGGCGGCCAAAGGAGTCGACGAGAGGTCATGGAGCGCTACCGCCCCGTCGTCCTGGCGCTTGCGTCCGACGACAATACACGAGGTGTTCAGGACTTTGTGGCCGAAGACACCTTGGCCGAGGTTCACAATGGTCTGCAGCCCCCGGGAAAGAAGAAGCTTTCGAACCGACTTCGCGTCGACCTGGTTCAACAGCGTGCCTGGGACGATAAAGCCGACGAAGCCGGCCGGCGCGGCAATTCTGGTTGCCAAGTCAAGAAAATATATGTACGAGTCGACCATGCGATCGACGACACGCCTGTATCTGTGCCGAAGGTACTCCAGTTCAGCCTGCGAGAAGGATGCCCCCCATGGCGGATTCCCGATGACGGCGTCGAAGCCCTTCAGCCTGAAGACCTCGGGAAACGCTTCGTGCCAGTCGAACGGATTGGTCCGTACCGAAGCCTCGTCTTCAAATAGATCTCCGTTCATCTTCGCATAGAAGTCGCTTTCGATGAGCGTATTCCCGCATTTGACGTTCTCACCGAGGTCGGGCAGCACGCGTTCCTTATGAAACAACTTTAGCTGGCTGGAGAGGCTCTCGTCGGTCTCATTCTCCAGCACGCTCAGGAGCAGGGAAAGCTTCGTAACCTCGACAGCCTGGGAGTCGACATCGACGCCGTAGATATTGTCCAGGAGAATCTTCTTTCTCTCCTTCACGGTCAGTCTCCAGTCGCCCTGGGGACCCCGGTACAGTTCATTCTTGCGGGATGCCGGCGAGTGGCCCTCATACCAAACCCGATACCAATCGAGGAGGTACTGATATGCGCCCAACAGGAAAGAACCAGAGCCGCATGTCGGATCGACAATCTTAATCCTCGATGCCTGGCGTGGCGTCTTGCCATGCAAGAGTCTGCCCACAGTGGACCGAACGATGTAGTCTACAACGTAGGTTGGCGTGTAGTAGACGCCACCCGCCTTCTTCACTTCGGGCTTCTCTTCAACCTTTGCCTGATGGCCGGCCGTAAGGCGAATGACTTTCCCGAGAAATTGCTCATAGACGTGGCCGAGTATATCGGCCGGTAGAACTGAAAACTCATATGGACTCTCAGGGAAGTAGAGGCTGCCCAATATATCCTTGAGGACCTTATCGTCGATCGACAGACCGAGTGTGAGCGTATCCGGCACTTCCCGGCGATCCGTTTGTTCATCGAAGTGAAATAGGCCGGAGTTGTACTTGTAGTCTGCGCGGCGGAACACGTCGGAAAGGCGCGCATATAGATGTTGACCATTGGTCAGTGCCAGGAGCTGCCTATACGGCTCGATGCCCCGGTCCTCCGAAATGCGAAGGAAAATGATGCGATCGATTATCTTTTGAACGGCGAAATTCAGGTCGTCGGGCGATAGAGCCGGGTTTCTGAGGGCGATACTTCGTGCAAGTCGTTCCCTCCATGACTCGATTTCGGCAAGAAAGGCATCGTCAACTTCCGCGGTACCGCGCTTCCCTTCGGTCGCCTCCACGTATCTGTCGAACGACCCTCTGAGGATGCCGACGGGTGAGAAGAGATCAAGGAGGCGCTCCCATCGCTGGGGGTAGTCGGAGAAAGTGAAGTACTCTATTCTCGCGGCCGAGGCCTTGTCGGAAGAGGATGGTTTGATGCGGCAGTCGTAGATGGCAAACTCTTCGAAATTCGTGAGGATGCTCAGGGGGAGTTTCGAGGACCAGGCATACCGCCGGAGTTGGTAGGCTGCGGCTGGATCGTCTTTGATCCGAACGGCCGGCCGTTTCGCCTCAACGAAGAACTTGCGAATTCCGCCGATCCGGAAGCAGTAGTCGGGAGCTTTTGTATCACCGTTGATTTTGATGGAATCTTCGTGGATAACCTGCTTGTAGCGTTCGGAGGCACCCTCCTCGTTATCCACATCCCACCCGAGAAGCTTGAATAGCGGGTTCAGGAACTCCTGGCGAAGTTGCGCCTCGTTGTAGGAGCCGCTACGGTACTCGGCGGCATTCCGGTGGAAGCGCTGAATCAGGTTGTGTAGGTGTTGCGGCATGTCGCCAGGCATCATGTTCGTCGCGCTGGGCTACCCATCCGCCTCTTCTTCCGCGCGCCGCGGCCACGGCAGGGGTGAGCCGTCTTGTGTGAAGCCAACCCCGATTATACTCGCCCGCGGCCCGGGCGGAGGGGAATGGAGGGGAAGTCGAGGAGGGATGGGATACGCTCATCCCTCGGGAGATCGGACGGATTGTCAATCCACGACCTGGACCTGAAGAACAACCGGCTCACCACGCTTCCGCGCGAGCTGGCCCGGATCCACACGTTCAACTCGCTGGAACTGGGCAACAACCCGTGGGCGGAGCCGCTGGCTTCCGTCATGCCGAAACCTCCGTACTGCCCAAACATCGAAGCGATCTACGCGTGTCTGGGACGGCTCTGAGCCCCGGCTCGCGCCGCAATCGGCGCTCAGAAGAACACTTCGGGGGATAGGTGGAAGAAATCGGCGAGCCCGCGGATATGGGCTTTGCTGAGTTCCCGCTTTCCATTGAGCACGTTGGAGGCGACGCTACGCGACCCGAAGACGGGCACCAGGTCGGCTTGCCGCAGGCCGCGCTGTTCCATAAGGAACTGCAACATCTTGAGCGGAGGGACATCCGGCAGGTCGATGCGGTCGTCGTAATCGCGGATGAGATGCGTCAACAGGGACTGCAGCGCGGTCTCTTCGCGAGTGAGGGGGCGGTCCGCGGTATCGAGGGTCTCCAGAACTCCGGCGAAGCGTTCCAACTCCTCATCGGTCTCGATCACCTTGGGAAGCGCCTGGGCGAGAAGGCTGCCGTATTTGCGGGGGCTCAGGGTCATCGTGCCCATTTCATCCACTCCTTTCGGTCGTATTGCTTGTGAGTCAAGAGCGCTTTCACGTAGAGCCGCCGGTATTTGAACGCGGCTACCGCGACGAGGCGCAAGTCGTTGCGGAGGATGTTGAAGATCAGGACCCCACCCACAAGATCCGCGGTGGGAAACACCGAGCGGACATCGGCGAGGCTATTCCAGACTGCATTGCGGGCAGCCTTGTACCAAGCCAGCAACTCGGATTCGGCCTGGGGGTGCTGCCGGATAATCCGCTTGAGGCCGGATTTGCTCACGACGTTCACGACACTCTATGTTATCAAATTGACAACAGAAGTGCAAGCAATTTGATAACAAGAATGCCAGGAGCTGGGCGGGCACGGGCGGATAGCGCGGACGAACCGGACTGGAGTTGGCTGGAACCCAGAGGCTTGAGACTTTCCGGGGGTAGGACCGCCGCCACAATGGCGTCATGACCGTCCACATCCGCTCTCAACGTCCTCCTGGCAGAACGGGGTGCACGGCCCGGAAGCGTTGAGAGCCGCCACGATACCGGGCTGCGCACTTCCGGAACGGCTTGGCCGGGGCAGGTTCGATGGTCCGGCCGGCGCCGGGACCGCCACCGGTTCCCAGCGCCAGCGCGGCTCCCCCGGGACTTCAGGCGGCAACGGCATCCGAGGCCGCGCCGCGAAGCTGGAACTCACGCTGCCCGGCGTTCCACACCCCGATCGCCAGGCCGCCCATGGCCGGAAGGTAGAAGAAGTACGCGAAACTCAGAAACGTGATGGCGACCGTGAAACCGACCATCCCGAGCATGATACAGAAAACCGCGACCCGGATGTCCACACAGCCGGGCCGGCTGCGCGCCTGCCGGAAAGTCTTGAAGAAGAGCAGAAACGTCGAAACGATGCCGGCGGCAAAGAACAGGAACCCCGGAATTCCGCACTCCGCCGAAGCCTCGGTGAAGGAATTGTGCGTGTTGTGCCAGTACCCATGCTCTCCAATCATGCGCTCGTGCCCGCCTTCGTAGAGGGCGAACTGTTGGGGCCCGACGCCGAACACAGGATGTTCGAAGGTGTAGCGGAGGCTGGTTGTGAGGGTGTACTGGCGGGCCACCGAGGATGCCAGCGCCTCGGCGGTCTCGGTGTTGGTGGCCGAAAGGTTCCAGATCGCGGCCAGGCGCCGCAAGGACTGGGCGGGCACGGTTGTCAGGAGGATCATGGCGGCAATGGGTCCAGCCACCACCAGCGCGGCCTTCTGGCGCCAGGTACCGAAGATCGCCCAGAAGACCGCGTCGGCCGCCAGCGCCACTAGAGCGCCGCGGGAGGAGGTGGCCAGAATCAGGTACAGTCCCGCGCCGATGAAGCCCAGCGCCACGATCCGCGAGATCGCTTTTCCGGCCATCAGAATCCAAAGCAGAAACGGCAGGACCAACAGAAGGTGCGCGGCATAGTCGTTGGGATTGGCGATGGATCCCAGCGCCACACCGACGCGTTCGCCGAGGTCCCTTGGAAGGAAGTAGGCGGACAGGACGTTGACGACCGCCGAGGCCCCGATCACCCTCATCACCGTCTTGATGTCGCTCCATTCGTGAAGCATCGCCGCGACGATGAACAGCATGCTGAGGTCGGATCTCCAATAAAAGAAACACGCCAAGACGGAAGCGCCGCGCCAGACACTGAAGGGAGCGGCCAGCAACATCCAGCAGCCAAAACCGGTCCAGTAGTAGGCCGTCCTGGCGCGAAAGCAGGTCCGGATTCCGCCGCTGGCGATCATGGCCAGGATGGCGGGCATGGCAATGAGGTACGGCAGGTACAGGTCGAAGCGGAGAACATAGGTAGTCACCTGGGGCAGAACGCTGAACTGCATGAAGACGGTGGCCATCCCCAGGTAGAAGGCCATCCGGTTGAGAGGATCGCTGCGGCTCGAAACAAGCTGCACGGCAGCCGCCCCCGCGGCTGGCACGCCCGCGGATCCCGCCCCCGCGGTTGGCACGCCCGCGGATCCGGTCCAATCCCGGGCCGCCTGTGGAATCACGCGGTCTCCCAAAGGCGCGGATGGCGGAAGGATTGGGTCGAGCGGAATGAGCGCAAGGGCATTCCCCTTTTCTTTGCCTAATACGAGTGTTTTGCCGGGGCCAGACGCGTATGTCGGCTTCTCCCTGTCATTGTAAACGATCCGTGGGAGACCCAGGAGAGCCCGGCGGCGTGGGGAGCGCGAACGGGGACTGGGCAACGGCTGTGTTTCCCATACGGCGGGGCAGCCGCAAGCGAACACGGTGGGGCGTTGGGAGCTTGGGGGGCGGGTCGATGGCCGGCGCGGGCGAGCTGCGCTCGCCGGGCCGATTGAAAAGCGGCCGCAGGTTGAGAACCTGCCCCACAAGAATCGGTGGTACACGGGCTGCGTGCTATGGGGCCTTCCACCGCTAGGGGAGCACGGCGTAGCCTTCGGGGGGCGGAAACAGCGAGGTCAGCAGTTCCAGCCGGCGCCGCAGATAGCGGCTGGGCATCTGGCGGGGGCCGGTGTCGACGTCGATATCGCAGCACGTCCCGTGCAGGTAAAGCGTCAAGGTATCCTCGAAGGCCTGCCGGGCATATTCGCGGAACATCTTGGTCTCCCTGCGGACGTTGGTTTGCCGGCGCACCAGGGCCTGCTTGAGGTGCCAGCTTTTCTCGTCGACCTCGCCGTGCACCTCGGCGTTGAGTTCCTCGCGGATGGCGCGGAAGAAACGCTCCTGCGTCTCGGGGGACCAGCGGTCGGCCACGAGTCCGGAGAGAGCGTTGTAGAACTGGTAGTGGTAATCGGCGATATCGACTTCCTTGATGGCCAGCGCCAGAAAGGTGGTCTGGTCCAAGTCCCATCGCGACCGCAGGATGTAGCGGGCTTCCGCGGGCCGCTCGAAGGCGACCGTATCGCCGCCCTTGCCGTTGGCCTTCTCGAGGTACGGAGCGAGAATGATCCCGACGCCCGGCAGCACGCCGAGAATGGCCGGAGAGAGCGCCGCGATGGGATCGCCCAGGTACTGGCGCAAGTCCTCTTCCGCCACCGGAAGCGTAGAGAAATACGAGAACTTGCCGGTGAGCGGAATCATGTCACCGCGAAAGCGCGACGCCAGCTCCTCGACGGTTACTCGTGGGCGTTCCGGATCGGTGCTCATCCTGGTGTCCCGATTGTAGCAGGAGGATGGCCGCCGGTTGGCACGCGCGGCGGCCGGCGGCCTGCCCGGCTAATAGGTGGCCAGCGAGACGCGCAGCACCAAGGGCTCGGCTCCGAAGCCCAGCCCCCAGTCGGTCTCGTCTCCGTTCCAGATGCGCTGGAACTTGAAAGCGCCGTTCACGTAGGTTCCCTCTTCGACGCGCAGGAACTGGCGGTGCTGCCAAATGCCATCGATGAGGGCCGAGGGGTTCTGTCCGGTTCCTTCCACGATCTGCTGGGACTTGCGTTGCCGCTCGGTGCCGGCCGGACGGAAATCGACGCGGCAGGAGAATCCGGCGACCAGAAACTGGTTGTCCTTCAGTTGGGCGACCAGGGCGCGTCCGGTGGGCTCGGGGTTCCCCGCGGCGCGATTGCCGCGGCCGCTCCCGTAGGTGACCACCGCGTTCCACTCCCCGAACGGAAGCGTGTCCGCAGCCTTGCCTTTCTCCTCGGCCACGGCCTTCAACTTACCTTCGAAATTGAGGCGGGCGATATCGCGCATCATGGGGCCGACCAGGCGGTAGTTCAGCGCCCAGGGAGCGAAGGCCTCTTCGCGGGCCTTGGGATCGGCGGAAACGCGGGTGTAGTCCATCCCGAAGGGCGAAAAGCCGATGGCCTGGAGGCCCAGCGCCGAGAAGAAGAAGCGGGTGTTGGTATTGCCGCCGGTCTCGGGCACGAACAGGGGGTTATCGTCGCGGTGGTAGAGATCCAGCACCTTCAGGTACGCCACCGGGTTGTTGGTGTAGTTGTCGGGCGCCAGAACGTCCAGGGCCGGCGCGGCGACCTTCCAGATGGAGAGCACGTTGTCGGTGGGGCCGCCGCTCTCGTAGGTGCCGGGAGCGCCGGGTTTGAGCGGGTCGCGCAAAGCCGCGTTGGCATACATGGGCAGCGGATAAGCGGCCTTTCCGGCGGCGGCGACCTGCCCGACGTACCTGGCGACCGACCAGGCGTGGAAGTTGACCTCGGCCTCGGGGCCGAAGGCTTCCTGCCAGTTCGGGGCGGCCGCGGCCTGCGCCACGCCCATGGCCTTGAGGACCTCGGGCGGCACCGCCGCATCGAAGAGCTTTTGCGCCTCGGGCGAGTAATCGCGTTGACTGCCCCAGGTGCCGGGTTCGTTTTCGACCTGAACCATGATCACGGTGCGTGGCGGGTCGGCGGCCTTGAGATGCCGCAGGAGGGCCGCGAAGGCGGTCTTATCGGCTTCGAGGGATGCCGCCGCGTAGGGCGACGGCGAGTCCACCGCGCGCCCGTTCTTGTCGACCATGTGGGGGTAGCGGGCGAGATCGAGTTTCATCCACTCGGGCATGTAGTGCTGGCTGCCGTTCTTCCAGGTGCCGAACCACAGCAACACCAGGCGCAGGTTATGTTGGCGGGCCCCGGCGAGGAGCGCGTCGACGACGGTGAAGTCGAACTGGCCCGGCTTCGCTTCGATCTGTTCCCAGTACACGGGGATCTCAACGGTGTTGACGTTGAGGTACTCCATGGCAGGCCAAACCTTCGGAAGCACGGCGGGCCAGCCGCTGGAGTTGTGCGCCTGGGCGCCCAACATCAGAAAAGGCGCGTCGTCCACGAACAGGGCGAAGCGTCCGTCCTTCTTCACGAGGCGGGGAAGCGGACGCTCCTTAACCTGGGCCTGGAGCGCAACGGCGGCGCCCGCGGCCATGAAAGCGGCCAATATGGCGGAAGTCAGTCGCATGGTTTGTCCCCTTATGATACGCCTCCGGACAGGCGTGCGGCGGGCGGGATGGGACTGCCTTGACAGGGGCTGCGCTGGGCACCGTAGACGCTGCTCGGGCGGTTTGGGACGCCAAGTGGGCGCCCCGCTGGCGGTGGCGGGGCGGACGCGGTGGAAGGCTCCGGCCAACGGGGCTGGCATGGGGTTTCGAGGGCCGCCGGCTTGTCTTCCGGCGGTGGCGCATGAGCCGCCGTCCGGCTGGCGGCCTGCGCGGGCGAGCTCCGCTCGCCGGGCCGATTGAAAATCGGCCGCAGGCTGCAAGCCTGCCCCACAAGAATCGTCGCGACGCGCCAAAAAGTGGATGGATAGTAGTAGAAGATCGTTGCGGCGCGCGAAAAAACGGATGGAACTGGAGTAGAAGATGGTTGCGGCGCGCGGAGGATCGTATGGATGGTGGTACAAGGGCGATGTGTGATACTCGTATTGCAAAGAGACTCTCATGAGACAGCACCCAGTGGTTCTTGGGCTTCTACTCGTCGCGGGGATGGCGCAGGCGCTGGCCGCCGCCGAGCCATTTCGCGATCCCAACCTGCCGCTCGAGCGGAGGGTGGACGACCTGGTTTCCCGGCTGACGCTGGACGAGAAGATCGCGATGCTCGGGCAGATGCAGCCGGCCATCCCGCGGCTGGGGATCAAGTCCTTCACTAATTTTACCGAGGGGCTGCACGGGTTGGGTTGGGTCGCCGGCGGAAGCGTCACGGCCACCACGTTCCCGCAGTCGTGCGGCCTGGGGGAAACCTGGGACCCGGCGATTCTGCGGGAGGTCGGAGGCGTCGAAGGGTATGAAGCGCGCGTCTATGTGAAGAAGTACGAAGGCAAGCGGGTGGGTCTGGCCATTCGCGCGCCCAACGTGGACCTGGCCCGCGATCCGCGCTGGGGCCGCACCGAAGAGGTGTTCGGAGAAGACCCCTACTTCGTGGGGAAGATGTCGGTCGGCTTCATCAAAGGGATGCAGGGCGACAATCCGAAGTACCTGCTGGCGGCGTCAACCATGAAGCACTTCCTGGCCAACAGCAACGAGGATGGCCGCACCAGGTCCTCGTCGGATTTCGACGAGCGCAACCTTCGCGAATACTACCTGGTTCCGTTCCAAATGGGCATCGAGGAGGGAAACGCGCAGTCCTTCATGGCGTCCTACAACGCGGTCAACAAGATCCCGGACACGGTGTCGCCGTTCATCCGCGACATCGTGGAGAAGGAATGGAAGTTCGATGGAATGGTGTGCACGGACGCCGGCTCGCTGTTCAACCTGGTGCGCCAGTTCCACTATTATCCGGACAACGTGGCGGCCGTGGCGGGGTGCGTGAAGGCGGGCATCAGCGTGTTTCTGGACCGGTATGCCGATGCGTTGCGGGAAGCTCTCGAGAAGAACCTGGTCACGGAAGCCGACATCGAAGGCAACATACGGGGCAACCTGCGGATGCGGATGCGGCTGGGCGAGTTCGATCCCGAGGGGATGTCGCCCTACGACAAGATCGCGGGTTCGGAGGAACCCTGGTACTCGGAGAGGAACATGGCGCTGGCGAGAAAGGTGACGCGGGAATCCATCGTGCTGCTGAAGAACGGCGGCGGCCTTCTGCCCCTCGACAGGAGCAAGCTACGCTCGATCGCGGTGATCGGACCCAACGCCAACGACGTGCCGATCGACTGGTACGCGGGAATGCCGCCCTATACCGTGACGCCGCTCGAGGGGATTCGCAACAAGGTGGGGCCGAACGTGCGGGTGCGATACGCGCCGGACGACAACAACGGCAACGCCGCCAACCTGGCGGCGGAATCCGACGTAGCCATGGTGTTCGTGGGCAACCATCCCACCTGCAACGCGCGGTTCGGCCAGTGCGCGCTCCCCAGCGAGGGCAAGGAAGGCGTGGACCGCAAGTCCATCGAGCTGGAGCCGGCGCAGCTCAACCTGATCCGCAGAGTGAAAGCGGCCAACGCGAAGACCGTGGTGGTGCTGGTTTCGAGCTTCCCGTACGCCATCGGTTGGGTTCAGGAGAACGCGCCCGCCATTCTTCACCTGGCGCACTCGAGCCAGGAGGAAGGCAACGCCCTGGCGGATGTGCTGTTTGGCGACTACAGTCCGGCCGGCCGGTTGGCGGCCACATGGGTGAAGTCGCTGGACGATCTGCCGCCCATGATGGACTACGACATTCGCAAGGGCCGCACCTACATGTATTTCAAAGGGCAGCCGCTGTATCCGTTCGGATTCGGATTGAGCTATACCAGTTTCGAGTATTCCAACCTGCGCTTGTCGGAGGGCTCGATGAACGCCGCGGGCGAGGTAACGGTGAGCGTGGACGTGCGCAACACGGGCCCGATGGCCGGCGACGAGGTGGTGCAGCTTTACGTCAAGCATCCGGATTCGGCGGTGGAGCGGCCGATCAAGGAACTGCGCGGATTCGAGCGCGTGGCGCTGCGGGCGGGTGAGACGCGCACGGTGAAGCTGCCGCTGAAAGGCGCGGACCTGACGTACTGGGACGCGGGCAAGCAGAGCTTCGTGGTGGAACCTGGAAAGGTGGGCATCATGGTGGGCGGGTCTTCGGCGGACGTGCGGCTGGAGACGACGATTTCGGTAACGCAGTGAGTAGGGGCGGCGGTGCGCCCTGAGAGGGGCTCTTCGGCGCGGCTGTGCGCCTTAGCTCCAATACTGTTCACTTAACAATCCTGATGGCCTTCCGGAGGTTGACCGGCGGCAGCGGCTTGGCATGGCGCGGGCGCAGTGGGAAGTTGCTCATCTTGCGCTTCACGCCGCGGAAGTTGCGCCGGTCGCGGCTGGACACGACGCGCTCTTGGAGGATTTCATCCAGAACTGCGTTATGAAAGGCTTTC